>LNFM01000167.1_pt1 | contig 161901 bp, 151 predicted proteins | sample 596031 | NCBI WGS metagenome assembly LNFM01 (sample SAMN04254537, study PRJNA301005) | activated carbon metagenome | isolation source: dual media filters at the Ann Arbor, Michigan drinking water treatment plant | place: USA: Ann Arbor | reverse complement strand
AGTTCGGCAAAAAAAAGGGTGAAACCGCGAGGTTTCACCCTGATTTTTTGAAACGAAGCTTTCGCCTCGTTCAAGTCGGTTGCCGACTAGTAGCGATTTCCGCCGCCGCCGCCGCCGAAGCCGCCGCCACGTCCGCCGCCACCACCGCCGCCGAAGCCACGACCGCCGCCGCCGCCTTCACGGGGAGCCATCGGTTTTGCTTCGCTAACAGTCATTGCACGACCTTCGTACATTGCACCGTTGAACTTTGTGATGGCCGAAGCCGCTTCTTCATCAGTTCCCATTTCAACAAATCCGAAGCCTTTGCTTCGACCTGTTTCACGGTCTGTGATGATTTTGACACTAGTAACAGTACCGCACTCGGAAAATGAATCCGTGAGCGCTTGTTCTGTCGCTGTGTATGGAAGATTACCAACGTAGAGTTTCTTACCCATAAAACCTCCTTAAGGCATTGGGGCCACTTCGGAGGACTGGGCTGAAGCGCCCGAAGACTCGAAGACCGGCTAGTTGAGAAGAATATATCACACCTTCCGCCAAAAGGTAGCGGCATCATTGTGGAACCACCAAGATCCTTTGTGGTGGCCTGTTCGCGCCCGAAAGGTCTTAAAATCGATATAATGGAAAAACTAAGTTTGTTAACCTGCTTGAAGCGGCGCATGCAGGCCTAAAGATCCAGAAGTCGCTCGAAGCATTGGGCTCTCGACCGGGCTTTTGAGTGGTAGTGGGAGCTCGAAAGGGTCGACGTAAGTCGAGTGGCCACATGCGACTCATTGGCGACCTGGATGAGTTTTTGATGAACACGCGTGTCGCTTTCAATGGAGCGAGCAATTCCAATCATTCGCTGACGCTGAGTTTGACTCCACATTTTAATTTCGCCCGGATTCTCACCAATAAATGTGCTCGCCGGTGAAAGTTTTCTTCCGAACTCGGAGCCACCGTCCCTTGGAAATATTTTTTGTCTCAAGTCGCGCTCGAGAAGATCGGCCAGATGCTCAATCTCATCGGCGATGCGCGATTGAGCGGCGGTCACTTTAAAATTGGCGTCGATCTCTTTGGCGACCGCTTCGTCAATACGATTGATCGATGCGATGAGGCCCGGGAGCTGCGGAGCTTCCTTGATGGATTTTCCGTAAACGTCGGCAAGAGCTTTGGCGTTGGAGCGATTCTGCGAGAGACGGTGCTGATCGATAAACTTTTTGTCCTGAACGACTTTTGAACTGTCGTGGCGCCGGCAGCGCTCTAGCAAGTGGGCTTTGTTGATGGCAGGATACGAGCGTCCGTAAGTCGTGATGATTTCCCCACAGAGGACCTCGACACCAATTTTGTGAGCGGACATCCGCCGAAGGAATTCTTCCTCGGATATTTGTGCGTGCGATGTCTCGCCCCTTAAAGCGACAGCGCCGCAAACTGCGAAAGCTAATAAGGGGACCATTATTTTGAACATTGGCGCACTCGCTCTTGAATGAATTTAGAGATCTGATCGGGCGTCAGTTTTCTTTGTTGAAGACGTTCAATGACCGTCTCAACAATTTCGCGTTCGCGTCCCACATGGTGGCTGAGAAGATCGCGGTAGACGATATGGTCCAGCGTATTGAGTTGCGCGCGTCGTGTGGCGTGTCCGGAGGCCGCTAAAGCTGAACCTCTTCGCACAAGCTCGAGGGAAGATTTGATAACCGTGGGGGCCCCGAGAACAAGAGATAGGCCGCGAACGCTCGCGGCGGCGTCGGCTCTTGTCATGATACTTTCCGAAGGGCGTGCGGGCTTAGGGGAAGCATCATCAGTTGCGGCCTGACTCACGCCATGTTGGAAGGCCATTGAAGCATCGTGAGAAGCAATTCCAAAATCGAGCGATGCAACGCCTGCGGCGGCGAGGCTACAGCTGATCATTGTGCCGCACATGAAGGCCGAAGCTAGCCCCATACCGATTTGACCGGCGACGAGCCCGACCTGTTTTCGAATCCGGCGGGACTCGGCCGCAGCGGCAAGCTTTTCTGCTGTTTCACAGAACTCTGGATTTGACTTTAGAATATTTTCTGTAAGCGACGTGTACTCGATGAGTGCGTCGAGACGTTTCTCTTTCGGTAGTTCGAGAAGTCGTTTTTTTTCGGATCGAATTTCATCGGCTAATTTTTTTGATGCGTCTCTTATTTCAGACCCATCTTTCGCAAAAAGCAGAAGCGGGTTTCCAGAGATCAGTTCAAGGTATTTCTGTCGAGCTTCATTGCGAATCTCGATCATGGCTTGGTCGATCTGCTGAGTTTCGGCTGGATTTTCTGCAATGGCGCCTTTGTTTTTTAGCAAACTCTCGGTGCGAGACTTTATGAATGGAGTTTTGTCGGCGAGACGACGAAGAAATTCTCGGCGGTGACCGTCTTTTTCATCGGCCGCAGCCAACGGCAGCGAAGCCGCTTTTGGAAACGGGTGGATGGGTCGAGACGCTGTCCACGCTTTTGGCGACTGGCGAGCGTTGATAGAAATATCGTCAGGTTGCATGAGGGCTAGCTCAGTCTTAAGTGCTTTGTGTTGTTTAAGTGTGGAGTCCAATGTTTCGGGCGGAATCTGGCAGGGCGCCTGGCAGCGAGACAAGCGTTCGTACCTCTCGATCGATTCGTCCAGTCGACTCAAGACACTTTGCTCAAGGCTATTGTCGAACTTCTGGGACCGCTGCATTTCAGTTGTTAGCTTCACGAGCTGACCTGATATCAACGGTGCCGTCTCTAAAAGGGCATTGAGAGATGAGGGCGAGGTGCCCGAAGGGACCGAGCAGTGTGGGTCTTTTGTGTAGGGACTGTTCACTTTAGATGTCGAGCCAGGGGTTGAATCTGCCTTGAAGTTCGGCGAGCCATTCTTTTCACACGACACAAAGCGGGTGTTCGACGGGCGCGCCGGCTGTGCAGATAGCGCCGCGCCGGGGATGAGCGCGAACGCCGTCACTACGGGAAAAAAAATGCCGCCGAACAAGGCAATCCTTCGCCCTGCTCGATGGCTAAAAATTTTCGTTTCAAAACCCACGACAAGACGATGAGCAAGGTCAGGGCCGGCTGGCTGGAGCCTGAGTTCGATCCCGTATGTCGCGTTCATGGCCAGTGTGGAAAGAGTCGACAAGTTATTGAAACTACAAGTGTTTGGGGATCGTCACACTTTGACCACGACGTCGACACTTGGGGATTGAGGTTTGTGAAAGCGCGCATCATACTGGCGATCGTGAGAAATCTTTTGGACATCGAAGTGGCAAGTGCAACGTGGGAAAACGTCCTGCGATTTTTCGTCGCTGTGTTTTTTCCCCTCATGCTTTTGTCGTTGGTCGCAGTTTTATTTTTGGACTCATCAATGGCAGTGAGTTTCAAAAGCGAATTCGGAAGTCCGCTTCATCTTTGGGCGCGCGCGACAACAGATGTTGCCAAAGCTGGCCCCTATTTTGGTGTGACCTTTGGTCTTTGGCTGATGTTCACGGTGATTCGGCGCTGGGGGAAAAACCTCAGTCGACGTGAGACATTTGGTCGCTGGGAGCGCTGGGCGCTGTTTGCCTTCTCATCGTTTCTCTTGAGCGGAATTTTGGTCCAGGTCTTTAAGCACATTATTGGTCGGCGCAGGCCCTACGCCGATGAAACTCTTTCTTCCTATCAGTTTCATCCTTTTTCGGCGAACTACGAGCACCACTCACTTCCCTCGGGGCACTCGCAGGTGCTTTTCACGGCGGCTGCGGTTTTAATGGTCGCGTTTCCGAAGTTTCGCTGGCTGTGGTTGATTCTTGCGGCGATTTTCGCCAGCACTCGGGCTATTACTTTGAATCATTGGATCAGCGACGTGATCGCGGGAGCGGGTATGGGATTAATGGGAACAGTTTTGGCGCTTCGTTTTTTCAACATTCGTCACGCACGGCTGAACGCTGGCCATGAGTCATCGGGAGCCTATTTGAAAAACCTTGTTTCCGTGGTGGCTTTAAGTTTGGGCCTCGCTGCTTTTTCACTTTCACCGACCGTCTCGCGTGCCGACGCACCGGGACCTTTTGGTGTCGGTCTTGTTATTGGCGATCCTACGGGTCTCAGCGGTAATTACCGTTTGAGTTCCGAGCGTTCGATCGATGCGGCACTGGCGTGGTCGTTTGGAAGCAATCCCGGATTCGAGATTCATTCGGATTATTTGTGGCGACGGCCGGGTCTTTTGCGCGCTGAAAATATTAAGTTTGATTTGCACTATGGCATTGGCGCTCGGCTTCTTTCATTGAGCAACAGCAACGTTTCGGACAAAACTCGTTTTGGTCCAAGGCTGCCGCTGGGGCTTGGTTCTAACTTTAACCAGCAAGCGCTTGAGGTTTTCGCCGAATTGGCGTTGGTGATGAACGTTATTCCGGCGACATCGGCGGATCTCGATTTTGGAATTGGCGCGAGGATTTATTTTTAGATTGCGAATCGCGTGATTGCGAACTCTGGGCTCGAATATCAGATCAAACGCGAGCGAATCGATTTTGGCGAAGTGGTGCTTGAGATCGACTCTTTGGCCGATATCGATGCCACCATCGATCGGCTTTTCGAGCTCTACACGGCCGAAGGCAAAACCGAGCTTTTCGAAGAAATGTGCCCCTACTTCGGAACCTTGTGGCCCGCGGGCCGGGTGCTTGCGCAATTTTTGTCTGAAAACCCGTTGCCGATGGAACGACGAGTTTTGGAAGTCGGCTGCGGTCTTGCGGTGCCTTCACTCTATCTCTCAAAAGCGTTCAAGCGAGCCGAGGTTTTAGGAGACGACATTGTCTTGGCCGCGACAGATCTTCATCCTGATGTACCGCAGTTTTTGGAGCGGAACCGGGAACTCAATTCGGTCGACCGACCCAGTTTTCTCACATTGGATTGGCGCGATGAAACTGCGGTCGAGCCCACGTGGGAGCTCATCTTGGCCAGCGACGTCCTGTATGACAAAACCCAACCGGCCACGCTTTTGAAGTTTCTGAAGAAAGCTTTGGCGCCCGGTGGTCGCGTTTTGATCGCCGACCCCGGCAGGCCTTACCTCGGCGGATTTTTTGATGACGCCCGTCAACAAGGCTTTCGGGTCAAAACATCGGGACTCTTTGGAGTCTTGATTGGCGAACTCACGCGCGACATGCTTTCATAGCGGTCATGCAAACTCAGAAAAAAATGACGGCCTTTGAGCGACGAACAACTCTTGTTAATGAGGCCGACCGAAAACTTCGCCAAGTTCGTGCGGCCGTTTTCGTGTTGGCCAGCGCTGTCTCGTTGGGGGCTTCACTGTCCAAAGGTAGCCACCTTTTCGGTTATCTTGCGGTGGGGGCTTGGGCGATTTTTATTGGGACGGTCGTATTTCATCGCTTCATTCGGGCCCGCGCGCGGCGCCTCGAGTGGCGCACGAGATTAGAGGCGAGACTTCGTGGGCTTCGCAATTTAATTCCCAGCGACGAACTCAAGTGGCCGTTTGAGTCACTATCTGCGGAGTCAGGAGCCAGCGAACGTGCGGTTGTTCGTTTGATTCGCGATCTTGATTTGATTCCCTCCGAACAAAGTCGCGGTGGGTTTGCGGCGCTATTTCCGTTTTTTCTTTCGACCGCAGGCCAGCGGCGATTTGTGGAACTTCTCACGCGTCCTGTTGGAGAGATGGCGGAATTGATTCGCCGTCAAAAGTCGGTTCAGTTTTGGGAAAAGCGGACCGTTCTTCGAAGAAAAATTCTTCGAATATCTTCAACACTTGAAACAACCCTCGAAACGGATTCGTTGAAGGAGGTCGCGCGAGCCGCAGTGGCTCCTGAAAAAGCGGGACCCTGGTTGTGGCTCGTCGTTGCAGCGCAAGTTTTGTTTTTCACACTCTGGGTCGTAGCGATTTCCGTTTCCCTCAAGTGGATCGGCACGCTGGGTTTGGTATTGTGGCTTTTGGCCTACGCCTTCGTTGCAAGAAAGATCGATATTTTTGCGGCCTATCCTCGGTCGATGTCTTTGGGGCGAAACCTGCGTGTTCTCTACGAGACGGCGATTGTTCTTAACCGTGTCTCACATTTTCCGGACGCTCAACTTCAAGCGTTTGTTGGCGATAAAAACCCCATCGCCGTTTTAAAGCAGATCGAACGTGCGTCGGGTGCTTTGGGTCTTAGGCAGAATCCGATCTTGGCCCTTTTGATCAATTTCTTTTTTCCCTGGGACTTGTTTTGGACGGTTCGATTTGATGAGGCTCGAAGAAAAGTGGCGGACTCTTTGCCGTCATGGCTTGAGGGCTTGGCCAATATCGAGACATCGATTGTTTTGGCTGAATGGAATAAGGCCCACGGTGAGTGCTGGCCAGAATTTGTGGACCCCAAAGGCAGTGCCATATTGGTCGACGCCAAGGGCCTCGCTCATCCTTTACTTCTGAAGTCCAAGCGGGTCGCGAATGATCTTCTGGTGACAGCCAAAGCGCGAAATCATTTGGTCACTGGCTCCAATATGTCGGGCAAAAGTACTTTTTTGCGCGCGATTGGGCTCAATCTTCTTTTGGCCCACGCGGGAGCAAAGGTGACGGCAAAGTCATTTCGTCTTGTGCCTTTGCGTGTCGAGTCGTCGATGCGACCGGCGGACTCGTTGGCTGATGGATTCTCGTCCTTTTATTCCGAAGTTTCAGATCTGGTCGAAATCGTGAAGTTGGCCGAGCGCGAAGGTGCCGTGTTTTATCTGATCGATGAAATTTTCAGAGGAACTAACAATCGTGAACGCCGTATCGGCGCCGAAGCTGTGATTCGCGCCTTGGCGAAGACTCCGGCCATGGGATTTGTTACGACACACGATCTTGATTTGGCTTCATTAGAGGGCGTTGTATCAGGCCTTGAGAACCATCACTTCCGCGATGATGTGACCGATGGAGTGATGACGTTCTCTTACGAATATCGGTTGGGGCCTTGTCCGTCGACCAACGCTTTGAAAGTGATGCGCACGGCAGGACTTCCGGTTCCCGATTGACGACCTTTCGCCGGTAGCGTTCAATTGCCAATATGGAAATAAATTCGATGTGGATGTGGCTTGCCGTTGCTGCGATTTTGCTTGCTGGCGAATTGATCACGACAAGTTTTGTGCTGCTCTTCTTTGCATTCGCGGCGGTTGTGACGGCTGTTCTGAATCTTATTAGACCCGACTTGCCGCTGGCTGTTCAGCTGATTGTTTTCGGAGTGTTAGGGCTTTTGGGGCTCGCTCTTGGGCGAAAGTGGATCAAGGCGAAAGTTTTGACCAAAGGAGCGCCGGCTTTTCAAGCCGACTTCAATTCTGAATTCATTGTTGATCGCGATATTGCTCCGGGAGCCGAGGGTGCAGTGCTTTATCAAGGTACGCCTTGGACAGCTTTGAATGAAGGTGCTTCGCCCATCAAGGCGGGGGACCGAGTGAAGGTCGTAAGAACAAGTGGAATTAAAATCATGATAGCGAAAGTGAACTGACGATGGGTGGCGATGTGTCGATTTTTGCAATAGGCTTTCTGGTTTTTGTTGCGATCTTTCTCTTCAAAGCAATTCGCATCGTGCCTCAGCAGGAAGTGTGGATCCTTGAGCGTGTCGGAAAATTTCAGGGAAGTCTTTCGGCCGGTCTTCACATCGTCGTTCCGTTCATCGATGTGATTCGTTACAAGCACTCGTTGAAAGAGATAGTCTTAGATATTCCGGCGCAGATCTGTATCACGCGCGACAACGTTTCGGTTCATATCGATGGCGTCATTTTCTTTCGTGTCGTGGATCCCATCAAAGCGAGCTACGGCATCAGTGACTACATTCAAGCCGTTGTTCAGCTGGCGCAGACGACTTTGCGTTCTGAAATCGGAAAACTTGATCTCGACCGCACTTTTGAAGAACGCGATAAAATCAACACCGCTGTTATTTTGGCGATCGAACACGCGACGGAGCCGTGGGGCGCGAAAGTCCTTCGTTATGAACTGAAGTCGATTCAGCCACCGAAAGATGTTTTGGACGCGATGGAAAAACAGATGCGAGCCGAGCGAGAAAAACGTGCGAACGTTTTGACGTCGGAAGCGGACCGCGATTCCAAGATCAACCGCGCTGAGGGTGAAAAACAAGAGACCATAAAAGCCTCAGAAGCTGATCGTCAAAAGCAGATCAACGAAGCAGAAGGTAAAGCGCAGGCGATTCTTGCCGTTGCGAACGCCAGTGCCGAAGGCTTACGGCAAATCGCGTCTGCGATGAGTGGCCCGGGCGGAGAAGCGGCTGCGAAACTAAAGATCGCCGAAGAGTACGTGAAGCAGTTTGGTCAGGTTGCTTACGACGCGCGGGCGATTATTGTTCCCGCGAACATCAGCGACCCATCAGCACTGATCGCAACGGCAATGGCCGTCATGGATGGCGTTCGCCTGAACGGCCCGAATGAACCACGCGGCCGCGCTTAGTTTACAAAATCACAAGGGGTTACGGCCGAGTCCTCGGCTTCCCACGATCGCGCCCGGCAGCCCGATCGGTGACAACTTAGGGCGCCGATTCCCGACCTATCTAATTGCAGGCACGAAACTGCTCATGAGTTTCGGTCCCAAAGTCTGAGTGGCGGCGAGAAGGTTGTGTTGACGGCAAAGCAGTCTAAGATTTTCTTTGTTCGAATGGCCACCCATCGCAACCGGCGATATGTGGTCGTACTCAAGTGCGTGTTTCGTGTCGCACCTTTCTCCGTCGGCGTTTCGAAATTCACAGCGACCGCCGGCCTTATCCCATGCTGATCTTTTGATGGAGATTGGAATCGAGCGCGGACTTTTGGTCATCGCCGACGTTCTTCGATTTGCCTCATTTTTCTCCTCCGCTGGCGAAGGTAAGTTTTCTTTCGACGAAACTGAGTGCCTTGTTCTAACTGGCATTTCCCCGCGAGACTTCTTCAACTGCGTGAGCTCCTCGGCGGCCAATCGTAAGATTGTGTCTTTCAAATTCTGTGGGTGACCAGAAAGTCTTTTGATCTCGTTGAAAACTTCCATTTCGTCTTCGGTAAATTCGATCGTCACGCGCGTCGTTCCGCGCGCTGTCTCGCGTTGCACAACTGGCGTCGTCGGAAGCGGCGTTGAAAATTCTAACGCCAAAGCTTTGTCGGCCTCGCGTTTTGATTGCCCGCAAAGCGAGAGCATCGCATCTTTTCGTTTTTCCGGAGTGACTTTGGCTTTTGCGAACTTCTCGTGATGACGAATGGTTGTGCGGGCTTGTGTCACGGCCGAGAGACCCAATTCACCACTTTCAAGCTTAACTTCGATCTCAGGAGTTTCGCGCATCGCTCGCATGGCTTCGATTCGTCGGCACGCGGCCGCCTCCGAATAGCGAAGCACGTTCGTGCAATACGCGAAGAGTGAAGAGTGGCCAAGTTCAGCAAAGAGCTGGCGGCGTTCGATCTCGCGCAGGAGCCGCAGAACTTCGATCGTGATTCTTCGTTCTTCTTTCGTGACGTCACAAATTTTGTGAACGAGCTCCTGGTTCGTCATTGAGCGGATGTCTTGCGTTTGGTTCTCGACTGCGTTTGCCATAGGTTTCTCCTTTGAAAAGCCACTCTACACCCTGATTTTAAAATCAAAACAAGGCGCCTCACGGGCCTTGTGCTCAACGCAGATTCACCGAATCTATCCGCGAACAAATTGGTGAAGCGCACGCGCTCCTGGGGCTGAGGGCCGGTGATTGCAGGGCAGTAGAGGTCTTCGCGATCAAATGAGTGACGTCGAGAAAATTCAATCGACCATCATGTCAACTCATGTCCCAAGGCGGTAAAGAAAAATCGAGCGAAACTAATCTCGGAATGAATCTCGCAAGTTACCTGGGAGAAACGGAAATTTTGATTCAAGTTTTGCGCTTTGACCAACGATGAATGCCAGATCTCACCTCTGAATAATCGCCGTCGCCAGCGGAGGTGAAAAAAGAGACAGATTCTTGGGCGATTCCGGTCGCGATGAGAAGTGCTTTTCACCACGCCCCGTTGAAACCGTAGAGGGTTGTGGCGGTTCCAAAGTATGTCCGCTCTGTAGGCACGGAAGGAAGAAAATATAGGCCCGATGAGCTTTTCGCGGACTGAGGGCCGCCTCGGGACGGTGGGGCGCGGCCACGGTTTTGCTCTGTAAACTCAGCGGCCGATTTTACGTTCTAAGGAGTTTCGTGATGAAGTTTGCGGTTTTTGCTGTTTCCACGGCTTTGGTCGTCGGTGGCCTCGGGTGTTCGCGATTGGATTACTTCAACGCAGAAATCGAATCGGTCAGTCCGGATTCGACAGCGATCACATACGATTCTTACCGAAATCGAAAAGTTCTGATCAAGCTCTCGCCAGGCAATGGCAATCCGGCTCTTTCATGGGCGACTCTGTACAGCGAAATTCCGGATTCTTCTTTCAAAAAAAATAGACTTTCGCCCTACGCCGCGGATCCTGAGGGTCTCAAGCAGTTTCTGGACGCTGCTTTCGACAAGTCCATGGTCAGCATCACTCGCGACCGCCGAACTCTTCAGACCATAAAAAAAGTAGCCGAGATTTACGGAGTGAGTGCAGCTACAATTCTAGCGACGATCTTGGGAGAACACACTTTTAACGTGAGCCTCACCGATGATGTTCAAAACTTGGTAGGTGCTGCGCCCGGGTGGGCGACGGCGTGGGCGAAGAAGTTTTCGACGGTTGCTTTTGGAATGGGAACCTCTCTTGTTGAGATTCTCGCCAAGCCCGAGTTCGACGGTTGTCGTAACCCTGTAAAGGTCACGAACGAAGCGGATCGATGGGAATGCTACAACAATGTTTGGGGTGCCAAGTTTAGTGGCCAAGTGGATCCAAATTCTCCGGTGGGAATGAAGTGGCCGTCGGGTGGACTGCGCACTGTGTTCTTTAATCCAACAGGAGTCGGTCGAACCTATGGGCTTGGCCAACTGGATCCGCAACGGGCTTTGATGGTTGCGGACCGAGTTCGCGATCTTGGCGGACTTCCCATGATCACGATCGAAGATCCGCAGCGGATTTACGAAACGATTATTAATCCCAACACCGGTCTTCATTACGTTGCGGCGAACATTCGTCTTGCGATTGAGCGCTATGCGGACTTGGCCAATTTTGATATTTCAGCAAATCCAGGATTGTCAGCGACGCTTTACAATCTCGGCCACGAAAAGACGCGAGCCCTCACTCGTTATCAAGAGAACTTGGCTCTGCTGAAAAAGGGGCAACCAGTTGGTCTTCCTTTTGAGAATTACTACGGCTGGTACGTGAACACGCGCATCGCAGACATTCAGCGTGTCGTTGATACCGGTCGCTAGGGCGCGCGCCCTCTGACGTAGGATCCGTCGTAGGATCAGTGCTTTTTCACTCGCGAGGCCTTCGCTTCGATCTCACTCTTCAATTTTTTATAAGACTCGATTCGATCGGAATCGAGTGATCCGACTTTTAGAGCCGCTTGAATTGCGCAGCCTTTTTCGGTCTCGTGACGGCAATTTGTGAATTTACAATTCAGAGCGAGATCTTCGATGTCGCTAAACTCTTCTTCGATTTTTACGGTACCGTCAGCCAGCTGAAGTTCGCGGATTCCCGGTGAATCAATGATCACGCCGCCACCTGGAATCAGAAAACTACTGCGTCCAGTGGTTGTGTGTCGGCCCTTGTCGTCATCCGATCGCGATTCACTCACGACCTGTGTGTCGTGCTGAATTAGAGCATTCACCAGCGACGACTTTCCTACACCGGACGTTCCAAGAAACACGGCGGTCTGACCTATTTTGATAAGCTTCCGTAGGTCGGTGAGTCCTGCGCCCGTGCGGGTCGAAGTCGCGATGACAGTGATGTCGTTCAGACGATCTTGAAGCTCTGTCTTCGCGGCATCGATGTCGAAAAGTCCAAGATCAGATTTCGTAAAGATAAGAGCGACCTTAGATGGTGGCCCGTTCACTCCGGAATCTCGCGCAGCGACAAGAAACCGCTCAATGCGTCGGGGGTTAAAGTCTTTGTTGAGACTGGTTGTTATGAAAATCCAATCGATATTGCTCGCCAAAATTTGAATGTCTTGAGTTTCTCCGGCCGCTTTTCGACGAAGGCAGGTGCGGCGCGGAAGCACATCATCGACTTGTCCACTGTCATCAAGAACGATCCAGTCGCCGATAGTTGGTTGCACGGCGCCGTGCTTTCGCAAGCGGCCCTTGATTTCAGCTCGCTGCGGACCGTCGTTAGTGATGACATCTAAGTAGTCGCGCTGCTCGGCAAGAACACGTGCGGGAATGTGGGTCGGAGCCGGCGAAAGGGTCTTCCACACCTGGACCCAGTCTTCGGTCCAGCCCCAAGCGCACAGCGAGGCAAACTTTTTGTCCGCGTCAGGCATAGGACTTTTCTTTCAAGTGATAAATGTCTGTCTCCATTTAGAGAGTTCTTTGATACTTGAGTCTATGAGAAAATTTCTTCCGGGTCTTGCTGTATTCGCAACGTTCGCCGCGGTCGGCTTCCTCTCTGTTCTACAGAACTCACCTAACTCCCTGCGGGCCGGGGACGAGAAAAGTGCAGAGGTCCGCGCGCCGTCGAGTTTTTCCGATGTGAGTCTGGCGATAGACCAAATGACTAGGGACATTTCTAACTCGAGAATTTTCAACACGTCGACAGCGGCCAATTACATCAATGGCCTGGCCGATCAGGCTTACCAAATGAATAGCTGGGAGTTTATTCCGTCGAGCGAATCCGACACACGCGACTTCCTTGATCGGGCCGAGTCGATGGTCAACCGGATGTTTCAGATCCGGATCGAGCTCACGAACCGCCTCGAGGCCTTTGAAAAAAGCGAGTCATGGACTGAATCCCAGCGAGCCGAAGTGATCACCGCGTTTCGTCGGGCGCACTTATATTTGCGTTATGCCGAGGACTACGCAACCCAATGGCTTCATCGCTTAAAACCGCTCAAAAATAGTTCGGTGTTTTTTCAAGGTGAGGGTGTTTTAAGTCTTCCCTCGACACCACAGAACAAAAACGCTGATTCAGCGAACGGATTCAAATATCGTCCTGGGGACGTGATTCTTGTTCGCGGAAATTCTTTTTTCAGTGCGACGATTGCGCGCATCGGGGACATGCCGACGAACATGAGTCACATCGCGATGGTCGCGGAAGCTTCCGATGGCAAGCTTCATGTCGTCGAGGCCCTTCTTGAAAAGGGTATGGTGTCTTATCTTTTGGAAGACTATTTAAAGTTCGAGCCTCTTCCGCGAGCCGCGATCTATCGGCTTCAAGATCCGGCTTTGGCTCAAAAAGCTGGGGTCGAACTTTGGAAGCTGTATCAAGAAAATTTGAAGGCGCCAGTTCCCTTCGACATATTGATGAATCCTACGGACCACTCGAAAATTTATTGTGCTGAAGCAATGTCGATGGTGATCGAGCGAGCCTCTGGGGGCCAAGTGATAATTCCCCGCTACCAAACGACATTTTCTAAATCGCTAAAGACTGAATTTTTTCAGTCGATGGGAATCACTGCCGCACAATCCTTTGCGCCGGCCGACATCGATGTCGACACCAGATTCCGCCTTGTTCGAGAGCATCGAGATCTTTCACTTTTAGATGAATCGCGTCGTTATGACGTCGTCGTGTCGCGGCTGTTTGAGATGTTTCAGGACGGATTCATGTATCGTCCGGACGTTTCGGCCAAGTTTGACGCCGTGAAGGCCGTCTTCGCACGATCGTTTGGATTTTTGAAAGATCAGGTTCCTGCGGACGCAAGTGTCGCGACGATGGCGGGCCTGATTCGGCACAAAAACCTCGTTGTCGCATTGATGAAAGACCTCGCGACGGCCGAGAGCGAAGCCGTGGCCAAAACGGGGCGTCCTCTTTCGTATCGAGAGCTTGAGTCCTTATTTAATGAACTTTGCGCCGGTCGATGTGTCGACGGCCGCGGTGCCAAGATCGGTGCGAATCTTGAGCGAACAGGCGCTGCGCGATGTGAGTCGCTCTTTAGGTCGACTTTTTAGCCCGACTTTTTATGCCGAATTTTTACATGAGCGCTTCGGCGCGTGGAACCGCAGTTTCGACCGAGTAAACGCGGTCTCCCAAAGACAGACTTTCGAACCCATTTTCATTGAAGAGCTTTACTTCAAAATCGTTGAATCCTCCCTCAGGACCGATCGCCAGGGGAATAAGCCCTGCCGTGCTCGAATTTTTCATGAACGTCGTGTTCTGTGAACCGGGTGCGGCGACGAAGGCCCGAGAGGTCACAAGGTGGGGCGCGACATCTTCTACGAATGGCCGAAAAAGGTTGTGCAGGCGAACGACCGGAAGGACGGTGTCGCGAGCAATCGATAGTCCATCGATCAGAGCCTCGCGAAGCGATTCAGGATTTAGAACCGGTGCTTTCCAGTAAGACTTGTCGACACGCTGTGAATGAATCAGATGAATCGATTTGATTCCAAGATTGGCTGCGGCCCTTAAGCAACGCTTCAAGCTTTTTGGACGAGGCAGCGCCAGAATTAGCTCCATACGGCTGGGTGTCGGCGGGGCTTCGTTCATGACATCCAACCGGATTTCAATTTTTCCATTCGAGATCGAGATGATTTCTCCGACTCCAAGGCGGCCGTTCAGTTTTCCCATTCGCAAAGTTTGTCCGACCGCAAGTTTCAAAACGGTTTGAATATGAACGGCGCGGTGGTCCGCCAAAAAAACGGTCTCACCGCCGCTTGCAGGCGAAAGATCGTCATCATCGAAGAGGATGATGTTCATTATTTTAGAAAGCTCGGTATTTTTCGAATGTAGTGGCACGTGTAACCGTTCGGCGTTTCCTCAAGATAATCCTGATGCTCTGGTTCGGCCGACCAGAAAGCTGTTGCGGGGACCACCTCCGTCACCACCGGTGACGGCCAGGCTCTTGATTCATCGACGATTCGAATCAACTTTTCAGCCGATTTTTTTTGCGCGTCGGAGTGATAGAAAATGGCCGAGCGGTACGAGCTTCCGATGTCGTTTCCTTGCCGGTTCTTTGTCGTGGGGTCATGCATCCGAAAAAAGAAATCTAAAATTTGATCAAAGGAAATGAGTTTTGGGTCAAATTTGATTTGGATCGCCTCGGCGTGGCCGGTCGTACCCTTTTTTACGTCACGATAGGTGGCGTTGTTTGTGGTGCCTCCGGTGTAGCCCACGTCGGTGTCGATCACGCCAGGAAGCTTTCTGATCAGGTCTTCCATTCCCCAAAAACAGCCGCCGGCCAAAGTCGCGGTTTCGAAGTCTTGTGTTGAGCTTGAGTCAGTCAAAGTGTCGCCTTTCTGAAAGCGTAGGAATTCAATTTCCGATTGAAAGAGAGAGTGTGAGTGAGCTTGGTTTTTTCGCGCCAGGGAACTTCCATCCGATGAAGTGCTTTTTGACGACGGCCAGAAGTCGTCGTTTCTCACGGTTCGTCTGCTCGACGTTGGCCGATGTTAGCGAGGAGGCCAATGTCGTGACTTTCCGAGTGGTGCCCTTCCGATCGATTTCCATGCGATAGGCGAGCGTTCCGGTGGACTGAACTCCATCTTGAAGCTCGCTTCCCATGACCTCATCGAAGGCTAGTAGCGATTGGTTTGCAGCTTTTGTTGAAAGTGGTCCCTCAACAAACGGTTGAGGCTGCGTGAACCAGCCATGAACAACCAATCGTCCTTGGCGGGCGTCCATTGTTCCTGAAACTCGGCTGACCCCATGCGGAAGCCGCGGATCGAAGACAATCAGACGTCCGAACGCGGCGGGAATTCGTTCTACGATGTCTTCTTCTTCAAAAGACTTTCCGGCCACAGTGGTTTGGTTCCAAAGACTTAAAATCTCTGGGCGAAGAATCATTGTTTCGCCGCCTTGAAAATTCCGTTTCTCTGGCGCCAGCGAAAGAACAAAGGCCCATGGTCCATGAGGCCGATCCGCGTGAAGTCGCTGCTCGCAGCCCTCGACATAGTTACTGAGCCACATTGGTGAAATATTCTGGCAACCAAGGTGCTTTCGCCCGTACGCGATCAGGGCCGTCGCTAGCTCTTCATGTAATTCGTCTGTAAAAAAAGTGGCGGCGGGTGTTCGGAGATGGGTGTAGCGTCCTGGTAAATGCCACCAGTCCCACTGAAACCTCTGTGGCGAATGAATATCGTTTGCGACGATATCGAATTCACGACGGAGTTTTTTAGAAAGGGCCTTGAGATCGTTGGAGACAATAGCGGAAGAGGTTTTCATTTTCACTGCTAATCCTCGCTGCCGCGCCGGCGAAATTCAAAATCATATAAAGACTCGCCTCGCTCAAAGTATTTTTTTTCAAAATGAGTTCGCGGTGCAAATTGTGAGTCCTGACGAATCACTCGAGACGCGGTATTGATGAGACCGCAACTGGAAGCAAATTCCAAACTCTCGTCGGCATAGCTCTTTATATTTGTCGCGAGCACGAGGCGTGCATTGGGTTTCATAAGTTCGACAAGACGTTTCATGAAAGGCGCTTGAAACCAACGCCGCGAGGGTTTTTTTGGCTCTGGGTTGGGGTAGAGAAGCCAGACTTCATCGATCGACGAAGTTTCAAAGTTTTGGTCCAGGAAATGGATCGCATCTCCGTGAACCGCGCAGATTTGATTTTTTAGATGTGGATGAGACTCGAGGCGTCCAAGAAAACGCTGAAACTTTTCCGACGTACGCTCGATGGCCACAATATTTTTCGACGGGTTTAGTTCGGCGTATTGAATCGGGTGGAGTCCGACACCGCATCCGATTTCGACAACAAGCGGGCGAAGAGGCTGCGCTTTTAGGCTCTCTAATGTAGCGCCATAAAGAGTGGTTCGTTCATCGCGACCATTTTCAATTGGGCGCGGTCGAAAAGCACGTGGCATGGCCGCGACCGTCCTCTTAGGAACTTTTCGTGAGCAGAGACTTTTCAAGCTGGTCGCAGAAGGCGGTTTCAGAAAGAGCTCCCGATGCGGATTGACTCGCGGCTTGTCGCGCTACGTTTTCTATACACTGAGGGCAGAGGCACTTCAATTGAGTTGAGGGGAGGGGCGCGACATAGAGCATTTTTGTCATTTGATCGCAAAGTGCACATCGTCCTTTCGCCTCAATTTGTGCCTCTTGAAGTTTTCTATCGATGACGATCTTGGATCCGTTGGCAGGTTCAAGGAAAAACTTTATCAAAGCGTTCTGCGCAGATAAATGCATTAGGTAGGGAAAATGTGAATAGAGTACGGCGACAAAATGGGTTCGGTCCTTTTTCCCGCTATTTCCAACGCGATGGTAGAGGGAGGTATTTACGAGGTACCCCGAGCCATCCGCCGGTAGGTGGTATCGCTCGCCATCGACTTCCATCCATGCCTCTGGATCAGTTTCGATCGGGATGTGCAATCGCACCGCCATCTTGCCGTCGACGTGCGGAGTTTTCATTTCGAAGCCGGCCTGGATGGTCAAGAGGCGCGAGCGGAAAAGTCGGAGGGGTCGAACTCGCGAAAAAATCGGCGCAAAAAGCTCGGCGGCTTCATTGTCTTTTTCGTAGAGGTGGAACGGACGAATATTTATATCTCGCGGGTACTCCCCATTGACGGCAGGTTCGAACTTCGAAGAGGCGTCAATGGCATCAGTGAAGCGGTGGTCGGCATCCGAAAACTGCAGCCCCAAGCTTCGATACTGTCGATACCGGTCTTTGCTCAGCCATGGAAAATCAACCTGTGCGACGCGAAGACGTTTTTGAAGGTCGTCGAGGTCTAGCCGCAAGGGAACTTTGCGGATGTGAAAATCTAGGTTCTGAGCCTGGGCTATGAGCTCATTTGGATGTATTTGCGCGAAGTGAGATATTCCCATGCTCATTATGCAAACACAGCTTTGACCTTGATCGAAGCAGAATCCATGATGAAGAGATGAAATCGAACACCGTTTTAGACCCTATGAAAAGCAGTCGTCGAGGCCTAGGCGGTTTTTTTGAAACGCTTCTCCGGCGATTCAAAACGGTGCTCCACATCGGATTGATCGTTCCCCTCTACGTTTTCGGGTGTGTCGTCATTGGACTCGCCGTGGCGCCAGGCCTACTTTTGATTCGGTGGATCGACTCTTTGTTTCTTGGAACTTCGCCCTTCATCTCAGCCTGGGCGAGTGCTTCTGCGGTTGTGGCCGCGATTTTTATGACCGGTTTTTTTCTAGTGTTCGTACTGCCGGCGGCCAATTTCATTCTTCTTTTCGGGGGAAGGCTAAAGGCTTGGCGGGGCCCCTATTATTCCCTGGAGGCTATTAAGTGGTACATCCACAATGCCCTTACCTATGTGTTGCGCTACACTCTTCTTGAGTTTTACACTCCTTCGCCCATTGCAGTTTTGTTTTATCGATTGATGGGTATGAAAATCGGAAACGGTGCCGTCATAAATACGACCGCGATATCCGACCCAAGCTTAATTACCATCGGGTCGAAAGTGACCATCGGTGGATCCGTCACGATTGTCGGTCACTATGGTCAATCGGGATTTCTAGTTCTTGCGCCTGTTTGGATTGGTGATGGCGCCACGATTGGACTCAAAGCTTCACTGATGGGTGGCGTGAAGGTCGGCGCGGGCGCTCGAGTTATGGCGCACTCAGTGGTTCTTCCAAAAACCGAAATAGGAGAAGGCGAAACTTGGGGCGGCGTTCCTGCGGTTCGCATCGAATCCGCACGTTTGGCAGAGCCCGCTAAGACAGTTTCCTGATTTGATCGAGTTTACTGGATACGATTGCGAGCTCCTGCCGGAGTGAAATATTCTCGTTTTGCAGCAGCTGAATTTTTCGTTTTAGCAAAAGCACTTCGTTGTCGTGTGACTTTGCGGTCTTGGTATCGGCGACATTTTGAAGTTCATTTGTATCGATCGAGTTAACGATGCGCAGATGCCGAGTTTCTGGCCCCGTGTCAGACGTGGGCAAACTTGCAACAGCTTTTGCCAACGACTCTGCAGCAGTGGAAACTCCTGCGATATCTTTTCCCTGCTTCAATCGATCCTCAATATCAGCATCAATGAAAAGTGGTGGATCGACTTTGTCTAGGCGGAGGACGCCTTCTTGTGACAATCGACGAATGGTTTCAAAAAGTTTGTTCAGTGAACTTGAAAGTTCGCCGGCCGATGGTTTCTGCGCAAGAAGCAGGTCCTGTACCTTTCGACGTTTGATGTGCGGGAGTGTGCCCAGGAGGCGAGTTTGCTGTGTTTCGTCCATCGACGAGATAATAGCGGCGACATTGATCTCCATCATTGCGCCAGTCACTTCGGCAATAGCACTATCGCTCCAAGAGAGAAAACGGTTGAGATCAATCATTTTCGCAGTCAGCGCATCAGCCCAACGCGCATCTTCTTGCCGGACGATCTCGAGAAACTTTTGCTGCTTTACGCTTCCGCACGTTTCGAGAAGAGTGAGAAGTTGATTGAATCCACCGGTTTTTTTGTAGCGATCAAGCATGGCCATAGAAACTTATCGGCAAACGCGCGGCTGAATTCACAAATTCTTAGTAAATTTTGGCGAATTTTAAGAGCGACGTAGGTCGAGGTTCCTTCGCTCATTTAAGAGCTTGCGGAGCTATAAGAGCGCAAACCCCGATTCCAGAACAAACTGGACGCTTTTATTAACAATACGCTCAAAATGAGACCCCAGATAAGAATCTCTGGACGACTCTTGTCTAAAAGAATCTCGGCCGGAACGCTGGCTAAGAATGCGATCGGGATCAGAGTCAAAACCGCATAGCGAAGGACTTCAGGGTAAATGGCGTGAGGCCGTGTCCCTAAACGATACACTTGGTACCAAATGTAGGTCACGGCATCGGCACGAGTGAAATACAGAGCTGTCGCCGAAGTCATAAAACGGATGGAGTAGATCAAACTCAGTCCGATCGGAATCGTTAAAAGGAGCCAGATAAGCCTCACCCATTGAAACTCGCCAATCTGGCTAAGTGCATATAGAAGCCATCCGATAGCGATGATCAAATTTCCGATGTAAGCCACCGAGATCTTTTGGAAGCTCAGCATCCACTGAGAATTGATGGGCTTTACGAGAAGAAGATCAAGATCCCCTTTCCTAACCTTTTCTCCCATGCGGTCGAGATTCTCTGAGAACAACATCATATAAATGGCGTCCGTAATAAATAAGATCCCCATGAAAACTCGAGTTTCCGGAAGATTCCAGCCGTTCAGATTGGTGGTGTGTCGGAAGAGAACTTCAAAAACGGAAAGTTGAGCTGTGTACCAAAGAATGTCGGTCACAATGCGAGCTCCAATATTAAATCGATACTCAAGCTCGGACATGAGGCTCGCTTTAAAAAACGAAGCGAGTAGACCTAAATATTTCAAGATCGTCTTTTGTAGCATCGTCATGCGCCTGTTCCTGAGTAGCGTTTTCGGCCGGCATTCCAAAGGTAAGTCGCCACGACACCGACGATGACGATACCGATTGTAATCGACACGAAGCCTTCCCCGATCGATGCGAGTGAAACCCGCCCTGTCATATAGCCAACGGGCCGAAACACGGCGCTGGAAAACGGGAGCGCTATGAGAATCGACTTCAAAGGTTCAGGCGCAATATCGAGGGGAAAAAATTCTCCCGTCAGCATCCATAGGGTTATATTTTTGGCGACAGTCAGGTGGTGGATGCGTGTAAAGAAAAAACCAAGGGAAGCGATGACCATGCTGATGAGGTGGACGAGAATTAAATAGTAGAACACCAGGGCCAGCGCCACAGGGAGTCGAGTCATATCCACTGGTAGATCGAGAAAAAGACAAATCGCGATGGGTGCCATTAGCGAAATCGCTGTCGTTAAAACTTTGTAGCCCATCAGTTGACCCAGGTAATATTCGAAAAACGAGATGGGCCTCACAAGAACGGCGTTCACATTGCCGGACTCGACATCCTCAATCATCATCGATTCGTACATCCAGCTTGTTGAAACTCGCGAAATGAATGCGGCCCAGAGAGCGTAAGCGAGGTAGGACTCACGGCTAAAGCCGACGAGCTCTGCTCGGCCCGTCGAAGCAAAAAACGCGACCCACAAAGTGATCTCGACCAGCCCAACAATAAAGGGCTGAATCATCGTATCGGCTATGAGATTGAACCGATATTCAAGTTGTTGGAGAGCGGCCAGGCGTGCGCAGCCGAGCATCTTGTTCCATGAACGAACGAATGACATCTTCGAACTCGACTTCCTCTATTTTAATTTCCTGGATCGGACTGACTTGCATAAGGGCCTGAAGAACATCGCCAATCGCGTGAGCCGGCAGATCCTGTTTTACAGCCAATGCTCCCGCCTCAAGAGTGAATTGATTGGCAATATTCGTGTTGTGAGCGGGCGGGTTCAAGATTTTTAAAGAAAGTGTCTGCCGAGCTTCTTGCCTTCCGGTAAACTCTTTCACGCTTCCGTCGTAGACGATGCGCCCCTGACTCATCAGTAAAAGTCGATCCGCAAGAAGTGAAATGTCGTCCATGTAGTGGCTCGTCAGAATGACGGTCGGATTTCTCTCGTGAACATATTTCGCCAAAAACTCGCGGATTGTCGTCTGGGCTATGATGTCGAGACCGATAGTAGGCTCGTCAAGAAAGAGCACTTCAGGCTGATGGAGCAAACTTCCAATGATTTCCATCTTCATGCGTTCGCCCAATGAAAGTCGCCGCAATTGAGTTTGCAGCTGTTGGGTGCATTGCAAAAGCTCGGAAAGTTCCCGCACGCGCTCGCGCGCCTTCGTGCGGTCGATCTCGTAAATGCGAGCCAAGAGGTCGTAACTATCCGCTGGGGGGAGATCCCACCACAGCTGATTTTTTTGTCCCAAGAGGATGCTTATCTTTTTTAAGAATTCGGGTTTGCGAGATGTGGGCTCGTAGCCCAGAACTTGGGCCGAACCGGAGCTTGGGTGGATCAATCCAGACAAAAGTTTCAACAGGGTTGTCTTGCCGGCTCCGTTCGACCCAACAAGCCCCACGATTTGACCTTTATCGATGCGAAGAGTCGTAGGGTGAACAGCGATTTTAAGCTCTGTTTTGCGCGCCCAGAGGCCTTCAATGGATTTAAGAAGACCCTGCGCTTTCATGTAGGTTTCGTAAGTCCGTGTCAGATCTTTTGTTTCGATATTTGCCGTCATGCCCAGTCACTGTTACCGTTTCCTAATGGATAATAACATCACAAAATCTGCGATTATCGGTCTTAGTTTTGCTTCTGTCCTTGCGGGCCTCCTACTTTTGGATTCCCGCGGATGGTCGCAGACACCTTCTCGAACATCGCTCATCAAGCCCGCCACGGATGTGGTTGTCGGCGTCAAATCCTTGCCCGACCCACTGATTCCCTTTGCCGCTCTTGTTCGCCCAGAGCTTCACGAGCGTGCAGTCATGAAGGAAACAGAGGGCTGCAAGACGTTAAAACTTTGGGAACCAGTTTACGTCACGTCCGTGCACTTGCGTTCGGTTTACGAAGTAGCGCGTCCCACCGTCTCTGAGGTCGGCGTTCTTGCCATCGCGGGCGACACAAACTGTGTTCGCGTCGGTCATCCCGCCCACCTTGCGGAGCTCGACGGTGCTACGGGAGCGTCTTCGACGCTAGGTTACTTTATGCCGACCGCTATTTCTGGTCGACGGGCCAACTTCGCGAACATCGAAAATTTAATTTTAATTTCGGCCGGACTTTTCGGAAAAGATGTCCCTGTCGTATTTGTGACGGGACGTTTAATAAATGTTGCCGAAAGTTCACCGCCACTTTATTTCGCGCCTCGAATGATTGGCGTTCGGATGTTGGAACGTGCCGAAGTCGAGTCTGCGATTGCGGACGGGACCCAGATTGTCGATGTTCGCTCAAAACAGCAGTTTGATTTAGTCCGCATCAAAGGTGCGATTCACGTTCCCTACACAATGGGGCCTCGAGCGCGTCGGTTAGATCCCTATTCGTCTTACGCAAAAAGTGGAGATGCTTTCGATATTCGACGGATCAATCCGGATCGCCAGAAAACTGTAGTTCTGATTGGAGAAAATAACGAGTCGGAAGAGCCCATCCGTGCAGCCATCGTTTTGAGGTCGGAAGGTTGGAAGAATATTTTTATCTTTCAAGAGGGCATGAGCTATTTTGCCGGAATGCTTTCTAGGCCGCCTCACAAATCAGTCCTCGTCGGCTTTGTCGAAGGTGTTGGTCAGATCCAAAGTGTACGAATGGACGCGGCTCTCGGCGCAAAGTTTGTCGACGTACGTAGCACACGTGAGTTTAACCAAGGGACAATAGCGGGAAGTTTCAATGCACCTTATGTTGAGCGTGATGATCTTCGACTTCGTCGGCTCGGATTAAATGGATCGATTCTTTCAAATTACGGTGACACCTGGGCCTCGCCGGAAAACCTTGCAAAGACGACACCGTTAATTTTTTTCGGCGAAAACGAACGTGATTGGCGTCCCTACAAGGCGGCCCTCATGGCAAGGGCGGCTGGTTTCAATTCGGTCTACATCTTTCCCTCTGGTTTTTCTGCTTGGAGGTGGGGTTTGCTTTCCGAACCTGCTCTGTTTCCAACGACGGTCCGAGGTGGTCAGTGACGTCCGACTGGAGCCGCGTTCAGGCCGTCAATTTTGAGCGGCTCGGCCTGTTTCAGCAGCTTCATATTTATGGCGACGTCATACCTTTGAAGCCGTTTGTAGACCCTGTGCACGTGAGCCAGGAGCTTGCTTCTTTTTCTGAGAAATGGGTTCAGTACAATCCCAGCAAATCTCAAAATCCTCGCCAAGGATTATCTGTCACCTCACTGGACGGCGGCATGTCTGGCATTCCGGATCTTTTCTCGCTTTATGAGTGGTCAAAAGAAACCGGAAAAAAAGTTTCTGAAAGAGACTTTAATAAAACGACGGATGCCTATCGTCAGTGCTCAGCCATTCGCGAGCTCATTGAACCTTTCCAGGAAAATCTTGGCCGCTGCCGTTTCGTAAAGTTCGCGGCTGGCGGACATTTTCCTCCGCACCGTGACGGTTCAGTGAGTTTTCAAATCCCAGATTACTTTCGCATCTTGGTGCCACTGGCTAATACGGGTCCCGATGATTTCCACTTTGTTCACGACGGCCGTTTGGTGTCTACGGAGCCCGGTAGACCATATCTTTTCAACGCTCTGAAAACGCATTCCGTTGTGAGCTACAGGGACGACGCAATGACGCTTGCGATAAGTGTCGCCCTCAACCAAGAGATGGTCGCAAAAGCGATTAGTCTTTTTAAGATCTATTAACGCCGGACATGCGTGATCAGGATGGCTCTGGTGCCGATGGCTGGGAGTGGCCGCCAATCATTTCCTTGTGTCCGGAAAGAATGGCCAATATTTAGCAGAATCTGTGGACCAAATTTGCAGAATTCTTTCGGCTATTGTCCGGTCGCAATAGCTCAGAGAATTCGATTCTGTGTAGACCAATACGTAGTGTTTAATTGACATGCCAACCGTCATTCGAGAACCCAGATTCCCATTCAATTTCGATTGGCTCTAGAGAAATCCCTTTATATTCGGGATTCGCATCTTTAACTCTAGCTTCGACTTGTCCAATTCTTTGGGTGGGAAACCGAACTTCTGAAACGTAAAGAAGTTTTTCCTTTTTTAACGTATCGAAATAAAAAGTTCTGCCCCATTCATTGAATAGAATATTCCCTGCACAGTAGAAGCGAGAGATATCCTCACCCATGACGTAGTCGACAATATCTGTCTGCTGAAAAACTACGTCTCCCGAATCTGCGATTTTCAGCTTTAGGTGCACACCTGGGTTCATCCAATGGGGACCATGCCCATTCTTAAAGATAATACCTTTGACGCTTGGATCACAAGCCGTGAACTCGCCCACTGTTTGTGGAAAATAGAAGAAATAACTCCATACAGCGAATACAATAATGATCGATCCTAAAAAAAACCTCGATAGCTTTTTCACACCTCTCAACGGTATGCCCGAGCTAGCTTGTTGTCCACCAGTCAAAGGTTTGCGGTGCGCCTAGGCGTCGTTAAAGCTCAACAGAGCTGGCTAAGCTCAAATCGAAATAACTCCGCCCAACCGGAACTCGCCCACCTATCGAATAAGTGCCAATCCTACGTTTAATTTTGCTGCGATTCGATCGTCGTCGATCATGAGATCGCGTCTTCCGAAACTAAAATTGAAGTTTGAAATCTGCGACTTGTGAGCGCTCAAGATTTCGAGCACGAATCAACTTCGTAACAAGTGTTTTGTGGGTACCTGCACGGTTTGATCACTTTCGTGTTTGTATTCTTTTATTTGCTGGCCGAGGTGGGTCGTCAAAATGATTTGCGGCATGTACGAATGCCTCTCGAATCTTTCCTTTAATTTCGTCTTTCCGTCTGATAAATTGGGAGTCTGATTTTGAAGGAATGACTCCATTTCGGGTAAATCTGAACGAAACTTCGGTCATGAAGTCGGCCTGAGAATACCACAAGCGCAGACATCGTCGGACAACTTCACCTTCCGAAAGTTCTGCCGTCGGTCCGCCGCCAACTTTACTTGCGAACAAATTCTTGGCCTGCAGACTCGCTGTTTCCGGGTCGATAAGGGGCAAAAGTAAGGATACGAGCGTAAAAGCGCATTTGTTAGCGGCATCGTTTTCTTGTACGCTATCCAATGGCAAATTAATGGAGTTAGATTTTTGGCCAAGTTGATTCCAATAGGCCACCGATGAAAGTGGAGATTCGCTCTTCGGCTCGTTCCCAAATGCATCGAAAGTGCCCAGTGCAATAGCAAGAATGATTGCGGGCAGCACGATGTTTCTATTTTTCCAAATCACACGACCTCCTATGAAGTGATAATGCATTAGTAGAAGCAAGTCGGCGGCCACTCCTAAGTGTCCGATTTTACTTAAATTTCTCTGGCAGATAATTATGGAACGCCACAAATTGGAGTGTTGTGCAAAAATCTTGAACAGTCCTCATCCACCCTGTTCAAATAGTGGAGTCACGCGTTTAGAACATAGATCAGTCTGAGTGCGTGGCGCGAGTAAGGCTAACCGGGCGCCAAAACCCAAGTCTGCGGAGCACCTCGGCGGTCATCAATTCTCAACCATTCTGATTGAACTCATAACGAAATAATATCGTCCTACCGGACCTCGCCCGTACCGGAAAGAAGTGCCATTATTTCTGTTCATCTAACACTACGTTCCCGATTCTTTGCCGCACACTTTGCTACAGGATTTCCGAACGCCGATCGTTCGAGCTCGAACGTCCGGCGATTGAAGTTTGGAGATTCGATGCTTAAGTTCGGATTCGAACTGATTGTTCGGTTGTGAAAAAGAAAAAGGGCAGGTTTACCTGCCCTCAAACATTCGTTGCTTTGTAAATTTGAATTAGGCAGCGGCTTTGCCACCGTTGGTGTTCGCAGGAGGTGCGCCCGAACCTTGGCCACCGCCTTTTAATAGCTTCAGATTACTTTCGTTCATCTTGAGCTGCTTCTTTTCTTTCTTTGAAAGCGCTGTTTTCGGTTTCTTGTGCTCTCTCATCGACTATTCCCCCTTGATGACCAAGCTTTATCATAACATCGCTTTGGCTACTTTCCGGTAAGGCCTGGAAAGTCGTCTCAAAATGGAGCTGCAAACAGCTCACTTCAAGTCACTGAGCGGCCGTGGGCGATTTTGCCAATGCACGTTCGAGTTCGAACTTCCGGCGGTTATGTATAGCGCATTTTAGCTCAAGATTTTCAATGTCGTTCGTGCCTCCATCGGCGAGGCCCTTAATGTGATCAATTTGCAGTTGGTAGGTTGATCCGCAGCTACGGCCAGTAGGATCTGTCCAGCGGCAGGATTTGTCGCGCTGATGCAGGGCTCGAACAACGTACACGCTGATGTATTTGCGGGAATTTTGCTTGGGTACGATGGAACCTAAAGTCGGCAATTCACTTTTCAAGTTCGGATTCGAACTGATCGTTGGGTTCGGCCTCGGCGGCTTGATCTTCGTTTTTAGCTTCCGTGGGTCCTTCTTTTCTAAAAAGAACTTCGCTGCTTCGGCGACGGTTTCCCCAAGCTTCGCATTGTGGTTTTTGTGCGTATTCAAATCTCGCACCCGCTTTAAGTTTTCGAACTCTTCCTTCGAAAGATGAACTTCGATCGTGACTGATCCGTCTTGATGCACGCGAACTTTTTCCACGGGGTCTAATTTGATGTTGAGTTCCTGAGCGACGACCTGGGCCGCAGCGCTGTCGGATTTTGCGTTACTTGTATTTACGATCGTTTCGACCAAATGCCTTTTCTGATCATTCGAAACTTTAGTGCCTGGGTTCTCTTTTTCGACTTGGCGGACTCCCATCGATATCAATGTGATTTGACCAAGATTGATTTTTCCAGTGGCAAGATCCTCTTTGATCTCCGGAACAGCGTCGAGCAGCCGAGCCGCATCGATTCGGTTTTGCGCCGTCGCCCGCGGGTAGCCGAGTTGATCTGTGAGGTAGCCGAAAATACTTGTTGATCCGTGATCGAGATAAATTCGTCGAATCATAAACTCATGAATGTGAGAGACGATTTCCGCTGTAAGCCGCAAGTCGCGTTTCGAAAGATCTCGAAGCTTTTCTGTCAGCGTTTCGTTTGAGAGTGATTTTAGGCTCATGGTGATCCCTTCACTTTTCAGGAACATGTTTAAGCAGCCACCTTAACATCGGTTTTAAAACCGAAATTTTTCGCGCGAGGAACCTCGCCAACGCTTCGAAAATTTCTGCACGCCACCTCTCGCAAACTCTTCGTGGAGTGCAGTTTCATGCGCGGATACGCGACCACAAATGCCGCCTGAAAGAGATTTGGAATCGCGACAAATGATTTCGATTTTTCATCAAAACCATCGTCAAATTTTATTTTTCGAAATTTTTCGCAATCACGGCAGCGCGTTGGTTGTCTGACTTCTCAATCTTTAAAGTGTCGCGAGCTCATCAACATAGCATTCGACCTCGGCTATTCAGGTTCCAAGTTCGAACTCGAACCAACGTTTGTTCGTCGGTTCAAATCAGCTCAGAAACGCTCGAATCGTGTCCGTCTTGGATTTTATCTCGTTGATTCCGTCCAAGTGTCCGCCGTCGGTTTCGATTCGCGTTGTTTCAACGCTGAGGCCGAGGTCGCGCAGCTCTTTGATGCCTTGCTCGGCGTATTCGTTGAAGAGAAGCTTGTCGTTTTTTGCGGGAATCCATAAAAATTTCGCGCGAATTCGATTCTTCAGAGAAGTGATGTCGAAAAGCTGTACGGCTTTCGCTAATCTCAGAAAACTATTCGCGTCAGCCAGCGACGCTCGCGCCAATGCGGTTTGCTCTAACGCGGCTTCAACCGAAAAAAGATTGTCGAGAGCCTGTGCTGGCGAAAGGCCGCTGTCGGCGGAGCGTCTTTTGAAAGCGCGCTCGGCCCACGCAGGCGAAAGCGCTGTCAGCGTTACGAGCTCCAAAGCGGCGGCCAATCCATTGATTGGTTGCTCTTTGGAGTCGTAGTCTCCGTTTTTGAACATCGGATCTAAATGAATGGGGCGGCACCACTGGCGCAGCATCGCGATGAGGTAGGGACTGTTTGAAAGAGAGCCGCCGATCACTCCCATAACTCGCGGAACAAAATCGGGAAACCGTGCGGCCCATTCGAGAGCGTTCATGGAGCCCATAGATGATCCGCAAATCGCGTGAAGTTTTTTAATTCCGAGAAAGTGACAAAGCGCGTACTGCGCGTTGGTGAAATCACCCAAGGTGACAACCGGGAACTTCGCTCCGTACGCGCGCCCCGTATCGGGGTTGATCGAAAGTGGCCCCGTCGTAATCACCATGGGATTTCGGCAGTAGAGATTGGTGAGACTGTCGACACCAATCACAAAATATTTGTCGGTGTCGATCGCTTTTCCGGGACCGATAATGCTGTCCCAATAGCCAGGCTCAGCATCGGACTGTCGGTAGCGACCGGCGGCGTGAGAAGAGCCCGTGAAGTAATGCAGAATGAGGATCGCGTTGTCGCCCGACGGAGAAAGTTTTCCGTAGCACTCGTAACCCATGACGACATTTTTCAATTTCTCGCCGGACTCGAGTTCTAACATTGGCAGAGTAAATACTCTTTTGATGACGTCGGTGGTCGCAGAAAAAGCGGGTTCGTCGCCGCTCGGTTGCTCATGCGAGATAGTTCCCGATGTGGCCGCCGTGATAGTAGGGACATCGCGGTGCCGGGAGATGGCGCTTTTGTCGGGAGAATTTGTCATAGCGAGACCAAGTATGTCAGTGTCAGGGTTTTGTCACGAAAGGACAGCAAGATGGCAGGAGTTGCTTCACACGCGGTCATTACGGGTTCCACCAGCGGCATCGGCTGGGGATTGGCCAAAGCTTTTGCGAGCCGCGGTTACGATATCACTCTCAATGGATTGGCCGATAGCGATGCGGTTCAGCGCCTGGTCGATGAGCTAAAGACCGAATTTAAAGTTCAAGCGTGGTATTCGCCGGCCAATATGATGAAGCCCGACGAGATCCAAAAGATGATTGTCGAGGCCGAGAGTCGAAATTCAAAACTCGACGTTCTCATCAACAATGCTGGGATTCAGCACGTCGCCCCGGTTGAGGAATTTCCTGAGTCAAAATGGGACGCGATTATCGCGATCAATATGTCGAGCACTTTTCACGCGACCAAAGCCGCGCTTCCAGGAATGAAAAAGCGCGGACACGGGCGCATCATTAATATCGCCTCTGTGCACGGATTGGTGGCGTCACCGTTTAAGTCAGCTTACGTCGCGGCAAAACATGGCGTGATTGGTTTTACAAAGTCCATTGCGCTTGAGCTGGCCGATACGCCGATCACGATCAACGCGATTTGTCCTGGGTATGTTCGGACTCCTCTGGTCGAAGGTCAGATCGAGCAGCAGGCTGCGGCTCACGGAATCTCAAAGGAAAAAGTCATCCGCGATGTCATTCTTGCGGCTCAGCCTAAAAAAGAATTCATCGAAGTCGAACATTTGGCAGAACTCGCCTTATTTCTAGCAGGACCGGCCGGTCGAGCCGTCACAGGATCGTCGATGACGATGGATGGCGGATGGACGGCTCGCTAAAGAGTCGCTAGCAAAATGACGATGAGAACCCGTCGGCATACGGATGTCGAAATCAGGCTCTCGGAGGCATTTCAATGTCAGCACCGCAAGGATCTAGGATCGTAAAAAAAGGCGAAGTGCTTTTTAAAGAAGGCGAAAAGTCTTCAGTGCTTTATTTGATTCAGTCCGGTCAAGTCTCTTTGCAGATCACGCGCGGACGTCCGATCGAAATTTTTATTGTCGGTGCGATGCAGGTCGTAGGTGATCACGCGCTTTCTGGATCTGGCGCGAATCCGTTTTCGGCCGTTGCATTGGTTGAAACCAAAGTTTTAGAACTGCCGTTAGAAGCTGTAAAAGCTCAGGTTGAAGGTTCGTCGCAATTTGTAAAGCTGCTCTCGAAGTCACTCTTGGATCGAAGCAAAATGCTTCAAACAGAACTCAAGTCCATCCGCATGGAGCGGGACAGTTATGCGTGTCCGCCAGATCAGCTGGCAAAGATCTTCGCGACTCTTTATCACGTCGCAAGACACAAGGGTGAAGAGCAAAAAGACGGTTCGCTGATTGTGCCTTGGCCCGTGACAAAGCAGTACGCTCAACGTGTTTTTTTGGAGTCGCCCAAGCGCCTTGAGTCGGCCGCCAAAATCTTCGTTAAGCTGGGTCTTGCAAGCTTCGTGATGGAAAAAAGCGAAGAAGATCCAGAAGCACCAGAAGACATCGGTAAAGTTATTTTGAAACGGCCCGAGTTGATTGAGTGGGTCTTTGAACATTGGCAGTACTACTACTTCAAGGGCGGAAAAACCGAGCTTCTGAAGACGGACGAAAAAGTGATGCAAGTCGCTTCAGCGTTGGTCGCTTATGGCGAAGAGCTCGAAGCCGACCGAAACGGATCAGTTCGAATTGAATTTTCGAACGTCGTTGAAAGATTTAAGGCTGAAAGCGGAATCGTTCTAAACGCTGATTTTTTTGGAGTCATGGAAGCCAAAGGTCTTTTTCTAAAGCGAGTTCCGACGGAAAAAGGTGTTCTTCTTCAGTTTGAAATCAAAGAATTCGCACGCTGGGCACAGATTTGGGTCGTTCTAAAAGAGATCGAACGCTGGAATGAAAAAGCGAATGTCGATATGGACGAGCCGGCGTTTGATCCTCGTCGCTTTCAAAAAGCAGCGTCGGGCACGAAGTGTGGAAGCTGTGGTCATCCCTACGAGGGCACGCCTAAGTTCTGCGGTGAGTGTGGAGCCAAGATCGAGATCGCCGCCTAAATATGCCCAAGAATTTTATTGCGAATGTCTTCCATTCGCTTCCGATTGACGCCCCAATCGCTGTACCCAACACGTGAAGCGCTTCGAAACTGAAGCGTTTTCGTTTCTTCGTTAAAAAGAAATTCGACGTCGTCCGTGAACTTCATAACGGCCGAACGACATTCATAGTGAAGATAGGGCCCGTCTTCTTTGATCAAAGTGGCGCGAGGAATCTTTGCCATTTCACGCTTAAGTGCTTCGCGCGCTTCATCCATTGGTTTTGAGTACGTGTAAGGAACAATCGCGTGCTCGGGCGTCGATGCTTGGGTTGAAACACAATTTGGTTTTTTCGCACAGTCGACAAGTCGTCCCTCTTTAAAGAGACTCTCGCTGGGGCCAGCAGAATTATTGGTTGTGTCGCCGGCTCCCAAAACAGAGCAGCCAGCCGTCGTCAAAACTAAAAAAGTGGAGAGTAGTGATTTAGTCATTGGCTAAGATCCTCGTCGAGAAACGTCTTAAGGTAAAGTCGAATTCGCTTTTCGAGCCAACGTGGTTCGTCGCTAAGTTTTGCTGTGAGGCCGACTTGGTCGATGAATCCCATGTGACCTCCACACTTCTGAAAGTCTTTGATCAAAAATGGATTTGCGATTTCCGATGGGTCTTTTTCTTCTCCACTGAAGGCGAGGTCCTTTGATCCATGCGTGATGGGATCATCGTCGGCTGTAAGCACGACCAGCGGGCGCTGCGCGAGATTCAAGTAAGGTCCCGAGGAGGCTCGTTTGTAGTAATCAAAATGATCATGGAATCCGCTGGCGACGCCTGTGTAGTGAGCGTCAAAAGTTCCAATGCTGTCGTAAAGTCGAAGTTTTTTTCGCGCTTTTGCTGCAAATTCGTCAGCTGCCGATCGGTCATCAAGACTTTCAATTAGCGCTGGAAGAAAACTTTGCCCGTAGATGCGAGTTCCGCCGGAGCTGAGGCGTCGTGCGGCTTTTGCAAGGTCAAACGGAGGACTTACGGCGATTGCGAAATCCGGAAGTGAGCCCTTCAATGTGTTCTCGAACACATTTGCCGAAAGTGGTTTTTGACCGAGAGTCGGGACCACTCCAGCCGCAAGTAGAACCGTCGCATTGCCACTGAGGCTGAAGCCGACGACACCATGACGGCCATCGGTTGTGCGACCTTCTTGAATTTCTTGGTCTCGGCCCCATTTCACAACCCTTGAAAGATCGTCGCTTCGTCCCGAGTGGTAGGGCTGAAGCGCCAGCTTTCGCCCCGGGCCACAACCGCGGTGGTTCCACATCACAGCGTTCAAGCCAAGCTCTCGAGCCATGTGGGCGGTCCGCCGCATGTAGGATGATTGCGTCGAGCCGGCGAGGCCGTGAAAAATGTGAAGGTAGCCTTGATCGCGAAGATTATTTCTGGGCCGCCCGCGAAACCCGATCAGCCGATCGCCATCGGGAAGTAAGAGTTCGACTTGCTCAAGTGAGGAGTCGAAACCTGGGGCGGACAGATTCGCGCTGGGGAGGAAGTGTCCGAGAAGAGTTTGAATGTGCCCATTCTCTACGACCCCGCGAAATGGTTCCGCGTTTTCAATCAAGCAACGTAACGTCCTCACAGTTTCGTTCATGCTGAAAAGCTCGCGACGATTTCAAAGTGACGAGTGAACGGGAACTGCTCGACGATGGTGATTGATTGAAGTTTAAGACCCTGGCGCTCAAGTTCGACTCGGTCCTTGGCGAAGCTTTCTGGGTAGCAAGAAACATAAACCCAGTCGGCACCCCGCGTATTTTCAGCGAGGCTTGAAATGAAATCCCCCAGTCCGGGACGTGGAGGGTCGACAATCACAAGATTGAAATCAAAATTTCCAGAGGCAGTTTTGGCCCGTTCGGCCGCTTTCGAGGACAGAATAAAATCGCCCACGTGAACCGTCAGACGGCTTCGGTCAAGACCTGCGGCCTCGACACCAAGGTGCAAGGCTTCAAGAGCCACACGATCAGATTCGAACACATGGACCGCAGCACCTGTTGAAAGCAGCGGTAGAGTAAAGTTTCCGATGCCGGCTCCGAACTCGGCGATTCGAAAGTCTGAATCAAAGTTCGGGTGACTGATTTTCGCGTGCTGAAGAACGGTTTCGACAAGAACTTGATTCGCTTGAAATCCAGGTTGGGTGAATGTTCCGATGGCTCCAAACAGTGGAGTGGGTGCCAATTTTTCAGATCCACTTTTATAAACCCAGCTCTGAAACCACGGTGCGTGGTCGACTTCGGTTAGCTTGTGGGATCTTGGGCCTGAATCGGCTCGAACGGCCCGTTTTCGTTTCTGTCCCATTTCAACAATGACACCGGCTGTAAGCTGACGTTCGAGCCACTGGCCTTCCTCAAGGATATTTAGAATGTCTTCGTTGGCAAAATCGAGCCAAACACCGCGAAGGTTTGTGGGTGAAACTCGAAGCCGAACACTGCCGCGCGCCTCCAGCGGCGGGAGATCTTTGCGAAATTCGGAGAGCCACGCTTGAAGGTTTGTTGAAAGCTGAGGGCAAACATCGATATCGACGATCTCGCGTGGGCTCGAACTTGTCGGGGCAATTGCGAACAAACCGAGACGAGGTGAAGCCTCTTGAGCCTCCGCCACTGATGTGAGTTCAAGTGTAAATTCGAGGCGGTCGCGAAGACCGCCAGCTTCAATCCAACGTGTCTGAACGGGAACGTCGAAAAGGCCAAGGCGTTTTAAAGCGGTGGATCGCTCCAATGTCAGATGATTTCTATCGAGATGAACTAGATCGCAGCCCGAACAGAGGCCCGCTTTTGCGCAAATTATTCGATCACCTGAAACCGCGTCAGCCATTCTTTTCGTGTACGGCTTTGTTGTTGGCACGGCAAGTATCGATCTTGAGCGAGAGGCCACAATTGGGCCGATTTTTGTGCAGGGTTTTCAACTTTTTTTTGACGAAATCGAATTGAAACTGTCGGGCTGTTAGATGATTTGGCATGGTCTTTTTTTTCTAGGGCAAAACGCGCACTTGTGGTTTATGGAGGCATTCCAAGAGACCGGTTCGGCGCCGGTCAAAAGTTGGCGCGAAATTCGCCTGCGGTTGGAGTGAGGGAAGGAGAGGGCTTTTGAAAATATTTAGTTTTTTCGCCATTTCCTTGAGTCTTTTGTTTGCGGTGATTTCGCCGCCGTCGGCACGGGCGATGGATTCAACTGAAGTTTTGCCGGAATCCGTGAACTCTCCGTCGATTCGAATGGGTGTCGTCTCTGGCATCGGCTTTAAGTTCATGTCCAATGGCGATCTCATGAGCCTTGGCGAAATTAATTCGATCGAATTTGATGCGAAGGCGCTGGCTCAGTATGAACCTAGAGTGAACCAATTGATTGCGGTGCTCAATCAGTTTGGAGATCAGCGCCTGGGTGATCAATTGTCGCTCGGAGTTCTTCGAGTCGAGACGAAACCTGAAGTGCGGTACATGGCGCCGGTCTATGCTCGAGGGATTACAGGCAACTGGACTCTTGGAGTGGGTGTGCCGATTCTCAATTATAAGAACAAACTTTCGCTCACGCAAACGGGTTCAAACGTGCAGGCTGTTCGCGCTATCGTCGGCGATGCATCGGGAGAAATTAATCAGGGTCTGGCGGACGTAAATATCAACTTGGCCGCGACGGCTCAGTCGATGCTTGCTCAAAAAGGCTACCGCACTCTCACAGACCGTGACGAGACTCAGCTGGGCGACGTGCAGCTTGTAAGCATATTGCAATTCGCAAAGCGCGAGACGACGTCGGCCCAATTCAAAACAATTCTATCTCTTCCCACCGGTGAGGGCGATGACCCTGACGATCTGGCCGATCTTGGGGCGTTCGGTTACTTGGCCATTGAGAATCAAATTCTTGGAAATTACGTGTTCCGAGGGCGTTGGCAGTTCGCCGCGAAAACCGGCTATCGGTACACTTTCGACGACAGCGTTGTTCGCAGGGTTCCATTGAATGAACAAGACACGCTTCCTGGCGTTGAGACGAAAGAAACCGTATCTCGTTCCACCGGCGGCGCTTTCTTCGCGGGCGGCAGTGTGACTTATTCAGCGACAGAGACGTTGGATCTGGCGCTTGGTATTGAAGGCACACGAAAAGCTGGCGACGAGTATTCGGGCGGCGGGGCGAAACGCTATGATCTCTTGGCGCGCGGTGTATCGAATTCCGACCGTGTGCGAATGGGCGTTACTTATTCCAGCGTTGAGACGTTTCTCGATGGGCGTGCGATTTTGCCAGCGATGATCGCTTATGAATTTTCAGATACGATCGGTGGAATCAATACGGAAAGGGCGACGATTCATGAAATCTGGCTTCAGCTCTTTTTCTAGTACTTTGGTGGCCGCTATTGTCGCTGCGCTTTTGGTGTCGTGTTCGCCAGAGCCCGTTTCTCGAAAATTTAAAGATGTGAATCAAAACTTCGGCCCCTCCCGCGAGGACGGCATTATCAATATGGCCGAAGTAAAAATGGAGTCTTTGCCGCAGGCATCCTCAGTGCGCTGGAAGGGCGATATTGAAACGGCCTCTTGGTACCGCGCGGCCGAGGACCTTGGGTGGTTATCTAGAACCGTGAAGGCTCCGGCACTGGGGCGCATGGCGCTTCGGATGCATCGATCCGTCGCTCGAAAAGACGTTGCGTGGTCGCACTCGGTGCGGAACTCCGCGTTTGCGTCAGCAGCGATTGGCGAAACACGATCGGATACAAAGAAAGCGGTCAACTCGGGCGTGGCGATGCTGTCGTCGCAAGACACACTGATCAAAGAAATTCTTCGTTTTCGCAGCGAGAAAACGGCTTGGCCGACCGAACGAACATCGCTTGTTTCCTTGGTGGGCCTGATCGACACCTTTCTTGTCGACTTTGTGAGAGACGTTGAAAAGAGCCAAGTCGACCGCGCCGTGAAGACAGAGTTGATTCGCGAGCTTCGCGTGAATTTTGGTCCCAAGCTAAAACGGATCCGCGCGCAATTTGCGTTGGCTTACAATGAACCAAAGGCCTACGATTTTGTGGCGAAGATTCGCCAGGTCCTTAAGCAAGAGGGTGTCGAGCTGGGTCGTGAGATCGATCAACAGCTTGATCTCGCAGAAAGATTGCCTCGGGAGGTCGAAAGAATTCGCGATGCAAAGTCGGCTCTGTCGGTTTTGGTCGACTTCTGGTTGGTGTCGTCGACAAAGGTTCGTGAAACGAAGTTCAAGAAGATGGCGCCGGATCTTTATGACTTCTTCATCAGTCAGACAGCGGAAGAACTTGAATGTGTTAAAACTGGCTGCGGGTTTTTCACTCGAATAAAGAGAGCACTCTTTATCTTGCCTGAAGTGGAAAAATTCGGGATCGCAAAAATTCGAAACCTCTTGGCCGCCGCCGCGGAAGAGTCCATTCGTTCGGAACTTGAAAACGAGGCCGTAAAGTTTCTTCCGAAGTTTCACGAAGAAGTTTACGCACAGATCAGAGACGAACTTCAGCGACAAAAAGCGACGATCACCGAAATCGTCGACGATTACGGAAAGTATATGCGCGTCGTTTTGGACCGGATGGCGGTCTCGCGCCTTGGGGTCAAGGAGAAGGATACGATCTCAGGAGTTGAGCCGACCCAGATTCGCGTCGACCTCGATTTTTCAATTCCCTCTGAGCGTCTGGCCGAGCGTTCGGCCGAGCGTTTGGGAAGTTCGTCGGACCGCGATCAGATCAAAGTGGCACGAAGACCCGGTCCGGGGGGATCGCAGAATCAGAGCCGCATTGAAACAGGGGCCGCAGCGATTGGCGCGGGCTTGTCATCGGCGACGGAGATGCATGACTTTCATATGGAGTCCGCGCTAGGGCTTTCTGGAGTCAATCCGATCCGCATTCGTCAGGCGATGAGCCGCGTTTTCTTTGAACAGATAAATAAAGTTTTGATGGTCGGTGGGTTCACCACAGAGGGTCGTAAGCCGTTTGACTCATTCTCTTTTTCAGTCGCTTCGCCAGAGGCGGCCCTCAACAGGGATCCGAAGCGTTTTAATCTTCGCACACTCCTTTCGTCTGAGACGATGTACGCAGTTCCCGATGCTTTTACGATTTCAGGAGCAAGGCCGTTGGACCTTGTCGTCTCCTCGACACTGCCAGCGACTCTGACCGTCGGTGTCGTGGGTCAGGCCGAACTTTTACGAGGCCTCAGTCGCTTGGCGATGAGTCTTCGTGATTGGGAGCCATCGGCCTTCGACCGCATCTTAGGTAACGTCAACGTTGCGGATTTTGTTCCGGATCTTCCGCGTGAATCTGTCGATCAAAAGCTGTTTCCGAAAGATTTGTTTTACGCTGCCGCCGTTGGAAATGCGGGTGCGATTTTAAACAATATGACCAAATTCCGTTCGCCCGTCGCATTGATCCAGCCCGGTCGAAACATGCACTGGGCCAATGAAGAAGATCCGTCCAAAGATCCAACCCAGCAGGCGCTTCGCGCCACGATGTTTGATATGGTCGACGGCGTCCGTTCGACAAAGTCGAACACGATCGATGTTGCGAGGTTTTTGTCGGCGATTTCTGAATTTTTGCGAGCGACCGACGGGATTGAGAACTCAAAGTCCGACGTGCTGACAACGGCTGACGAGAACGGCTTACGGCCCGTTGATCAGATTATTTCGGCGCGAAAGGATCTTAAGCTTTTAGTGATGGTGCTGGCGAACTTTCTTTCCGGCGAAGCGATAGGATCCAAAGGCCTGGTTCTTCCGGTCTTTATGAGGTCCGAAGATAATGTCGCGCTCGGAATGTGGGGTGAACCAAATCTCATAGATCAGGCCGTTGTCATTCGCGCTCTTCTTGATGCCTCCGAGGTGATTTCAGCGGGTCTCTTTAGAAATGCGGCCATTGATTTGTTCTCGGCCACGACAACCGCGTTTTTTAAACCGGATCTCGCGTTCTTTTCAGAAAAAACTGATATCAGTGCGCCTCTAAGTCTTGAGTCGGTTTCTACACTTTTGGTCGCGGGCGAGCGTTTGTCTCTACACATGAGCGCCGAACGAGCGACGCAGTGGCGCAGAATTTCTCGCCCTTGGATCAATGCTCTGCGCGACGCCTCCGAGTCAATTCCGTGATTTTTCAAGCCTTAATTTTTTAAGGCTGCTACACTTTCCCCGACAATGGGGGTTCAACAATGAAGATGTTTGCATCGTGTTTTGCCGTGATGGCGGGGTTCGCCATCTTAGCGGTCAGCGGACCAATTGAAGCGTCCACAAAAGTAGCGTCGCCGAAAGAAGCGTCGACAAAAGGAGCTTGCGGAGTGAGTAACGAAAAAAGTGCTTATGATTTCACGGTCACGGACGTTGAGGGAAAATCTGTCTCGCTCAATCAGTACAAAGGGAAAGTGTCACTGATCGTGAACACGGCTTCGCGCTGTGGCTATACGGATCAGTACAAAGATCTTCAAAAACTTTATGAAACCTATAAAGCCAAAGGTTTTGTCGTCCTCGGGTTTCCATCGAATGATTTCGGCGGACAAGAGCCTGGCACGAATAAAGAAATTAAGAGCTTTTGCGAAACCAACTTCAACGTGAAGTTCCCACTTTTTGATAAGGGACCTGTGAAGGGTGCGCAGAAGCAGCCGCTTTACAAGTTTTTGACGGAAGGCGCTGATGAAAAGCTCAAAGGCGAAGTTGGCTGGAATTTTGAGAAGTTTCTGGTGGATAAAAACGGAGTCGTCGTCGCTCGATACAAGTCGGGCGTTCAGCCTCTCGATTCGAGTTTAACGAAAACGTTGGAAGCGCGCCTTTCCGATGCGGCGGCATGTCTCTGATAGGAATTAGAAACGTCAGTAAGAGTTTCGAGGGGACGGGACTGGTTGTTCCCCCTCTCGACCTTTCTATTCCGGCGGGTCAGTTCATCTCTTTTTTAGGTCCCAGCGGTTGTGGGAAGTCGACACTCCTTAGACTCATCGCAGGTCTTGAAACTCCGGACACGGGGCTCATTGAGGGCGTCAGTGGCCTCAAGGTCTCTTTCGTCTTTCAAGATGCGATGCTGCTTCCGTGGAGGACGGCTCTTGAAAACGTGCGACTTCCTTTGGAGCTTGAAAACACGGCGAAAGATGACATCGACAAAAGGGCCCGCGAAGCTCTTAAGCGCGTCGGACTTCAAGACGCGTTTGATCGAAAGCCGAGTCAGCTGTCAGGCGGAATGAAGATGCGTGTTTCACTGGCGCGCGCGCTGGTCACAAATCCTCTAATTCTTCTGCTGGATGAACCGTTCGCAGCTCTGGATGAGATCACCAGATTTCGATTGCAGGAGGATTTACTGCGATTTTGGAAAGGGTCAGCCGCGCAAAGTGGATCGATAGCTTCTCCGATGACGGTAATTTTTGTGACACATTCAATGTCCGAAGCTGCATTTTTAGCCGAGCGGCAAATTGTTTTTTCGAATCGCCCGGCACGTGTCATTGCCGATCGCCAGTCAACACTAGAGAGTGCTCGAGCGGTTGATCGCGGTCGCCAAACGAGACAATCCATTGAGTTTCTAAATGACGTGTCAGCGCTTCAGGACTTGTTTCGTGAAACAGGCAGTGACCAACCGGTGGCATCGTTGTGACATCACCTCGTTCTAACTTTTTTGGAACTAAGATGATGACGTTGGCAGCGCCACTCGCGCCGCTCTTGTTCGGGTCCTTCATCCTTGAATTTTTGGTGCGTTCAAAGTTTGTCCCAAGTTACATCCTGCCGGCACCGTCGGAGATCGCGATATCGCTTTACACCGATCGGTTCGAGTACTTGATGGGTTTTTTTGCGACCGCAAAAGCCGCACTCATTGGTCTTGTATTGAGCTTCGTTGCTGGAACGTCGGCGGCTCTGCTTTTGTCGCTCTCGCCATGGCTGCGAAAAGCCTTTCTTCCCTACGCTACATTTTTCCAAACAGTCCCGATTATCGCCATCGCTCCGGTGTTGGTCATATGGTTTGGTTTTGGTCCACCGACAGTGATTGCAAGTTCATTTATCGTTTCCCTCTTCCCGATAATTGCGAACTCGATGCTGGGTCTTCAGTCAGCGGAGCCACGGCTTTTGGATCTTTTTCGAATTCATCGCGCCAGTCGCTTGGCAACGCTGTGGAAGCTTCAGCTACCGGCGGCGCTTCCCGCTATCTTTAGTGGGCTTCGCATTGCTAGCGGACTTGCGGTGATCGGAGCCATCGTCGGGGAATTTATAGCCGGTGGTGGCCTAGGAGAGGTCGTGGATGCGGCAAGGACCCAGCAAAGGCTTGATAAAGTTTTTGCCGCTGTTTTTCTATCGTCATTTTTGGGTCTTTTCCTTGTTGTACTGATCGATTTCATCTCGCGTCGGATGCTCCGTTCGTGGTACGCCGATGAATCAGCCGAGCAAAGACCCTAATTTGAGGACCCAAACTCATGATTCGTTACGCCCGTCTTCTGTCGCTACGTTTTTCTTTTTTCATTCTTTTTGCGGGTTTGTTTGGGCTCGCGCCGACCATCAGCCTCGCATCAAAAAGTGTTTCAAAGGTTCCAGCCAAGCCTGTCTCGAAGCCTCTTGAAAAAGTTCGCCTTGCGCTGAACTGGAAGCCAGAGCCGCAGTTTGGTGGATTTTACGCCGCTCAAATTACTCAACTCGATAAAAAAAATGGTGTTGAACTTGAAATCGTACCAGGCGGCGCGGGTACGCCGGTGGTCCAAATGGTCGCCGCAGGACAGTTTGATTTTGGAATAGCAAGCGGTGACGAAGTTGTTGTTTCGCGGGCACGAGGGAGCGATGTCGTTGCTCTATTTGCGGTGTTTCAGACAAATCCTCAAGGTCTTTTGACTCACGCCGAGCGCAGCTTTGAGTCGTTGGCGGATGTGTTTAAGAGCAACGGTACGATCGCGATGCAAAAGGGTCTTCCCTATGCTGTTTTCCTACAGCGCAAATATGCCAGTGGAATGAAGGCCTCAATCGTTCCTTACTTGGGCGGGATTTCCAACTTTCTTGCTCGGAAAGATCATTCCCAGCAATGCTTCGTAACTTCCGAACCCTTTCTGGCGAATCGTCAAGGCGCCAAGATTCGTACCTTTTTGGTCGCAGAGAGCGGATTCAATCCGTACACCACCGTGGTTATCACGCGTCGCAGTGTTCTGCTTGAGCGTCCCGAACTTGTTAAAAATGTCGTCATGGCGGTGCGCGCTGGGTGGCTGCATTATCTCAACCGACCAACTGAGATTAATCAAAAAATGAATGAGCTGAATCCTTCAATTGCACTGGAGACGTTTGAGCAGATGTCGACCGCTCAAAAGCCGCTGATCGAAGGCAAAACAATTTCAAAAACGCCGCTTGGCTCTATGACATCGGCCCGATGGAGCGAATTGTCGGTCCAGCTTCAGGAAATGAAAATAATTGAAAATAAGCCGGACTCTGCAACACTGTTTGTGGAGCTCTAGGCGGGGCTTTAAGGCGGAACTCCCACTTAATGAATCGTGACTTCACTGGTTATAAAATTCTTGTCGTCGATGACGAAGAAGATTTGCGGGATATCCTTTCGGAGGATTTTTCTTTGCAAGGTGCGACAGTGTTCACTGCTAAAAATGGCCGCGAAGCCTTTGAGATCGTATTGCGCGAGCGTCCGCACGTTATTTTGAGCGATGTGAGAATGCCTGGCGGAGATGGCGTCGAGCTTTTAAAAAAAATAAGAGATGAGATTGCGGAAAATTCTCCGCAAATTTTTTTGCTGACGGGGTTTTCAGACTTGAGATCCGAGGAGGCCGCTCGTTTCGGAGGGCAAGGGCTTGTCTCCAAACCCTTTAGCCTTAAGCTACTCCGGGAACGTGTGGCGGAGGCTCTGGCGCAGTCGGCGTCGGGCCGACGGCGCGAGGGCGAGAACGATTAATTCTGCAAACTCTGAAGACGTGCAGCTTCTTGCGCACGGGCTGTCTCAACGATGCTTGTTACCATTTTCGCAGTGTCCGCTCGGTCCTGGTTCAGAGCTTGAGCCAGGCGGTCAATCATCGCGATCGATGGGTCGCCTGATTTTCCAAGACTTTTCACTTCGTCGAGGTCGATCGAAATCGAAGCGAACGCAGCTTTTGCGGCTTCATCGTTCGTCGCTTCTTGAGCCGACTGAAGTGCATTTACAAGTTTCGTAGCACCAGCTTCTGACAGCTTGTACGTCGACGCGACAGTTCCGATGTCGAGTTCGGCGGCTCCGCTAGTGCCGACGCTCATTTTGTAACGGCGATGGCGTGCGCAGGAGTCATAGTTCGAGTAGGTGCACTGATATTCGCGGTGGCCGTAATAATTCGTGATCCAGTTGCAACGTTCGATGCGCTCAACGCGGCAAGTCCGCGACGGACGTGGGGGCGGCGGTGGTTGGTTGGCGGAATCGACAAGAATTGCGCCGACCATCGCGCCGACAATTCCGGCACCGATTTCGCGATCGGTACAACCCGTTTGAAGCGTTCCCACACAAGCGACAAGGGCGAGGACCGCCATTTTAACCTTACCAAATTTAAACTTAGACAGTGAAAGCATGAAGGCCTCCGAAATAGACAAAAGGGTTACAAGCGCACGGCCCACTGGAAGCAAGTTTCGGACGCAGGCGAAATCGATTTGAGAGCGCACCGCCGTGATGAAGCTATGGAGTGAGTGACGGAATTTGTCAGGGGCGCTCCAAGAATTGGCTCGACGAGGAATTGGCTCGGACGCTAGTCTTGAGTGATGTTGAAGTCACTGAATCGAGTTATCGGGAGCGGTACGCTGGCCGCTGTTTTAATATTGTCCTTTACGATGTCTCTTTTGGTTCTGGTCGGCTGCTCCAGTGTGATGCAGGCGGTGCTGGATGAGCCCAAAGTGACGTTCGGTTCTATCGCTGTACGAGATGCGGGAAATGACGGAGCGACCGTTGTGGTTGGACTCAATGTTGAAAATCCGAACCGCGTAGGACTTCAGATCGATGAACTCAATTACGTTTTGGAAATGGGTGGTCGCCAGGTGGCGGCTTCGAAACTTGAAAAGATCGCGCAGATCGAGCCGAAGGCCACAACGAAAGTCGAAATTCCAATTCCGTTTCGCTATGATCAGGTCTTCTCGTCGGTTCTTGATTTGATATCGAAAGGTACTGCCGCTTACAAAATAAAGGGCGAGGCCCAAATCGGTCTTTTCAAGCTTCCTTTTGATCAATCGGGTGAGCTTAAACTTTGAACCCGAACGCGATTCGTCTTTATCTTTATCGTCATGGTGAAACCGATTGGAACCGACTTGGTCGGATTCAAGGGCGTGTCGACATTCCGCTGAACGAGCGTGGTCGCCTTCAAGCTCAACAGGTCCAAGCGTTTTTTAAGAACTATTTTTTGAGTGGTGGTGCTGGCCATAAAAGCCTGGAAGATTTGTGGGCCGGTGCCATCAGTTCGCCTCTTCAGCGAGCGCAGGCAACCGCTCGTATCGCCGTTGGGCTTGATGAAAATCTTGAGCTGCTACTTCGCCACGATGTCCGCTGGTCAGAAACACATTTGGGCGAAGCTGAGGGACTGACAAGAGACGAGCTTGTAGAAAAATTCGGCGAAGAGTCTTGGATGGCGTGGATCGGACTAACAGAGGCTTCGTGGCATGCGAAGTTTCCTGGGGGAGAATCCAAGGGCGAAGTTCGCGACCGCGCCCTCCAAGCCATGACGGACCTTGTCCGCGCTAGCGAGACGGACCCGACAGCGCCGAGAGTCTGGACGGTTGCCACACATGGTGGGCTTTTGCGCCGACTTCTTCATCACTTTCATCCCGATGAAACTAATCCGATCGATGTACCGAACGGATCTGTTTTTAGATTTGTTTGGGATAAAGGTCTTTGGAGCGTTTCATCACAGCCGGTTTTTCAACCGCCTGAAAAGTAGTGCAAGCAGATTTCTGCTTCGCTGTCGAATTACGTAACTTGTTCGACGCGAACGATGCCCGATTTGTCGAGAACCACGCGGTGGGCCGCAACGTGAACAGTGTCGGCACGGATGATCATCGGTTTCATTCCGAGCATGGCTCTTAAGGCTTGTTTCCACATACGGACGCGAGACGGAACGGCCAATGGACCTTTCAGCGTCGACGTGCGTGTTACCATGTGGAAGTGATAAACTCGGTGTGAGCGGGACAGGGTCAGTCGACCGTCCGCCTCAAGATCAGTGAGATCTTTGAAGGGATCATCCATGAACTTCAAATGTCGATCAAGATTCAGACGTACGTTTTCGTGAAGGGCGCGGGCTTGTCCACGTCCCGCAAAATTGGGTCTGAGGAAAAACACGCGGCGCGTGCTGAGCACGTCCTCAGGAAGGCGAAGACTTCGTTCGATCACGGAATCGCTGTGCCGGGCTTCGATAGTTTCTGCGTCGCAGACCTTTGAACTTGAAATCTGAAGCCACTCTCGGCTGATTCCAAACTTCTTTTTATCGGCGATCAGCTGCGTTTCGAAATCGGGAATCAGGCCAAGCGCTTTTTCGTGAAGCTTGGCTCGCGCCCAATCTTTCAAGCGGTCGCGAAGAACGTAGAGAATGATACCGAGGCCTACGACCATCAAACCTTGCGAAGCTAAAGTCGCAACATTTTTTCGCCCGACCTGTTCAAGTATAGCAGCCGTAATAGCGGCTGCAGCCGTTCCGACAAGGGCCGTCGATTCACTGATTTTTTGCGCCGCTTGCGTTTTCGTGACGTCGACAAAGGTTTTACTTTGAAAGAACTTTTTTAATTGGCTGAGACGGCTTAAATGCCGTTCGCGCTCAAGATCCGTTTCACTCTCAAATGAAAGCCCACGTGTCTTGCGGTAAACGGCTTCATCCTCTTGAAGGGCCATCAAAAGCTGACGGGCTCGAGCTTTGGTGGCTTCCGATGCGCCGTCACCATCGATCGTCGAACCCTCGCTGGGCTCGGGGGCCGCAAGCATTAAATCATCGTTCTTCGAAACCGGCTTCTCGTCGTGGCGAGTCCATTCATGTGACGAGTCGAAGTTCACAAATTCCGAGTTAATAGCTCCTAGATACTGAACGTAAATTTGGCTCACGTACTCATCGAGCAGTGAGTTCAATGCTCGGCCGTCTTCCGAGTTTGAACGCATGGCCTCGCGAAGGGCTTCGATTTTACGACGAACCGCCTGAAGATTTCTGACAAAAGCTTCGAAGCCGATAGAGCGGCTGGCCGACGTCATTAGTAGTGTTTGCGAGAGAAAAAATTGTCGTCCGTGCTCGCTCGAGAGTCGCTTCAGCCGTTCGGCCACGATCGCTGCGACGTCTTTCGCGGCTTCAAGCACACCCTCTCGAAAGTCCGACGAAACGTCTTGGCCCATGGCTTGGTTGGCGACGATTTCTTGATCCAAGCGTGTGTTGGCTTTTTTGAGTTCCATCAGGGCAGTTCCAAAATCCTCGTCGTCAAATCCCTCTTCCGAGGGAACCGAGAGTCGCAATCGTGTCCTCAAATCTTTGGTCAGCTCGGCTTTTCCGACGAGCCCAATTTCGAAGCTTTTGGGGACAAAGAGAAACATCTCGGTCACTACTTTTTGAGACTCATCGCAGAGGTCGATGACGGACTTGATTTCGATATTGTGATGGTCATGCCGCGAAACCTGCATCATCGAGCGCGCGCCTAAGCTGGTCGAGGACGTCGTGGCGCGAGGCTCGATGGTCGGTTTTGCTTTGGGGCGAAACGGTACAGACAAAGAGGTCACCAGGGTCGTCACACGTGACGCCACGGGAGAATTCATTAGGGCGAGAAGGGAGAGATCTGTGGGCTTCGTTTTCACTTTGTTAGGTATGAGCTCCGTCAAGTCAGATTTATGTTAGGGTAAGTTTGATCTATCTCTTAACCAAGCTTTTTCTGGTTGAGAGTGAATTTCATTCGCAAACCTCGTGCTTTTAGCTGCGTTTTTACCCTCTGAAGGGGGTCTCGGTTCGAGTTGATTGTGACTCCTACCGTGAGCCCCTAGTCTGAACGATCTATGCGCGATCACGTACCGCGTCTCTTCCTGAGACAAAATTTTTCATCAGAAAGGTTCAAAACTCGCCGCGAAATCGGACTTCGCTTTGGAAAATCAGTTTTTAAATTCGCAGTGATGTTGATGGTTGTCAGTGTCGTCGCGTCAGTTTCTGCCGTCCTGGTATTTTCGGTGGTTCCTGTACCACTAACGCCGTTGGTTGTTCTTCGGTGGATCGACGCCAAAGTCGATGGGCGCGAAGCGCGCGTCGAAAAAAAATGGGTGCCTATCGAAAAGATTCCCGAAAGCGCTTTACGGGCTGCCATCGCGTCGGAAGATTTCCGTTTTGTCGAGCACTCCGGGTTTGATTTTGACGCCATTCAAAAGGCGATCAAATTCAATCAGAAATACAGCGAAAGCTCGCGACGTCGGGGACGGCACAGAATGCGCGGCGCCAGCACGATTTCACAACAGACTGCGAAGAATGTCTTTTTGTGGCCCAGCCGAAGTTGGCTTCGCAAAGGCGTCGAAGCTTGGTTCACTGTTCTGATTGAATCTGTTTGGTCGAAGCGGCGAATATTGGAAGTTTATTTGAATGTGATTGAATTCGGTGACGGGATTTACGGCGTTGAAGCGGCGTCTCGCCATTTTTTCAACAAGTCAGCGAGTCGGCTGACAAGATCAGAAGCCGCTCTTCTAATTGCAGTTCTTCCCAACCCACGAAAGCTCATGGTCCATCGACCCTCGGCTTATGTCCGGTTTCGGCAGACGGCAATTCTGCGCCGATTTTCGTACGTTGACCTACCATCGCGGTCACCTTAGCTGTCATAGCTTGGCCCAGACAAAGGCCGTGCGGACTTTGAAGCCGCTCATTTTGGTGCGATTTTCATCCGATAAAGCTTCATCAAGAAATTAGACCGCAATGAAAGCGGTAGGAGCTTGCATGAAAACGAACGCACCAATGAATTCTCCGCTCGAGTCTCTCCAAAAAAACTTCTGGCGATGGCTTTCGCTTTCGGTGTTGGCATTGGCGGTGGTTTCGGCAGCGCCTGCGATGAGCGCCGACGTCTTTATAGATGAAGGCGATGCGGACTTCGCTCCAACTCCGGTCACCGAGGGATCAAAAGCCCCGGCCAGCGAATCATCTGCGGAGCCGACGGAAATGTCGAACGATCTCGATAGTGCCATCGGAGAACTTTCGCCACCAGAGGTGATGGACGATGTCCCTTCTGGCGATGGACTTTCGGGTGAATCATTGTCGCTTGATGAACAACAGACCGCGCCAGTGGCAGACGCGATGCCAGGCGCAGCACCTGTGATGAAATCAGACGCGGCTGCGGCGCCCAAGGGTTTCGTAAAAGCGGAAAAGAATGCGGCAAAAAAAGAAGCAAAAAAAGAAGCCAAGAAAGCCACTAAAAAAGCGATGAAGAAAGTCGCTAAAAAAGACGCCAAGAAAAAAGCTATAAAAGCTAAGAAGAAAATTGCGAACGGTAAAGCGAAGAACAAGGCCGCAGGAAAGTCTGGAAAAGCGCGCAAAGTTGCTTCCTCTGGAAAATTTGCTGGTGGCCAATATGCAGTGACATCGCGCGAGTGCCCTATGGAATCGGCCCCCGGTGCTGGTGACGTTGTCGGTACGACAAAAGTTTCGAAGAAACTTTGGGTGGAAGAGTCGGGCAATACGAGCTACTGGAAAGTTTACGGTAAGGCAGGGAATCCTGCGTACGTGTCGCGCGATTGCTTCTAGAGGCACCTCCTGCGGAGCGACCTTTGAGTCGGTCAGCACACGAGCCGGTGTTCTAAAAGAAAAAGCCCTCGCCGAAAGCGAGGGCTTTTGTTTTGCCTTAGAAAGGGAGCTTTTTAAAGCCCTACTTTATTGCTGAGGCCGCGGGGCCAGCGTGTCCCGATCTTGCTTGGCTAACGGAACCTTTAGCAGAGTGCTTAAGGAATTCGTCTTGAGTGAACGAATCGACCTGAATCGCCTCTGTACGAAGTTCGTCCGCGCGAATCAGATCCGCGTGTTCTTCTTTCGTGATGATCCCTTTCGCAAGAGCGGACTCGACGAGGATCTTTCCTTTTGCTTTCGGAATGACTTTCTCGCGAACGGCTTTGCGGATTCGTTTCTCCGTCGCTTCCGCTCGTTTGACGACTTTGAATGTTTCTTCGAGCTTTCCAAGCTGTTCGATCGTGTTCTTTGGAATGAACACGCCTTCAGTGTGGCGAATGCGCTGTTCTGTGTCGGCCAAAATCATCGTCGCAATTTTGTGAACATGTTGGTCGTTGTTCTCGCCAGCTAGTGCGTTCACGTTGGACCAGACACGGATGATCGATTTGAAAAACCAGCTGAGACCGGGAACGGTCAAGTTCGCGTAGATTCCATCAAACGCTTTTTGAATTTCATAGAGCGCATGGTTCATCGCGTAGTGAACAAACGGAAGATCCTCCTTGCGACGTCCTTCGGCTTCGAAGCGGCGTAAGATCGAAGTTCCCATGTACATCCACGAGAGGATATCGGCGAATCGGCCAGTGATCATTTGTTTGCTCTTCAGAGTTCCGCCGAGCGAACCCATTGCGATGTCCGCCATGATCGCAAACGATGCGGACGCCCATGATAGCTTGCGGTAGTAGCGAGCTGTCGATCCGCCCACGGGGCTTCCAGCGAAGAGACCTCGAGTCCACGAGAGGACGATGGCGCGGCACAGGTTTTTTACGACGTGGCCGACGTGACCCCAGAAAGCTTGGTCGAAAGCGACAAGATCTTTACGTCCGATCGCATCGACTTCTTTGTAAGCGTAGGGATGTGCGCGCATCGCGCCCTGACCGAAAATGATCAGGGTTCGTGTCATGATATTCGCACCTTCTACCGTGATGCCGATGGGAGTCGCGATGTAGAGGTGGCCGAGTAGGTTCTTTGGTCCCAAAGAAATTCCCGCGCCGCCCATGACGTCCATGCCGTCATTGATAACTTTTCGACCAATTTCAGTGGCGTTGTACTTCGCCATTGCGGTTGTGACAGCGGGCTTGATGCCTTTGTCGAGTGCGCCAACGGTGTACTTTCGCATTGCTTCCAGCGTGTAGTTGAAACCGCCGATGCGCGCGAGCGGCTCTTCAACTCCTTCCATCATACCAATGGGCATACCAAACTGTTTTCGAATAGACGCGTGAGCACTCACGACGCGAGTGATGAGCGCTGTGCCTCCTGCGGATTGAGCCGGAAGAGAAACACCGCGGCCCGCAGCGAGACACTCCATGAGCATTCTCCAGCCTTTGCCGGCGCCTTCGATTCCGCCGACGATGGTATCGACAGAAACGACGACATCTTTACCTTGTGTCGGGCAGTTGTAGAAGGGCGTCCCAAGGGGGTCGTGTCGCTTTCCGACGATGACACCTGGGGTTTTCGTGGGGATCAGGGCGCAGGTGATTCCAAGATCTTCACCTTTTCCGAGAAGATTTTGTGGATCGCGAAGTTTAAACGCGAGTCCCAAGATAGTTGAAATCGCCGCGAGCGTGATCCAGCGCTTATTCCAGTTGAGACGGATATACAGTTTTCCGTCTTCACCTTTAAAGAGGACACCGTCTGAAGTGAGCGACCCTGCATCAGATCCAGCACTGGGCTCGGTCAATGCAAAACACGGAATCTCTTCTCCCGAAGCGAGGCGCGGAAGAAGTTTCTGTTTTTGCTCCTCGGTTCCATAGTGATTGAGAAGTTCTGCGGGCCCCAGCGAGTTTGGAACCATGACACTTATACAAGCGGGCACCGAGCGAGTGCTGAGCTTTTTAATAACTTCCGAGTGGGCGAGAGCTGAAAACTCCAGGCCGCCGTATTTTTTTGGAATGATCATTCCCAAGAATTTTTCTTTCTTGATGATTTCCCAAGCGGCTGGAGAAATGTCTCGCTGCTGCCAAACTTCCCAATCGTCGATGACTTCGCAAAGACGCTCAACGGGACCATCCAAAAACGCCTGTTCTTCTGGCGTCATGCTTGGGTAGGGTTCTTCCATCAGTTTTTTAAAGTTGGGGCTTCCGCTGAAAAGTTCCCCTTCAACACCGACCGTTCCTGCTTCTAGGGCGATGCGCTCGGTCTCAGAAATCGAAGGCATGATGCCCGAAAGAACTTTCATGACGATGTTCGAGACGAGCAACCTTCGTACGGGGGGAACGTTAAAGACCGCAAGTACGACGGCAATCCCGGCAATGACCGGAAGTGGCGCGCCGAAGGCGAACGCAACCGCTGCGATGAAGGCCGTCCATAAAAAGAATGGCGCGCCAGTGTAGCCAAAAACAATGGCGATGGCGACGGTCACCGCAATCCAGCCACCGGTCGGTAGGCCGCCAGCCCCTTGAGTCAAAATTCCGTAAAAAGATTCCACTTCTTATCTCCCTGTTGATCTGCGTTTCAAAATCCGTTTTTTAGTTCCGTTTTTAGTTTCATATGCTTTCGAAACCTTGTGTTCCGCTCCTCGTGCCACTTTAAACAATCCCTCGACAGAGCGCTGAAAGTGCAGCTCCGACTTTGGGTCGTTCAACATTCGCGAGAAGTGATGATAGCCAAGTACGAACGAATACAGCGACCATGCGAACTGCTCACAGTCGAGATCCGATCGGAAATGCTTTTCATCCACAGCTAGTTTCGCTGCTTTTTCGATATTTGTTATCAAATCTCGCTGGGCGGTCTGGACGAAGTCTCGCAAGGCACCTGGACGATCATCGAGTTCAACGGAGGCTGCGATAATGACACTCCCGCCGGGGAGGGACTTCGAGCCATTGATAAATCGCAGCCAATTTTTAATGAGTGCTTCTAAGCGCGGCTCTCCGCGCGGCTTTGCGAACGCCGGACGCATCACTGTGGCAACAAATCTTTCGACAGCGGCCTCAAGAACGGCCAATTGAAGCGAATCAATTCCGCGAAAATGTGCGAAGAGTCCGCTCTTCGACATGCCGACGCCTTTTGCGAGTTCACCAATCGTAAGGCCAGCCAGACCCTCGCGCGAGGCAACGGCCAATGCCACCTCGATAATCTGCGCGCGTGTATTTCGCCCTTTTGACTCACGAGAATCCAGTCCCATGCCTTAAAAATAGCACGACCGTTCGTTTTAAAAAAGGACAGAATAAGCGCGCCGCTTCATTGCGAGACAGGAAGGATCAAAATAGAGATTAGTAAAATTTTACGAGGCCGGAATCGAGATGGTAAAGCGCAGGTTTGATGACGAGGGCACCGCTCTCGACGCGCTGTCGAAGAATTTTTGACTTCTGAATGAGATCTGACGCAGCACCATGCGCGTTCGCCGAGGACTCAGTTTCAAGTCCTTTCGAAGTCGCGCTGGCGATGCCGCGCTCATTCGTCCGAACAGGAAGACGAGGACGGATTACCGAAGCGAGGTCATCCACCGATGACGCATCAGAATCGAGCGCTGTTTGAACTGCGCTACAGCTGGTGTGACCAAGGACAACAATCAATTTCGGATCAAGTGTTTCTACAGCATGTTCGATCGAAGCAATCACGGCCGAATCAATGGCCTGACCGGCCGTACGAATCACATAAATTTCACCTAAGGATTGATCAAAAACAGTTTCGGGCGGAACACGCGAATCGGAACAGGCGAGAACAATCGCATGGGGCTTTTCCGACTTTGAGAGCCGTTGGCGATCGCTCGGTTTTGATCCGTCTTTTCGTACCGTATTCTTTAAGTACCGCGTGTTTCCGTTCTTTAGCCACAACAGCGCTTGATCCGCTGGAACAGTGGATACATCTAAGTTTACTTTTGAAGATACTTCTGGAGACGGCGCGGCTTCTGCCGGTGCCCGAGTTCCAGGAGCTTCCTCGACCTCGACTTTGGTCGGCACCAAGATCGGACCGTCGACATCTGGAATGGAATCTTTCGTCGAAATTGTTTTCAGCGTTTCATTGGCGACAGTTCGAACTATCTGCCGGGTGGCGGGATCCTGTACATTCGACTGCGCAACGATCCGATTCTTGTTGGAGGCGGCGTGGGCGAACTCTGCGCTAGAGACTGCAAAAGCCGCTAAGATCACGACGGATGTGCGCAAAACTGACATCAAGCCCCCAAAAACTAATGGGCGGTGCACTTGACCGTCCCAACCAACAACACCCTTTTGTTCGGCGTTGCTGGCGGGAACCTAAAGATAAGATTTGTAGCTTCTCAGAATGAGATCGGGCCTCACGGGCCCATTCCTCTAGTCAGCGATCTGGCTGTCCGTTTCTGCTTTCCAGAAATCTGTAAGCTCCCAAACGAGTCTGGGGGAATTTTTGCCGTACTGAATCTGGGCTCGCCCATGGGCTGGCAACTGTTCATATTGCTCCAGCGGAATCGAGAAGATCAGGGTGTGAGTTTTTCCGTTCGATGGAAAACGAGCAATAGGGAAGAGGCGACCTTCAATATTGAGAATTGGCAAAGCGTTCGTAACGGGAAACAGGTCGGCTGTCGAGGCCGAGAGCTCAACGCTGGACGCGCCTTTTAGGTAGGAGCTCTGACGAATTTTGCGGGGCTTCATCCAAGAGGCGCGACGCGATGGAGGTTGGTGCGTGCGACCCGTGAGCGAAAATGGCGTGCTCAGGTGCGGACTTCCTGGAGGAAGAATGAGTTCGGGTGGAGTCGTCTCGGCCGGTTTAGAGTCCATCGTGTTGAGAGACTCACCCATCAATACCGCGACCGCATTGTTGATGTCTTGAATTTGAGCAAAAGTTTTCGAACCAAACGTTGTTACTTTATGAGCCTCAACGCCGAAGCGGACGTGCGCCGCACGAATCGTCCCTTTTGGTGTTTTGTTGAAAACAAATCGAACGCCGCGAATCGCCTTAAGATCTGTCGGTCCGAAGGCGGAGAGCGGAACTCGAACCGTCTGAGTGAGTTCTGCGCCACTTTCTGGTGGTCCCGTCAGTGTTGCGAAGTTTGCGACTTCCACCAGTTTTGAGAGCGAGTCGTCCGACTGCACCAGCTGAACACTAAATTCCACCGGCGACTTGAGATTTTTTTCCGCGTCCGAGAACGAGCGTCCCACGCGGAAATCTAAGAAATCAAATGTCGACACGTCGGAACCTTTTCCAAGATCCGACATATTCATTTGGTGGTAAGTGTTTGCCTTGGCGCTCTTCCAGTACATGTTGGCAACCGGCGGTTCAGAGTTTTGATCGTGCGTCACGTCGACGTCTGAACTTTTGTTTTTAACCCCCGAGGAGCTTGTTCCAGTCTTTGAAGTGAAATCGTCGATGCGAAGAAACTTCGGTAGTTCGAATCCGGGGACAAAGTCGCGATCAATTTGACCAACGCTTGAAAGCTGGGCCGGAAGACCAAAGGCAGGATCGAAAGTGCGTCCCAGTTCTGGCAAAGCTTCTTCACCGACATGCGCACGGAAGAACGCATTCATTGTTTGCAGCGCGATCGCTTTTTGTTGGGGAGATTCGATTTTGTCGCCGTCGAAAATGGGAGCGTGGGTCGGCTCACCTTGGCAGCTATAAGCGTCGCTCGTTTGCCATTCTGTATTGAAGTAATTGTGGTTGGCTCCCCAAACCATCAATAAAGACTTAGGAGTGGGCCGAGATTCGGCCTCGGATTTCAAATTAAAACGCGACATCATTCTTTCAAAAGGCATGCGTCCTTGCAGATCGCTGACATCTCCATCGCAGAGGGGAAGAAGTTGGGTCCAGGCAACAGAAGGCGCATCGAGAACGCGATCTGACTGGCCGTCGACAGCACCGATTTCATAAATCGCTTTGATGTCGAGATTGGGAATTCGAGTTTTCCAAACACTGCCAGGGTCACGATACAAATTAAGGGCCGCGCGAACGCCTTCTCCGCCTCGCGAGTGGCCCATCAAACCAACGTTCGCAATATCGATACGGTTGAGGAACTGTTTCGGATCTCCCAAAGACGCCGGAGCTCCACCGGAATTCGACCATTCATTCCAAAGCTGCAAATGCTTTAATACCAGTCGACCGCGGGCAAGAATCAAACCCCAGTCGTCACTTCCGCCGCCGCCGCAGGTAATGCCGCGATTGGCGTTGATCGATACTACCACGTAGCCCCATGAGGCGAGATTCTCGGCCGTGTAGTTGTAACCTTCGTGGTTGGGTGTCACGACGAAGCCTGAAGGACAGGTACCTTCGTTGGTGTATTCGCACGACACATCGTCACGGGGATTTGTTCCGCGGCCACAAGTGCCGTGGTTTCCGTGAAGGAAAACGAGCAGTGGGTGCTTTTTGTTTTTTGCCGTCGCTGATCCTGGCTCGGGCCAATAAACGCGGGCCCAAATTTCTGTCGCAAAATCCTCAAGTACGTCCGGATCAATAGATGGTTTAAGTCGGTACTCGGCCGTCGCCGTTTTCATTGGTCCTGCTGCGGACGTCGCCGGAGCGATCACCGAAGCCGATGCAACAGCGGACGTAACAGCCGAAGGCGTCGCCGCAATGGCTGTTGTTAGGCTGACCACAAGAGTCAGAGCAATTGTGGCCATAAAAAGGCTCGCGAAATGGTTTAAACCCCTCGACATCATAAATCCCCCCAATGTCATAAGACGTTTCTTGCCATCTTGATGTCACACCTGGAACGATTTGGTATGCTTTTGCAATTAGTCGCCGGTTTCATCTCTCGCCGTCCCGTGATCTTGAATTGGCGTTGTGCAATCTGCGCATTAATTGCCATTTCAGCCATGAGCTTTGCGCTTTTTTCGAGCCCATCACGCGCAGCGACGTGCGATATAAAACCACACATTAGTGACGTGGGTCGATTTAAGTCGGACCCGATCGATGAAGCGAGCGGTCTTGCGCTGGCACCCGATGGGCAAAGTTTTTTTGTGACGAATGATTCCGGAGATAAACCGAGATTTTTTCAAACACGCTTGACCGGAGAAATCATCGGCGAATTTCGGATGATCGACGAGACCGGTGGATCCAAAGTTTGGAAAGCGTTTGATGTTGAAGCTCTCGCTGTCGGCCCGTGCCCGGGGAAGCTTGTAGGGGACTGTGTCGCCGTCGCAGACATTGGCGACAATCGTGAAAAACGAAAATCGATTGAGATTGGTTTTTTTCGAATTGATTCACTTCCAAAGCCTAGCTCTGCGGTACCCATTACCAGCGTCGATGCGAAACTCGATTTGAAATTAAAATTGAAGTACCCGGACGGAGCGAGAAATGCGGAAGGCTTTGCGATATTAAGTCGGAAGTTCGGATTGATTGTGACCAAAGAGCAAGATCGCAAAGCCCGCGCGACACGAGCGGCCGGAGTCTATGTCATAAACTTTGAAACTTCAGAGATGGAACGTGTTGCGACTTGGGATGTTCCGACGTGGGTCGGTGATCAGGGCCTGAGTGCTCTGGTAACAGATTTATCGGTGGATGTGGCGGGGCCGAATTCAACAATTCGCGTTCTCTTACTGACCTATCAAGATGCTTTCGAGTTACTTGTGCGCACCGACTTGCCGTCGCCGTCATCGGGAAAAAAACAATGGCCGCCTCCGGCTTGGTCGATCGAATCGCGTAGCCGCATTCACTTGGCGGCCTCGTCACTTCCTGCGCTTCAACAGCAGGAAACAATCACTTACGATGCACAGCGGACGGGCTTTTACTACTCGACAGAGGTTCCCTTTGCGGCGATGGGTGCGGGTTCAGCCCCTTTGCGTCGGGCTGAGAAAGTAGCGTGTCCGTGACGTCAATTTTGTTCGGCCTCACGGTCACGTGCCTAAGTTTCAGCTCGGCGCAGGCACAGGTCTTGCCTCGAGCCACCAAAGTAAAAGCCAAGGCTCAGCCGGTTTCATTGGCTCGAGCTCTGACAGCGATGAGCACCTCACTAAAGAGCGGACACCCGATTTTGTTTTTGAATGGTGAAGCGGGACGTGCGGGGCGAGCTCCCGATCTTTTAGCCACAAGGCTTCAGTTTCCTGTCGATCAAAAATACTCAAAGTGGTCCGTCGTTTTTAATAAACCTCTCGAGATAGATTCTGTAGAAGTAGAAACTTGCAAAGGTACGAAGCCCTTTGCTGACGGTGTCGAGCTTTTTCTCGATTTCAATGTGCGACGCTATTTTAGCGATGGCGGCGGCCGGCTCGTAAAATTTAAGGTCAAACGGGCAGCTACGGCTTTAACTTTAAACTTTCTGGAGTCACAGGGGCTTTGCCTAGAGACAATTCGTCTTGCGACAAAAAATGAGTGGTTGCGACCTCGTGCTCTTCCAGCGATCGGAGACCTTGTGGTCGCCGATGGCTCTTACGGAACCTTTGATCGCCGTGTACCTGATGGAAAGAAAACAAAGTGGGAAGGCGCTCGCAAGGCGGGAGTCTGGAAACTTGAGTGGGAGAGTCCGTTGATCGTCGACGGACTTCGAATCTGGAACGGCAATCAGTACCCTGGGGCAGCCTTCGGCGACAGCGATAAAGTGAGAGAGCTGGACGTAATTGTTGATGGCGGAGATCCGATGCGATTTGCGCTGGAAGATGTCAGAGGATTCCAAAATTTGAAAATTGAACCTCCCCGTGCCATTCGTAAAATTGAGTTACGATCGGTCTCTGTATTTTCCAATCCGGCCACGGGAAACCAAGAGACGCTAAAGAGCGAACCTGTTCTTTCAGAAGTTCAGATTCTCGCTGGCGGAGAAGTATGGTTTCCGGTTGTGCCCGTTGTTGCTTCCGAGGCCGATGTTGAGTCAGAAAGTGTTTCGGCAAAACAGGCCCGAGCCCACGGATATGGTGATATTGTTGATCGTGAGCTGCGAACTGAGGATCAGAAAAATATCTGGAAGTTTCGATTCCGAAGCGACGGAACGTTTTACGCGCGAATCTTCGTGGATAAAGTGAGGGTGGCGCGATCCTGGTCATCGACGGGGACCTGGCGCATTTTGGAAGTCGTGCGCAAATCTGAAAAAGGCGAAGTCACGGGTCTTGTTCTTTTGCTGACAGGTTCGAAGACGGCGACCGCGCATGCAGAGGACTCCTTGTCTTGTGCGGAAGAGTGCGGAACAGCGCAAAGTGCCGCATTCCTTGTGGAAGAGACTGTTGAAATTCAGCGACAAGGTACCGCCGCTTTTTTCCTTCGAAATCGAACCTCCGAAGAAGATCGCTCGATAGAATTCAGCGACCTAAAATTACGTCGTCATTCGCTGTATGATTGATTTCAGTTCGGCATGGTTCGCTATGAGGCGACTAGACCTACCTCGGGTGGATCTAGGGTTGACGCAAAGCTCATCTGCCCTCACACTTTTAGTATGAACGATTTCTGGGGCAGGACGTCCCTTGCGGCAACGCTTTCACTTATTGCAGGTTTGGCAGCTCTCAGTTTCTCGGCGTGCGTTGACCGTGAATCATCGATGAAGGGCGCGCGTAGTCCTGCAGGTTACGATCCCGAAATGGGCGGACCTCAGGAGTCGGTACAAGCCGTGCTCGATTCCGTTCTCTCGAAGGATGACATTTCGCTTTCCTTAGGATCCGAGGTTGTTCACAACCGATTCCCTGCGGAATCCCAATTCTCTGTTGGAGCAATTCCTGTCGTGGGTCGCCTTCAGTATTCGTTCGAGCCCGAAGCTCAGGCCATGATGGAGAAACTTCTCACTCAGTATCGGCCCGACTTCGGTGTGTTTGTCGCTATGGATGCGCGGACGGGTCGAATTCTCACGATGGCCAGCCGAACGCAAGGTGACTCGGGAGCCGAAAATCTTGCCTTGAAAGCGACTTTCCCGGCGGCCTCAATTTTCAAAGTCGTTACCGCTGGTGCCGTGCTTGATACGGACAAGGTGTCGCCCAATACACGAATTGCTTTTAACGGTGCCAATCACACGCTTTATCGCCGCAACGTTGTCGATGCGAAAGAAAATCGTTGGACGCGTCGGATGACGATTCGCGAAGCGTTTGGCTCTTCCGTGAACACCATTTTTGGAAAGCTCGGTCTTTTTTACGCGGGCCCAGAAACACTTCGCACCTACGCCGAGAGATTTCATTTCAATCATCCTATTCGAGCCGATATTCCCATTCAGATTGGCTACTCACGCTTCACTGCGGACGATCCGTGGAGTGTTGTCTCGGCAGCGTCGGGCTTTACTCAAGACAATACGATGTCTCCAATTCAGGGTGCGATGATTGCGGCTGCAGTCGCGAATGATGGCGTCATGATGGAGCCCTACATCGTGGACTCGGTGACAAATGCGCAGGGCGAATCGCTCTATCAGGCGGCGCCTCGTCGTGCATCGATCGTTGTCGGACCTGAAACGGCCCGCCAGCTGCGAGAGCTCTTTGAGCAGACCGTGCAAAGTGGAACGTCTCGAAAATCATTTCGGCAGGCCCTGCGTGCGCGCCGTTTTGAGACGGTCGAATTTGGCGGAAAAACCGGTTCGCTCACTGGACTCAATCCACGTGGTAAGTGCGACTGGTTTATCGGTTATGCGCGATTTGGCGATCGTAGGATCGCTGTGGCTGCGCTGACGGTGAACGAAGAAAAGTGGCGAGTGAAATCGGCGACCTTGGCCCAAATGTTCCTCACGAGTTACGTTAAAAACCATCACGTTTCAGAGCCTTAGAACGGATTCGTTTCCACTTTCAGCCCCCTGTTGGAAAGTTCGACACTTCGTTGAAACCCGGTCGGACAATCGTGACGTGATCGTCATGGTTCCCCGGCAACTCTCGTCTTTTCGTTTCATATCAGGACACACTTCTCAACACTGAACTCTTGGACTCAAGGGGAGCGTTGCAAATTGCGATAGGCGATTGTCGCTTGCGACAAAGTGAGGTTCCCCCATGGCGAAGACGGAAAATAGCCAGTATCACGTGTCCAAGAACGGCGAAACGCTGGGGCCTTGGACCGTTGAAGTGATAGCTCAAAAGTTGGCGTCGAATGAAATCGCAATCACCGATTTCGCTTGGGACGATTCCGCAACGGACTGGGTTCCTCTTTTGGAATTCGGCGATCTCAAGTCGTATCTTCAAACGCTGAAGCCAATGGCGCCCCCGAAATCCGGAGGCGCACCGTCGTCCGTAGAGACTTCGAAAGCGCGTCCCGCCGTTGTTCCGGTGCAGGTCACTGCGCCCGTTTCAATTTCGATGTCGGATGACGACGCCATCCAGTGGTATGTGACTCGCGGCCAGCAGAAATTTGGTCCCTTCAATTACTTCGGTGTCGTCAAGGCGTTGCAAGACAAATCAGTTTTTGAATTCGACTACATTTGGAAAGAAGGAATGGAGTCATGGGTTCGGCTGGCCGAGCATGAAAAGTTCGCAGCTGATGCCATTCGATTGCTGCTTGAGGCTCTGGAGAACAAAAAAGCTCACGGTGAGGTTTTCGCTCAACGTCGGCATGCGCGCCTTGCGATTGAGAACGATGTTCTGATCAACGACAACACAACCGTTTGCCCCGGGCGCATGGTTCAGGGAAGCGCTGGTGGTACGGGATTAATCATCCGAAATTCAAGTTTGGTCCCAGGTCAGTTAATACACGTCCACTTTTCTTCGCTGGAAGGACTCCCGTCTTTCAATGCGATCGGAGAAATCGTTTCTAAGAAATTTGCTCGCGGTGCAAGAGACGCAAAAGCACCCATCCACTACGGCGTTCGGTTCGTAAAAATGGATCCAAAAGCCGAAGAGCGAGTGAAGAACTATTTTAAGAATCGAGCGCAAGCGGCTTCGGCCTAACGTTTCGATGAGATGAATTTGAAGAGAAGTTTTTGTTTTAAGGTTTGAATTATAAAGGGGATTGAAGATGAATACGTTGATGAAAATGGCGGTCGATTTCTACCTAATCGACGTCGTAATTGGTTTGTTGGGTTTGTTTGCTGTCGCACTGACGTTCGAGAGGGTCAAAGCGCTTTATTTTGAATACAGCATGGACTCCGACGCTTTCATGGCGAAGATCATGAAGTGGGTTGAAGAAGACAAAATCGAAGAGGCGATCACATATTGCGCAGCGAACGAGAAAAAGCCGCTGGCCGCTGTTGTGAAACGTGTTCTTGAACGCGCCGATCGCGACGACTCTGCGATTGATCAGTCTTTGGATATTGCGGCTTCGGAAGTTGCTCCAAAGCTGACCAAGGGTCTCAGCTATCTTTCAATGGTATCGAACGTTGTGACTCTTGTCGGTCTCTTCGGAACGGTTGTTGGTCTGATCATGTCGTTTAAAGCGGTAAGCTTCGCCGACCCTTCGCAGAAGCAGTCGCTTCTGGCCGATGGTATCTCTCTGGCGATGAACGCGACGGCGGCAGGTCTTTTGGTGGCGATCCCGGTCATGGTTGTCTATTCGTTTCTTCACGCAAAGCAGGGGCGTCTTTTCAACGAGATCGATCAGCACTCGAACAAATTGATCGAAGGTTTGCGTTCGCGCGACTTCAATCATTTTGGAAAAGCGTATCCGACTCCAATCGGTATCGACAAATCTCCGAAAGCTAAAGCTCAGAATATCAAGACTGTTTAAGGGATGTTTCAATGAGATCACTTAAGACCAGGCTGGACGATTCTACATTCGACCTCAATCTTGCACCGATGCTCGACATTATCGTGGCGATCATTCCGATGCTGTTGTTGAGTGTCGTGTTTGTTGAGATCACGGTCATCGATACTCCGATTCCGCAAGCTGTCGAAAAGGCCGTCGCGGCTGCGAACGAGAAGAATAAAGAGCTCGTGCAGATGCGGTTATCGGTGGCTCCAGACAAAACGGTAAATATCAATATTCTGGATCGTGGAGCTTCGAAGGACTATCAAGTCGCGCCGATCAAATCGGCCGCAGGAAGCGCGGAGGCGGATCTTGATGGTCTGCACGAGCGAATCATGGCGATCAAGAAGGACTACCCTGATGTCTTTAGAATGGAATTGAATCCGTCGGATGCGATTCCACTTTCCGAAATTATCGGCGTCATGGATACGTTGCGCACGACGCGCGCAAAGAATGGGCAGTCGGTAAAAGTAACTTTCACTGATGCGACCACCGGGAAACCAATTGAAACAAATCTGCTTTTTCCGGACATCGTGTTTGGAAATGTAGCGGGAGGCTAATGTGGCTCTAGGTCGCCGACGCGGTATGGGCCGCTATATTGATAAACGAATCTCTTCGACGTTTAAGATTCAGATCACGTCGATGGTGGATATGTTTGTCATTCTTCTCGTCTTTCTTTTGAAAAGCTATTCGACCAGCCCGGTGCAGATCACTCCCAGTGATCAGTTGACACTTCCGGCTTCGACATCGACGAAAGATCCGGTCGATGTCTTGAAGCTTGTAGTTTCAAAGACAGGCATCTTTGTCGACGAAAAGAAAATCGTCGAGCTCAAAGATGGTGTTCTCGCCGTCGGCGATGTGGATGTGAATGATACTCAATTCATCCGAGCTCTTTACACGGAGCTCGACGAGCAGGCGAAAAAAACGCGCATGATCGCGAGCCAGAATACCGAGCTTGAGTTTGACGGGAAAGTCGTCATGCAAGCCGAACGCTCTCTGCCCTACGATGTGCTTCGAAAAGTGATGTACACATCGATGATGGCTGGCTACTCGGACGTTAAAATCGCAGTGATGTTGAAGGAGTAGCAGATGGGTCAGCGCGATCTCTTTCTAGAATTTAAACGTGAAGGCTCGTCGTCGCGACGTCATCGTGTCACGACGCGAACGAAGCTCTTCGTCATAGGCTCGTCGCCCGAGGCAGATCTTCGCATCGGTGGTGATGGCATCATGGGTTGCCACGCTGTTCTTCAATACCAAGCTCCGAACTGGGTTGTGCGAAGTCTCGCGGTGGATGGTGCTGCAGTCACCGTGAATAATGTGGAGGTGATTGAATCTGTACTTCAGGAATCGGCGTCAGACCCGATCGTGATTCAGATTGGTCAGCACCGAATTCAGCTTGTTTCAAAAAATCGTCCCGAGCATCTTTTTAAAGATTCGAAAAGCGTTTCAAGTGGGCCGCTGACTCTTCACCAAGTTGTCGTTTGGTCGGACAAGGGAAAAGTACTTACGACGAACGTTCTTCAAGCTGGGCAATCTTTTGCTTTCTTAGATGGCGAGCAGCGTGCAAGCTTTGCCTCGCCTCCGGGCGGCGAGTGGGTTGAGACTGCAGTTGGTAAAAAAATAATTCGCCAACGTCTGGTTTCTGCGCAAGAAATCGCGGCGGTTGAGAGCTTTGCTGTCGACAAAGACATGAAGCGTGCGATCGGGGCTTCTTTGGCTTTGATGCTTTTGCTTCTGGCATTTGCGTTTTTGATTCCGAAGCCGTCGGAGAATCCTGAAGTGGCACTTGATCAGAAGTCGATGGATATGATCTTCAACGCCGATGCGATCAAGAAAAAGCGTGTCGAGTCAAAGAAGGTCACACAAACGGCTAAACTTCGCGCAGGTGGATCGCCGGATGCCGCGAACACAAATCAAACTGCGGTTTCGCAGCCTGATCAGTCAATGGCTCCGATGAAGTCCGAAAAGGCCACAGCAGCTCTAACGTCGATTCGAAATTCAGGACTTTCCTCTTTGGTCGGTAAAATTGCCAAGAGAGCCAACAAGAACGGGATCATGATCGCGGCTCAAGGGACGTCCGCCGATAATAAGAGTGCCGGACGAGCTTTCTTTAGCAACGGCACAAGCACCACCGGTGGTGGTGGAGCAGCCGCGACCGCGGGCGATTCTTATCGCCTGGGTGGAATTGCGACCAAAGGTAAAGGTGGCGGCGCAACGGGCGTTCGCGATGGAACTGGTCTTGCGGGCGGAACTGTTGGCACCGGCGATGTCGCAATGGTTGATGAAGAGACAGTGATCGAAGGCGGACTTGACCGCGACGTCATTGCGGACGTGATTCGACGCAACCTTGGTCAAATCCGTTACTGCTATGAGCGGCAGCTGAGTTCGAATCCAGACCTCTACGGAAAACTGCTCGTGAAATTCACGATCGATGCTTCTGGTGGAGTTATGGAACCGAAGATCGATACATCGACTTTGAAGAGCAACTTGGTTGAGGGCTGCGTACTTCGTCGCCTCGCCGGTTGGAAGTTCCCTCTTCCCAAAGGTGGAACGCAGGTACGGGTGAGTTATCCCTTCTTGTTCAAAGCTCTTGATTAGAATTTGACAGCTCTCGACCTTCCGCGCGAGGAAGGTGCGATGCCAGTGGCCGAGAGCTTTCTTCCTCGAACAGATTACTCAATGCTCCCTCCGGGATTCTCGGACGCCGTAGGGCCTGCGTCGTTTCCGAAACTTCAGCTGAGATTTTGGAACCAGCGCTGGGCTCAGCGCCTTGGACTTGGTGATTTGTCAGCCGGTGAACGCGAACAGCACTTTGCGAAGTTCGTGTCTCTTCCGGGAGCGCAACCTCAACCTCTGGCGATGCGTTATCACGGCCACCAGTTTCGCCACTACAATCCGAACTTGGGCGATGGCCGAGGTTTTTTATTCGCACAATGTGAGGATCCCGTTGATCATCGCTGCTTAGATTTTGGCACAAAGGGAAGCGGTCAAACGCCCTACTCTCGAGCGGGCGATGGCCGTCTCACTCTCAAAGGGGCCGTTCGCGAGGCATTGGCGACAGAAATGCTTGAGTCACTTGGGGTGAGGACATCAAAGACTTTTTGTTTTTTTGAAACCGGAGAAGCTCTCGAGCGAAATGATGAACCCTCGCCCACGCGTGCGGCCGTTCTGACTCGACTCTCGCACGGCCATATTCGGTTTGGAACATTTCAGAGGTTCGCAGCTCTTGGTGAGTCTGACAATATTCGAAAACTTCTCGACTATTCCCTTCAAACCTACTGGCCAGAACCGGAATTTTCGAGCGACTTACGTGAACGAACGGTTCAGTTCTTAGAGCTGGTCATCGAGCGTTCGGCGCGAATGTGCGCGCAGTGGATGATGGCGGGTTTTGTTCACGGTGTTTTGAATACGGACAATATGAATATCACCGGAGAAAGTTTCGACTACGGGCCATGGCGATTTCTTCCATATTACGATCCATCGTTCACAGCAGCTTACTTTGATCACGAGGGCCTTTATTCTTACGCGCGGCAACCTGAGGCCGTTTATTGGAATCTTGATCAGCTGGCGCGGGCGCTTTTCGCGATGTCGCCAGCCGAGTCTCTCGACCGTGAATCTTGGCAAGCTGGATTTGTTGAAAGACTCGAGAAGTTTCCAGGAATTTTTCGAAAGGTTTTATTGGAATCGTTTTTTCAACGGCTCGGATTGGTCGCTGACCTAGACAAGATCGAACAGGCAGAGACGGTTTTTACGGCGGTCTTCTCGCATTTGCGGGAAACGAAGTGCCACTTCGAAAAATTCTTTGCCGATTGGTTCGGAGGCACAAAGACTACGCCTCTTTTGCCAACGGAAGCGCCCCTGCAAATGGCTCTTGAATTGGGGTTTCGAGAGGGATGGATTTCGGTCGCTGCGGAAGCACCGTCAATTCTAAAAGAAATCGAGCGAACCCGGTTTCAACCGCCATCTTTGCTGATCGACGAGGTTGAAAAGATTTGGTCGGCCATCGATAAGAGCGATGATTGGTCGCTGTTCCATTCTAAAATCGAAAATTTACGTAAGAGGGGAAGAATTTATGGATTCCACCTCGGGTAGTGTTTTGAGCGGTGAAGATCATGAATCGCCACCGAAAATTCACGAGCTTCAGATTTTGTTTCAAAACGATGACTTCGTCGTAATTCACAAGCCGCCCGGACTTCATGTGCATCAACCGGAAATGGCCCGTCGACGTGTCGCTCGTGAAATGACGGTGCTCTGGACATTGCGACGGCAGATCGAGAAGTACCTATATCCCGTGCATCGTCTTGATGTTGCGACCGAAGGCGTTTTGGTGATGGCCTTCGAGGGAAAAATCGCAGGCCACCTGCAGCGAGAATTTCAACACGAGGCTAAGCAAGGAAGTGTTCGGAAAGTCTATCATGCGATCTGCCGTGGATGGACCGAGGATGAAGGGCGCATCGATATGCCACTCGAGCGCGATTCAAATAATAGTTTGGTGGACGCTGTGACCGTGTACCGAACTTTGGCCCGCGTTGAGCTTCCGCACGCGGTCGGTAAACGGTATCCGACAGCGAGGTACTCTTTGGTCGAGGCGCGGCCTGAGACGGGACGTTGGCATCAGTTGCGGCGCCACTTCGCAAGGTCTCATCATCCGATTATTGGTGATCGCGAGCACGGCGATTCACATCACAGCCGATTTTTTCGTGAGACAATGGGTCTACCCGGTTTGTGGTTGCGCGCTTCGGATTTGAGTTTTACCTACAAAGATGTCGATTATCATTTTGCGGCGCCGTTCACTGAGCGGTGGAAGCATGCCACCGAACGTCTGGGCCTGAGTGTGAAGTTTTAAACGACGATTTTGTTCCGGAGGATCTATGACTGAATCTCGCGACGAGCTCAATGATTTTGACTGCGACGGATATCGTCCCATTCACCACGCGATTCTGGCTCACGATAAGTCTCGCGCTGAAGCACTGCTGAACCAAGGTGCAAGGCTAAATGCGCCTACGGAGAGTGGTGATGGAGCTTTGGTTCTGCTCTGCAAAGCCCTGAGGGATCATGAAGTTGTCGAATGGTTGCCGCTTCTTTTATCTCGCGGAGTTGAAATCATCGATACTGACCGAAAAGGTTGGTCGGCTCTTCATCACGCCGTGAGCCGAGACTTATCGGCTTCAGTGAAGGCTCTGATGGAATCTGGTGCCGACCCATTTTTAAGAGCGATCGATGGCCAGCGCCCTGTCGATATCGCGACAGCGGAAATCAAACCGTTACTTTCGCTGGCCGGGGTCGGTTTGGCGAAGTCCGAACTGAACAAGTAGTTCGCGTTCCATTTCAAGCGCGCTGAGCATCTCTTTGAGTCGTCCGCGTGAGCGAAGCTCGGCGAAGATCAAACCTTTCACGTCTTGCAAAGTGTCTTGCTGTGAATCGGCAAACACGTCGCGAAGCCCAGAAGTCGAACCAGAGGTCGAACCAGCCGGCGACTCGAGCTCTCTTTGAAGTTCGATGATACGAAGAGCGGTTGATGCCAAAGCAACTTCGGTGGCCGTTTTCAAAAAGTCAGTTCTCTCGACAGTCACATAGAGTCTATCGAGGCGCCGATTGAGCTGCCGCCAAGCGCGCTCGTCAGGATTGGAAGCAAGATGGCCGCGGAGTTCTTGAACACTTGGAAATAGGTCATTGGAGTCAAAAATAAGAGCGCAGCGATCAACGGCAAGAGCCTCAGAGGTTGCAAAAACCGCCATCAGAATGAAGCACAAAGACAGTCTCATCATAGTGGTCCATAATCTTGGCAAAGGCTGCGCCAAGATTTTCGGCCTATTCGCAAACGAGGCGTAAGTAGGCCTTCCGAGTTTGTGATTTTTACGAGGCCTGCGGTTCAGTTATGGGTTTCGAAGTCCTGCGTCCAGTTTCGAAATTTCTGCATTTGAGTCTCAATAGAGTCCATGGACGGTTCGCGTCCACCAGGCCCGACGGCAGATTGTAGGGGCTGGATTTCGTAAATGACCCACGAAGCCTTTGGCTCGAAGATGGCTGTCATCATGAGAATCGATTTTTTTGAAATGAGCCATGCTCCGGTGCGGCTGGGGTGTTTTGAAACTTCGATGGATTCAAAACCTCGGGCATTCAAGACTGGTAATGTTTTCGAGTGCAAACGACTGGTGTCGTAAACCCATTTTTGAAAACTTCGGTACATTTGTGAAGGGGGAACCGCCGAGGTTTTTACGATTGTCACGGTGGAGAGATCGTCTTTGTAGGTATCAATTCGATCGGCCCCAGCGATGGCGGGGCGCCCCGGCGGGCTGACTCGTTGAAGGCCGGCGCGAAGATTCGCTCGGTAGGGGACGTCAAGATCATCACTCATGCTTCCTGCGGACGTTGAGATAAGATGAAGGAGGCTTCGAATCAGCGGCAGGCGACCTGGGTCTGTGGTCCAAATATTTAGACCGTAGAAATCGTTTCCGACTTCGATCCATTGGCTACTTGAAATCGCGCCCGCCTCGGAATCGTTTTCTGTCTCAAAACCGCAAATTGCGGAGGCTCTTTCAAAGAAGCCACTTTTTCTAAACTTCGGTGTCGACCGTGTTGTCGCTGTGGAGGTTGTCTGCTTTTTTAGATCAATGCAGTCGGCCAGCTGAGGTCGCGAATAGAAGGCACTTCGGTTTTTTGAGTTCTCATTCCAGCGACCTTCAGATTCGAGCCGATCCACCAAAGTCAGTGGGCGAGGTTCGACCAAGCGTCGCCGATGAAAAGACGCCATCGGTTTCTTTGAACTGCGAGTTCTTTTTTGAAGTGTAACAACGATATCGCCACCATTCGAGGTACAGGTGGTCGACGTCGCATTCGAATTTTCGTCGGATCTTTCGCACGATGGAAAAATTTCTGGAAGCAGCATGAGAAATGAAGTTTCAGAGAAGTGAGCTCGCATCCACTTAAAACCCGTCGGACGTTTTGCAGGATTAGAAAAACTTTCGATGGCTGGTTCGACGGATCTTTCCACAGCTTTTTGCGCACTTTGAGCGGAACGAGTTAAAAAATCTTTTCTCGCGTCGACGATGCTCAAGAAAGGAAGGCCTAAGTCTTTTAGGCCCAGCATCTCTGGCGCGAGGATCCCGAAGTTTAGATTTTGCCCATCGCGCTCGAATTGGTAGACGACGCCGATCACTTGGCCCGACGGATTTATAATCGGTCCACCGCTGTTTCCGGGGCTGATGGCCGCATCGATTTGAACTTCGCGCCAGCCTGAGGGGTGGGTCCGAAGAGCACTCACAATGCCTGTTGAAATTGAAAAATCGAGTCCGCGAGGATGACCGATCGCGACGATGGATTCTCCGGGTGTCACTTCCACAGCGTTCAGCTCAAGGTAGGCCGTGGGTCTGTGTTCGATTTTCAAGAGGCAAAGATCGATACCTCGTACGTCGCCGCAGCCTCCGATTTTCGGTGCCTGAAATTGTTGGCCCGAGGCGAGTTTGATTCGTATTTCTGTTTCGGGATGAACGAGGTACGGGCGAACCACGTGAAGACTTGTCGCGATTTCACCCGTCTTGTTGATGAAAAATCCGCTGCCGACGCCGAGCGAAGCGCCATGAAGTAAAACTTCAATTCGGACCACGGCCGATTTGTAGCGCTTGAAAATGGCATCCGGAGAAAGCGTCGTCGAGGCGTTCGAGGGCGAAGCTGTGACGACAGCAAAAAGAGAAATTAGGCCGAGGCCTACTCTGAAAATAGGAGCGAAAAACGTCTTCGACATCTCTTGATGTATCGGAATAAGTCGTGGGAGCATTGAACCGACAGGACCTATGAATTTCCTGTTTTCGCTGGGAGAGATTGTTATTCACAAAATCGATTGGGTGATTTTCGACCTGGGCGGTGTACTGATCGATTGGGATCCCAGATCCGTCTATGGTCGAGGTGGGTTCGACCCGATCAAGGTCGACCATTTCTTGGCGCAAATCGCGACCAGCGAGTGGAACTCGCAAATGGATGCAGGACTTCCTTTCCAAACCGCCATTGATCAACGCAGTTTAGAGCATCCCGAGTGGAGAGAGTGGCTTCAGGCCTGGCGGAACGAATGGCCCACGATGCTTCGAGGTGTTTTGCACGAAAGCGTTACTATTTTTGATGAAGTCGTGAGCCTTCGAGAAGCGGGAGGCCTAGAAGGTGTGTTGGCCTTGAGCAACTGGGCACCTGACACCTTTAAGGTCGCGCAAGCTCGATTTCCATCTTTGAACAAGTTTGATGCACGCCTAATTTCCGGCGAGGAGCGTCTAATCAAGCCGGACCCAGCTTTTTTTCGACTTCTCTCCGAGCGCCATTATGTCGTGCCGGAGCGCGCGATTTTTATCGACGATCTTTCTAAGAATACCGACATTGCAAAAAAGCTCGGCTATAACGTTCATGTGTTCAAGGATGCGCCCACCCTGCGAGAAGACCTCGTGCGGTTGAAAATCCTGAAGGAGCTCTAATGGCTAATACACCGACACAACCTGTTCGTCAGCGCCATCGCGAGACGAGCCTGATCAAAAGTCCGATGTCTCCAATGACTCCGGCAAAGCCAAAGAGCACTTGGATTCCTGAAGTGACGGCCTTGGTCGCGGTCGGACTCCTGTTTCTTATGACGATTGGTTTTGTAAAACCACTTCTGATGGCCGGTCTTTTTGCCGCCACGCTTTACCCGTATCACTTAAAACTCAAAACTCGAATCGCTTCGAACAATGGACGTGCTGGTCTTTTGACATTGGGTTTCGCGATTACTTTTCTTCTGCCCATCGGTGCCGTGGCATTTTTAGCCGCCAATGCCGGCGTTAAAAAGTTTAAGGCACTTCCTGCTGATTGGACCGAGAAGATTCAGATCGAAAATTATCTTCAGATCCTTGAGACCTATCTCCCGCTTGAGAGAGCGGAAATAGTGACTTACTTAAATCAGGCCGGTTCGGCGGCGGCGGAATTCGGACTTACGTTACTTCAAAATTTGGCCAGCGATTTGCCGCACGTGATGATTGTGAACGTCGTCATCTTGATCGGCGTTTACGTTATTCTTGCTCAAGCACCGGCACTGCTTCACTGGCTGCATCGCTTTTCTCCGCTGTCGGATCGAAAGACCGACATTCTTTTTCGACGTGTCGGCGGACTTTCTTCATCGAGCATTCTTGCGACGATAGTCTCTGGAATCGTTCAGGCGAGCATTATCGGGCTCGTTCTTTTGGTGGTGCAGTACCCAGGCGGTCTTTTGATCACGATGACGGCTTTTGTGCTTTCATTTTTACCTGTTGTCGGTACGGCACCGGTCGCTGTTTACCTGATCGGTTCGTCAGTGATCGAGGGCAATTGGTCTTTGGCGATTGTCTTTCTAGTCACTGCGGTCATCGTCAGCGTGAGCGACAATATCGTCCGGCCCTATGTCTTGAGCGATTCCGCGAAACTTGATGGCTTCATTGCCTTTGTCGCTGCCATCGGGGCATTGGAAACAATGGGATTCTATGGCCTCTTCTTAGGTCCCGTCGTGGCGGGAGCTGTTTTCACACTTGTAGAGTTGGTGCATGAGGACCGAACAGCGTAAGCTAAGAGACAACATGAGCGCAGATTTTGATTTGATTGTCATAGGATCGGGACCCGGCGGACAGCGAGCCGCAGTTCAAGCCTCAAAGCTTGGAAAAAAAGTTCTCGTCGTCGAAAAAGATAAGCTCGGTGGATCGTGCCTTCAGTTGGGAACGATTCCATCAAAAGCTCTACGTGAATCGGCACTGATGGCAAAACCCGGCGAGCTTTCGCTGATGGGCGTGATGGAGCGGACAAAACGCATCATCAACGAAGAACGCCGAATCATTGAAAATCAGTTGGATCGAAATGGAATTCAAGTCGTTCAAGGTGTGGGTTCCTTTCATGATACTAAAACAGTAATTGTGGAAAATGACGGAACAGCCACGCGCTTTACTGGCGAAAAAATTCTTATCGCGACCGGAACAAGACCGCGGCGTCCGGCTGAATTTGATTTCGATGGGTTTACGATTTTTGACAGCGACACCGTTCTAGAAATGAAATTTCAGCCTCGCACGATGCTGGTCGTTGGCGCCGGAGTCATCGGCGTCGAGTACGCATCGATCTTCGCAAGAACCGGCGTGCGTGTGACTCTGCACGACGCGCGACCTGAACTTTTGAAATCTATCGATCAGGAAGTCGTTTCGTCGCTCATCAGTCAGCTGAACGCGTCGGGCGTGAAGATGAGATTGGGTTGGAAACTTGTCTCGGTCGCGACGGTCCCCGGAGAAACGGGACGTGCTTGGCGAGCCGATGCGACTTTCCATCACAACGATGAAACAACGACCGAAAAGTTTGATGCCGTTCTTGTTTGTCAGGGTCGCACCGGAAACTTTGAAAAATTGAAGCTTGCAAGCGCAGGTCTTTCGACCGACGAGCGTGGATCGATGAAGGTCAATCGCAACTACCAAACGACGGTCCCAAGCATTTATGCGGTTGGCGATATTATCGGAGCTCCTGCTCTGGCTGCGTCGTCGGCCGAGCAGGGTCGACTCGCCGCTATGCACGCTTTTTTGGGTTTGCCGGCGCAGTTTCCCGACACTTTCCCGTACGGAATTTATACGATTCCCGAAATTTCGACGGTCGGTATGCAAGAGGAAGAAGTGAAGTCCAGAGGCATCGACTATGTGGTCGGAAAAGCTTCTTACTCTGAACTTGCGCGCGGAAAAATGATTGAAGACGAATTCGGATTTTTAAAACTGATCGTCCATTCAAGCACTCGCCGAATTATCGGTGTTCATGTCATCGGTACCGGTGCCACCGAACTTGTTCACATTGGTCAGGTCGCAATGGCGTTTGGCGCGACTGTGGATTTTTTCGTGGATAACGTATTTAACTATCCGACGCTTGCGGAAGCTTACAAAGTCGCCGCTTACAACGCTCGTAATAAACTTTAAAATTTGCAGCTAGATCGGCCGGGGTCGGCTTGCTTTGCTCGGTTTTAAAGTTCCATTTAGTGGGCGAAAATACCTGACCCAATTAGCCTCGCCTGTCTTTTGCAATGATATCAAACCGGATATCAGAACCGTGGCCTTTCTATTTTGGGGTCGCCTGGGTGAGGAGAATGCTTTTGAAAGTCTTTATTTTGTCTTTGGTGGCGTTTTTCGGCACTTCGGTGGGCCATGCAAGTGAGTTTGGTACTTACCAGATTTTAAATACACCTGAGATTAGGTCGGAGATTGAAAAAGTCATTCTGGCCGAAAATAAGAGTCCCAATACTTTCGTTATACAGGAAGCAGGCACCTCGGGGTCGAGCACGATATATTCGATCGACCTGAGTTTTTTTGAAAAGAAATGTAAGATGAACATTGAGCAAGTCTGGTTAACTGCGACCGAACGGCTTGTCTCTCGCATCGACTCTCCGATGAAATGCAAAGACTTGAAACGTCAGAACGACCCCGCTGCACCGTCGGCGGATTAAGAGTAGGGGCCACTCGGTGTTACCTCAATGGCGCCGACTAGCTGTCAATTGATTGCGCGCGGCCCGAATTTCGGCGGGCCAAACTTCTTGATTGATTCGCGTTGGTTGCAGTTTCGGCAGAGAAGCCTCAGATTTTCTAATGTTGTCTTACCGCCCATCGCAAATGGAATACGGTGATCGTATTCCAACGCGAATCGCGACTCACAAATTTCACACTTTCCTTGGTCTCGGTTCCAAATTTCTCGTTTTAGCGATGCGCTTGGCTGCCGCTTGTCTTCTGGACCAGGTGTTTCAGATCGAGGAGGTTCGCCCGCTGCGCGGCGCTTTTTGTTCTCGCCGGATCTTTGTTTCTTGATGGCGGTGACGGCCTCTCGCAGCGCCGAGCTAACCACTTCGCCAAAGGATGCATTCGGTATTTTGTGTGCGAGTAGACCACTAAGTTCGCGAACAAGCGCCAAGTCTTCATCCGATAAGACAAGCCGCACTTCGTTCGAACAACCCGCGAGCGGTTTAACACTCTCGGGGCGCTCTAGCTTCTCCGGCGCGCTCGATTTTGAAATGAGAGTCCGTTGTGCTTCGCGCGATGTCTGCTCCATCATGCAGTTTAGAACTTCAACTTTCTCCGCCATTGTGAGTGACGACCTGGGCGCGCCTTCTTCGACCGGCAAAAACGAAATCGTTTTTTCAGTTTCGGGCAGCTTACGGTTCGCTTTCGCTTCGTTTCTGAAGTGAGTTTGAGCGAGAACTATCTTGGTGAGATCCAGCTTTCCATTTTCAATAGCCGGAGCAATTTCTGGAACCTCTTGCATCAGGCGCAAGGCGCTAACCCTGCGCCATGCAGATTTAGAGTCGTAGCCAAGAAAACCCACTGCATACGCGTCAAGAGACTCGAACCGCGGACTGAACGATTTTCGACGATCGACTTCCATCAAGTGCTCGAGCACGTCAATCAAAGCGAGCCGTTCATTTTTCGCGGATTTTAAAGCTGCGGCATCAAGTTCTAGAACCGTGAGGTTCTTTAAATTTTTCATGAGTGATCTCCTCTAAAATTAAAAGATCAATCTATCATCGATTTCCAACGGCAAAATTTCGCTTCAGAACGCGCGCGGTGACACTCCGGAATTAGATTCGCGGCGGGACTCGAAGCCAACGAACGCGCTTCGCTGTCGGCCGACCAATACGATTTAAAGAGTCGTAGCGATTGAGCTCAGGCGGCTTTCGACAATGAAGAAACATTGTCTGAATCCGTCGCAAGAGAAATTTTCGAATTTATAAGGATTTTGCGATTCGTCATCCGCCGCGCGGCGGAGCCGAAGGTTTACTTTGCCCCGGTGACGGAATGGATTCACCATTCTATGAATACAATTCATTTCTATGTCACGACATTGCGAAAGTACCCGAGCATAGGAATTCGGAGCAGGAGAATTTATATGGACGAGATCGCAAACTGCTGGGATCAAAAGGCCGCTCAATGGAAAAAATGGGTCGGTGAGCGGGGTGACAACAATCGGTTTTTCAATTCGGATCCCGTATTATGGAAGTTTGCTGGTGAGGTTAGTGGACTCAACATCTTGGATGCGGGTTGTGGAACTGGATACTTGTCGATAGCTCTTGCCCAGAAGGGCGCTACGGTCGTTGGTGTTGATGTTTCTTCAAATATGATTCGCGAAGCCCATTTGTTGGCTACGGAAAAGAAGTGTGTCATTGATTTTCGCATCGATTCTTGTGAAACGCTTTCGACGGTCAATGACGGCTCCGTTGACCTTGTCGTTTCCAACTATGTTTTAATGGATCTTCCCAATATAGAGGCTGCGGTTATTCAGCACCACAGAGTTTTAAAGCCGGGAGGAAAAGCGGTTTGTATTGTTGGGCATCCCTTCAGTAGTGAGCTTTCATCTGATGAAAACTACTTTGATGAAATCAGAAAGGTCGATCGCTGGGGACCGTTTGATTCAGACTTTATTTTCTTCCATCGGCCGATAAGTCAGTACTGGAAAGCTTTTAAGCAAGCGCAGTTTACCGTAGAAGATTTCGATGAACCAGTGGCGCAAGATCCAACCGTTCAGGGCTTTAAAGCCGAATGGCGAACAAAATACCGCCGAAAACCGTGGTCATTGGCTTTTCTATTGAGAAAATAGTCGGCCAAGACATCGCGACCCAAGTTAGATGCTTTCCATTCTCCGCCGCGCACCGGATTCCGCTGGCACGAGAGTTCAGAGACCCTTTTGGCGATTGGTGCTAATCGCTCTCGTCGCTAACTGATTTTTCGGGATCATCACCGGGATCATCGTCGGTCTCTTCAGAGTGTTCTGGTAAGTGATCCTTGAGAGCGGTTTTTATAAAAAGTTTGTTGTAGTGCCGGTCGCGTCGCTTTCGCTTTTTTGGGGCGCGCTTTTCAATTCGTTTATCGACGACGGTGTTTGGAAGATCGCTTAAATCTTCGAGACTCTTTATGTCTTTCGGTGAGTTTCGTTTTGGCATTTCAAATTTCTAGTCCGACAAGTTAATGTCGCGACCCCTTCCACGTGCCACCGTATTTGTAATGCGGCTTGGTTTGGGCGGCCTTGCAACAAGGCTCGCACACAAAAATCCATGCTCCGCTTTTTTCGACCTGGATTCGAAACAGAACGGTTTTCTCAAGAGCACAGCCTGCGCAAATCTTTGTTTTCATGACTCAATTCTAAAGTATCGTCGCTTAGCACTTAACATTTCACATTGATTTCCGGTCGACACAAGTCGAGAGGCGATCGGTGGGTTGCTTCGTGTTCAGAAAGTTATGATAATTCTCTGGGACTCACGGACCGAGGGAATCAAAGAAGGATATTAAACGATGGCGAAGCTCTATTACGTGTCAGTCATGTCGTTGGACGGATATATTGGCGACGGACATTATGACTGGTCACTTCCGGTGGAAGGGTCGACGGCGTTTATCACTGAGATCATTCGTCCTTTCGGAACCTATCTTTACGGGCGTAAGAATTTCGAGACTATGTCTTTCTGGGAGACACCGGATCTGTCCAACATGGGCCAAGAGCATCATGATTTTACGCGCGTCTGGCAGTCGGCCGAAAAGATCGTCTATTCAAAAACTTTAAAATCGGTGGCCACTCAAAGGACACGTCTTGAGAGTCAATTCGACGTTGAAAAGATTCGTGAAATGAAATCGAAGTCCGCCAAAGATCTTTGTATCGGCGGCCCAACTCTGGCAGGGCAAGCCCTTCGAAATGACCTGGTCGATGAAATCCACTTGTTCGTCGTCCCAACCACAATCGGCAGCAGCATTCCCGTAATTTCAGTTCTACCTAAAGACGCAGTCCTAAGGCTTGAGCTTATGGAAGAGCGCCGTTTTAGCGGAAGTTGGGTCTACCTCCGCTACCGAATTCAAACTTAGGTTGATGACTTAATTTCTTCGGAAGATAACGATAAACTATGAGAAAATTACTAATTTCTACCTTCGTCATTTTGTGCCCGCATATTGCCCTCGCTGAGCCTGAAGGAGCAATGGAAGCGTTGTTTCCGAAGAATTCCGTACACAAATGCTCGCCAATTATTAAAGCGATCCAGAACATTGAAAAGCTTTCGAATCTGAACGTTCTTGCATTCGTCAACTGCACCAAAAGCAAAAAGCAAGACGACATAATTCATCTAGCTATCTTCGAAGAAAAGCCTCCGAAGCTAATTTCAAAAGGCTCTGTCGAGAAATTCAAAAGTGAAGACTTTAGTTTGCACGCAATAGTTCTTGAGCCTAACGACACGAAAATCAGCGACAAGAACCGTGTCTTTCAAATGCGCGCGCAATACAAATCCAAAAAAGATGAGTCGATAAAGGAAGAATTGATTGTACTTCACGACAACGGAAAGGAAATTTCCGCTATCTTAAGAGGCCCCATGGAAGATTATCCGGGCCGAGGTCGCGCATTTTTGATCGTCACGAAAAACAAAGTCGATGGCTATTCCGATGTCGCAATTAAATCTGAGTTCAAAACCCAAGCATTCCGCTGGCGTGGCTCCGAGTACGCACCCTTCACGCGAGAAGAAATCCAACAACTCAAGAAGTGATCATTTGGGGAATTTGTGAGAAATAATTTAACTGAATTGCCGAAAGATCTGCCTCGTCCAATTGATGACGGTAAAACATCACATTTGGTCGGTATGTTGATTCCAAATATTAAACTGACATCTACTCAGACGAGTGTTGTCGACCTGATTGAGTCCTTTCGGTCGCCGACTGTGCTTTTCATCTACCCGCGAGCTGGAAGTCCATTAGAGCCAAATAAAAATCCTGAGTTGTGGGACACGATACCTGGAGCGCGAGGTTGTACGCCGCAGTCTTGTAGCTTTCGGGACACCATTGATGAATTTAGAGAGTTGGGTGTTCAAGTCTTCGGGTTAAGCAGCCAATCGCCGGCGGTCCAAAAAGAGTTTGTTGAACGCAATCATATTTCTTTTCCGATTCTCAGCGATGAAAACCATTCGTTAGCAGATAGTCTCAACTTACCAACCTTCGCCTTCGAGGGAGAACGTCTCATAAAACGCATGGCGTTTTTTATTCAGAATGGGAAAATTCAAAAAGTCTTTTATCCTGTTTTCCCGCCAGATAAAAATGCTGATGAAGTTCTGGCCTGGATTAGATCGTCTCTTTGTTAACAAATTCAGATCGACTAAGGATTGTGCCACAATGATCGACCATATCGAAATTCCAGTGAGCGATTTGAAAGTTAGTCGCGACTTTTACGAAAAAGCGTTTCTACCCTTAGGTTTTAAAGTTTCATTTGGTGAAGAGGGTAGGTTTTGGGCGTTTGATCTTGCAGGAAAGGGACTTTTTGAAATCTATCAATCAAAAGGACCCTTCACAAAAATACACGTGGCGTTTCGAGTAAAGACAAGAGATTCGGTCCATGAGTTCTACAATGCTGCGATTAAGGCGGGCGCCGAAGACAACGGGCCCCCAGGTCCACGACCCAAATACACGCCAAATTATTACGCGTGCTTTATCTTTGATCCGGACAAACACAATATCGAAACTGTTCATGACAAATGGGGCGAGGAATAGTTTTAAACGATAAAAGCGAGTCGACCAAAGGTCGACGGCGTCTTCCCCGTCTCCGCGACCTCCGAAGCGGGAAGGTCGCGTACCCGCGATCCGAGGGCCCGGATGGCCCGAGCCGCTGCGGGAGGGCGGGACGCCCGCGTCGCGGAGACGGGGAAGACGCCGACGACCCGGCGTTGACTCTCTTCCATCGTTTGAAAATTTCAAGCTGGAAGACTTAAGACAGCGAACGACCAACAATTTCGCTGACGTTATTCGAAAGCCCGGGGTGCTTCGCGATTCGCTCGAGCTCGGCCTTCATCAAGCCGCGTCGGCTGGAATCAAACGTTTTCCATTGGTTGAACGCCGACACCAGACGGGAAGCGACTTGTGGGTTTCTTGCGTCGACATCCAAAACTTGATCTGCCACGAACCGATAACCAGCGCCATCGGTGGTATGGAAGGCCAATGTGTTGAACTTCGCAAAAGCCAAAATCAACGCATAAATCTTGTTGGGATTGTTTTTGTCGAAGACGGAATCGCTCAACAAAGTTTTTACTTCGCCTAGGGTGTGAGCTCCGGGCGAAATGGCGCGAATCATAAGCCACTTGTTCATCACCAGTGTTTCGTCTTTCCACTTCGCTCGGAATTCATCCAAAGCCTCTTTGCGGAGAGAGTGATTGGTTCTGTTTAATGCTTCGAGAGCGCCCAGTTCGGTCGTCATGTCTTTGGCTTCGCGGCGTTGCTGAACGGCAAGACTAAGATCTTTGGGATCATCGCTGAGGCAAAGGTAAGCCAAGGCCGAATTCCTGAGAGCGCGTTCACCTTGCGCGATCGACGAAAGACCCTGTGCTGGTTTTTTAGAAAGGCGTTCGTAGATTTTTACGAACAACGCACGGTGAGCCGTGGCGATCGCGCGCATCAAACCGTCATGCGCTTTGAAAACAGCATCTACATCGACCTCGTCAAAGAACTGCGCAAGGTAGTTCTCGGACGGCAGTTGAAGAAGATATCCGGCAAAAGCCGGATCGATGGCCGTCGAACTTTCGGCGGCTTGTTCGAGAAGAGGTTTCAACGCTTGAATCAATGCGGTCTCGAGAACCGTGCTTTGGCTCGAGGGCGTTAAACCCTTGCCAGCGACACGCGCCTTCAGCGTCAAGAGCATGAGCTGTTGAGTCGCTTCCCACCGAGCTACAGGGTCCGAGTCGTGAGCGATCAAGAAACAGAGATCTTCGATACTGAATTCGCAATCGACTTTGACTGGCGCCGAGAATCCACGAAGGAAAGACAGCACGGGCTTTTCTTCGACCCCTTCGATCGTGAAAACCTGATCGCGTTGAGAGAGCTCAAGGACCCTTGTCGGAATCAGGTCTCGGCCAGCTCCCGAGAACGGATCACGACCCAAAAGTCCGATGGCCACAGGAATGAGATAGGGCTTTTTCTCGGATTGACCCGGAGACGGCGACAGGATTTGGGAAAGTCGAATCTCGAATTTTTTCTCATTCTCAAAATACTTTGTCGCGACTTTTACAGTTGGGGTCCCCGCTTGATCGTACCAGTTTTTGAACTGCGTAAAGTCGCGCTCTTGGCCGGCGGCTTTCGCTCCGAGAGACATCGCGTGAACGAAGTCGTCGGTCGTGACGGCTTGGCCATCGAACATTTTAAAATATGTGTCTGAACCTTTTCGAAACGCATCGGGGCCGATCAGTGTTTCGATCATGCGAATCAGTTCGGCGCCTTTTTCATAAACGGTCATCGTGTAGAAATTGTCGATGGCGACGTAAGACTGCGGGCGAACGGGGTGTGCCATGGGGCCTGAGTCCTCAGCGAACTGGTGTGTTCTCAAGCGAACGATATCTTCGATGCGTTTCACCGCACGTGAACCCATGTCGGCCGAAAATTCTTGGTCGCGGTATACGGTGAGACCTTCTTTGAGAGAAAGCTGAAACCAATCGCGGCAGGTGATGCGGTTTCCAGACCAATTGTGAAAGTACTCGTGACCAACGACGGCTTGAATATTGTTGAAGTCTTTGTCCGTCGCCGTCGCGTTTTCGGCCAAAATATAGTGAGCGTTAAAAATATTGAGGCCCTTATTTTCCATCGCACCCATGTTGAAATCATCGGCAACGACGATCATGAAAATATCGAGATCGTATTCCAGACCAAACCGCTCTTCGTCCCACTCCATCGATTTTTTTAAGGAATCCATTGCGTGTTCGCAGCGTGGTTCGAGTCCTTTACGGCAGTAGATTTCAAGTGCCACGTTGCGGCCCGAACCGGTTGTGTAGGAGCTTCGAAGGCAGCCGAGGTCTCCGGCAACAAGCGCAAAGAGGTAACATGGCTTTTTGTGCGGATCGAACCACGTGGCTTCATGGCGTCCCTCGGGAAGATCGCGCGCACCCGTTCGATTCCCGTTGGAAAGAAGCACGGGGTATTTTTTCTTATCGGCCGTAAGAGTCACTGTGAAGACGGACATGACGTCGGGTCGATCAACATAGTACGTGATTCGCCGAAAACTTTCGGCCTCGCACTGAGTGCAAAACATACCGCTCGATTTGTAGAGACCTTCGCACGCTAAGTTTTTTTGCGGCTCATTGATGACTTCGATTTCGAGGACAGGTTTCGGAAGAGTGCCGACACCGACAAGAAGACGTTCGCCGTCAAATCCGTACTGGCCTTTTTCGGGAGAAGCGCCGTCGGCAGCTTTTCGGCAGCTAACGCCATCAAGCTTCACTCCGCGAAACTGAAGGCCTTCACCATCGAGGCGGATCACGGTCGAAGTCACTTGCTCACGTCGTTCAAAGGCCAGCCGAGACCGAACTCTGGCGTGATCTTCGTAGAGATCAAAATGCAGGTTCGTTTCACGAATCCAGAACTCGGGCGCAACGTAATCTTTAAGATGTACCATATCCGATGGAGCTATCGCGGAGGTGGCAGGGGCGCAATCGGATTCTTTGCGCGTTCAGGCGGCCGTTCACGGCGAGGTGCCTTCAGTTCGACAGATTCAAGTTTTTCCCAAAGACCTGGTGCAATCATGTTCGACCCAATCAGCTGCACTGGTTGTTCCGTCAATGTTCCAGGGCGTTTGGACATAATGTGACTTGGCACCTGACCGCGGCCGCCAAAATGCTCGATGTAGGTTTTTCGAATCGCCAATGAATTACTCACGAGCAGTTTCGAATGAGCCGTTTCGTCACGCTCTCGCTGGGGAGCGTTTCGTTTTCCGGTCTGAATAAGTTGCGCATGTTCAAACGGACTCAAAACTTTAAGTTCGGCGCCAGCCAAAGATCGGGCGTTTGGATTTTCGGCGTCAATGATCAAAAGATCCTGCCAGCCGAGCGTTCGGATGTACTTATGTTTGGCGCGGCCAGGTTCGCGGCAGGTGAGTGCGAGATCGAGTTCATCTTTTTCAAAATGCTCTTCAAGTTCGCTGAGATCGTAAACGTTGAGCTCGATCACGGGGATCTTGGTCTCTCGGAAAAGAGTCTGGCAAATTTGAACCGCCAGCGGGACAAGCCCTTCCAAAGTTCCGAAACTTAAATGCTGAATCTGATCTTCGCTTTGAACTTCTTGAAGAGCGGCCGCAAGCTTTCTCGAATTTCGAAAATAGATGTCCGAAATTTTATAAGCGATGGGTGTCCATCCTGATTTTCGCCGGGCCGCGCGATCCAGAAGCACGACGCCGAGTTCACTTTCTAACTTTGCGATCAGTCTTGAGAGCTGCGGCTGACTGAGACCAATATGATCCGCCGCGGCAGACAGATTCTTGTGATGAATCGCTTTGCCAAGAACCGAAAGCGGCCAGTGTAGGTGATCCATGTGCAGCTCCCTTGAAAAATTCAAGAACCGAGTCAGTCAGTACCGCGGCCCCTCTCATGCGCGCAAAGCATAATGACTTGTGTCGTATGTATTTACGGAGATTTCCGCAGCGTGAGTAGGGTTAAGCCCTCAATGAAAGGCACCATGTCATGACGAAAACTTTAAAAGAAACTTTTGGATTCACTGTTGGTCGTTCGCTTTCATTGATCGGTGCGGCTTCATTGATGGCTTTTTCGTTTGAGTTCGCTGCGGCTCGCGAACTTTCGACGCCTCGCCAAGACTTCATCGCCTGCGAAGGTGTCGACGGTGAAGTTCGCTTTGAGATTATGTTCGAAACCGCAGACACGACGCTGGGTCCTCAGGTTCTGGCGATGCGAGTCTCTGACCCCTACGTTTCTGAAGCTCGTTCGGAAATCGCGCGATTTGATTCCGCAGATGGCCTTTTGAACAACACCGGCGGAGTCATCGTCGGTTATGTTGATCCGACAAATCCGAAGACAGGGCGCGTGGGCGAGCGCATTGGCGGAACAACTTTGGGCCAGCTTCGCTCGATTATGGTGAGTCTTGAGGGCGAGGCGGTTTCGACGGTCGTGGCTTCAATGGTTTCTGGAAAGCGTTACTCGGCCCAAGCCGTCTATTTGAAAAAGATCGGTCAAGAGCTCGTGCAAGATCTCGACTGCATCCGCGAGAAGTGAGATGACCGTGCGATATGGTAAAATCCAAAGTCGCCGCTCTTGATGCTATTGAAGTAATGAGTGAAGTTACGGGAACCGAATCCAACCCAAAGGTCAAAAGTCTGATTGTCCTTCTGCACGGGTTCGGTGCGGATAACAGCGATCTTGCGACGCTGTCTGGAGTCGTTGATCCCCAGTCAAAATCTAACTGGTGTTTTCCAAATGCACCGCACGTGGTGCCGATCGGTCCTCACATGACGGGGCGGGCCTGGTTCCCGTTGCGACTGGCCGAGCTTGAAAGGCAGGGTGTGGACTTTACTCAAGTCACTCCCGAAGGCATGGACCGCGCTGTTGACCAGGTTTTGAAAGCTATCGACGCGTTGAAAGTAAAACACAGCCTTTCTTGGAATCAGATCGTGATCGGTGGATTCAGTCAGGGTGCCATGATCGCAATGGCCGCAGCTTTAAAGGCTCCGTCGAATTTTGCGGGCGTCACTTTGTTTTCAGGCTCTCTTGTCGATGAGCCGAAGTTGCGTGAGCAAGCGGCCGCGCACAAAGGCCTCAAGTTTTTTCAAAGCCATGGTCAACAAGATCCTATGCTGCCTTTTCCGCTGGCCGAGCGACTCGATTCGGTCTTGAACGAGTCGGGTTTGGACGGAATGCTTTATTCATTCCGCGGTGGCCACGAGATTCCTGCGCCAGTTCTTCGCGAGTGGACTTCGTGGCTGAAGGGTTTGGGATTTCTTTCCTAAAGGCTTAGGCCCTAGGGACAGAAGTAGGCGGTTCCACGAACGGCTGTGCCTGTGCCGCTGGTTTGTTCCATGCGAACGAAGTTGGCGCCCTTGCGAGCGGCATCCAGTTTTAAATCTTCAAGGGCTTGTTCGAAGGTTCCTGTAACAGATTGATTTCGGCCTTCGACGGCGCCGATCTCGCGGCAGTCGGAGTCAGCATCGTCGCGCGAAATTTTAATGTTCTCACTTTCGGGTTTGATCGGGTGCGAACCGCAACCGACAAAAAGAGCGGTCGAAGCTAAAACGAAGCAGGCAAGTAGCGACCCTCGCGAAATCCCAGAACGCTGGTCCGAAAACAAACTTAAAAACAACATTGAAAGCTCCTGGTCGATAGCTGAAATTAGCTGAATTTTTCACTGGCGGACAGCGTGCGACGTTCGCATTCACCCCGCATTTATTGTGCTACTTAATTTTTCGGACTCCAACAGGAGTCCGTGCTTGAGTCGAACCGCGTCGAGCGGCACACTCATTGTGCGTTCCTGAACGAAAACAGTTTCGAGCCCCGTATGGTGTGATGTTGGCGAAAATTTTCTCATTTCGTTCTTTCTTGGGGCCGTCTTTCTCGGCCCAGTCGCGTTCGGCGATGGCTGGTGTAAAGACGGCCATTGCACGCCTCGGTCAGGCGGAAATTCCGCTGATTGCAGGAAGTCTTTCTTTCACGACCGTACTGACCTTGGTGCCGCTCTTGGCCGTGAGTCTTTCCGTCTTTAGTTGGCTCGGAGGCATGGACGGACTTTTAAAACAACTCGAACCCTTTATTTTTAAAAATCTCGTCGAGAGTTCCGGGGCCGAATTCAGTCGCTATATCTCACGATCAATTCAGCGAATCCACTCGGGCGCATTGGGTGCCACCGGCGTTATTGGACTCTTCTTGGCGTCGACGAAACTTTTTTCTGAGATGGAAACGGCCATTCAGCGCGTTTGGATCGTGAAGAGAAAACGAGCTCTTTGGAAACGCCTCTTGGTCTATTGGTCGGTCATGTTTGTTGGACCCCTGGTGGCGGCGGCCTTTTTGGGTTTTATGGGATCGAAGCGACTTGGACTCTTAAAAGTCTTTCCGAGCCAGCTTGTCGCAGCGGTTTTTTCTATTCTTGCGCTCTTCGCGATTTACAAATGGATCCCCGCAAGGCGAGTTCAAACGGCTCCAGCCCTGGCGGCGGCTTTTTTGGCGACGTCGGGCCTGTTGGCGGCACAGGCCTTTTACGCGACGGTCATGCGCGAGATGTTTAGATTTTCAAAAGTGTACGGAAGTCTTGCGGGAATCCCGCTTTTTTTACTTTGGATCTACTTGTTGTGGTGGATCATCCTTTTGGGAGCCACACTGACGGCCGTTTTACAGGAAAGACGCGACACGCGACTTTGACAACTCGGATCGTTGCCGCGAGGATGCCAGTATGTTTGATCGTCCGCTAAACGCTTATGAACGGTTGTTGCCGGTTCTTTTTCTTGGAATTCTCATACTTCGTCTTGTTTTGGGCGGAATAACTGGTCTTGGTGACGACGAGGCCTACTACTGGGATTGGTCCAGGAATTTACAGCTCTCTTACTATGATCACCCAGGAATGGTCGCATGGATGATCAAAGCATCGACGTCGATTTTTGGAGACACGGCATTTGCCGTTCGGCTTCCCGCGATTCTCTTCAATACGGGTGCGACGCTGTTTTTATTTTTCCTAGCGATCGACATGTTCAATTTGCGTGTCGGTCTTTATGCGGCTTTGCTGCACACGATTTTGCCGATTTTCGCTCTCGGTGGAATGATGGCTGTGCCAGATGCACCGATGGGTTTTTTCTGGGCCTTTATGGCGTGGCTCGGTTGGAAGATCGCATCCAAAGTCGCGGGCGGTACATTTCTTGGCACCGATGACCGCGTTTCACCTGCACTGTGGATTCTTCTGGGTCTCGCCTTTGCTCTTGGGTTTTTGTCAAAGTACACATCGATTCTGGTCGGAGGATCGATTTTCCTCTACTTCTTTTTTGATTCGGGACTTCGTCGTGTTCTCGCATCGACGGGCTTTGGGACGGCGATTTTGATAATGATTGCGGGACTTCTTCCGGTCGTTATTTGGAACGGTCAGAACGAGTGGGGCAGTTTCGCCTATCATCTTCATGATCGGCAGACCGGCGGGGGCGGCGCAAATTTCACCCGCTGGCTTCAGTTCTGGGTGGCGCAAGCGGCTTTCTTTACCCCGGTTGTTTTGTTTTTAAATTTATTCGCGCTGTTCGTCGCGCTGTTTCGCTCCAGCGATTCGCGCTGGCGCTACTTGTTTTGGCTTTCTTTTCCGACGCTGCTGCTATTCACGGCGCAAGCTCTGTTCGCGGAATTTAAACCGCACTGGCCAGCGCCGGCGCATTTCACACTTCTCATCGCATCCGCAAAACTCCTCGAAGAAGGCTTTGGCGGACGCGAAGACTTTCAGCGTTCATCGCGGCGGCGTTTTGCTGGATGGATGATTGCGATATTCGCAGTTCCTCTCTTTGTTCTTTTCCACGTCGCTGTTTTAAAGCCAGTGCTTCCGAAGCTTGCGGGAATCGTTGCTCCTGCAGCGAATTGGGATGCGAAGTTTGATCCCACCAACGACCTTTATGGTTGGGACGAGCTGGCCGTTCACTTAGAGACAATCCGAAAAGACCGCGAGGCGAACGGCACCGGGCGGCCCTACTTGGCTTCAAGTCGTTATCAAATGGTGGCTCAGCTGGCTTTTGCCACCAAAGAAACGGTGTATCGATTGTCGCCCGGCAAAGACCATTACAGTTATTTGCAAACTCCAAAAGTGATCGAAGCGCTGAGAGATAAACCTATGTTGTTTGTCAGTGACAATCGCTACGAGCGAGATCCTCGCGGAGACATTGCGACTTACGGCGTGTATTCGATGTGCGCCGAGCTTGAGCCTTTTGTGGTGAAGCGCGAAAGCATCTACGCGCGAACCTTCAAGATTTACGACTGCCGCTAACACAAGTTATTCGGTAGACTGTCGCCATGCTTGCACTAATTTTAGCGACGGCTATCAATACGCACGCGACGGTCACCCTTCGCGCCCCTGAAAATTTTGAGCCCAGCGTTTCACAAAATGAGTTGGCTTTAGAATTCGTTCTTAAGCCCGAGTGGCACATCTACTGGGAAAATCCAGGCGACTCGGGCGAAGAGCCCCGCGCGTCTTGGACCTTGCCTGAAGGAGTCACTGCGGGGCCGCTTATCTATCCGACACCGCACCGAATTCCGGCAGGACCATTTACGAACTTCGGTTATGACTCGGGTCCCTCGGGTCAGAAAAGAATCCCTGTCGTTTTTCGCGTTCCGCTGACGCTCTCGCCAAAAGCGTTCGAACAAGCGCTTCGTGCGGGGTCCGGGGGTAAGGTCGATCTCTCTCTTAAGCTTACGTATTTGGTTTGCAAAGAAGAGTGTGTTCCCGAAGAAGCGTCACTGAAAATTTCGGTCCCCGTTGGTGGCCGCGCAGAGACATCTGAATCCAAATTTACTGCGCTCAATTTTGACGAGTCTCAGTTTCCAAAATCCCAAGGTCTTGGCTCTAAAACTGAGCCACATCGATTAAAATATCGGGAGCTTCAGTCCGACGAGCTTCGATTTGAAATCCCACCTTCGTTCAATGTGAAAGACTTTGAATTCTTTCCGCTGACGACACCCCTTCTTGTTGCGAGCGACAAAGGGCGAACCATTTCAGAATTTTCACCTGAAGGCCTTTCGCAATTTGATGTTTCTTTAGAGACATCGGTGATGAAGGAAAATCGAGCGGACACAGTCGTTGGTCTTCTTGTTGATCGATCCAAATCTCGCCCTGCGGAGTGGGTTGAGTTCACGAAGGATCAGCCGTTTGATTTCTTTGGGCTTCTTGGCACGCTGGGCTTTGCAGTGCTTGGCGGTCTTTTGTTGAACCTCATGCCGTGTGTTTTTCCCGTCGTTTCCCTCAAAGTTTTAAGCTTTGTGCGCGAAGGACAAGGTTCGCCAAAAGAAATCAGAAGACACGCCTATGCTTACACGCTTGGGATTTTGACGAGCCTTTGGGCGCTTGTCGCAGTTTTGCTGATCATACGCTCACTGGGAAGCGCGGTCGGTTGGGGATTTCAGCTTCAGAACCCGATTTTTCTTTTCGCACTTCTGGCTGTGTTTTTCATTTTAGGTTTGAATCTTCTTGGGGTTTTCGAAATCAACACGACGGGACCGCTGAAGCTTCAAAACCTGATGATGAAGCAGGGGTTGTCCGGCTCATTTTTTACCGGCCTTCTGACGACAGTTGTGGCGACACCGTGCTCGGCACCGTTCATGGGTGTCGCGATTGGCGCCGCTTTGGCCAGCGGTCCGTGGCAGGCCATTCTTGTCTTCACGGCGTTGGGACTTGGACTTTCTCTTCCGTATTTTTTCTTGGCCTTGAATCCGGCGTTGTTGTCGCGGCTTCCAAAGCCCGGCGTATGGATGATTCGACTCAAAGAAATATTGGCTTTTCCTTTGTTTCTCACGGCTGTCTGGCTGTTTTGGGTTCTATCGCAGACAGTGAACGTTGCTTCCCTCACAGTCATTTTGATTTGGCTTGTTAGCGCGGGATATTTCGTTTGGAGTTTGCGCGATCGGCGGTCGCATCCTTGGATTTTTTCATCGGGTGTCGTCGTGATTTTAGCTATGAGTTTTGCGACCCTTTTCACGTTGTCGTCGGCGACCCAGTCGTCTAACGTAAGCGCCGATGAAGGAGGTTGGTCCGAGTACTCGGAAGCGAAACTTCAAAGCGAACTCGATTTAGGAAAAACTGTCTTCGTCGACTTCACAGCCTCATGGTGTGTTACGTGTCAGATAAATAAAAAACTTGTTCTATCGACCGAAGCGACTCGCGAGCTTTTTGCCAAGCAGAAAATCGTAACAATTCGTGCCGACTGGACAAAGCGCGATACAGAAATCACGAATGCGCTTTCGCGACTTGGCCGAAACAGTGTTCCTGTTTATGCTCTTTATCGTCCGAGTTCGAAACCGAAACTTCTGCCAGAAATTCTGACTTTCGATATTTTGAAACAAGCTTTGGAGGAATGATTTATGAGTACTGCATCACGTTCTATGAAATCACTTGCACTGGGTTCTTTGTTTTTCGTCGCTATGGCCGGGGCGTCGATTGCCCCAGCAGCGCCAACAACAGCGGCATCCGCACCGGTAAAGAAAGCGACCGTCGGAGCGGCAGCGCCTGAGTTCACTCTTGTTGATTCCAAGGGTACAACGCACTCGCTGTCTTCCTTCAAAGGTAAAACCGTCGTTCTGGAGTGGTTCAACAAAGGCTGCCCGTTTGTGAAAAAGCATTATGAGTCTTCCAATAATATGCAGGCGCTCCAAAAGCGTTACACCGATAAAGGCGTCGTATGGTTGACGGTTGTTTCGTCGGCCGAAGGTAAGCAAGGCTTTGAAACTCCCGCCGACACAGAAAAAACTCGTGCCGAGTGGAAGATTGCAAGTACGGCGACCCTTCTCGATACAAAGGGTGATGTTGGCCGAATGTACGACGCCAAGACGACGCCTCACATGTACGTGATCGACCCCAAAGGAGTTCTGGTTTACAACGGTGCGATTGATAGCAAATCGTCATCGGACGCGGCCGACATCCCAAAGGCGCAGAACTACGTCGCTGGCGCTCTTGATATGGTCACTTCTGGTAAACCAGTCGCGACGGCTTCGACGAAGCCCTACGGCTGCTCGGTAAAGTACTAACGAATCTTTTGTTTCAAGGCTCGCATCGCAAACGGTTGCGAGCCTCTTATTCACCTCTTGAGTTTGGCCACAGCCCAGTAAATCCAAAAGCTTAGGCAGCCATAAATCGACGGTTGTTTAATAAGCAGAATGGTCTTTTAAGTTATGCCCATCGGCGTCCATCTTTCGGGCCCAATTCCGAACTTCGCTCGCTAGAGTAACTACTTTGACAATTCATAGTTCTAGTTTGTCAGCAGGGCTGACTCGATGCTTAGCTGAACAGGTTCACGACATTTTGGTTACCAATCATGTTTTCAGGGAGAGTTTATGAATTCACAAATTAGATTTGCGGGCCTCGCAGTTTCTGCCGCGATGGCTTTTTCAACGGTGGCCAACGCCGCTGGTTTTGAAAAATCGATTGTTTGGGGTGGAAAATCGGGCGGCTTCGCCGGGATCGCGGCTCCTTACATTGAAGGCGCTGACGCACTTTACTTCAACCCAGCTGGTCTTGTCGCCAGCAAGCCCGGCCACAGCCTGAGCTTCAATATCTCTCCGACGTCGGCGTCATTCAAAGGGCCGATAAATAACCAAAACACAGAAGTGACTTCGGAATCGAAGCTTTTGACGCCGGTCAGTCTCATTTACGGAAACTCTCTCAGCGAAGATCTCGGCTTTGGCGTCGGATTTTTCGTGTCGGGTGGAGCGAATGCAAACTTCCCGTCGATCAGCTTTCCAAGCTCGACGTACACTCCGGATGTAAAAACGGATCTTCAAATCTTTGAAGCTTCGGCAGGTGTTGGTTACCGCGCGTCTGAGGATTTGAAGTTGGGTCTTGCGTGGCGAGTCGTTATGGCTCAAGCGGACCTTTCTTTTGTTTCTCGTGTCAGTGCGACGTCATTGGCGAATGCAAAGCTGACGGGTCTAAAGGACACGCAAGCATTGGCGTTTAAAGCAGGCGCTCAATACAAGCTTGATGAGTCCACAGATTTATCGCTCACGTTCCGAAGCGAAGTGAACTTTGAAGCAAAAGGTAAAGTCCAAGTGACAGGCTTCTCGTCACTCGGCGGTGGCGGAACAACTGGGGCCGAGCAGGACGCGACAGCGCGAACGACGTTCCCGATGGCGATCAACCTCGGTGGTATTCATCGCCTCAGCGAAGAGTGGAATCTCTTGGCTGAGTACGGATGGACTCAGTACTCTCGTATCGGTGAGATCGTTGTCGATTCGGCGGCCTTTTCGACAACGGGAAATAAAACTCGTTTGACGACGGACTGGCGCGATCAGCACAACGCTCGCGTTGCGGCTGAGTACGTTGCTCCATGGCCAATTCGTTTTGGTTATGGCTACACAAGCACGGTAACGAATGCGGACTATGCGCGCGCAAGCTTCACTCCGCCGGGGCCAGCACACACTTTGACGGTTGGAACTGGTCAAGACTTCTCGTTTGGCGAAGGCTCCGAGCAGAGTTTCCGTTTCGATGCGGCGTTTGAGTACACGACGACAACGGGCGATGTCTCTGGTAAGGCTGCGTCGGGAACGACGGGCGTTGGCCAAGATACACGAAACGGTACCTATTCGACGACGGCGTACGTCGCGCATCTAGGTCTGTCATATCTGTTTTAGTCGGTTGTTCTTGAATCGGATCACAATCTGATCCGTCAACAGCTTAAAGACGCCGGGTGAGAACACTCGGCGTCTTTTTTTCTCGAAGGTTTGAGTGAGCCATCGTAAGCTCGTTTCATGATGAGATTTCATCGACGACCATTACCTTTAAAATTCAAAGCCCCTCAGAGATTCGCTTTTGTGGCCGCTCTGCTGGTGGTTGGTCATGGAATTCTTTCGGGTTGCGCCGAGACAGCCGGAAGCGGACTCAATGTTACAATTCCGATCGTCGAAATCAGTTGTACGACGGCGCGCTGCCGGGGCGCCGGTTCCGCCGATGCATACATCGTATTTACGACGTCAAGTTGTGCGAATGCCGCTTTCGGCGAAACGGTGGCCGGTTCAGCGACCATCAGTTGCAATGCCTTTGGTTGCGTCGGGCAAGTTACGAATTTCACCGGAACGGGCGGCGTTTCCACCGCTGTCATCCGCGAAGGTTTTTATTCGATCTGCGCGACTCTTGATTTCAATGGGAATTACGTTGGCGATGCAGTGGCGGGGCAGGATGCGACGGGTTCGTTTCCCAATACTTTTATCGATCGAAACTCGGCGACTCGAAACCTGACTTCGTTCACAGATATTTAACTCTCGATGTGGTATTGACCGGGACTCGCGCGCCGCATCCTAATGGAATCTTGACCGGTCAACAGCGGCAAGGCAGCTAAGCTTCAAGGAGAGAAAACGTGGCTAAAGGCAGAATCAGATCCGCGATCAAAAAAAAGATTCGCGGACGCAAATCGGCGAAAGTCGATGCAGTTAGTGCCGAAGTCGCAAAGCCGAAAACGAGCCGACGCAAAGCGGGAGCAAAACGATTGAAATCTGCAACTGTTCGAGTCATGCGCCGAATCGGAACTGTCAAAGAGGCCTTTCACTCGTTCGATGCGCAGCTAAAATTGCAGCGCTACAAGATTCGCCTCTTCGAGCCGAAGGTTTTAATCTCAGTTGAAAAAGGGCACTTCACAGTGAAGACGGTCGAAACGCCGACGGAGCTGGAAGAGGTTCTGAAACTTCGATTCGACGTCTTCAACCGCGAGTACATGAAGAAAAAACAGAACGTCGGTGTCGACGTCGATAAGCTCGACTTTGTCTGTGACCATTTGGTGATCCGCGATAATCGCGCGGGCCGTATTGTGGGAACGTACCGACTGAACTCGAGCACATTTTCTGACAAATTTTATTCGAGTGGCGAATTTCATTTTGAAAAAATCAAAGCGCTGCCGGGTAACATTCTTGAGCTCGGTCGCGCGGCCATCGATAAGGACTACCGAACGGGTGTCGTCATTGCTCTCCTCTGGCGGGGCATTTCGGAGTACATGCTAAAAACGAAGACCGATATTCTACTTGGCTGTGCCAGTGTAAAAACGATGGAGCCTCTTCCGATTGGGCTCATCACTTACCATCTCGAGAAAAAAGGTATTTTGAAGTACAATCTGGATGTCGAGCCAACGCGAAAGTACAAAGTTAAAACGCTCGGCAAAGTCTTGGACTATATCGACAAAAATCCGTTTGAATACAATGAAGCGGCCGTTGAGGCCATGATCCCGCCTCTATTTGCCTCCTACATTAAAATGGGATTTAAGGCTTATGGTGAGCCTGCACTTGATAGCGACTTCAACTGCATCGATTATTTGATTATGATTCGCCTCGATGAGCTTGAAGGACCGTACAAGCGCCGCTACAACGATAAAGGTAAAGCCCCGACATAGGGAGATCGCCGATGACTGCGTACGCCAAAGGCGTGAAAATGGCCTCGCTCATTGCTGCTTACATGGCGCAAGCGACGGCTGGAAAATCTTTGATGCGCGATCGCGACGATCGCCTTCGCTTTTTTATCGAAAACGTCTCGAAGTGGTGCGGCCGCGCACTGAAGACAATGGATTTCGAAATTGAGTGCGTTGGACTTGAGAAGCTAAAGCTCGAAGAGAAAAATTACCTCTTTGTCTCTAACCACATGAGCTATCTGGATGTTTTGATTTTTAGCTCCAAAGTCCCCAGTGTTTTTGTCACGAGCGTCGACATGGGTGAAGTTTTCTTTCTGGGGACTCTGGCGGAAATGGGCGGAAGTATTTTCGTCGAAAGGCGGCATCGCCAGCGCGTGGACCGCGATCTCACGGTCATGACCGAGACGCTGAAAAAAGGATTCAATATTGTCGTCTACCCTGAAGGAACATCGACGGATGGTCAGAAGCTTCTGTCGTTTAAAAAGTCGCTCTTGATGAGCGCCGTCGATGCTGAGAGGGAAATAGTTCCTGTGGCTTTAAAGTACATGGAGATCGACGGCGTGCCGTTTTCAAAAGACAACGCGGACACGGTCTGCTGGTACGGCGAAATGACTTTTGCCGATCACTTGATGGGATTGTGGAAACACAAGAGTATCAAAGTTCAAATGGAGTTCCTGGATCCAATTTCAACGCGCGCAACCGCTCAAACGGAAAAAATCCGCACCGAGCTGGCGGAAAAGTCTTGGCTCGCAATTCAAGAGGCTTACTTTTCTGGAAGAAAAGTTCAGTTCGGCGAAAAGCGCGCTCAGATGTCCGAGGGTCCGCGATCCGAGGGCGCTCAAAAATCTACTTAGTCTAGAACCCGAAGCCGACGACGACGCGAGCATAGGGTCCGCTCATGTCGAATGTGACTTTCGATCCGCTTCCATCCGTGACCGGTACCCCGGCAGATGTTTTGAGTTCTCCCATGGGAGCGTAAAAATATCCGACTTCGGCGCCGATGCGAAGAAGAGCGAGTTTTGCTCCGGCTTCGACTCCGCCAGTGATGGTCAGTTGACTGTCGGATTTGTAATCGGTTCGAACACCAGCGGTGGTTGAACGGTACTTGAAGTCACTTGCAACACTGAATGTCGCGATAGGACCGAGATAAAAAAGCGTATCCAGAAGACGCTTGTTCACCAAGATCGAGGTGCGAGACCAATCGACTTCGGAAGCGACGCCGACGCCTGTTTCATTTCTTTTCAATGATTCGTAGCGCACACCAAGGCCCACCGGCATCAGCGGAACATTTCCCATGACGTCGACACTGATGGACTGAAGCTGTTCGATTTTTGGATTGCTGGGAAATTGGTTATTGAGCCCACCGGGCGACGTGGTGTGCATTGAATAGCCACCTTTGACTTCAATCAGTGCCTCCGACGTCGAAGCTCCAAGAGTAACTGCCGCGACAAAGACAGCGAGCGAGAACTTTGAAATCAAAGACATGTTGGGAGTCCTTTCCGTGAACTGAACCAACTCTTATTTCACCAGACGGCGCGGACAGATTCAAGACTGATGCGGTTCATGCAGTCATGGAGCTCACACTGTGTTCCTAAGCAGGACTTTTTTCCTGGGCACTCGACGTCGGGGACGAGCACGGTGACGGCAGGACCTTGCGGGCCCCAGCGTTTAGGGTGTTGAACTTTTACAGGACTGTAGAGGCCGATGACGGGACGTCCAAGAGCTGCGGCGAGATGGGCGACGCCGGTGCTTGGCGCCAGCACGACGCGGGCTCCATCTAAGACTTGAAGTAGCATCGGGCCAGAAAGCTTTCGATCGAGCCAAACGATGTTTTTCGCTCCCGCTAAAGCCTGACGAATCGGATCGAGCACGGCCTCATCGCTCGCCGTTCCCGTGACAACGATAGTTTCTTTTTTTGCAGCTTCACCAATCCACGAAATGTAGTGGGACGTCGGCCAGTTTCGAGCCGAGCCACTCATTCCCGGATGGACCACCGCGTATTTGTTTTTTTCCAAGCCATGATCGGCCAGCGTTTCTTTTTGCCAGCCGTCGTCGATGGCAAGTTCCAAAGGCGCGCGCGATGCGGATCCTTCGGGAAGACCTAAACCATTTTCTACAAGCTGGAGGTTGTACTCGTACTCACTGACTTCCGAGAGGCTTCGTTTCTGCCGAACGCTTTTGTTGAGAAACAAAAACGTGTGCCACTGCGATTTTACGCCGACACGATTTGGAATGCGCGCCAGCCAAAGTAGAATGCTCACCCACCATGGAGCATGAAAAACGACCGCCGTTCTGTAGTTTCGAGCTTTGACTTCTTTTAGAAGCTGCTTGAATTCGCGATACTGAACTTTCAGTTTCATTTCTCGCACGCGCCTGCGTGGGATCGCGTGATCGGCAATGAATCCCGTGCTTGGTGCAATCCACCAATCGACGGAACTTGTGACCTCCGAACTCTTCTGAGTTTCGGAAAAAACCGAGTCTGCACCCATCGTAAGGACCAGATCTCCAAGGCGATCCATGCGTATAAAAAGAACGGGTCTCTCGCTCAAACGCCCTAGAGAAGAGCTCTCATCGTGGTCGGTGAGAGTGGCGGATTTGGTCGACGGCGCAACATCGGAATTCGTAGTCATATCGAGACGATAGCGGGCCCGAGCGCAGCTCGCAATGGAAGAACGTAAAGCTTTCCCTGTGGGGGGTTAGATATCTGGGTGCGTTATTCAAAGGCTCGGTGTGTTTCTTCACCCTGCCTGCCGCGGTCATTCTCTGCGATTTACATCCCGCAAACCTGTCTATAAGTTGGGGAGTAAGAGCGGTGTTTGACGGAGAGGGGCTTTGTTCGTCAACGCGCTTGGGGGGTAGTTTGATTAGACTCTTTAAAGTCGTTCTCGCAATGTGCGCGACCACTGGACTTTCGGCGTGTCAGTTAGAAACGCAAGAGGCCGTTTCGAAAGATCCGCCGCTCTCACTTTCTGGACCTTCTGAGAATTGCTTCGCTCCGGCCCTTGCCACTTTCGAAAAATATTTTAACGGTGAGTCTGAAAGCGAAAAGTTGGACGAGGCTTTCACTTGTGTCTCGGGCGCTTTAGAAATGTTCGCGACCTATGGGCGTGGGACCTTTAACCGCGATTCATTCACGCCCGGCGAACTTCGTTCGTTTCTCCAGAAGTATTTTTTGGGGTCGATTAAGCTCAACGAAACAATTCTCTCCGAATTCATGTTGGTTAAAGAGTCGCTTCTGGGGGGCGATCCGCAGCGACTGACGAAAGCGGAACTTTTGCGTCTCACTGAAGTTTTGGAGATCGTGCGTGTTGAGGCTCAACGTCTTCGACCGTCGATAAATATTCTGAATCAACGCGAGCCGCAGTCGGGGCGTCCTGTTGATCCGCAAGTTTTTGAGAAAGCACTTTCTGACTTTACAATCACGATGTCGACGATCGGCACACTGCTGGGACAATCGGAATCCTCTTACGGACTCGAAAACCTGAAGGTTCTTCTTCTTGAGGTTCAGGGTTTGTACTCGGGGCGCTCGACGTGGAAGGGCCCTGACTGGTTCGCAAAACAAATGCCTGTGATCGAAGCTGCGAAGGCGGTGCTTTTGCGGCCCGATGGTCAGACGATTTCACCGGATGAGTGGCAGCCACTCTTTAAAAATGTTGGTCGACTGTATGGTCTCTACCTTCGTTTTACCTACAACATAAAAGATCGCGATCTGTTTTACGGCGATACGCTTTTGCAGATGAAAGTTGGCGTCGAGCAAGTTGTTGAGGTTGTAGAAGACGCCATTCGAATCAAGGGTGTTGACCGCATCGACTATGATCTTCTTCGCCAGTTTTTTAGCGCGTTAGAGACCAGTGAAGCGATAAGTCTTCCCGTAAAACCGTCGACGTTGTCGGGGCTCCTTGAGCCGCTCTTTGAGAGAATTTTTAATCCGATCGTTGTCGATAAAGTTCGCGGTGCGAAGATCGATCCCGGTGATCCAAAATCGGTTTCCGGTTTCCGCACTCCACAGCGGGGAATCACCACGGCGAACCTCAAAAATTTGAGTGAAGCGATTCTTGGCTGGATCGAGATGCAGCAGCTGTGGGAGCGTCTTGAAAAAGATGCCGAAGCCCAAGATCCACGTATGGTGGGGCGACCGATTCCAATCAAGGTCGTGCGTCAGCTTTGGAAGAGTTATCGACCGGTTCATAAAGAAGCTTGGGGTGATTTAAAGCTTCTGTTTGATCGGTCTCTGCCCCCAGCCGTACACCCCGATGGTCGGTTGATGATGGCGCCCGGATCGTCGATCGTTGTCGATCGAAATTCGTTTGCAAGTTTGAATTGGAAACAAGTCGTTGTTCGAGTGATCGGAAACGGTTACGTCAGCGACCCAGCGGGACTACGAATGAAGGGTGTTCTGCTGAGTCAGTTAAAGGAAGTCTTCGATGACTTTTTTAAACTGACCGTTGATCTCGACTTTCTCGACACATCGGATGTCGATATCTGGAAAACGGGTTTCACGATTTCGAATATTTTCCTGTTCTCCTCCAACGGCGACGACCGGCTTGGATTTCACGAAGCGGTTGACCTCTTTATGCTGTCCTTCGGCTCAAGTTACATTTCTCAAAAGCTAATCGCTGTCGATGTAAAGGCGAATTGCAACGACCAAGGCTCGAATGCTTTTGGGAAGCCAACGTACACATCAGCATGTTGGCGAGACCGCGTCCGCCTGGGCTTTCGAGGATTCTTCGATACGATGCCGGGTTGGATTCGCACCACTAAAAATTGGAACGTCGACGACTGGGGTTGGTACTTTACGAATCTTGAAAAGGCGGCTCGGAAGGCGACAAATCCAAGAGGTCCTTTGATGTCTGGTGAAATGAGTCGATCGGTTTCGATCCAACATTACATCGAAGCTTTATTCACTCGGTGGGATACGAATCGCGATGGAGCTCTGAACATGGCAGAGGCCGACAAAGCCTACTTCTTATTTAAAAAAGTTTTGCGAGATGCTTCTGGATTCACCGACGACGCTGAAGTGCGCGCACTTTATTTTTACCTTCTGACGTTTGGTAAGCCGCCCGAAACCATCGGCAACAAACTCTACTGGTTGTGGTGGAAGAAAAATCCCGAAGAGTGGGAAAAGCGCACGGCGGCCGATCGAAGTCGTCTTGCTCAAATTTTTGGAAATCTAGCCGCATCACTTTAGCCGCTTCACTGTATTTGGACTACGACTTCAGAACCTTCTTTAGCATTTCGCGAAGGTTTTCCTCTGTGTAAGGGCGAGGCATGTAGTCGGTGGCGCCAGCCATGGTCGCCTCTTTGGCGATGCTGGGGTCAAGGTCCTCAGAAATAATGACCACGGGCATGGCATTTCCGGCCGTTACTTTTCTGAGAGTTCGTACAAGCTCCAGCCCGCTCATTTCTTTCATCTTCCGGCTGACAAAAACCAAGTCAAAAGGCCAGTTGTTTCGTCCGGGCACCATAAGAACCCGCAGGGCTTCGATGCCGTTCTTTGCCTCATCGACGCGGCCAACACCGATCCGAGTTAAGAAGGCTCGCAACAAGATCCGCGACGCCTTCTGGTCGTCCACCACAAGAATGTCCGTGTCCGCATAGGGCGAATTCGTATTTTCAGGCTTCGAATGGAAATCGGACAAAAGTCACCTCAGGGTCTTGATCGTAGCGCGATCTCGGTCCAGTCGAAAGCTAAGTTATTTTAAACATTTCCCCATTTTCCGGACAAGAAGCACAATAGAGCAGTGAGCGAAAGTGGCGGATCGAAAATTACAGTGAAGTCCGTTGAAATTTCGGCCGTGCTTGGCTGGGCAACGACGCCTTACAACCTTTACCTCCAGCTTCCGGATGGACGATTCCTAACGCTTCTTCGAGCGGGTAACCCAATCGATAGGGAGCGGCTTCAAAAGTATGTCTCCCGCGGTGTGAAGACGCTGTTTGCCAGCGAACAAGAGTTGATTGAAGCGGTGAGTTCGGAGGTCGCCAGCAGCGACTCGAGCAAGTTTGAAACTCTCGAAAAAGTCAGCGAGAAAGTTTTTGACGAGCTCAAGGTTTTGGGTGTCACGGAAGCAAGCTTCAATCACGCAAGGGCCATCGGGAAAGCTGTCCGCGGTATGATCGACCGCGAGCCGCGTCTTTCGGCCGCATTTATGAAGTTTCAGTCACTGAACCGCGACGACGTCCGGCACTCACTGATGGTTTCAGCATTGAGCACGGTCATCGTTTCGTCGATGGAGTGGATTAAGCCTGCGACCCAGGAAAACGTCGCTATGGGCGCGCTTCTTCATGACTTTGGAAAGTTCATGCTACCCAAAGAAATACTCGACAAAGATCCGCGCACTTTGTCCACCCACGATCGAAAGATTCTTGAAGGCCACTGTGAGATGGGTCGAGCTCTTTTGTCGCAGGTGAAAACCGTGCCAGAGGAAATTCAGATGATCGTTGCTCATCATCACGAGCGCAGCGATGGGTCGGGTTTTCCGTCGGGGCTGAAAGATATGTACATTCATCCGCTGGCTCGCCTGGTCGGACTGGCGAATGAATTGGCCGAGCGTTACGAAGATGACCGCGCCGTCGGTCGAGAGACGACGGTTCGAATTTTGATTGAGACTTTGATCAACTCGCAGGGCTCAAAATTCAATCGCGATCTTATCAAGTCTCTTCGACACATGCTTGATTCCGACGTTCTAACAAAACGTTAATCGGAATCCGTCAGGCCATCAAAACGGCGAAGCCCCCAAGAAAAAGCAAAAACGCGATCGCCAAATAAACCGTGGGTCGCCGTTTATGAATCACTGATTCCAACAAAGCGGCGAACATTGGCCCGGTGATCGCAATCGCCGAGATCGATGCCAGATGTCCAATTTGAATGGCTGTTAAGTAGAGACAAAGCGAAAGGTAGGTCCCTCCAAAACACCCGAGCAGAATTAGTGCTTTGGATTTCGCATCAAAGCTTAAGAAGTGAGAAAAAATCCCGATCACCGGTCGAGTGTCATGGGGGTTTTTCTGACGTCGTCGCACTTTGATCGCGAGGGCAACAACCATGTAGGCCAAGAGCGCCCCGATGCATCGGACAAAATGTCCTTCTAGGGGGTGAGTCGATGGACTGTCTTCAAAGGCGAGACGAGTGATCAAGACGCCACTTGAATCCATCGTAACACCGATGATCGCCATCGCGAGTCCGGGAAGCTCCCAAGACTTGGTTTCGCGGTAGCGTTCGAGACTGAAAATGACCAAACACCCTATAAGAAAAGCGATGGCCACCCAGCGCTGGGAATCAAACGTTTGATCAAAGAAAAGGAAACCAGCAGCGCCCAAAATCAAAGGCTGAAAGCCATAAAGCATCAGTGTTCTTGAAACGCCAATCCGGATGAAGGCCCCCAGAAGAAACAAATCACCGATGCCAAGTCCCAAAGCCCCCGACAATAGAAACATTGAGGACGAAAAATCGGTGGGCGGTCTCCAAGTCTCAAAAGTTCCGTTGATCCAAAACAGAATCGGTAGAGTCACGCAAAGTAAAATCAAAGCGACGCCGGCTTTTACGGTGTTCATCCAAAGAACAGAAACGCTTTTTGAAAAACGAGCGAAGATAAGACTCGCGCTGGAAAAGCTGAGTGTCGCGCCAAGAGTGAGCAAATAGGGCAGGTAGTGCTGGTCCAAAGATTCAGTTCACTTCGAGATCGATGTAAGTAATTTCAGGAAACTGCTGGCGAATCTGAGCCTCGAGTCGGTTAATTTCACGACCCATCACGCGGACCATTCGTTCGGCTGTTTCAAAAAGAACGGGTGTCGGGTCTTCGCCGTCCCGAATTCTTTCGGCATCGCGTTCGACCATGTGCCGATCGATGAATGTACTTCCGTGAAATTCTATTTCTGCGGCCAGACGGACCGCGCCCGGCGACATGACGGCTGTCTTTAAACTTGTGACACGTTCGATGGCTGGAAGTGACTCCAAATAATCGCGAATTTCTTGTTCGCGATCTTCACTCATGGAGGCGCCAATAAGTATGCGTCCATTGGCAATCGCCAGTGTGATCGCCATGAAGCCAAGAATTGCGCCGATAATGATCGATGCGACAGCATCGGGAATCGGTGATCCTGTATACCGCGAAAGCGAGATGCCGATGAAGGCTGTGAAAACGCCGACGACCGCGGCAGCATCCTCGAGCAAAACAGCAACGCCAGTGGGGTCATCTCCGAAGCGAACGAACTCAAAGAACGGTTTATCACCGCGCGATTCGTTCACGGACCGAATGGCCACAAAAAGTGTGTAGCCTTCAATGAAAAAAGCGAAAATCAAAATTGGAAGTGACCACGGACTTCCGTCGACAGCATCGGAAGGGTGAGCCGCCAGCAAAGTTTCCACTCCGTGCCAGGTCGTGAACCCGAATCCGAGAAAGAAAATTCCAACGGCACTGACAAGATTCCAAATGTAGCGGGCGCGCCCTTTGCCAAACGGAAATTCTTTTGTGGGGCGGCCTGCGCCGTGGCGGATTCCAACCAGGAGCAGAAGTTGATTGCAGGTATCAGCCAGCGAGTGAATTGTTTCAGCGAGCATCGAGGGACTGCCGGCGCTTGCAATCCAGCCAAAAAATTTCGCGACGGTCACTAAGGCATTGCCACAGATCGCCATCAGTACGGCTCGCAACGAGAGGTCATCCCAAATACTGCGATTGTGACTTGGGTCTAAAGACTCTTGGTTGGCACCAGGCGAGGCGGAGTTATGGTGGCGAAGGTTGTCTTGGGTACTACTGTCTGACTCCATAGAAGAGATCAGTCTAGTCGGCTCGGGGGCGGGGCACAAACAATGGATCTCGAATTGGCCGGGCTTGACTCGTACAGAATGCGGTGCAACATGATCCGCACGACATGAACTCCATCAAGACCCCGACCAAAATCTATAGTTCTGAAGACTTTCCGACTTACCTTCCGAAGTTGAATGCGCTTTACGACGATCTTTTCAAAGACGGAAAAGGTTTTCGAGCCAAGCTTGTGCAGCGAATTGGATCAAAGATCGCTCTGGAGCAAAACGTGATCGCGCTGTTGGCGCAGACGGTTGAGTTCATTCACAACGCGTCTTTGCTTCATGACGATCTGATCGACCACTCGGTGCTGCGTCGGGGAAAGCCGGCCGCGTGGACGAAGTACACGCCAGAATATGCAGTCCTTGCCGGCGACTACTTACTCGCGCGCGTGATGGTGAATTTGTCCAGTCACGGAAACGTACGCCTGATTCAACGAACAGCGAAAGCCATTTCGGATCTTCTTGAAGGCGAATGGATTCAAGATTCACTGGTCAAGGATTTTGGAATCAGTCTTAAAGATCTTGATCGAGTTCATGATTTGAAAACGGGCGCGCTTTTTAAACTTTGCCTCAGTGCTCCTTTCATCGCCAAAGAGCGGTACGATGAAAAGCTTCTGTCGCGTCTTGAAGAGTGTGGCACGCTACTGGGATTGCTGTTCCAGAGAAGCGATGATCTTTTGGATTTCGACATTCGCAACGATGAAGGTAAAGCGGTTCTTGGCGATCTGAAATCTGGTTACTTAAATTCATTCGCGGTCTGGGTGTTGAGAGATCTTCCCACATCGACATTCAATGAAGCTGTTCGCAGTCAGTCGTTGGGTGAATTCATTAGTCGCGTGGGCGAAGGTCACTTCGCAGAGCGAGCGGCGGCTTTTGATATTGAAAATCAAAAGTTGATTGATTTGTACTTTCATCGCCTTGACGGTGTGCGCGAATGTCTTGAGCCGTCCGAAGTTTCGGTGATCGAAGACTTAAAAGGTTTACCGAAACCCCTTTACTGGCGAAAGCGCGAAGGATGAGTTCGGTTGTGTCGGATTCGACAGTGCCGCCTCGTTTTTTGACTCTCGAAACAGGGGATCCTCGTTTGGCGCCGCTACTTCAGGGCGATTTGCCAACGGATCTCGTGAGCCGTGCTTCGACGCTCAGACCGATATTAATTCAATCAAGTCCCGAGTGGACCTTCGAGTTTGTTTCCAAAGAGAGTTTACGGCGACCGACCTCCGTATGGGTTTGGATCATGGCGCTTCGTCCGGACTCGTTGGTACTTTCTGTCGGACCTATTTTGGCCGCCTTGGGTTGGTTGGGGGCGCAAGCTCAAGCCAGTGGCCAGGCGCTGGATTGGGTGCGAGCCCTTTGGACCATCACGGGAATTCTGGCTCTTCATGCCTCTGTGAATTTATTTAATGATTACCATGATCACGTGCGCGGATGGGACCGGGTTCGCGAACGCGGTGGAAGTCGCGTGATCAGTCGCGGTTGGCTCCGCGCGCGCGATGTTCACCGAGCCGCATGGGTGGGATTGATGATCGCGGTCGTGGCCGGTGTACCAGTCGTCGCGTCCAATCTGTCATCGGGTGTTTTGCTGGTTTTATTTGCGAGTGTTGCCGTCCTTGAGTTCGCGATTTCGCATTTCGGTCTCAAGTACAAGGGCTTTGCGGAATTCGCTGCTTGGCTTATGTTCGGACCGCTTTTGACGGGTGGATTTGTTTGGTCAATGACCGGCGAACTGACATGGCGAAGTCTTGCGCTGGGTGCGACTTTTGGGTCCATTGCTCTTTTGTGTCTTCACTTAAAAAACTTTGAACGAATTTTGTCAGATGGTCGCGCGGGTCTTCGCACGTGGCCCGTTCGTGCGGGTTTCGATGCTTCAAAAACATTTACTTATTTCGTCCTGGGTCTGATTTCATTTTCGATGGCACTGCTTGTGGTGCTGATTGATCCTGTTCCCGAGAGAGTTTTGCCGATTTTGGTGCTTGGTTTCGGATTAGGCCCCTTGGCCGCGCGCGTGCGTGGCCTTGAATCACCGCTGGCAAGTCGGATGCGCGGACTTAATGCTGCGGGCTTGCGATTGGCGTGGTTTAATCTTCTGGCGTTTCTTTTGGGCGATTCTGTGCGCCTCTTTGGCGGACTTCTTGGCGCCATTTTATGAGTCAAGGATTTGTCTTTGTCGATGTCCCGCTGTCATCGAACTCTGGCGGTGAACCGGAGGTCGCTCGGGGCCTCACAGAAGTTTTCTCGTCGCCTTTGTCGGGGCCTCAACCCAATCCGATTGTCGTCGATTTTTTAAGTCCCAAGCTTCGGCACCGAACACGAGGTGGAACAAACTCCGAACTCATCGTGAAAGCCGTTGGCGTAAAACCCAACGAGCGGACCGGTGTCTTGGTTTTCGACTTCACGGCAGGGCTTGGAACTGACGCATTTCTTCTGGCGGCGGCTGGTTACAAAGTAGTTGCGTTCGAACGTGACCCACGGATTTTTGAACTTCTACAGGATGGACTTCGTCGACTGAAGGCTTCTTCGCTTGGGATTCCGCAGTTCGACTTGGAATTTCGGTGCGCGGATGCCACCGAAGTGGTCGCTCGCGAATCAATGCGGCCAGAGTTTCTTTTCCCAACGGCTGTCATTATCGATCCGATGTTTGAAAGCGAATCGACGGAAACAAAATCTCTCCCTCGAAAAGAAATGGCGCTGCTGCGGAAAATGCTTCCAACCTCATCGAAAGAGGAAGTTCGAAATTTGTTTCAAGTCGCGGCCTCGGTGGCGAGGTCCAGAGTTGTTGTGAAACGTCCCATGGGCTCGGGGGAAATTGTCGAACCCGTGGACTGGGGGCCGGCATTGAAACCTCGTCGTCTCGAGGGGAAAACTGCGGCCTTCGATATTTACTCTTGTCGTTCTTAAATTGGGTCGGCACGCTGAAGCCATGAAGCGTTTCTTAAATCTAAGAACTGTTGCCCGATGTGCTGTCCTGGTTGGAATGATCGCACTGTTTTACTGGCTTCTTCCAGTCGCCACAACGTCACGGCTCTCGGCCGATCACGTTCGCTGGGGTATGGGCGCGAGCGATCTTTCGCCGACGGTTGCATCCTCGCTTTCAAGCTTCTGGGCTTTTGCGCTTCTCGCTTTGGGCGCGCTGGCCGAGATCTTTGGTGGACTTAAAGCACAAATCACATTTGCGACCGCGGCGGGTTTGAGTGCGTGGCTTTCGGTTCTCGCCGTAGCCATTCTCTCGTTCAATGTCAGACTTCCTGCGCTGGCGCTGGCGGTTTTGGCACCGACATTTTTGTGGACCTCGGTCGTTCCCAATGGAACGTCGTTAGTTTTTCTACTTTTAGCACTGATGAGCTATTTCTCTCGTCCAAGCGTCACTTACTTGGATGCGCCAAAGCGTTGGACGATCGGCGCAGTGATCGATGGGTTGGCGTGCTCGCTGTCTCCGGCGGCATGGATTCTTGTTTTACTGCGCGCTGTCCACGCGCGCGATGGAGCTCATGGCGACAGTTCCGAGCGCCGAAGGCTTGTGAGCTTAAGACTTATTTTGTTTGTTGTAGGATTTTCGTTTCACTTTGTCCTCGGTGTTATTCTGAACGAGACCACCGCTTCAACGGTTCCAAGTTTTGCCGCCATTCCTGCAATGGAACTTTTGAAAAGCTTGCGGCGCGATGATGTCCTTGCAGCCGGTGTTATTTTCCTTGGCGGCGGGGGCGAAGTCGTTATGGGCCTCTTGGCCGCCCTGAATATCGCGATTGCTATCACTGTTTCGCGCGAGTGGCAGACTCGCGTGGCGCTTAAGTCTCTATCCATAAGAGCAACGACCTCGGCGCGGTGGGCACTTTTAATCGCTCCATTTTTCGTCTTGGTGACGGCAGGTCAGCCGACAGCGTGGCGCTTCGCTCACCCAGGCGCCAACACCGTCGTCGAGGACTTTGCCCGAAACATTGTGCAGAGCCTTCCAAAACCAACGGTCGTGTTCGTCAATTCGGCGACAGAGGAAGCCGCGATTCGCTATGCGCGAGAGATTTATTCCCGTGGAAAAGACATCGCTGTTCTGCGACCTCTCAATGTTTTCGACGGATCCACACAGGCTCGCGTCGCGGCGATTGTTCCAAAATTCTCGCTGTCTGAAGCAATGGCAGCCACATCACAAATCACTGCGGCCTCGTTTTTTGATTCTGTTGTAGTTCCGAATTTAAATCGCGGGGTCCCTCTTTGGCTTGAGTCCGCACCGGAGATTTCTGGAAGTCGCGAGCAAGGTCTTGAAATTAATTTTCTTGGAAATGGATTTCTTTTTTCGGGACTGCAAGGTTCGACGCGGTTTCTTGCATCGAGGGAGGCTCTCCGTGGCGCCTTTGTTCGGTATCGTCCGACAGCGCGCGAGTTCTCGCCACGTCGGTCGGTTGAGATAAAAATATTTGAGCGCTACGCCGCTTTTCATTTAGGCATGGCTAAAATCATTGAATTCGAAAAGAAGACGTCGGACTGGAAACTTCGGGCGCGCGGCGAGTACTATGCTGCTTTGAAAAAAGTCGAATGGTATCCAGGTTTATTCGCCAAGGTTTGCGGCGACACAGACAAAGATCCGCTTGATGTTTGTGTCGAGACGGCGTGGTTTCATCGGCGCCCAGAGACACGGCCAGAAACGCGCCCAGAAGCGCGTTAAGACCGAAGTGTATCGTACAGTGCGACAATCGTCGTCGGAGCAGAGTCGCGGTCGTGAAATGCGAAAAACCGCTTCAAATCATCCAGCGCTCCGCTTTTGTCGCCGCGGCGGGCGTTGAGCCTTGCGCGATCGGCCCAGCGCCGAGTCTCGCTGGGTTGAAGAGACATAATTTGATCGAGCACAAAAAGTTGAGATGTGAGATTTTCCAATGTCGGCGTCGGGTCGGCTTCGAACGCGCGGAAAAGATCCGTCAGGCTGCGAATCATACCTTGAGCCCACGTCAGTCTCTGAAATCCGCTGTTGGAATTTGAACACCACTCCGACCAAATAATTTCGTCGATTTGTTCACCCTGTTTTGACAGATCCATCAGCCACACTTCGCCGCGATCGATCGAGGGAATGATTCGCACGACCTCCGTCGGGGTAGATGCGACCAGTTCAATGCGTGAAAAGGCGGGTTTTTGTAGTTTCGCTTCAACGGACTTAACCACCAGTTCGCCGACCCACGCATAGAGAATGGCGATCAAAGATGGGGGGCCTGAGCGTCGGGCTAGAACTGCGTCGAGAGTCGGAAGAAAACGCTCGCTGCCTCGATTCGGGGAGGCCGGAGCCAAGCTACATTTAAATCCAAGGTCTGAGAAAAAAATTAAATTGAGGAACTTGATACTGTCCTCGACGCTCGCCTCAGAATCGTGAAAGCGCTTGGCGATCAGCGTCTCGACCTCCCAGCGAAAAAACAGAAAACGCCGTTCGGCATCGCTGTTCGAACTTGCGCGAACGGATGTCGACACTTTTGAGTAGTATTGAATTGGAGCAAGCCAAGACTTGCCTTCGTTCCAAATCGCAATTTGGCTGCCACTCTGGGCCTGCGATAATTTTTCGAACGAAGGGTCCAAAGCCATTGCTGACTGGATAGCACGTCATCTTCGAGTGGCAACCAGAGACGGAGGACTTGAAAGGGTCGCGACGCTTCGTTGCATTCTTGACGCCTTGCGCTTATGGGGCTGAGACTTAGGGGCGTGGGTGATCATTCTGACAGCGATTCTGGCGGAAATCTGAAAGCGCGAATTCGCGAGCTCGAAGCGGAAGTTTCGGCGCGTGAAAACGATCTCGCCGTTTTTAGAAGACAGCTTCAGGCGGCGAACACGGCTTTGGAAAAACTGATTTCGAAAGTCGCGGACGAGGTCAAAACGGCCGCGCACATTCAAAAGTTTTTAGTTCCTACGGAATTTCCAAACATTCCTGGCTTCGAGTTCTCGACAAAGTTTGTGCCGAGTCCAATTTCTGGCGGCGACTATTTTGACATTTTTGAACACGAAGACCGAATGAAATTTGGCGTCGTCATTGCCAGCTCCAGCGGCTACGGAATGTCGTCACTGCTGTTAAGTGTTTTGCTCAAAATGACGGGACAGAATGAAGCGCGGCGCGGACTTTCGCCCGACAAAGTGCTGCAATTCATCGCAAGTGAAATTGAACCTCGTCTTTCGGGTATTGATTCCGGCACTGAGAAGACGATCGATCGTGCCAATGTTTTCTATGGAATTATCGATCGACGCACTCTTGAGATGACTTATTCAGCAGCAGGTCCCGTCTATGGAGGCATCGTTCGCGGAGCGACCGGGAAGCTTGAGCGAATTCGCTCTAGCGATGGTCCCATCGAAAAAGGAAGCCACTTAAAACTTGGCGAAGTGAAGAGTCTTTTCTTGGAAGCCCGAGACCGCGTCTTTTTAGTTTCAGCCGGCGCGATCGCGGCAAAAAATAAGCAGGACGAGACTTTTGGCGAGGACCGTTTGATTCAAAGCGTTTTAGCTGCGCCGAAGCCAGGAAGTGCGGGCGGCGTTCACGAATGGAGAAACGAGATTTTGTATCGGGTCGAATCTCACGCTGGGGGCCGGGATCTTCCGCAGGATGTGACCGCCTTGGTGTTTGAGGTTAAGGATCGGGTTATGCGATTGGCGCCTCGACGAGATTAATCGCTCCAGTTTGTCTGGCGGCGCGGTGCGAAAAAAGTGAATTCCGAAGACGAAGCGGTGCCCGAAGTCGCTGCACGCGCTACACTCACATGATTGATCTGAATTGTTTGAAAGGAATGGCGTATGGCTGCTCAAGTTGAAGTTTATGAAGGAGCGCTCGACCGCGGACTCGAAGGCGTTGTGGCCTGTTCGACGGGAATTTCATCGATCCAAGATGCGACGTTAACCTACCGTGGTTACACGATCGAAGAGCTTGCGGCGAAGTCGACGTTTGAAGAAACCGTGTTTTTGTTGTGGAACGATCGTCGTCCGACACCCGAAGAACTCTCGACGCTCAAAAAAGAATTGGGCGTCAATATGACGCTCTCGCCAGAGTTCGTGAAAGTTCTCAAAACAGTTCCGACTCAGAATGTTCACCCGATGGCGTGGCTTCGCACAGCGACGTCGCTCCTGGCGCACTACGACCAAGAAGCTCAAGACATGTCGGACGCTGCCAACAAGCGAAAAGCTGTTCGGCTGACAGCGAAAATGACGACTCTCGTGACCGCGTTCGACCGCATTCGAAACGGTAAGGATGTTGTTGCGCCAAAAACCGACAAGTCGGTCGCGTACAATTTCTTTTGGACATTGAATGGCGAAGAGCCCGACGCGGAATTGGTGAAAGATTTCGACACGTGCTTGATTCTTCACGCTGATCACGAATTGAACTGCTCGGCGTTTGCGACGCGCGTGACAGCTTCATCTTTGTCCGACATGCATTCATCGATCGTATCTGCGATTTCGGCGCTAAAGGGACCTCTTCACGGCGGTGCCAATGAGCAGGTCATCAAAATGCTTCAGGACATCGGTTCTATCGAAGCCTGCAAAACATGGATTGCGCGAGCATTGGATAACAAAGAAAAAGTTATGGGTATCGGTCACCGCGTTTACAAGAACGGTGATCCACGAGCGAAGATTCTGCGCACGATGTCCGAGCGTTTGACGAAGAAAAAAGGTGAGGCTCACCTCTACACAATGTCGACGATGATTGACGATATTATGCGTGAGAAAAAAGACCTTCTTCCCAACGTCGATTTCTATTCGGCGACAGTTTATTATTCGATGGGAATCCCGACCGATCTTTTCACGCCGATCTTTGCAGCGTCGCGAGTTTCTGGATGGCTGGCGCACATGCTTGAGCAGTGGAAAAATAACCGAATCTATCGTCCGCGCGGTAAGTGGGTGGGTAAAACGGGTCTCAAGTTTTAAGCCCAAAGAATTGACAGTTTTCCGAACTCTGTCGGTCACAAACGCTTCCCCTCTGGGAGGCGTTTTTTTTTCTCATTCTGAGACGGTGGGACTCGCCGAGGGCCTGTGATATGTCGATACGCTATTAGGGCTAAGAGGTCCTCTTCAAAGGTGGGCGCATGTCGAAACTTTCAAAGCCAAAACATTTAATTCTCGCTAGCCGCACTGAGCAAGAGAACGCGCTTTTGCAGCGTAAGCTTTTGGCGCTGAATGAAATTATCCCCGAGGGCGTGAAGGTCACAACGACTCGCCCACAGGCGACGAAGCTTGAGCTGTCGGGCGAACCTGATCTTGTGATTTTTAATTTCAACGACTGGAAGAAAGACGAGCTGAAGTGGGTTGAAGGTCTTCGAAACGAAGGCTACCGCAATATGATTATGATTTTGGCGAAAGCCGACGCTCCGACAGCTGTCCGAAACCTTCAGCTTCTTGAGCGAATCGTTTATCTTGAAAAGCCTTATGAAAGTCGAGACCTTGTCGGCATTGCCGAAAAATCGATTCGCAAAGGCGAAGTGGCGCAACAAATTCACCGCCGCTTTAGCACCGAGCAAGAGGCACTGGTTGAATTCAGCGTGGGTCGGTCCGTGAGCTCACGGATTTTCAACATGTCGAAGACGGGTGCCTACCTTGAACTGAACGGCTTAAAAGACGTCAGCATCGGTGACGATGTGAGGCTTCGCATGGAGCTTGAGGACGTGAGCCGAACCTACGTGATGCCTGCGCGCATTGTCTGGACTCAAGTCATGGGAAGAACGGGCGGCACGGGTGTCGGCGTTCATTTCACTGGCAAAGGGAACGTGAAACGACACATAGTTGGGTTGTGAAGAAATCCAAAGTCTTTGAATTTTCGTTTCATTCCGTCGTTCTCTCACATTCGCCAAATCTAGCGACAAATCGCTCTTTCGATCGTTCGAAGTCGGTTCGCATCGGTGAACTTATTTTTTCAGACGATGCGACAAGAAACAGTCTGAGTCTCGCAACGGCAAAAGAGCTTGCGAAGTACATTCCAAAAATTGAAGAGACCTGTGATGTCCTCATTTTCCGAAATGAGGGACGTGTCTTTTGTTCTGGCGGGAACTTGAAAGATCAGCTTGAGCAAGGCGCAAGCAGAAGCAAAGTGGCCAACCGATTTATTACGACCACGTTACACCGCTTGAGTGAACTTAAAATTCCGACCATCGCGATGGTTCAAGGCGACGTTTATGGTGGTGGTATTGAGTGGCTGTCGACGTTTGATGTTGTCTTCACAGAGCCGCAGGTGATTTTTGGATTTTGGCAAAGACGCCTTGGTCTTACGTTTGGTTGGGGCGGGGGCGCAAGATTGGTTCGGCGGCTGGGCTCTTCAGCGACTGTCTCTCGTCTTGCTTTAGAGGCACGCGCTCTGGATTCGCGCGAGGCTTTGGACCTGGGATTGATCGACCGTGTGGTCACGAAACGTCGACTCCGCGAGGCCGTTTTCGCCGAAGCCCTGCGCCTCGCTTCACTTCCGGGGGTATCGGTCACCGCGCTAAAGTCGCTTCGCGCGGTGCCCTTGATCGAAGCTCGCCGAGAGCAGCGTGTTTTCGAAAAGCTATGGTTCGGCCCCGATCACAAAGCTCGCCTCGAGGGCTTCGGCCGCCGTTAGGCCATCTCGACGAGTTCGCGGAGGAGGCGTTGGACGCCGGTCTTCGAGGCGATGGGATGGCCGCCGGAAAGAGATCCTAAAGCGGTCAGAGTTTTGTTGAGGCGGTCGCTGATGAAATCGTCGGCGGGACACGCTGTCAGCAGAGCGTCCGTTTTTTCGAGGGAAGCTCGGTAATTTTCCGTTGCGTCTTTTCCAAGAGCGACTTCAAGGCTTCGATCAGGAAGTAGTTCCGCGACTAAAATTAGGCTTTGTCCGATGGCTGCTATCGGTCGCGCGTCTTGGTGAAACTTCTCTAGAATTTTTTTAAGGTCTGATCGTGCGGGGGATTTTGTCGGCAGATTCGACGACGGAACTTCGTTGATCAGAATCGCGTCGCAAAGATCTATTTCTGACGTAGTAACAGAAACGGACTCGGTCTCGCGCTTCGTTTTCGTAGCCACCAGCCGATAATCTGAACTGATTGTAAGTTCCAAAACCTCGCCGCCGAACTCTGAAATCAGTTGGATGATTTCAGGAGTTCCGCCCAAGACGATGATTCTTCGTTCAAGATTATTGCCCATACCGGAAGTTAAGCACGGGAGCGCACTGTTTGACGAGGATCGAACCCTGATCGCCGCTCAATTTAGCAAGACCGGTGATGCAGCGATCCAGCATCGCGGCCAGAAAAGGCGCTTCGTCGCTCATCACAAGATTCCAGTGAACTCGATCGGGCTTCCCGTCGTCCCAAAAAACCATATCAAAGCTGACACGGTGAACAGTGATGCGGCAGGCGGGAATATCCAGGCAATTTTCTTGCTCCTGAACGAGGCGCGGTGGCGGCTCTTGAACCACATCTACTTTTAATCCGTGAAAAGTAATTTTTGATTCCAGAGGACTAACCCCACTTTTCGCGGCCGCCGAATTTTGCATTTTTGCTTGTTGGATAAGCTTATGGACGAAGACTCGTGGCGATCGCTCTTCCCGTAATGATTCCATGAGCGAAGTGATTTCGGGGCGAAGCTGGGGTGAAGTCGAAGTGATTGTCCGTTCGGCCGAGGAGCCTTCGCCACCATCGGTCGCCACGGCGGAGGCCAAACCGTTGGCTACTTTTTCCAACGGCAATTCAGGTGTGACCGGCGCTTTTTCAATGCGGTAGGGGATTTCGGTGCTGGTTTTTTGAACCTGACCATCGATGTACTTTTGTTTGTGCTCAATCACGACGATATTGACCTCGTCCGCCGTTTCGGATCGCTCGACAACGGTTTGCGATGTGTCCGATATAACAGCGAACGCAGCTCCTCCGCCAAGCTCTTGAGTCTCTGAAACAACAAACGCTTCGCCGAGACGAATGGACACGGGATCCGTGCTGGCCAGCGGTTTCGAGATAGCTTCGTCGATCTCTTCAGCTGTGACTTCGGGGCCAAGGTTCATTGGCATCACGTCATTTTCACCTTGGCATCCGCCCATTTGAGTCAGCATGAAAGGTAAAAGCAAAACGAGAACAAGGTGAATCACCATCAGTGCGCGGCGGCCATTGAAGTGATTTCGATTTACAATTAATTTGATCATACCGAGTCCCAGCCCCAGATCCAAAGTCTGATCGGAAGCACTTGTTCAAAAGCGTTGGACGTTGCGGGATCAAAAGAATGAAGTGCTGTCGGCTTTTCGGGTCCCAGAAGAAGCTTCACAAGATCGGTGGCAGAGGAAGTCGAATAGATATTTTTTCCGCGACCAAATTTAAAAACTCCGCCCGAGTCTTCCAGAACAAGATCTGAGATCCCAAGAGCTCTTGCTTGACGATGAATTTTCGCAAAAAAAGATTCCGCGTTGATGATTTTCACCATTCCAAGATAACCGCGGTGAACTTCACAGCCTTGTGATTCAAGTTTTGCGATTAGGTTATGGGCGTGGCCCGGTGCGATCAGACGAAGATCGCGTTTTTGCGTGGCTCTCATATGAGAAAGAAGTGCTACGAGACTTGAGCTTGATCCGCCCCACTCGTGAACGTAGCCGTCGAGGTCGGCTCCTTTTCCTTCGATCGCGTACGCAACCATTTTTCCGCTCGCATCCCACGCGGTCGAGACTCGCGAATTTGGAATCGAAAGCAGCGCCCTGATTTCGTCGGTCGTACGATGCGAAGAAACCGAGTGTTGTTGAAATAAGCGAAGCAGAGCGTCCGGTGCAATTTTTGATGAATCGACAAATTTGAAAGTGGGTGTCGCTGCACCGTTGGTCAAATCGCGATCGATCAGGACAGAAACTTCGCTTCCTGCGAGTTCGAACCCCATGCGGCGGTAGAAGTCGAACAAATCGGTCCACAAAATTGCGAGGTCGCAGTCGGCGTCTTTGGCCGCCGAAAGGCAGCTTTCGATGATTCGTGTGGAATGCCCTTGGTTGCGGTTATTTTCGCTGGTGACGACGCTTCCGAGGCCTGCGACTTTAAAAACCCCGATCGGAGTTTTGACGACAATCGGCTTCATTACCGCGTGGGCAATGATCTGTCCGTCATCGACAATCACGCGCATATTATGTCGCTGTGAGCGCCCCAGAGAGAGAGGGTACTCATCCGCAATCGTACCGCTGATTCCGGGTCGAAGATTTCTTGTTAGAAAATCGATCGTCGTCGACCATTCGGCCTCAGTCGGAGCTCGAGGAGCTTTGGCGGTTTCGTCGATCGTTGCGTTTTGAATTCGAGACACTTGAGATCCGTCCATGGACCCTCCCTGAAGACAGTCACTTCAGTTTAGCCCGTAAAAATGGGCTAGAGGCGGCGATCGCCTTATCTCAAGCACTTAACTCGTCCAAGGTCTTAGGGCGTCGGGCGTCGCAGATTGACCAGACCCCGACCTCCGGCGAGAATCAGCACTATGCTGGTCGCCTTTATCGAGAGTTTTAAATACGTCGGTCACTTAATTCCTGTGGCCTGTCTACGAATTTTTTTGGGTGGGTACTACCTCAAGCACTCGCTCGCTGCGCTTCAAAGCGATTTCATTGTACGCGCCTACTTGGCTGAAGATATTCGGAACCACTTGCCGGTGTCCACGGCACCCGATTGGTTTCGTTGGGTTCTTGAGAATGCTGTGATTCCAAATTGGCAGGTGTTCGCGATTGGTGTCGTGATCGCGCAGATTTTCATCGGAGCTAGTTACATTCTCGGTTACCTCGTGCGTCCGGCCGCGATTCTTGGTGTAGTTTTGTCGGCGGGTCTGATGGGATCGATTGGTCTTGGAGGCACTGGCGGCTTAGGTGGCGGCGGATACCTTGCGAGCATCGGACTTCAAGCGACGACACTTATGTTGGTACTTCATCTTGTGTTGGGTTGGATCGGCGCGGGGCGCTGTCTTGGATTCGACTACTTCTTCTACAAAAGGCGTCGCGGCCTCTGGTGGTAGTTATGCCTTTCGCTGGGCTTCGGTCGGCCTTTAAAAAAGTTTCGCCGTTGGTATCGGGGCTCGTTGGGGCGTTGATCGTGGGTGTCGTCGCGACGATTGTAAGTCTATCATTCAATTTTTCTGAGTCGTTTTCTGGGTCGACAGCTGAAAGCGAACTTCGAGTTTTAGCCTACTCAAGTTTTACGTCGTCTTGGGGGCCGGGGCCGACTCTTGCGAAAATGTTTGAAGAGAAAACGGGAGTAAAAGTAATTTTACTTCAAGCCGATGATGCGGGTTTGCTCTTGGCTAAAATGGCTTCATTTCCATCGGATGTCGTTATCGGATTTGACCAGCTCAGTCGGCCACTTGCAAAGCGGACGGTGGCTTGGAAAAAACATCAGGTCGCAGCGCCTCGGTTTCAAGATTCCGAATTTCTTGCCTTCGATTGGTCGCCGATTGGTTTTTTGTACCGCGAGGGCGAGATTGAACCACCCAAAGACTTTCAAGATCTCTTAAGTCCGCGTTTTGAAGGTTCCATTGCTCTTCAAGATCCGCGTTCAAGTTCGCCGGGTCTACAGTTTTTAAATTGGCTGGCGCTTGAGATGGGCGAAGACGCCTCGTTTGAGTATTTGGCCCGGCTTAAACCCAATGTTCACTCGATGTCGGGCTCTTGGTCTCAGGCCTACGGTCTTTTCACGCGGGGACTCGCGAAGATGTCGTTCGGTTATGCGACTTCGGTTCTGTATCACCAGCAAAGTGAGAATGATCACCGCTACAAATTTATTTTTTTTCCCGTTCGTCATCCCGTGCAGGTTGAATTTGCGGCTATACCTGCAGCGTGTCGGCAGTGCGAGCACGCGCGCGAGTTCATGAAATTCCTCGTCAGCGTGGAAGCTCAAACTGTGATCATGAATCGCAACTGGATGCTTCCTGTGAACGCGGACGCTGCCGAAGGAACACCTTTTGAGGAGCTGACGAAGACTCCGTCGCTGTCTGATGAAGTTTCTTCTACTACTGCGCCCGATAGTACCTCTGGAAACGGTTCTGGGGCGCCGAGCGTCGATCCGATGAAGCTTCTGAAACGTTGGTCTGAGGTGGGTCTGTGAATGTTCGCGCCGTGATTTTTGGCGCGCTCATTTTTATTTTCACTGCACCGTACTTTTTCGGCCTCATCGTTTCCAAATTTTCGTTGCGCTGGCCCGCCGATTTTTTTGATCTCGTTGTCACTTCGGTTTTGCAAGCACTTCTCTCAAGTTTCGGTGCCATTCTCATCGGTGCCATCGGAGCGCTTGGTTTACTTCGGATGTCGCGTCGCTGGGAAATAGTCGCGTTGGCGCCGGCGGTTGTGCCTTCGATCGCCGTCGTGCTCGGATTTATGACCTGGTTTCCAGAGTGGCGAGGCCTGACTGCTGTGGTTACCATTCACGCGTTTCTTTCGGGCGGGCTTGTCGCGGTTGTTTTGGCGCGGCAGGTGCGCGGCACTGTCGGGGCGAGCATGGAGCTTGCGTGGGTGGAGGGCGCCTCAAGATTTGATGTTTGGCGTTTTGGGCTTTGGCCGGCATTAGCGAACGATTTCCGGCGACTTGCGCTTTCCATTTTTGCAGCTAGTTTTGCGAGCTTCTCGATTCCGCTTCTCGTCGGAGGATCGCGCGCTGTAAATTTGGAAATAGCGATTCATCAAGCCATTCGTTTTGATGGCGCTTGGGATATCGCGGCGTCTCTCTCGTTGTTTCAATGGGCGTGTTTGTTAATGGCTGTTTTTCTTTTGAAAGAGTCCCCCAAAGAAGCGACCCGCAGTGAAGGTGATTCGGCACTTCGCGCCGAAGTGGGCCGCTTTCTTGGAGTGCGCGGAGCAGTAATACTTCTTCTTATCGCGCCGACTTTGGTTGTGTCGGCACTTCTCTCGGGACCCGTGCTGGGCTGGAACCAACTTTCGACCGCCGGGCTTTTCGAATTTCGAGATTCATTTCGACTGGCGCTTCAAGGCTCAATTGTCACTTCGACACTCTCAGGATTTTTCGTTATGGTGATTTTATTTTTGTTCGCCGCGGTCTATCCTTCGCGAGCGTCGAGACTCTGGATCTCTGGATACGTTGCACCGAGTGTCGCGATCACAGGTTTCTCAACGCTGGCTTTCGGTTGGGGTGCGGATCCTTCATTTGCCTTGGACTCTCTTCGAATTTCTGTCGGTGCGGCGCTGCTTTTTGCTCCTGTGATTTGGCGCCTTCGCTGGGAGCAAGCGCTGGCGCGCCTCGACGGTCAGGTGAAGGTCGCTATGACATTGGGAGCCTCACACGCAATGATCGTTCGTCACGTGATTGCCCCTTCGGTTCGTGAACTGGTTTTTTGGTCCGGTGGCCTTGTGGCTTTTTGGGTGTGGGGTGATTACGCTATTGGTTCGATGGCGGCGTCGCGCCCAATGACACTGGCGCTGATCGGAAAAGGACTTCTTGAAAGTTACCGATTGGACGCTGCTTCGCTTGTCATTTTGACGTGTTTGATTTTCGGAGGCGCGAGCTACAAAGCTTTTTCATGGGGAGGCTCCAGTGTCGCTCGTTAAAACGTTAAAACATGTTTATCGCGAGTCGACGCGCGATGGGTCCCGCGAATTCACGATCGATATTTCGAACTGGGAAATTCCGGATCGTAGTCTGACCGCACTGTGGGGGCCGTCGGGCTCGGGTAAGTCTTCGGTCCTTCGTCTTCTCCTGGGGCTCGACACGCCCGACGAAATCAAGTGGATGGCGGCCACCGACCCCGGGGGGGTACCGGTCACCACGTCACCCGGCTCAACACCCGAGGGGGTATCGGTCACCACCGATGGTCTTCGCCAAGACACGATAAACCTTGGCGAATTTCCCGTGGCTGACCGGCGTCTCGGTGTCGTGTTTCAAAGCGGCGAACTCTTCGGACACATGACGGCGCTACAAAACATCGAGTTCGCTGCGATGGCTGCTGTCAAAAATAGAGGCCTTCTCAAAGAGCGTGCGAGAGCCAATACGGAACGATTTATTTCGCGTCTTCGACTTGAATCGGTGATCCATCAATCGGCCCGTTTTTTGTCGGGCGGAGAGCGCCAGCGTGTCGCGTTGGCGCGGGCTCTTATTGGTGAGCCACGCCTACTTTTTCTAGACGAACCGTTCTCTGCTCTCGACGCCGAAAACAGATCGGAAGCTCGTCTGTTGGTTAGGTCGGTGCTGAGTGAACTGAATATCCCAGCTGTCTTGATCACTCACGACATGAGTGATCTTGAAGGGTTCCATGGCAAGATCTCACGAATTGAACATGGGCGGATTGTCTCTGAGCGGCCGCTTTAATTTTCTGAAAGTGTTGGCCAAACACGTCGCTTGGCCTCAAGCGGGATAAAACTCGCACGCGCGGCCGTTTCGTTGCACTCGCTAAAATCCTGGCTCGTAAATCCCAAAGAGTCAGCCAGAGCATCGTACTCGTGCGTCAGATTCAGATCAAACACACCGGGGTCATCTGTATTGATAGTCACAGCGATACCTTCACTGCGCAGGCGCGCAATTGAATGAGAGCGCATGTCCGGAAATGCATTGGTCAAAAGGTTTGATGTCGGACAAACTTCGAGCGGTATTTTTCTGCGGGCGACCTCGCGCAAAACATGAGCCGAACCTCGCATCAGTGGGTTTGCGATCTGAACTCCGTGACCGATACGTTCCGCGGAAAGCCGGTCCATCGACGTCAGCACATTTTCAGCCGCGGATGGGACATTCGCTTCGCCCGCATGAATGGTGACATGAAGGCCGCTGGCACGCGCTTTTTGAAACATCGCTTCAAAGGGTTTTGGTTCAAAGCCATCTTCGTTGTCTGCCAGATCGACACCGACAAATGTGTCCCGATGTTCAATTGCGAAATCGATAACGGCTTGGCCAACCGAAACGGGCTTAATTCTTTGAACAATAGCAAGAAGTCCGACGGCGATCGGCAAATGGCGACAGGCTTCAACGCCCGCGACAATGGCGAGGTGGATATTTTCAAAAGACATGCGCTCGTGACCGTCTTGTATGAAGGTCGGCGCGTACCTGAGCTCCAAAATTCGAATGCCCTCAGTGGCGGCATCTTCGATACATTCCCGAGTCACTCGCGTCAGGACCGCTTCACTTGAAAGTGCTCTCTGCGCCGCCAGGAATTTTTTTAAAACGGCCCCCAAATCCGACATGGGTTCGGTCACCAGGAAATGCCTTCGAAATTCCGCGTCAGACTTTGGAACCGACTCACCGGAATTCTCTAGAAGCTCACGAAGAGTTTGCGGGCGAATCGAGCAATCGAGGTGTCTGTGGAGGTCAACCTTGGGGAGCGACGCCCAGCGGCTCAATGGAGGTGTTTTTGTCACGCAGGAGTCCCGCAATACGAGGTGAGATTTCTTGTCGACTTCATAGCCAAACCCTAGTTGACGGTCTCGATGATTCAAGCGAATAAATCGACATGTCAAATCACACGTCAAAAACGACCACCGAAAACTCACCGTCTTCAAACAAAGCCTCTTCCGTAATGCCTCTGTCTATGCGGTCGCGACTGTCGGGTTCTGAGGGGCTTCTTCCTGAATGGTCAGTTACAATTCAGCGACAATCGGGTGCCACCGTTCCGGTCGCGGATCCATCAGCCACGCGGGCCATGGTTGCACTCATGGACATGGAAGCTCAGCTGGGGGGAGCTGCCTCGCACTTTGGTGGTCCATCAGCTTTCGCGGAAATTATGTCCGCAATTCACGGGCTGATGTTCGCCGACGCCGCGAAAGCGAAGCGGCCGTGGAATGAACTCTATCACTTCATCAACGATGCTGGTCACTGCGAGAACGGAATTTATGCCGTTCGTGCCAACTACAAAATGTCTGGCCTCACACTCGATTCGCTTCGCGGCTTTCGATCGATCCAATCGCAATTGACCGGGCATGGCGAAGCGCACCTTTTCCCCGAAGGAGTTTTGATTTCGAACGGACCCCTAGGTTCAAGTCTGCCTCAGGCACAGGGCCTTGCTATGGGAGATTCTCTCAAAGGACGCCGCGATCGCGTCACTGTTTGCGCTCTCTCCGATGGTGGGGCCATGGAGGGAGAAGCGCGCGAAGCCATGGCTGCGATTCCCGGACTTGCATCAAAGAATCGAATGGCTCCCTTCGTTCTTGTGATCAGTGACAATCGAACCAAGCTTTCGGGGCGCATCGATCAAGATTCCTATTCGATGGATCCAACATTCAAGAGTCTTGAAGTGTTGGGGTGGCGAGTTTTGCGATTGGATGATGGACACTCTCTTCAGGCCTGCGCGACGACGCTGGAAGAAGCGTTCGATGCCGCACGTTTGAACCCGACCGTTCCCGTCGCTGTGATTGCAAAAACGATCAAGGGAAAGGGAAATAAGAAAGCAGAGGCCTCAGCCACCGGTGCGCACGGTTTCCCATTGAAGTCAGCCAAAGAGCTTCCCGAATTCTTGCGAGAAATTTTCGCACCGAAATCGGTGCCGCCCGCGTTTATTTCTTGGAGTGAAACTGTTCTCGCGCGCGAAGAGAAAATGGCGTCAGAGGCGGCGTCACGCGTGTCAGCGGCCGTACTTCCCACGGCGCCGGGTGCTCACTTACTCAAGTCTTCGCCGTCAGAAAAAATTCAGATTGGTGTAGCAAAGGCTATGATCGAAGCCCGAAAGCGCGGGCGTCCTGTGGTTTCGGTTTCTGCGGACCTTCAGGGTTCCACTGGCGTCGCAGATTTCCACAAAGCATTTCCGGAAGCAGCCCTGGATGTCGGGATCGCCGAATCGAATATGGTTTCGACGGCCGCGGGACTTTCTTTGGCGGGATTTGTTCCGTTCGTCGATACATTTGCTCAGTTCGGAGTTACAAAAGGCGCGCTGCCGCTGACGATGGCGAATTTGTCGCAAGCGCCAGTGATTGCCGTATTCTCTCACACGGGGTTTCAAGACGCTGCGGACGGAGCAAGTCATCAAGCTCTTTCCTTCATAGCTCAAGTCGCAAGCATTCCGCACGTCGAGGTCTACTCGTTGTCGTCGTCGAGTGAGGCGTACGACTTAATTTCGGAAGCGATCGAATCTTTTGTAGAAACACGAGAGCGTGGAGATGTCCCGCCGACACGCGTGTTTTTCTTGGGGCGCGAGAATTTTCCTCGCCGGCTGACTCCTGAAACTTTCACCCACGCACTTCGTACCTGGCCCGTATGTCTCGACACCACCGCATCCGTCCCACGAAGCGCAGGCGTCGCTGGTGGGGCCGTCACCGGTGGGGTATCGGTCACGATCGTGGCTGCGGGATCGTTGATGCCGGAAGCGTTGAAGGCGGCAGATCTACTTGTCGAAAAAGGTGTTGGAGCGATTGTTATTCACGGATCAGCGGTAAATCATCCGGACCTCGAAACATTGCGGACGGCACTCGCAAGATCCAGCGGACGCCTTATCACGGTCGAAGATCATCGCAGTATCGGCGGAATGGGATCACTTTTAGTCCACGCGCTTGCTGTTGCTGATGTTCCGTTTCGTGTCCGGTCCCTAGGTGTCGGTGATTCGTTTGGTCAAAGCGCTTATTCGGCGCTAGAATTATACGAAAAACACAAACTCGATTCGGTCAGCATAACTTCTACGGCAATGAGTCTCGTTCGTTTGTGACCGATACCCCGAGTGATCGGGGTGTCAGGTTTCTTTGCGAGTCGAACCATCGATTGTCCGATCCGATGGGCGAAACCTTGGTTATCGCTCGATGACTTAGCTTCAATCTCAGATTGAAACCAGTCTTGCACCCCCCCCCAAACACCCGTTTGGTGGAGGTACCGGTCACATGGTTCAGTTTTTTAAAAATCGACCCGCGGCAAATCGAACCACTCAGAAAGTTCTGGTTGAAATTGCCGATCAAGTAAATGCCGATGAATTAGAGGCCTCCGAAATTAACGTCGAGAGGGGAGCTTCCTCAAGGAAAGGAAATCCTCTTTCTTACGGAGGTGAGTTGCGAAATCGTCGAATGGGCCGAGCGCGGCGTCCACTTTCGGTCGCCACGCCTATTCACCTAGTTTTTAAAGCGAACCGGGATTGCATTCCCGGTGGCTTTCGAACTCTGCGTCGGTTCCAGCTCCTTCACGCCATGCTCCAGCAATATGCGATTCGGTTCGCGGTGAAAGTCGAACAGACTTCCATTCAAGGTGATCACGTTCATCTTGTCGTGCGAGCTAAACATCGAAGCCGGTTTCAAAGTTTTCTTCGAGTTTTTTCAGGACAAGTTGCACAACGATTTGAGAGTGAAGGTTTGTCGCGTCGAGTGAACCGAGCTCAGGTGACCGATACCCCCAATGGGGTGGTGGTATCGAAAAGTGCGTCGATCCGTCGGCTGTGGATGTTTCGACCGTTCACTCGAATTGTGCTCGGTCGTCGGGCTTATAAAACAGTCAGAGACTACGTTCAGCTCAATGAGAAGGAGGCTCTGGGTGATATTCCGTACAGAAAGACTCGGCTTCGTGGGCTGCTCCCAGAGGAACGAAAGCGGCTCTGGTCGTGAGGGGAGCGAGCATCGGTGACCGATACCCCAACCCGGTGATGACCTCGAACCGAGTTTTAGGCGGAGGCCGAAGACGGTGAGTCGAACATCGATTCGAAGAGAGGGATCGTGCGCTGAAGTGCGGTTCTTGTCGAGCGCGCGACGTGAAGGAGAGCAGCTTCGTTTCCGAGAATGCGCTTAACGATTTCTTTCGACGGATTACGAACAGTAACATGACCGCTCGATCCGAACTTCAGAGAGTGGGTGAGCAAGTTAGCAAGATAAACGATGCCAACAGCCTGTGGGTTCACATTGATCTGCGTCGCACCCGAAAAAATACCCGGGTCGTGATGTGATCGAACGACTTCTTGAATTAGAAGTGGCAGATTCCACTGGCGAACGAGCTCGTAGCCCAGATGATCATGGGTGACGATCCCGAGCTCTTTTTCGCTCTCAAGGGCTGTGAGATTATTTCTTTTTGCGTGCTCGCAGACGGTGAGCCATTCGTCTTTTGCGATTTGAAAGTGGGCGATCTTTCCGATGTCATGAACGAGGCCTGCAAGGTAGATCATCGCAGTGTCTCGAAAGCCGATCTCGGATGCGATGGTTTCGCTAGCGACGGCCACCCCCAGCGAATGCTTCCAGAAAGATCTAACATCAAAAGGCTCTTTGGACTGAAGATCGAACTGAGAGAAAACGGCAGCGGTGAAAACCATTTGCGAAACGGTGTCGATGCCCAAAGCCGTCACTGCTCTTTCAATGGATGCGGCGCCGCCAGGAATTGCGTAGTAGCTTGAATTCGCCAGGCGAAGAACTCGTGTGGACAGACTTGGATCCTGGCTGAGCGTTTCGCTGATCTGCCGAATACTTGAATTGGGATTATTAACAACTTTGATGGTCTGATGAACGACATCGGGAAGTGCGGGCAGATCGCTGATGCGAGCGATCCAAAACTCAATCTGCCGAGCGTGACTGATTCCATGGGCCATAAGTTTTAGATTATATCAACTCGGCCTCCGGGACTTCTCGAAATCGAAAGCCCCGACATCAGTCCCGTCTTATTCTAACCGACAGGACCTGAACGGATAGCTCTTAAGCTTTGTCTTTTTCGCTGGTCGTTTTTTTCGTGAGTGTGTCATCACCCGAAGCGTTCAGCGAGTCGCGTTTTGCGGTCTCCGTCACGTCGATTTCTTCGCCGCCCATGCCCTTTTTGAAGCCCCGAATCGCTTCGCCCATTGATTTGCCGAGGGTTGGAAGGCGCGACGGTCCAAAGAAAATGAGCACAATAGCTACGAGCGCCAGTAAGTGCCACGGTCCGATTCCCATAATGAACTCCTAGTGATGAGAAGAAAAGCTCCAACTTCCGAACGTTCTACACCCTAAAATTGTATCACGCCAAGCCTGGACGAATTTCTTTTCGGTGCGCCAGATCGCGGAATGAAGTGCTTCCCGACGTAGGTCTTATTTTGAGACACCGGCAAAGAGTCCAATAAGGTCTTCTCGGGGACTCTCAGTCCTCGCGATTTCCGTTTGCGTGGACTTGAACTTCGTCGTCATGCTCGCCGGTTTCACGGTGACCGATACCCCCGGGGGAGTCGCGGTGACCGATACCCCCCGAGGTGGCGTCGGATTCGAGATCGTCGTCCGGGTCTAGGTCGATGTCCGAATCGTCGAGGTCAGCGGCGACCAGTGGAGAGCGTGGTGGACGAGCGCCGCGTTCTCGTCGCCGGCGGGGTGGGCGCTCGGATCGGCGTTGGCTTCTCTCGCGACGTGCTTCTTCAATTTCGGGCCGAATGCGTTCGAAAACGTCGAGCCAGAACTGAACATCCAGCGGCGAAACCCGGTGGTCAGCTACAGCAAGTCGCAGAGCCAGCTGAAAGCCCTCGCGTCTGACGATCCCTGACTGTCGCCGTGCACCTTTACGCCGATGCTCATCTGTTTTCTCAAAAACCCGACGCAGTTTCAGCGCATCTAAAACGAGCGATTGTTCGAACTTGTACATACCAAGTTCATCGCGCATCAACGCCCCGAGTTCGTCGTCGTTGAGAATTGCATTTTCGTCGGCGAGCGTTTCAAGAATGGAAGCCAGTAGCCACCCAAAGACTTGTCCCGTGTCGGCATTATCCGTGACCGAAGAGCTGAGCGTTTCGAGCAAAGTTAAAAATGTGAACTGTCGATCGGGCGTATCGAACATTTTTTCCAGAGTTGGAAAAATCTCTCGGAGAATACCCAGATCGTGGCACTCGACTAAAACTGACGCTGGATCATCAAGACGAAGTAATTTCAGAAGTTCCTCGCGACGTCGAGGCAGTACAGATTTTTTGAGCAGTTCAGAGTGCCGAGACATCGATTCGCGCAGCGACGGCTCAATGACGAACCGAAGTTTGTGTGCAAACCGAAGGGCCCGCAAAATCCGAATCGGATCTTCCGCCAAACGCACATCGGGTTGGCCGATCATTTTCAAAGTGCGCGCTTCGATATCTGCGCGACCGCCTACGTAATCGATAATTTCGGCGGAAATAGGATCGTAAAAAAGAGCGTTGATAGTAAAGTCTCGGCGAAGGGCATCTTCTTCTGGTGTTCCGAAAATATTGTCGACGGAGGGAGGACCGTCCGGAAACTCTTCAATGGGAAACTGAGACGGATCGAACTCTTTTCGAAACGTGGCGACTTCAAACTGCTGTTCTCCGCGCTTCACCAGAACCAATCGAAATCTTTTTCCGATGATGAACGCCATGTGGATCAGGCGCTTCACTTGTGGCGGATGAGCGGCCGTCGCGATGTCGTAATCTTTTGGAACGATTCCCAAGAGTAAATCGCGAACGCAGCCACCAACGAGATAAGTCGTGTGTCCGGCTTTCTGAAGAGCCTTCACGATTCCGATCGCGTGCGAGTCGATCCAATCGGCATGAAGCTCCGGTCGTGGTGATTGCGTGTTCGTCATTCAGTCGGCAGTATAGTCACGCATGGCACGATTCGTTGATCAGTTTTTCACTCAAATCACGGGACCCGCGGCAGAAAGTGGCCTTGCTGTCGGCGAAGCTCCGCGCCTGGTTTTTTTGCACGGCGTGATGGGCTACGCCATGAACTGGCGCCGAGTCGCAAAGGCTTTCGAGGATCGCTATCAAGTTCTTGCCTACGACAGTCGTGGGCATGGGCGCTCCGTTCATGCGGATCTTTTGGCGTCGCCCGATGCCTACTCTCCCGAAAGTCTTGCTGAAGATTTGCGCAAGATTCTTGACGATCTCGGCTGGGAAAAAGTCTTCCTTGTGGGTCACTCGATGGGTGGGCGCGTCGCGTACACTTTCGCCGCTCGCTATCCGGATCGAGTTCACGCACTCGTTATCGAAGACATCGGACCAGAAGCTTCGCCTGTAGGTCGATCAACGCCGGTAAAAATTCTCGACACTGTTCCGGTTCCATTTATCGACAAGCGGGCCGCAAAAGATTGGTTCGAAACCGAATTTCCAAAAGTTTTTCCCGGTCTCCGAACAGCGACGGCTCTTGCGGCCTGGCTCTACGCAAACATCACCGAAAATGAGGCGGGCGAAGGTGTCTGGAGATTTCACGCCTCCGGTATTCGCGCGGCCATCGAGGCCGGACATTCCGCCACGCGCTGGGCAGACATCGAAGCTTTGGCGGTGCCCACGCTGATCGTTCGAGGAGAACTTTCGACCGACCTCAGTCGATCCGATTTCGAAAAGATGATCGAGGTGACCGGTACCCGAGCCGGGGCGCTGGCGGCCGGGGGAGTTTTGAGAACGCGGCCACCTGTTGAAGGGATTCAGATCGAAGGAGTCGGGCACTGGATTCACAGCGAGAAGCACGATGAATTCGTGGCGGCTCTGAAAAAATTTTTAAGCCAACACGCCGTGACCGGTACCCCCACGGCGGGGAAGGGGTCGAACGTGACCGGTGGTACCCCCGCGGGGCGAAGGTGACCGGTACCCCCGCGGGGCGGGAGGCCTGTGGATTCCGATGCTAACGCGTCGCAATACTTTGAGAATACCGGGACCCGGTCCACTCGGGTTTTGACTCGGGTGGCCTGTCTCCGTTAGCTTTGTCCGGAGTTTAATCAAGTGTTTAACCTACAGCGTCAAGATTCTTAGTCCATGATCATCGCATCGCTAAAAAAACAAATTCTAAAACAAATCAGTCGGTTTTTGAACTCACCGACCGCGCGCGCTCAAACAGTGCGACCCGATGTTATTGAATTCGCCATGCGAGACTATTTCCCGAGAAAAACGACAAGACGCTCTTTTGTATCTAGCGGAGTCCGCCGTGAAGTTTTCAGATATTCAGTTTCATCCCTCGCTCCAGAGCACCCTCGATTCGATCGGCTTCTCTGAGTGCACACCCGTTCAACAACACACCATTCCTGCGATTCTCGAAGGTAAAGACGTCGCGGGTCTTGCACAGACCGGCACCGGTAAAACCGGCGCATTTTTGCTTCCGCTCATGGAGCGAATTCTTCGCGCGCAAGACGCGAAAAAAGCGGGGATAATAATCCCAGCTCCTCTTCCCAGTGATCCGGCCGCTCCGCCCACGCTTCCCACCGAAGAAGAAGAAAGCGTCGCAACGTCGCCCGAAGCCCTCGTCGCTAGGTCGTTTCATGACTGGGCGCCGATGAATTTTTGTCTCGTTCTCGTACCGACCCGCGAGCTTTGCGAACAGGTTTATGAGAACGCGGTGAAGTTCGGCCAGGGTGCCGGACTGCGCGCGGTTTCAATTTACGGTGGCGTTGCTTACGAAAAGCAAAAAGACGCACTTCGTGGCGGCGTGGAATTCGTCATTGCAACTCCGGGTCGTCTTTTAGATCTCTACAAAGACAATCTCATCGATCTGAAACAAGTTCGCGCGATCGTTTTCGACGAAGCGGATCGTATGTTCGACATGGGTTTCAAAGACGACATGAAGTACATCCTGACTCGCGTTCCCAAAGAGCGCCAGTTCATGGTGTTCTCAGCGACGCTCAATCTTGATGTCATGAACACGGCCTACCAGTTCGGAGCGAACCCGGTTGAGTTCAACGTTTCACGCGATCAGCCAAAAGCTGAAAACGTGGAAGACAAAATCATGCACGTGGGCCAAGACGAAAAAGGTGCGCATCTGCTGGCACTTTTGAAACTTCACACGCCTCGCCAGGCGATTATTTTCTCGAACTACAAAATGAATGTTCCACGGGTGTCGCAGTTTTTGAATGACAACGGTTTCCCCGCGGTCGCGATCTCTTCGCTGCTCACGCAGTCACAGCGCAATCGTGTCATGGAGCAGTTCAAAGGCGACAGCGATAAAAATATTTTAGTCGCAACGGATGTTGCGGCTCGTGGTCTCGACATCAAAGGTGTGGACCTTGTCGTGAACTACGAACTTCCCGATGATCCAGAAAACTACGTGCACCGTATCGGTCGCACGGGCCGCGCGGGCGCAAAAGGTCTCGCGTTCTCTCTCGTCAGCGATCGCGATGTCGATGCGCTCAGCCGAGTTGAAGGCTATTTGAAGCACAAGGTGAATGTGGATTTCTTAGAAGAAGACAAGATACCAAAAGACTACAAAGCAATGCAGTCGGATCGCTCACAAAAAGATTTTTCGCGTGAGTTCGAAGGCCGTGGGTCGCGCGATGGCGGCGGACGTGGCGGCTCGGGCGGCGGTCGTTCGGGGGGGCGTGACGGCGGAGGCCGCAGCGGCGGTCGACGTGATGAAGGTGGTCGCGGAAGTGGTCGAGATGGCGGACGAGGCGGTGGTCGAGATGCCGGCCGTGAGTCAATGGATGCAGGTGCCGAGCAGAGGCCGCGACCAACGCCGACACCGTCGGCTTCGAGAGGTCCAAGCCCAATCACTCCTCGAGATCCGAATGCACCAATTCCGGCGCGCGCAGCGAGCGGAAAAGGTCGTGAGGAGCGCGGTCGCGGCGGACGTGGTGACAAGAACGTTAAAGCCGCGAACGGAAGTGCAAAACACGTCGCAGGCGGACGTCACGACAAGAACCGAAAAGGCGGAAAACCTCAAAAAGGTGGAAGCCGACCAATCCCGGTGGGTTCGCAAAAGTCGATCGGTCAGAAAGTCTCTGGATTTTTCAAGAGCCTCTTCGGAAAATAGAGATTTCGGTCGCAAGGCGCGACCGAAAGAATTTTGCGACGGAATTTTTCGTCGCATAAAAAAAGACACCACGATGTGGTGTCTTTTTTTGCTTCAAGGTGGCGTGCAATTTTTCAAAGCGTCGACTGTGACAGCGTCGATCAAAAAAGCGCCTCGGCACTTACCAGATAAACGTTTTCACAATCGAGTTGCATGATTTCAAAGTCGCCGAGAAATCGGGAGCATTGTCACGGCAAGTGAGAATCGCAGCGCGCTTTCGCGCTTCGCTCACAAAAACAACTTGGCGAAGCTGCATTTTGGAATCTCGATTGACAAGATCGATGACGTGGCCGCGAACTCCGCTTTGAGTGAACGGCTGCGACCCCAGTACGTCGAATCCAAAACGTGGATACTCTTTGATCCAGCGACTGATGTAGCGATCGGGAGTTGTGTTGCGCGCCAGTCGATCGACGCGAACAGTGAGTGACGCTTTGGATTCACTGCGTGGACTTCGGTACACGGTGAGAATGGTTTGATTTCCGCGAGGAGGGGCAGCTTGAAGCCAGCCTGATTCTCCGGCGTGAAGTCGGAAGCCATCGGGCGATCGGTAGAATCCAAGTTTAGGCGCAATCAGCTTTGAGCCTGACGTAGCAGGGTGTGGAGCTGCGCTCGCGAATGTACTGGTCAATTGGACTGCGGCGGCGCTGATCGCCACCCGCAATAGAATCCGGAACACCATGTCGCCTCCTGCTGACTACGGATCCACTCCGTGGAACCAGTGTTTAGGTTAACGCAAAAATCAACGAGCGCAAGGCCCAGATCACAATTACGTGCAAGGAGCAGCGATGGCCTCAGGAGTGCCGAACGGAATTTTGGCGATGACGCTTGTACCGTTGGTTCGGTGAGTGAAAAGAAGTGTCGCTCCGTCATCGGAAAACGCAGGTTCGAGTTCGTCGCCCGAGAGCTCTGTCAAAGCTCGTGAGCACTTGCCGGAGATATTGACCACCATCAAATTCAGGCCTTGAGAGTCGGAGGGTGTTGAATAGACGACCCAGCGACCGGTTGGATCGACAGTCAGTTGTCGCGCGCCAGGAAGCGAATCATCGCCGATGCGCTTTGAGTCGGCACCTTGGAGAGTGGTCGTCCAAAGGCGAGAACCATCACTCCATACGACACTTCGACCATCGGGCGTGACGTGCGCGTCGATGACGGGGAACGGAACTCGAAGCGGTTGCCATGTTCTGATTTCACCGGCGTCTTTCTTTGTACTTTTAGAAGCCGAAACTGAAATTCTGAAAGCTGACGCTGTCGATTGAGGTGTCGATGTTTCTTTGAAGAGAAGTGCGATTCCGATTTTCGAGTCTCGGTCAAAACTGAGCTTCCAAAACTTGGAAGGCTCTCGCGACATCTGAATCCACTCCGTTCCCTGTTTCCGCGACGCCGGGATTTCGATCAATAAATGCTGGGAAACTCCCGTGTCGGATTCGGACGCTTCCGAGCGAGTTTTGGATTCTTTTGATCGAAAACGAGATCTGTACTCGGTCAAAACACGCTCACTTGATTTCACGAGCTCGCTGGAGGTTGCAATCACAAGTCGCGAACCAATTTTCGCCACAGGCTCGGCGTCGCCAGCATCAAAAGAAACGCGCCGTTCGGTTTCTTTTGAGAGATCGGCCTCAAAAACTTGCCAACGATCGAATTCAGAACGCCGCTTCGCAAACGCCATAAGATTTTCGCTTAAAAAAAGTGGCCGGCGGCCTTCTCCGTCAAGAACGATAGCTTGCGCTTTCGTCGATGTTCCGTCGACGGTGTAGGCAGATCCTTCGAGTGTGCGGCGGCTGAAAAGCTTCGCTCCAGGAGCAAGCCCTGCACCGGATCCAGAAGCCATTGCGCCGCTAGGGCTTGACCGATCTGACGACGTCTGACAGCTCGATAGAATCAAACTTAAAGCCATCGCGACGACGATGAATGAAAAGCGAGGAGCTGAGTCCATAAAAGATGACGACATCTCTAAAGTTTCTCAAGTCGACGCGTTTTCGTCGAGGTCTAACACTTCGATGGCTTTACGTATCAATGAGGACGGGACTTTTGTCTTCATTTCGCTCTGTGAAACCCACTGCGGTTTCAGGTCTTTTGTGAGGGCAGCCAGTTGGTCTGGCCGCTCCGTGGACTTCACGGGAGCACGCGTGACGGTCACATAAATCTCATGGTGTGTTACGCCACCTTTGTAGTGAAAGTGCTTGGGCTTTTTTTTCAGCCGCACGGCCTTTCCTGGCCAGATCAAATGCCCGCGCAAAAAAGGTGCGTAGTTGTTTTCAATCAAAAGAATTTTCCGATCGCGCCGCAAATAAATTTCCGGCTGCCACGCCCAGATCTCTGACTCGCGTCGTGGTTTTGAACGAGGCCGTTGAAGTATCGTATCGTTTTTTCTGGCACGGCAGTTTTTGAGCCAGGGGCAAAGAAGACATGTGGGTGATTGCACCGTGCAGACCGTGGCTCCAAGTTCCATCAAGCCTTGGTTGATATCGCTGGGGTCGACGCTCACTCCTTCCTCATCGATGGCTTGCGCCAATCGGTCCGCTGCGGACTGAAGATAATTTCGATCTTTTGTTTTCCACCATTCGAGGTCGAGATCGAGCACGCGACAGAGCACGCGAATCACATTGCCGTCGACGACGCCGACTCGCTCACCGAACGCGAGGCTTGCAACAGATCTTGCGGTGTAAGGTCCAAATCCAGGAAGCTCTAAAAGTTCGACATGAGATTTTGGAAAGTCGCCGAGGCTGGAAATTTTTTTTGCGGAGGCGTGCAGAGATCTTGCACGCGAGTAGTAACCAAGACCCGCCCAATATTCCATCACTTCATCTTCGCGTGCATTTGCTAGAGCATTTACGCCGGGAAATTTTTGAATGAATTTTTCGAAATACGGAATGACGGCTGTCACAGTTGTTTGCTGCAGCATCACCTCTGAGACCCAGATGCGATAAGGATCGCGATTCACTCTCCACGGAAGCGGGCGCTTCACCTCGCGGTACCAGGGGAGCAATTTTTTCGCTAGTAGGTTGGCGTTCATAATGGCATCCATAAGTTGAAAGCTTAGGAGAGGTGACGATCGCTGTCACGGGTACGAAAAAAATCCGCGGAGCAACATTACCTAGTCGTCCGACACCGAATTACAAAGTCGTAACCCGCCGGAAATGCTTCACATTTTTGAGCTGTTTTCGATGTGTCGCTGGGAATGCTGACTCACGAGAAAGCACCCAAATTGCAACCAGCTTCTCGACGTGAGCGCGGTCGGTCGACGTACAAGGAGTACCAAGAGATGAATTATTGGACGAACCAAATGACGAGCCAACCAACGAGCCGGTCGACAAAACAGTCTGCGACTTGGCCGACGAAATCGTCTGCGACTCGGTCGGCGAAACAGAGGATCACTTTTCTTTTGGCGCTACTTCCGGCGGCTTTGGTTGCGTCTTTGGTGATGTTTTCGGCGAAGTCGTCAGAGGCTCAGTCGCGTGTTCCGTTTGTGAGAGAGTGTCAGGGGCGTGATCCTGGTACGTGGATGTGGGGAGAGGGATCTGATGGGTGCGATGCTCATCGCTTCGGAAATGTTTCTCGCATCAAATTCGTCTATCAGGATTTTGTTTTTGATCGCAATCAGGCGAAAAACGACGACCACCGCAAAGAGTACGTCACAAATATGAATGCACTCTTACGAGACCTAGCGACGCAATACATCAAGTCGCGTCGATCAGATGTACAAGATGACGAAGTCGACGCGTTTGTGAACGCCATCCACGCGGTCGCGCATCAAGAGACCTATTGGTCCCACTATCGAAGAGCCACTCAAGGGGGCTTAAAGCTTGCCACTGGCGACCGAAATATCAGTCACGGAATTATGCAGATCAACCAGCGTTACCACGCTTCGCGCGAGACCGATCGTTCCTTCGATTTGGTCGGCAACGCCAGTTTCGGAATTGAGCACTACTACTCTGAATGGGAGTCCGCGCGTGGTGCGCGGTGTATTCAGCGAGTCAAGAATCAGAAGCGGTCGCAGACACTCGAGAATATCGCGCGCGCGGCCTATTCGTCCTACAACGGTGGGCCCGGAGCGATCTGTCGCTGGGCAAATCCCCGACACAAGTGGGCGAAGAACGATAAAAATTATTTTCAAAAACTGAAAGGCCGCGACTGGAGCGCGTGGGTCAATGATCCCCAGCAAAAATTGGCGATGGATCTTAATTGTGTGCGTTCGGGAGATGAGTTTTGCGCGGTCGCTAAAGAGCGTCGCGGTGAATTTCTCACTCATCGGGCTCTGGTTTTCGACGATGGCGCTAATTGTGTGACAACGGATGGGCAGACCCTCTACTGCGCCAAAGATCATCGTGTGTTCACGTGCCTTGCGGGACTTTCTTCCGAGGTCGCAAAGAACGATCCGATCCGAATCAAAGACACCGACACCGATGTGCTTCGTCTCCCTCGCAAGTTTTATGATAATCGCCTCGACCTCTGCCAGGCGGCATTTCCGACGCTCGCAGTTCCTGGTGACATGGTGACGACGAAGGTCGCACTTGCGATCAAAAATGAAATTGGCGGAAAAACCGTTGGCTTCACAAAAAAAGGCCAGAGCTTTCAAGTTTTAGATCTTGAATTTGAAGAAGACGCAGAAAGGACGCGCTACTATCGAGTCCGACTTTCGCCAAAGGTTGAAGGTTGGATTTCTGCGGGCACCGAAGCCACGCACGAGCGTCTGACTCAAGTGACGAAGCTTAACTTTGCGGCTCCTTCAAGCGGCGTCACAGCGTGGCTGCCTGTAAAGGGGCGATCCATTGAAATCGCGAAGGTCGATGGAACTCGTCTACTGAGTTCACCAGAAAATGCTGGCGCCGGACCTCGAACCGGAGTCAAAGCCGAGCTTCCCGTAGGCTCTAAGGCCGTCGTTGAGGATGTGCTCGTGACGGGCGCGGCCAACGAGATTTGGCTCAAGGTGCGAACGGGCCTTGGTTCTGACAGCGACGACAACGTTGGATTTGTTTATGCTGGTCGCACGTATCCTTCATCGACCGTTGATGAATGGGTAAAAGTAAAATGAAGGCTCGAGTTCTTATTCTTGCGGCAGGACTCGCTCTGGCGGCGCTTGCGGCGCTGAGGGCGGGAACGTCTCGTGAGATGTCGGAGACAGCGTCCAAGTTGGAGTCCTCGACAGAGAGAGAGGCCTCCGCCGCGCTGGATGGTCCCTCCATCGACGATCTGTTTTCATTACCAACGCCCACGTCGGAAGGCGCTGCGACCCAGGGTTCCTCGAAAGTGCCCGTTGAAAACAGCGCATCGGCAAGACTTCAGGCGCCTCCTTTTGCGCGGTCATTTGCGCTTTCTATGGAGCGTCTGCGACGACTTCGCCAATGTGAGCGCACGTTGGGCGCCGATTGTCCGGGGCTCAGTGCGAAGGGGCTTAGTGCGGTGACCGATACCCCCGCAGGGCTCATGAATGCTTTGGCCGATCAAACGGCGGCCGAGCTTTCTCGACTAAAACTTCAAGCCGAAAGTGAAATGGCTCGGGGACAAACTTCGTCGGTTCCGGTGGCCAGCCTTTCTGCGGCCTACGTCAAGCACCCGGATGACGACGTTCGCGAGAAGGCTTTGGATTTGGCGAATCTTTTAACGGCCTCGGAGCCTCGTCTCGCTTTAAAAGTTGCGACTCATGCTTTGACGGTCACTGTGAGCGGGCCACTGGCGATCAAAGCCTTAGACATATTGCGCACAACGCGTGGGACCGACGCGGAGGCGGTGGACCAGATTCTTTTAAAATCGCTCCACGACGGCGGATGGGACGTCCGCGACCGTGTGGCCGAGGGAATTTTGCCCTTTATCACTTCGGAAAATCGAGACGCCTTTGCGCGTGAACTCTCAAAAGCGCCATCAAGATCCAAACAGGCCCTTTACCTTCGCCTCAACCTGGAAGAATTCGACCGTAAGGAGCGCTTGTGATAGCGTTTTTTCATGGCGAAAACGAAGGCAGCAAAAAAGTCACCAGCGAAGTCGGCGACGACGCCACCGGTGAAATCAATAGTGAAGTCACCGGCGAAGTCAAAAGCGCATAAGTTCCATCCAACACCGGGTCGCGAATCTCCGCGATTTTCCGGAATCAAAACATTTTTTCGACTTCCGTATGTTTCCGTCGGTGCTGACTATGATGTTGGACTTGTGGGCGTTCCCTTTGACGGTGGTTCAAGTTACCGGCCGGGGCAGCGTTTTGGTCCGGTGCGGGTTCGCGAAACATCGTCCTTGGGGCGTGTTTTTCATATGGGGCGAATGGCCGCATTCACCGACCGCTTGAGAGTTGCAGATATCGGTGACGTTCCAACGGTCCCGATTGATCTTTTAGCCACGTACGCAAAGATCGAATCTTTTTTTGATCGCGGTCTTCAGCTGGCCAAGGGTTCTAAGCGCGGCATGAAGCGTTTCATTTCTGTGGGCGGCGATCACTCCATCACACTTCCGATTTTGCGAGCTGTTCGCCGCGCGGTCGGAAAACCGATTCGTCTGATCCATTTTGATGCGCACTTTGATACGTATCCAGCGGCGTGGGACTGTGAGTACCATCACGGATCTTTTGCGCGCCATGCGGTGGAAGAGGGTTTGATCGACGCAAAAGGCTCGATTCAAATCGGAATTCGTGGACCGCTGGCGGCAGGAGATGATCTCGACTTTGTTCGCGAGCACAAAATTCGCGTCGCAACTGTCGATGAGATTCGAAAGCAAAGTTTGGAGACGTTCATTCGCTCACTTCCGGATTTTGGAAACGACCCGGTTTATATTTCGTACGATGTGGATTGTCTGGATCCGGCGTTTGCTCCGGGCACAGGGACACCGGTTCCGGGTGGTCTTTCGACCTACGAAGTTCAGCAGATCTTGCGCGGCCTTAAAGTTAAAAACTTGGTTGGAGCCGACGTCGTCGAGGTAAATCCTCCTTACGACGTTTCGGAAATCACCGCGCTGGCAGCCCTCGACGCCATGTTCGAACTCATCGGAATCATGGCTTAAGGTACCCGGTTCTTTTTGCAGAAGCGGCGCGCCAGAAGCGATCCAAGAAGTTGGACGATGGTTCGTTGTGCGCCGCTTCTGCGTTCGGCCGAAGGCCGACCTTCGGTCGGACGAACCGGGTACCCTCTACGAGAGGAGGGCGGCGGCTTTGGTGAAGGCTTCGTTGGTTTTGGCGAGTGTTTCGCCGGCACCTTGGGCGAAGTCGGGACGACCGCCGCCTTTTCCGCCCATTTCTTTTGCGACCTCGCTTAAAATTTTTCCAGCACTCACGTGAGCCGTGAGGTCTTTTGAAACGGTGACGATGATCGGGTGTTTTCCGCCCGTCGCTCCGTCGGGTCCACGGCCGACCAGGCACACGACACCGCGACCAAGTTTATCGCGAAGTTTATCACCGAGTTGCGAAAGCACATCGCGGTCATCAATTTCAACCGACGCGGCAATAAATTTTCCGATGACCGAGTCGCCGCCAAGATCGCCTTTTCCAGCGCTGACTTTCAATCGGAAGTCGCGAGCTTCGCGAAGAATCTGATCGGCATCAATCGCCGAACCTTTCATTTTTTTGATTTCGCGCTCGAGCTCTTTCATCTTGTCGCGCATCTGTTCAATGAATTGCGCCACGGTTCCTGTGGTTCCCTGGAGGCCCGCGACTTCGCGCGCCTGCATATTTTCATCCGAGCCCGACATCAAGTGATTGAGAGCGCGGTCACCAGTGGTCGCTTCGATGCGACGAACGCCGGCCGAAACTCCACCCTCGCTGAGCACTTTGAAAAGACGAATCATCGATGTGTTGGAAACATGTGTTCCGCCGCAAAGCTCGGTGGAAAATCCGCCCATTTGAATGACACGAACGCGGTCGCCGTACTTTTCTCCGAACAGAGCCATGGCACCTTTGGCCATGGCGTCTTTGTGGGACATCTCTCCGGCTTCCACGGACCTCGCGGCACCGATTTCAAAATTGACGAGATCTTCGACCTTGCGAAGTTCTTCTCGGGTCATGGCTTTTGAGTGAGTAAAATCAAAACGCAATCTTTCGGCGTCGACCAAACTTCCGGCTTGTGTCACGTGCGTGCCCAAAACTTGTCGGAGAGCTGCGTGAAGGAGGTGTGTGGCCGAGTGATTTCCTGCCGTCGCACGACGTGCGCCTTCTTCAACTGTCAAAGTCGCCGTTGCGGCTGAGGGTTCCAGTGACAGCGTGCCGCTGGTGATACGAACGTGGTGAAGCACGATATCATCTTGCTTTGTCGTATCGAAAATTTCAGCCGTGGCTCCGTTCGCAAGAGTCAGACTGCCGCGGTCACCAGCCTGTCCTCCGGATTCGCCGTAAAAAGGAGTCGCCTCGAAAATCGCAAGACCTTCCTGGCCCTGGGAAAGCGACGTCACTTCCGATTTCCCGTTGGAAAGCAGAAGGAGTTTTCCGGTGCCCGAAGTCCCAGCGTAGCCGCTGAATTTCGTGACACCCGATTTTGACTTTACGGCTTGCGCGATTTTTACAAGGTGAGCAGCGTCCGTCGAAGCTTTGAACTTCGATCCTCCAGCGGCCTTCGCTTTTTCGCGCGCTTCATCCATCTGTTTTTCGAAACCGGTCTCATCAATCGTGAAGCCTTTTTCGGTCGCCATCAATTTTGTGAGATCCACCGGAAAACCGAAAGTGTCGTAAAGTTTGAAAACCGTTGCTCCGTCCAGCGTTTTCACGCCGCGGTTTTGAAGTTTCCCAAGAGAGTCGTTGAGAATCTCGGTGCCCTGATCCAGCGTGGAGAGAAAACGTGTGATCTCGTCTTTCACCGTGGCCAAGATATGTTCGCGACTTCGTTTGAGCTCGGGGTAGATGTCGTTCATCTCGTCAATCACAACTGAGATCGTCTGAACAAACAAAGTTGAATCGCCGGTGAGCTTTCGGCCGTAGCGAATCGCTCGGCGCAAAATGCGGCGAAGAACATAGCCGCGGCCTTCGTTCGATGGAAGCACACCGTCGGCGATCAAAAACGAAGCGGCTCGTGAATGGTCAGCCAGAACACGCATTGCGGCCACGTTCTCGGCCACGTCTTTGTGTTTCAAAAGAACTTTGAAATCGCTCACATAATCTTTTTTCGAAACTTGGGCCGCTTTCGAAATGATCGGCATAAAAAGATCAGTGTCGTAGTTGTTGGGGCGCCCTTGAAGCATGGCGGCCCAACGCTCGAGACCTGCGCCTGTGTCGACGGACGGTTTTGGAAGTTCGGTGCGGCCCGTGGCACTTTCATTGTACTGCATGAAAACGTTATTCCAGATTTCGACATACCGATCCCCATCGCCACCCATTGTGGAAGGGTTTGCCGGATCGATGTCAGCTTCGGGACCGTGGTCGTAGAAAATTTCCGAGCACGGTCCGCAAGGGCCCGTGTCGCCCATGCGCCAGAAATTATCTTTTTCGCCGAAGCGATAGATGCGGTCGCGCGGGACGCCCTCTTGTTTGTGCCAAATGTCTGCGGCCTCGTCGTCAGTTTCAAAAACCGTTACGAACAGGCGGTCTTTTGGAATCTGAAGTTCTTTGGTGAGAAGCTCCCATGCAAAATGAATCGCATCTTTTTTAAAGTAATCGCCGAAAGAAAAGTTGCCCAGCATTTCAAAGAACGTATGGTGACGCGCGGTGAAGCCGACATTTTCGAGGTCGTTGTGCTTTCCTCCAGCGCGAACGCATTTCTGCGACGTGACCGCGCGCGAGTAAGACCTTTTTTCGAGGCCTAAGAAAAGATTTTTGAACTGATTCATTCCGGCGTTCGTGAATAACAGTGTGGGGTCGTTGTCGGGAACGAGAGAGCTTGAGGCGGCCTGTTGGTGCCCGTTTTTAACAAAGTAGTCGAAATAGAGTTGGCGAATTTCGCGAGATTTGAGCCCCATGGAACCGGACGAAGAATTTTTCATAGACCGCTATTAAAGCGGATTTTCGTTCAAGAGGCGAGTGAAGACCGAGCGCGCCGTCACGCTTGAGAAGCCCCGACTCTGTAAAAGTCTTGAAACCCGAAGTTTCAGGCTCTCTTCGAGAGCGCGCTGCGGGTTTGATGAACTGCCAAAGCCGCCCCCAAAACCACCCCAGGAACTTTTTTTCTTCCCTGAGAGCTTCCTTTTAGCGGCTTTTTCGGTGTCCCGCTGGGCGGTTCGGCAGAGGCGCGCCCAAGCTTTGGACGCTGTTTTATAGGCGCTTTCTTCTTCATCGATAAAATCAGCCTCATCGATGGTGAAGCCTTTTGTCGGAAGACCTTTTTTCTTCAACCACGACGCAATCTGGGAGGGGGATTTGCCAGCTCGCGCCAGACGGGTAAATTCTCTGGCCGCCAAAACAGACTCGTCGGGAAGCCAATTTTTCGATCGCGCGAATTCGAGCGTCTCCTCAATCTCTTCTTCCGAGTGATCAGCTTTTTTGAGTTTTGCGCGGAGCTCGGCTGTCGAATGATCGCGCCGTGAAAGCAAGGTCACCATGCGCTCGTAGGCAGAAACCGGTTTTTTGGTTCTAGTTGTCGTCTGTTCCGGTGGCTTCCGTTTTGTCATAGTCTTCACCGTTAGCCGTCGATTCATCGAGTTCAAGAACAAACGGTGAGCGGTTCGCGCCTTGCGTCGTGTCGTCTTTGGAGTCTTGGCGTTGGCCCTGCCACTGGTCGCTTCCGGCGGACACTCCGCTGAATCGAAGCTGAAAGTCGTCGGGATTTGTCGACATTCGAACGGCTTCGGGAAAATCGATGAACCCATTGTGAACAAGGTCAAAGAGACTTTGATCAAAGGTTTGCATCCCGAAACTGTCGCGGCTTTCTTCCATGATCTGACGAAGCGAAGCGTTCCGTTCGGCGTCTTCGATACACTCGCGGGCACGTTGATTCACGAGCAAAATCTCTACGGCCGGAATAAATCCTGATTTATCTTTTCTTCGACACAACCGCTGAGAAACCACAGCTTTGAGAACACCGGCCAGCTGCCGTCGGACTTGATCGTGCTGGTAGTGATCAAAAACCGAAAGGATTCGGCTGATGGACTCTTGCGCATCGTACGTATGAAGGGTCGACAGAACCAGGTGGCCTGTTTCTGCCGCTGTCAGAGCGATTTCCATGGTGTCGCGGTCGCGCATTTCGCCGATGAGGATCACGTCCGGATCTTGTCGAAGGCCCGCGCGCAAAGCCGTGGTGAACGTCGTTGTGTCCTGACCTATTTCTCGCTGTGAAACGATACTTTTTTTGTCTTTGATCAAGTACTCGATCGGATCTTCTATCGTGAGGATGTGTTTGTTCTTCGTATTGTTGATCTCGTTGATAATACTCGCCAGCGTCGAGCTTTTTCCAGACCCCGTGATCCCCGTGACCAGAACGAGTCCACGTTCGAAATCCGCGATTCGTTTGATAACAGCGGGAAGGTTGAGGCTGTCGACGGAGGGAACCATCTGTGAGATGGTTCGAATCACCATTCTCACCGAACCTCGCTGTCGAAACACGTTCACTCGAAATCGCCCCAAGCCCGAGACACCGTAGCCGCAGTCGACTTCTTTGTATTTTTGGAAGTGCGCGGCCTGCTCTTCATCAAGGACTTCGTTCGCCATGCGCTCGACATCTTTAGAATTGAGCTGAACGAGGCCTTGGCTGAGCGGACGAAGTTTTCCGTGTTTTCGGATGACGGGTACGAGGCCCGCTTTCAGGTGAATGTCGCTGGCTTCTTTTTCAACAGCCAGTTCAAGAATTTCTCTTAGCGACAGTGACATGAATTGAGTCTCCCTAACACGCTCAAGTTTAGCGCGACGTAGGGGCTTGGTGACACCCGCGCGTTTCGAGCCCGACCCAAACTGGTCCCAGGGACGAAAACTTGGCGTTTCATGAACGGATCGCTTTTGACTTCGCCGCGCGGCCAGGCGAACGTCGGGACATTCATGAGTCGCTTGTCGCTGTCTCCCACCATCGTTGCTTTCTTTGCCACCGCCGGATTTGTTGGCCGCCTGCCGAAGGCCCCCGGGACTTTTGGTACACTGGTCGCCGTGCCGATCGCGTTGGCACTTTCGCTGGTGGGTCCGACTTTTTATTTAATAGCGACGTCTGTTTTGATCGGATTCGCGATTTGGATTTCAGAATTGCACGAACGAAATGTTGGATCTCACGATTCGAAAGAGATCGTCATCGACGAAGTCGTCGGATTTCTTGTCGCCTTCACGTGGCTTCCGCTCACGCTGACATCTTTGGTGGCTTCGTTCGTCCTCTTCCGTTTTTTCGATATCGTGAAACCTTATCCGATTTCGGTTCTGGATCGGCGCGTGCGCGGTGGCCTCGGCGTCGTTGTTGACGACCTCGCCGCCGGACTTGCGACGAGCTTCTTACTGCAGATTGTAGCCAGTCAGACGAACTGGCTTCTTGGAGTATTTTAATGGCGTCCAGTGATCGGTCATCCTCACAAATAGAAGATCTCGTCGAGCGACTCCGTCGGCGCGATCACCGCGTGGGTTTTGCGGAAAGTTGCACGGGAGGACTTGTTTCGGCTCGCCTGGCAGCACTTCCCGGTGTCTCCGACGTTTACTGTGGTGCCGTCGTCGCTTATGCCAACGAAGTGAAGTCGGAAGTTTTGAAAGTTCCAGAGCCTTTAATTCGGCAGCTCGGAGCTGTCTCGACATCAGTGGCACAGGCTATGGCTTCGGGGGCCCGCCAAGTTTTGCGAGCAGATTGGGCCGCGAGCATCACGGGAATTGCGGGACCCACTGGAGGAACACCGCATAAACCGGTCGGCACAGTGTGTTTCGCGATTGCGGGGCCCGGTGTCGAGTGGTCAGTTCTTGTGCATTTCGATGGGGACCGTGCGGCAATTCAAGATCAATCCGCTAAGTTTGTAGTCGAGGCGCTGATCACCGCGCTAGACGAAGGTATCGAAGGCCTCCAGAAAATCCGCGTTCCGGCCAAAGTGTAAGTTTAGTGTAAATAAAAGTTGTACATTTTCGAAAATGCGGACTGAATAGGTCTCAGAACGATCACACGTGAGGGGAAGGGCCCTCATGTTATTAAAACGGCGTTTCAATAAAAAGGAAAAATCTCATGGCGACTACGACTTCAGGATCCGACCAGAAACTCGATTCAAAAGCGATGGCAGCAAAAGCAGCTTCGGCGGAAAAAGCATTGGCTGAAAAGACAAAAGCTCTCGAGCTGGCGGTCGGGGCGATTGAAAAGCAATTCGGCAAAGGTTCGATCATGCGCCTTGGAACCAACGAACCTTTGGTTCGCGATGTTCAAGTCGTTTCGACCGGCGCACTTTCTCTGGATATCGCGCTGGGTATCGGTGGTCTGCCAAAGGGCCGTATCGTCGAGATTTATGGACCGGAATCTTCGGGTAAAACAACTTTGTGTCTGTCGGTTATTGCCGAAGCACAAAAAGCGGGTGGAGTTGTGGCGTTTGTCGACGCCGAGCACGCTCTTGATATCAGCTACGCTCGAAAACTTGGTGTTCGCACGGAAGATCTTTTGATCTCTCAGCCCGACACCGGCGAGCAGGCTCTTGAAATCACAGAAACTCTTGTTCGTTCCGGTGCGATTGACGTGCTCGTTGTCGACTCGGTGGCGGCCCTTGTGCCTCGCGCGGAAATCGAAGGCGATATGGGCGACAGCCACGTCGGTCTTCAGGCGCGTTTGATGTCACAAGCTTTGCGAAAACTCACGTCGGCGATTGCGCGAAGCCAGACGATGGTTATTTTCATCAACCAGATCCGTATGAAAATCGGCGTCATGTTCGGAAGCCCCGAAACAACCACGGGCGGAAACGCACTGAAGTTTTATTCTTCGGTTCGTCTCGATATTCGCCGTATCGGTGCGATTAAAAATGGAGAAGACGTCGTCGGAAACCGCACGGCTGTAAAAGTCGTCAAAAACAAAATGGCTCCTCCGTTTGCAAAAGCCGAATTCGATTTGATGTACGGTGAAGGGTTCTCGTTGGAAGGTGACGTCGTCGATCTTGGTGCGGCTCACAATATCATCGAAAAGTCGGGCGCTTGGTATTCGTACAACGGCGAGCGCATGGGACAAGGTCGCGATCAGGCGAAGCAGTACTTAAAAGACAACAAGCCGCTGCTTGAATCGCTTCGCAAAAAGATTCTCGAACTCCACAAAATCGGTGTGATTGCTGCCGACGTCGATCCTTCGTTGAAGGCTGATGACGGTGACGACGAAGAAGTCCCAATGGGGGCCACGGCCGCAAGCAAAACCGATTTCAAGTCCGAGGTAAAAGCCGAAATGAAATCGAGTGCCCCGGCCTTGAAAACGCCAGCGATTCCGCCAGCAGTGGCGGCGGGCGCAACGAAAGAGGTCCCGAAAGACGCCCAGAAAGATGCATCGAAAGATGCGCCCAAAGACGCTCTTAAAAAAGCGACGGACGATAAAAAGGCGACAGCAATGTCGGCGGCTAAGAAGAACTAGATCTGTTGATGTTCGGACGTGGTCTTACATTTAAGACTCTGATCGTCTCAATGCCCCTGCTCTTTATGGCAGGGGCATTTACATTTCATCACTTTGATAGTGAGCGCACCACGCGACACGAATTTGATAAGGTTTCTGTCCAAGCACTGAGCGCATCGCGCCTTCGAGCGGTTTCTAGCGCGGATTCGATTTCGAAATTGGAAGCTTTGCTTTCTGAGTCCGAGCGCAAAGTTTCAGATCATCTCGCGCTTCGCGGCGCCGCTATTAAGAAAGATCAAAGTAAAACTGTCGTTTGGGCGGGAAGTGAGTTTCAGACTCCGCTATCACTTGTCTACATCCATGGATTTTCAGCGAGTCGACTTGAACTTGAACCCGTGATTTCAGACCTCGGTCGTAGGCTTAAAGCCAATATTTTTTTTACGAGGCTCAAGGGTCATGGGCTCACGGACGGCGAAGAGTTTCCGACTGTCCGAGCGCGCGATTGGGCCTCCGATGTCGATGAGGCACTCGCTATCGGAGAGAGAATCGGTCGACGTGTGATTTTGATTGGAATGTCGACGGGTGCTGCGCTGGCGATGGATGGGTATTTACGCGCCACCGATTCACAGAGTGCATCTTCTGTTATCGGAGGTCTAATTCTGTTGTCGCCCAATTATGGTCTTAAAGATTTTGGCGGTTTTCTTTTGGAAGGATCGATCGGACCTTTTATGGCGCGGTGGATACTGGGGACGCATCGAGAGTTTGAAAGCCTCAATCCTCTTCATGGCGAGCGATGGACGACGAAGTATCGCACAGAAGGTTTACCTGCAATGATGACGGCCGTCGCACGTGCCCATCAGATAGATGTATCCACTTGGAAACTTCCTGTTCTTACTGTGTACACGAAACGCGACGATGTTGTTTCAGTGGCGGAGATCGAAAAAATATCGCGTCGGTTTAAAAACAATTCGACTTTGGTGGATTGGCCTTTGGCCGAACGACATCAGCTGGCGAGCGCGGCGTTTAATCCCGAGGCGGCTTCGAAATTATCAGACTTGGTCTATGAGTGGATTCAGCGCTCGGAACGGTTACGGTAGTTTCCATTCGGTTGTCCGCGCTCGACGGTCGTATTGAACACATCGACTGCGCGTTGAAAGCTTTTTCGAATTTCAAGGCGCTCGGCGTCTGTAAGAGCGGCATGTCTTCCTTCGCCGATAATCAATTCGACGTCTCCAGCCCCCGCGCTTTTTCCAAACATATCGACGGCGAAAACGACATTTTTCAGTTTGCTGGTCGCAACCCGTCCCTCAAGCTCTTGCCGCAAAACTTTTTCGATGGCTTCACCGTGTGCGGCCAAACGGTTTCGCTCGCCCAGTGCGACGCCTTTGGGGATGAAGGAAATTCTTTGGCCTGATGGATTCTTTAACTTCGCAACATCGTCGACGAGTTTTCTTTTCGTTTCTCGACTGAGTGATTTACCGGCAACGCCAACAAAATCATCACCTGAGGATGTCGATGAGGCCAGGTAGCGTTCAATAACTCTCTTAAAGGCCCGCGTGTCGGCCAAAAATTCTTTCGTGACGGCTTTCTCGTTCTGGCGGGCTCGTGCGATGGCGTCGCGCAGATCAAGGCCCTCGGCGAGAGCGCGGGCCGTTGCCCCGCGGTTTTTCGCACCGAGGCCCGAGAAATCCGCCGAGAGACCGCCGTTGTTGGCGCCCTCAAGAGAAGCTACTTTTCGTTCGGCCACGTGAATTCCGGGACTGAATTTATCGATGATCTGATTATAGACGTAGAGACGTTCGATCTGAACTTCATCAAGGTTTGCGCCGTACTTCGCTTTAAGGCGAGCCCTTGCTTCACTGCCGATGGGATTCTTTTTTACGATGTCGAGGACGTCGTCTTTGACGAAGCCATTTTCGATGAGGCTTTTCATTTCCGGATCCGGCGCGAGGTCAACCTGCCTCATGGCTTCGGCCCACTTCTGGTAGGTGGCCATATTGCTGCGAATTTCTTGATCCTCAAAATCCCGCATTGGATTTCCCTGGCCCATGTCGCGCGACATACGTGCGGCGAAATTCGCTTCGTCGGCCGTAACGCCGAGGCCACCTCGAAACCATTTATCGACGTCGCCATCAATATCCAAGTCGTTCGCGCGAATGAATGCCGCATACTCCTTGTTGATTTCGTCGAATTTTTTCTCGAGCTCTTTTTTGATTTTCGGTGGGAGTGTGTCGCCTTTTGTTAATGGTGCGATCGCAAATCGTACGGACTTGAAGTCCGAGTAAGTGATAATGCTGACGTCGTGAGCGTACTTCTTTTGAAGCGCGTCCAAAGCTTCGAACGTCAGTTCTTTGTGTTTATTGGTCATGCTTGTCACAAGATTTTTGTCATTGGTCAGCGTGTTCACTTTTTGAAGGACCGAAAATTCGACATCGCCAAACAAGACTCCGTCTGAGGGCTCGGACTTCTCGGCCAGCTCCATCCACTTTAAGTTTTCTCGCGGTGTTGTGAATGTCTTGTTGAAGTAGGCGGCAACGATTTCGGTTCTTGGAGTGAGGGTCGAATTGCGGCCCATCTTGGCGAATTCAATATCGCAACCAATAAGCGATTTATCCGGGTCAGACGCTCCCGAGCTTACAGGATGCCCAAGCGCCAGTGCCGCACTGAAAACAAGTACGAGGTGAAGCAGATTTTTTTGAGTGAGACGCCGAGTAATCTGCACCAAAACTCATCGGAAACTTGAAGACCCAATCAAAGACAAAAGTGCCTCAGGAGGTGTCCTAAAGTGAGACTGTAAAGCCTATCAGACGCCCTTGCCGGCGCCGTTCTTCGGGTTCGCTTCTGGGGCCGCGTCGTTGTCGTGAAGGAGGGTCAAGTCAGGTCGTGGAAACTCGATCAGAAAGGTCGTTAGGCTTGCCGATGATTCAAGGCGCAGCGTCGCTCCGTTTGCAGCCGCCAAGCGCTGACTGATTGTCAGCCCAAGGCCCGTGCCGACGCCACTGGGCTTTGTCGTGAAGAACGGTTCAAACAGGCGCAGCTCGACGTGTTTAGAAATCCGGGGGCCGCTGTTCTGTACGCAGATACGAACACACGTGGCAGTTTCGCTGACACAAACTTGAATCCATCGTTCCTCAGCGTTTGAGGCGACGATTGCGTCGTGGGCATTGTTGAGTAGATTCATCAAGATTTGTGAGACTTGAACGGGGCGAGCAATGATGACTGCGTCCGCCGGATCAATTGTGACTTTCACATCGATCGAAGCAAGCCGCATTCGCTCCAGCGAGATATCTAATGTGGATTCAATAATCGATTCGACAGATTCGACACCCACGGGGTCACTCTCTCCCGAGCGCGCGTACACACGAAGTGCGTGAATCGTTCTTGTAATTCGATGAACCATTTCAATAATTTTTTGAGAGCTCTCGCGAACATTTTTTCCCTCGACTGTATCCCCCATGCGGTCGAGCATCGCCGCTCGTCCCATGATGACGGTGAGAGGGTTGTTAATTTCGTGGGCAATACCGGCCGCCATCTCGCCCAAGGCCACAAACTTAGACGTGGTACTTAGCTCGGCGAAATTTGTTTTGAGTCTCTCCGTGAGATCGTGAACACCGCGGGTGAGAACACCGATTTCGTCGGGGCGCCGAAGTTCTTTTTGATCGACCGAGACCTCGGTGAGATTGTAGGTCAACATCGATGACGTGAGAGTTTCGATTGGCAGTAGTAAAGACTGCGAGAGCCAACTGTTTAATGCAACAGCGACCAAAACTAGGACCGCAAAAATTGCTAGAATAAGTTTTCTCATAACAACGATGGGCTTCTCGAGCTCATGTTTGTTGACCCGGTAGGCAAGTTTCCAAGAGTTCGCGGGTTCGGCGAGGTTCGTTTTTTCGTAAAAGATCGTGTAGGCGTCGGCACTTTCGTAGAGGGTACCGCTGTTCTCAAGCTGCTCGGATCGCAGAACCGCGCCGCCTCGTTCAAGATTAAAATCGGTCGAGGCTTCATTCTTGAGAGCCAGAGACGTCGATGCAAGACGCGAATAAATTCGAGAGCCATCTCTTGAAAAAAGCTGAACTTCAGAAGGCAATGGGCCCTTTTGCGGATCCGAAAGGCCAACCAGTGAGCGTTTCAAATTCGCAAGAGGAACAGTGGCCAGAACAAACCCACGCAATGGCTCACCACTCGCTTGAACTTTGGTTAGGAAGTGAACGACAGGGCGGGTACCGCTGGATACATCGAATTGAAAAACGGGGCCCTCGGCCTTCGTGGCGCGATCGAAAAGATCACTCATTTCTGACTTTAAGCCCAAGTTCAAGCGATTGAGGTCAATGCGGCGGATTCTCTGAATGTCGTAGAAACTGATGCTTTGGTAGGTGTGATAGTATTGGCGATAGTCTTCAAATCGGCTCTGAATCTGATCGTAATCGAGTTTTCGAAAAAAGAATGTGCTTCTGCTGAGGGTGCGTTGTTCGGCGATTCGAGATTTAAAAAATCGATCCACCGTAAGGAGTGTCTGATGGCTCGCACGTTCGACATCTTTTATCGCGAGATGCTGAAGATATTTTTCGCCAAAAATAAAAAAAGTAACACCCAGGACAGAGACTGTTAAAATTAAAAGCGTCAAATTGAAAACAAGAAGTCGCGTGCGGATTTTCATTGTTCGCGACCAGAGCCGGCCAGCGGCTCATACCTCTTTAGAGAGGAAAATTTTCGTTTCGGCTTCGACCTGGCTTCAACGTTCATCGCACGGTCGTCTTCGAGGCGGCGAATCACCGAATCATCGAGAAGACGATCGATATCGGCGGGGTCAATTTCAAGACCACGCGTGCTCATGAACGAAGTGATGGCGCGTGCCTCACGCGATAAGGGGCCGCCGTCTTGATAGAGTCGAATGTTTTCGTCGAGGTCGGCAGGGCGGATGTTTTCATCTGTAAACCGCTGGGCGTCTTCCGGAGAAATATCGAAATATTTTGCAGGAATCGATGCGAAGGCCACGGGATCTGACTTCTGAAATGTCAGCGCTTCAAAGTAGGCTCTTGCAATTGCAATCGGAATTCTGCCGGTCCGAGAAATTTCTGCGCGAAAGGCCATGCCGCTAATGACGAAATTCGGATTTTGTGCCGAACTCAAAACGGGGCGCAGTCCACGCCGAACTCCCTCGCTGAGCGCGGGATCCCACGTGTGGCCAGCATCGATTTTGCCATCCAAGATTGCTTTCGGCACGTCATCGATAGGGACCGTATAGAATTTAATTTTCCTAGGATTGATGCCGGCTTGCTCGAGGCTTCGCACCACAAAGTACTCGGCAAACGAATTGAGCTCGGAAATTCCAATTCGGAGTCCCTCAAGATCTATCGGCCGCAAAATTCGCGGGTGGGCTAAAATAACGTCTGCCAGAGAGTAGTCCGTGGCCACAAGCATCTGAATCGGCGCACCGAGGTTTTGCAAAACCACAAAGTCCGTAAGAACTCCCGCTGATGCTTGTGTCACACCGGTGCGCAGCCAATCGTTCAGTTCGCCGATGGTGTCGGCCTTGTAGAGGTCGACGTCGACACCATGTTTCTTGAAGAGACCTTTTTCGTGCGCCACCACCAGCGGGTAAAATCCGGCCCAGTTGTAGACTCCTAAACGAATCGGACCATCCTCATCCGCAGCGGTCTCCGAAGGACTGATAATATTTGAGAGTTCGCAGCCATAGTTTATCGCCCCCCCGAATGAGGCGACAAAAAGAGCTGACCAAACAGCAAGGGGCCACGATCTTTCCGGAAGCAGGCGTCCACAGAAATTTCTAAATTCATTGAGGCGTTTCACGCCCTCTGTTTTGAATCATTTCTTAACAAAAAGTTAAGCAGAATAATTGTGGAGCTGAAGTACAGACTCTGCGCGTTGAAATTCTGGTACGACGAAGGAAATGCTGAGGGCTCCGACAAAAACTTTCCTTGGGCGGATGTTCTTTTTCTCGAGATTTTCAAGGAGTCGAGCCACCAGAGCCGTTGTTGAGCCACCCTGGCAAGTCACGGTGACAGTCGACACCTTCTCCGGATCAATGCTGACAGCGTTTTTGGTTGGTGGAGAGCTTTTGAGAGCGTGGACCAAGGCCTCTAAAACTTCCGCCGAAGATGTCATCAAAATGTTAATTTGTGAATTCTCGAAAGAGATATCCAAAACCTGCGGCAGGGGAAGCGTCTGCCTGGCGAGTATTTCGTTGAACACATTAAGGCCCTCGCCGATGGAGGAGGCCTTGATCCGGCAAAATCTCACGTCAGCATGCGATGTGATGGCCAAAATTTTCTCGTTTTCAAAAGTCGCTACAGACATTGCTTCTTTCGACGTCACTTTGGTTTCTCCTGTTGTGGCTTCAGCTTCGGCGTCGAGCTTGGCGCTTTCGTTTGCGTCGTCGTTGGTCGACGTGATCCATGTGATCCCGGACAAATTATCTTTGGAATGAGCAAGTCCGACGGCCAATCGCACGCCGTGCGTGGCGGCTAGCTCGACACTTCGGTAATGGAGCACTTTCGCGCCCCAAAAAGTCATGTCGAGAAGCTGCTGATGTGTCAGGTGACGGATCGGCCGAGCGTTAGGCACTAATTTTGGATCTGCGGAAAGAATTCCGGGAACTTCTTTTAAAATTTCGCAGTGATCAGCCTGAAAAGCGGCCGCGAAAGCGACGGCGGTCACATCTGTGCCGCCGCGACCGAGAGTTGTGATTTCTTTTGTTTTTGGCGACACGCCTTGAAAGCCAGCAAGAATCACAACATTTCCGCAGTCGAGCTCGTGCTGAACACGCGTCGACTTAACATCGACAATGCGAGCATTGGAATGAGTCTCGTCGGTCAAAATTCCGGCCTGCGATCCCGTAAAACTTATGGCCTTAGCGCCTGGAACTAATTCCATGAGTGCGTCAGATAAGGCCATAGAAAAGAGGGCCATGCTGACGCGCTCGCCGGTCGAGAGAAGCATGTCGAGTTCGCGGCGATTGGGTTTTGAACTCACGGAGTAAGCGAGTTCAATCAGGCTATCGGTTGTTGCACCCATCGCACTGACAACGGCGATGACATTTTTACCCGACGCGCGAAGGTGAGCGACGCGGCGAGCGGCCGATTTGATGTGCTCCGCAGACGCCAGGCTCATACCGCCGTATTTTTGAACGACCAGCGGCCGCCGAATTTTTTCTGGCCGGTTTTCTGGCCGGTTTTCTGGCCGGTTTTCTGGCCGGTTTTCTGGCAAGCTTTCCGCCACGTCTTTTTCCTGTCGTGCGACTTTTTACTGAACGACGCGACTTTCGCCGTTCACGTACTGTGATACAGCAATTTTGGAACCTTTGGGAATTCGAATTCTATGACTTTTTACTTCGCGAGGTATGAAGGCTTTTAGCAGCTCGGGGTTGAGCTCTGTCAGCGAGCGCTCGCTCACGCCCAAATGCCCAGCGAGGTTCAACAAATCGGTACCGCCTGGCACATCGATGAAATCAAAGGCGTAGGGAATTTGGAACTGAAGATCCCGAAAACCATAAAGTGCTGGTGCTTTTGAAATCAGCATCGCTGCTAGCATCTTTGGTACGTAATTTCTGGTTTCTTCAGGAATCGCTCCGCGATCGGCCAGCTCCCAAAAGCTGTTGGTTTTGTGTCGCTTGATCACGCGCCGCACTCCGTTTTCACCCATATTGTAGCTGGCTGCGACCAAGTACCACGATCCGAACTGGCTGTAGAGATCGGTCATGTAAGCAATCGCCGCTTTTGTGGACTTATCGAAATCACGTCGCTCGTCGATCCACCAGTCGATATCAAGTCCGTAGCGTTGACCGGTTGGCGCGATGAACTGCCACATACCCAGCGCGCTGGCGTGGCTCAAAGCGCTCGATGAAAAGCCGCTTTCAATCATTGCGACGTAGGCGAGATCCAAGGGAAGGTTCGCTTTCTGAAGTTCATCTTGTATCGCGGGGATAAATCTGGACGATCGCTCAAGCCAGCGGCGAAAAGACGGCCGCCCTGAAGTTTGAAAATACTTAATCCATTTCCGCACACGCGCATTGTAAGTCACAGGGTAGTCGAAAATGAGATTGGCCTCACTGACCTCTCTGGGCTTTGCTTTCGCCATCACTTGGTCCGCCGCAGCGATACCAAGATCTGGCGTGGCGACCACGGGCTTTTTCTCTTTGATCTTTCGAACGCGTCTTTTCACGGCAGCGGTGTCGCGCGAAGCGGCCGACTTCGGCGCTGCTATGGTTGATTCCTTCAGGGGCATTTTTACGACAGGAGTTTGTGCCGAGTCTTGAGAAACGGTCCAGCCCGAGCTCTTTAGAACCCGAGTCGTTGCACAGCCCATCGAGAGCGCGACGACAGAAACAATCGCGATCAAATTTGTCTTGGTCATCCTGACCTCCCTTCCGTCGAGACCAGTTTGCGGTGAGTGGGCTTCGATGTCGAGCAGGTTTGACGTCGAGGAGGTTTGACATGTCTCGGTGGTTTATTGGCGGTGCTTTGGTCGAGGTCTTCAGCGCGCGAGTTTTGTTTTTCATCCTTAGATTCAGTTATTTCGCTTCTGTAACTTGAGTCGAGAAAGAGTCGAGGTGGCATGAGGCGTGCTTTATTTGAAATATGTGAGTGAGTTTTAGGTCGTGACGAAGCGCCAGGACGGCGACTTCGACTGGACGAACGTCAGGAGGACGAATGAGTAAAGGCATTTTCACCGCGGTCAGTGGTGCGATGGCCCAATCGGCGCGGCTCGATACTGTGGCGAACAATCTCGCCAACGTGAACACGACCGGGTTTAAGCGAGACGGACAGCTCTTTCGCGAGTACCTCACTTCTTACAACAAAGAACCAGGAGCGATCGAAGCGCCACGTGTTCCTGCGTCGCTCGAGTCTTTCTATGCTCACAACGGCGGCGACAAGTCGTTTGTTGATCTGGACGGCACCTACTCTGACTTCTCACAAGGAACAATTCGACCCACGGGCAACAACCTTGATATCGCGCTTGAAGGCGACGGCTTTTTTGAAGTCGCAACACCTGAAGGTGGTCGCTACACCCGCGCCGGAAATTTTTCGGTCGATGGCGATGGTCGCCTTGTCACAAAACAAGGATTCCCGGTTCAGCGTCAAGGTGGTGGAGAATTTCGGTTCACAACATCAGACGTGACAATCGCCTCCAACGGAGAAGTCTTTGAACAAGGTCAGAGCGTCGGAACACTGGCCCTTGTGAAAGTGGCCAACAAAGATGCGCTTCTAAAACAGGGCGCGAATCTTTTCGCACTTAAAGAGAATCTTGACGCCCAAATTTCTCAAGCCGTCGATGTGAAAGTGAATCAGGGATTCTTAGAGGGAAGTAACGTCAATATCGTTCGCGAAATGACGGATATGATTTCGGCCACGCGCACATTTGAAAGCACACAAAAAGCGATACAAGCCTACGACCAGATGGCCGCGAAAGTGGTCAACGAAGTTCCCAAGCTAAACATGGGCTAATTGCGACGAGAGGAATTTGAATTATGATTAAATCGCTGACGACGGCCGCGACCGGCATGCAGGCTCAACAAACAAACATGGATGTGATCGCCAACAATCTGGCGAACGTCTCGACCGCAGGCTTTAAAAAGTCGCGCGCTGAGTTTGAAGATCTCATGTATCAGACACTCAAAGAGCCGGGCGCCGTTTCGGGTCTCAATTCTATTTCGCCCACCGGTGTGCAAACAGGTCTTGGGGTTCGCACTGCGGCGATTCAAAAAGATTTTGATATCGGCGCTGGTAAAATTACGAAGAACCCGCTTGATATTCAAATTGAGGGTCCCGGATTTTTTCCTATCCAACTCTCGGATGGTCAGATCGGCTACACGCGAGACGGACAATTCAAAAAAGATCCTTCGGGGCGTCTGGTCGACAAAAATGGCAACGCTCTTCAGCCTGAAATCGTCATTCCGCAAAATGCCAATGGGATCGACATTGCTCCCAACGGGCAAGTGACAGTGACGGTGGCTGGAAACATCGCGCCGCAGGCGATTGGCCAGATTCAGGTCGTCAATTTCGTCAATCCAGCAGGTTTGAAATCGATGGGTAAAAACGTATTTATGCCCTCGGGGGCCAGCGGCCTTCCGGCGCAAGGTGTGCCTGGCCAAAACGGTATGGGTGAACTAGCGCAAGGTCAGGTGGAATCATCGAACGTCAACATCGTCGATGAGATGGTCAATATGATCACAGCCCAGCGATCGTACGAGACCAATTCGAAAGTAATCCAGGCTTCCGACCAAATGCTTCAAAGCACAAATCAACTTCGATAGGGGACTATGACCGTTCTACTTGAAGCTCTATTTTTAGCGGCCATGATGGTGGCTGCAATTTTCGCGGGATCTGAAGCGTGGTCGAAAGAATCGATCGGCGTTGAATCCCAAGCGGCAACCGCTTTGATGATCGTCATTCGTCCAGCTGTGAATTTAGATGTGGCACCGGACGAGTCTGGTGAATCAGGGAATTCCGCAGCGGTGCGGGAGCTTACGCTGGCGGAAATCGTGGACACGGCGACCATTCCTGTGGCTCAACGTGAGAATGTCCTTCGACATCTTCGCACCGTCGTCCTTACGGATCTTCCGGCCTTCGGAGAAGAAAGAACATTCACACAAGAGGGCTTAGAGGCCATCGTCGGCGAAGCTACCCGACGTTTGGAGTCGGCAGGATTTTCGGTCGAGTGGAAAGTTCCCGCTCGAAGTCACATCTTGCGAAAAAGTAATTTTAGCCGCGAGGCCGTTTCAAAAAGTCTTCGTCAGGAATTCAGTTCAAGGTGCGGCGGCTGCGAAGTCGTCCTGCGCAAAATCGAAATGCCGAAGGTACAAGGTCTCAAAATTCATACATGGCGGCTTGTCGTACGTGCGGATCGTCCTCGCGGAAACTTCGCAGTTCCCATAGAAATTGATCTTCTCAGTGACTCCGAAGACCTTTCGAAAACATCGCGAAAAACATTGATGGTCACTGGCGACGTTGAGCTCTACGCGAACGTGCCTGTCGCAACCCGCGCCATCTCTGGGTCCGAGAAAATCACGGCCACAGATTTCAAAATAGATCGCCGCAATGTCACGTTTGCGCTTGATACGGCTGCTCTCTCACAAGAAATCTTGGCCTCGGTGGCGGCAAAGGGTCTCGCTTTCGGTGAACCGATTTGGAAGTCATCGCTTCGTCGAGAACAGTTGATTCGTTTTGGTGATCCGGTTCGTGTGCAGGTTGGGGGCGAATCATGGAGCATCACGTCTGATGGCGTGGCACAGGGTTCCGCCGCCCTCGGAGATTCAGTTCGTGTCAAAGTCGGCAAGTCACAAAAGCTCGTGTCGGGAGTTTTGAAGGAGAAGGGTCTTGTTGAAATTGAATAGACAAACCGGAAGTCGCAGTCTCATGCTTGGGTTTCTTTTGATCGCGCTGTCGATGGCGTCGGGATGTGCGTTTTTCAACCGTGGCCTTCAGGCGGATCGCCCGAAAATCCCTAAATATTCGGACCAGGATAATCTCGCTTTCGCTTCCGATAAAAAGTATCGGCGAATGAATCGAAATAAATTTGAAGACGAAGCGGAACTTGGTGCCCAGGCCGGTTCGCTGTGGGTGATGGAAGGCCAAGGTGCTTATCTTTTTGCGCAAAACCAAACGCGCATGATGGGAGACCTCCTCAACGTGCGCATGGAAGGCAATCCAAGATCACAGCTGAGTAGCAAGGTGAAAGTGATTACGAAACTTCTTGAAAGACTTGAAGCTCCGGTCAGAGCGCCGGCCGCTGCGGCCAAACCACCGGGCGCAGCCGATCCAGCTGCGGCCGCTGCAGCTCCGGCAGCAGCTCCGGGCGCCGCCGCGCCCGATGCAACAGCCGCCTCAACAGAAAAGACCGTTGATCCAAAAGATCCGATCGCAAATATTCAGAATGTTCCCACCCGAATTGTCGAGCAGTTGAAAGACGGCAGTTACCGCGTCAAGGGTGTTCAGCCATTTATGATTGGTCGGCGTGAATACAAAGTGATCGTGACCGGCGTTGTTCGGCCCGAAGACTTTGACGACAACGGAATTGATTCTTCAAAACTTCTCGACTCGCAGTTCGACATCGTTAGTTCGCGCAAAGGAGCCACTCTGTGAAAAATCTAGAAAGAAAACTCTTTCTTGTGGCGGCGTTTTCGTCGGTGTTTCTTTTCAGTGATTTTGGACACTCCGCGCGCGTGAAAGACATCGCCAATGTTCGCGGTGTTCGCGACAACCAACTCATCGGCTACGGCGTTGTTGTTGGCCTTAAAGGCACAGGCGATTCCAAATCAGAATTCACGAACAAGTCGATTGTTCGCATGCTTGATAAGCTTGGAATGAAAGTCGAAGACAAAGAGATCGCTTCCAAAAACGTAGCTGCCGTTGTCATTACGGCGTCTCTTCCGGCGTTTGCGCGCGCGGGAAATCGACTCGATATCACGGTGAACTCCATAGGTGATGCATCGTCATTGGCAGGTGGTACGTTGATTCAATCGCCGCTACGCGCGGCCGATCAAAATATTTACGCCGTGGCGCAAGGTTCGCTTCTTGTTGGGACGGGCGCTGACAGTCACACAACCGTTGGTAGGATTCCGAACGGCGCGATCATTGAACGCGATGTCGCTGAAGATTTCACTGCGAGAAAAATGTTTCGGCTAACGCTGCACAATCCAGATTTCACGACGGCGGCTCGTCTTTCTAAGCGCATCAACATGGATCTTTCGGGAAAATACGCAACGGCGAAAGACGCCGGCACCGTCGACATTATTGTTCCGTTCGCCTACGAGGGCCGCGCCGTGGAACTGCTGGCAAGTATTGAATCTTTGGACGTCACCCCCGACACTCGAGCCAAAGTTATCGTCAATGAAAAGACGGGCACCGTTGTGATTGGTGACACCGTTCGAATATCGCGAGTCGCCATTAGCCATGGTGAACTCACGGTTCGCGTCGACGGTGGCAAGTCTAAAGGAAAAGACGGCGACCGTGTTGCGGTCTTTGATTCCGGCACAAGCGTTGGTGATCTTGTTCGATCTCTCAATCAAATAGGTGTGAGTCCCCGTGATTTGATTACGGTTTTGCAAAACATTAAGGCGGCCGGTGCTCTTCAGGGCGAACTTGAAATTCTGTAAGGCTGTTAACCTTGGAGATCTAGTCCAGTGTCTGTAGGTCGTGGAACGTTAGGCAGCAAACCTAGTACTGAGACCAGAAAACCGAAGTTCGGGCTGGCCTCGACCGCGAAAGTGTTTCGATCTGAGACATGTGAACATAAAATTATAGAATGGGGCACGACATGGATGTCGCGTCCCTTGGGTAAGGTGGGTTGGAGTTTATTCAACCAAGGATGGTTTAAGAGCAGAGCCGTTTCGAGCAGGAAACAGGGGCACAGAGTCAGCACGCTAGGATTGGCGACTACACTAGGCTTAATCTGTAAACAGCGCAGGATGCGCGTATGGCTCCGATCCACCAACCCGTTTTTTTCGCCGTTTTTTTTAGGCGTTACCGTTTTGGTTTTCATAGCTGCGGCGCCCGCCTCTGCAGAGAAGCCTCCGACGCCACCCCTACGTGAGCCGGCCGTAAACGAGCCACCTGTCAGAGATCCACGCGTGCTGGACGCCGCGAAGATGTACGAAAAATATTTTCTCGGACAAATGATGAAGGCGATGCGCTCGACGGTGAGTAAGTCCGAGCTTGAAAAGCCATCGATGGGCGAAGGAATTTACCGCGAGCAGTTGGATGATCAGTATGTTGATTCCTGGGGCGAGCGCGGCGGCATCGGCTTGGCCGACATGATCCATGACGAGCTTGTCGGTAAAGCTGAAATGATGAAGATGCGTCGACAAGCGATGAAAGACGCACGAAAAAAAATGGCGGCGCGCGCGTCTGGTGATACTTCAGAAGAAAATCGTCCAGGCATGGCACTTACGGATCGCGACGTTTTAAAAGTTCGCAGGCTTCCGTCGGCGCCGAGAAGCGAATCGAGTGACTCGACAGCATCGCTCGTTCACGAAACAATTCTCGTCTCCTTGGCTCCTACAAAAACTCGCGCTGTCGATGGGCCTGAATCCGTTCGAAGTCCCTGGGCAGGCCGGATTGAATCCGTTCGGAGCGACAACGGAAAAGTCGTGCTCGGCCTATTGACGACGTCGGATCCCGGCGCCGGAGCCGGGCTTGAAAAAGAGACGGCGCCCGCGCGTAAAGTTGAACTGGCTTTTGACGGAGTGACAATTTCCGTCACAGTCGGAGACCTGATTCAAGCGGGCCAAACCCTAGGGCATTTGGCGCCAGGCGCTCGGGGCATTATCGTTCGACAGACTTTGGTCCAGAAACGAAATAGCAAAGAGCTATAAAATTCTGGCCTTTATGGGCTCGTGGTTTCCTGTCTCATTGTGATACACTTTTAGAAGCAGTGGAGGTTTCATGAAAGTCTCAAATACAGGCCCGAACAGTGTGGGCAGCGGTCTTGCGGGCACAGCTTCGACAGGCGCTGCGACTGAAACTGTTAAATCCGCACGCAACGGAAAATCTCCAGCGGCTGACGCTTTGGGTGCGACGTTAGGATCTTCGGCGAAAGTTGAAGTGTCATCACGCGCACAAGAGATGAAAAAAATTAAAGAAGCAGCAACTCCTGGTGTCGACGAAGCGAAAGTGGCGCGTCTTCAAGCTTTGATTGATAGCGGCGCCTACAAAGTTGACGCCGAAGCGATCTCCGAGCGATTGGTCAGTGAACAGCTGAAAATGAACGAGTAGCGCTGAACGAGTAGCGAACACGAACTGTTTTTTTCTTTTTGGTCCCAGCCTCTCAAGGAAGAAAGGCACCGAACGATGAGTCTTCTAACAAACCACACGGATCCCACATCTCTTGCTAGCCGCGAGGCTATCTACAGCGAATTGCTGTCGTGTCTTGATGATCTTGTGAAAATTTACCGCTCACTTCTCGAAGTGGTGCGAAAAGAAAAAGAAATTCTTGTGGAGAGTCGTCTCGACGAACTCAACGAGAACAACAAAGCCAAAGATACTCTATTGGTTCGCATTCGTTCGCTGGAAAATAGCCGAACGAAATTGGCGCGCGATCTTGCGGTTCTCACATCATCGGACGTAGATCAGCCGCGACTTTTAGAACTGGCGTCGAATATGCCAAAAGGGCAAGGCGACCGTCTTCGCAATATGCATTCAGTTCTTGAGCTCTTGGTGCGTCGAGTGTCGGAAGTAAATAAGGCGAATGAAGAACTTGTTCAGTCAGCACTTCGATCCATAACAGGCGCAATGGAAGCTATCAAAGATGGATTGGCGCCAGCGAAAACGTACGGTCAAAAAGGGTCGATGGAGCAAAAGCCGGAAGGCGGCGCTCTAGTTAGTCGCGAGGCTTAGGCTCGAAGATTAAGAAGAGAAGAACGTGTTTTAGAATCGCGGTCATAGGATGTGACTGCATGACGACAAGGATGTAGGTCGATATGTCTAAAATCCACTCGATGATGGACATCGGGAAGCGGTCGATGATGAATAGTCAGACCGCTTTGCAGACATCCGGCCATAACATTGCCAATAAAAGCACGGAAGGATTCTCTCGCCAGCGTGTTGAGATTCAAACAAACGTACCTGTCGGCTCCGGTAAACTTCGCTACGGCATGGGTTCGAAATCTGCGGCCGTCACTCGCATCAACAATCCCTATCTTGAACGACAGATCGGAAACGAACGATCGCTTGGCGGGTTTCACGACGGTAAAGCCGAGGCCATGGCGCGAGTCGAGCAAGTTTATAACGAACAGCAGAACAAGGGCCTCAATCAATTTGTGGCTGATTTCTTTTCTTCAATTCAAGAGCTTGCGAACAACCCAGAGAGTCTTGCGACAAGAACTCAAGTTCGCGAGACGGCCGATTTTTTGACGAAAGACTTTAAACGCGTTCATTCGCAGCTCACGGAAATCACTCGCGACCTCGATCAGCAGATCAAAAGTCAGCTGGACGAAGTGAACGGGATGACAAAAGAGATCGCCAATCTGAACGAAAAAATTCAGCAGGTTGAACTTTCTGGCGGCAACGCCAATGACGAGCGCGATCGCAGGGAGCTTCTTTTGAAGCAAGTTGGCGAGCGCATCAACATTCGCTGGGCCGAGGGCGCGGACACATCGGTGACGGTGACGGCGGGAAATTCGGCGCTTCTGGTGGCGGGCTACGATTCGAAGACTTTAATTGCAAAGCCCACGTCGGAAACGGCCACTAAGGGCGAAGGCAACGTCGATATTTTCTATCTCAGTAAACCCGACGCGGAACCATACAAAGTCACCGAACAGATTACCGGTGGAAAAATCGGCGGCGCCCTGGAAGTGCGCGACAAAGTCGTGACGGAACTTTTGGGCGACGTTGATAAGCTTGCGTACGGATTTGCAGCAAATCTGAACGAAGTGCATCGGTCAGGTTTCAATGCCTACAATCAGACCGGACAAAACTTTTTTGAGCTACCAACTCAGCTTCGCCATGCTTCGGCGAATCTGTCGGTCTCAAAAAACATTCTTGATGATGTTGGGCGTATTTCGACGGGCGCTGGTCCAGCGTCTCCGGGCGATTCGCGAACGGCTGTAAAGATGGCGCGACTTCAGCAAGACAAAACGATGAACGGTGAAAACACGTTCGACGAATTCTACAACAGTGTTGTCGGAAAAGTCGGCATTCAGGCACGTCGCGCCGAGACAGCCAGCGCCACCCAACGCGACATCGTGAAACAAATGAGCAATATTCGAGAGAGTATCAGTGGCGTGAGTCTTGACGAAGAGGCGACAAAACTTATCGAGTATCAAAAGTCTTTCGATGCCAGTGCGAGACTGATTCGCACCGCCGACGAAATGTTTGATACGATTTTAAATCTGAAACGAATGTAAGGATTAAGCTCGGATGCGTATCGCGGATAAGATGAACTACAATCAGGTCAACGCCGGGATTCAAAAGAATCGCGCCGAGCTTTCTGATTTACAAAATCAGGCGTCGACACAAAAGCGCGTGAATAAACCCAGCGATGATCCGCTGGCCGCGACGCGTGTTCTGTCGGCCCGCACCAATGTCAGCGCAAGCAACCAGTACATTAAGAATATCAATCAGGCGAAAACGTTTCTCGAGTACTCCGATCAGTCTCTGGGCGAAATGACCGAAGTTTTAACAAGAGCCAAAGAACTCGCCATCGCGCAAGCGACCGACGCCGGAGCGAACGCGGCTTCGCGGGCCGTGACGGCCACAGAGGTGAGTCAGCTCTTTGATCAAACGGTGCAAGTCGGAAATCGAAAACTGGGCGATCGCTTTCTTTTTGGTGGATTTAAAACGACCAATCCGCCGTTCACCAGCAACGGTGAGTACAGGGGCGATACTGGCGAAATGCGAGTCGCCATCAATAAAGAAGCTGACGTCCCTATCAATGTCCCGGGGAGCCGCGTGTTTTTGGGAGCGGGAATTCGGTCGGGCCGCTCGAACAGTGAAGCACCAACCGGTGCGCCAGACGATGCACGTGCCGGTGCACCAAATGATGCGCCATCCGGTAAAATAGAATCGTCGCCTGAAACTTCACCACAGCCTAAAAATGCAGCGGCAGTTCGAGCTCCTGCGGGCGATATTTCAACGGAATCACCGGATGCGGTGGCGACGAGTCAGGGCAATTTGTCAGCGACTTGGCGCAATCAAGGAACCAATGTTTTTGGCGTTTTATCAGACCTCGAAGTGAGTTTAAAAACGAACTCCAAAGAGGGCGTTCAGGATTCACTTGATAGGCTGGACGAGGCTTTGGCGCAGGTCGTACTGGCGCGAGCGGAGGTCGGATCTCGACTTTCAACGCTCAATAGCTCGATGGAGAATTTGACCAAAGGTGTGATCGATTCGAAGTCCCTCGCCTCAAGTCTTGAAGACGTCGACACGTTCGAGCTCGTCTCGGATCTTAACAAATCTGAAAGTACCTTAAAGGCATCTCTAGCTTCGTCGGGAAAACTCATTCAGCCGAGCCTCCTTGACTTCCTCCGGTAGCAAGAATAGCTAAAGCGTCGCTTCGTTTCTTCCGTTAAGTGGTTGGAACGCAGTTTTAGATTTTTAGACGTTTTTTAGCACTGTTACTTAACGGACACTTTGACCAGGACGTTGAAGGAGACCCGAATGCTGGTATTAACCAGGAAGCTCGGCGAATCGATCGCGATTGATGATCACATTAAAATTCGGGTTGTCCAGATCAAGGGCAAGCAGGTTCGACTCGGCATTGAAGCGCCGAAAGACACGAAAATTCACCGCGAAGAAGTGTATATGGCAATCCAAAGCCAAAACACGGAGTCGGTGAACACGACCAGCGAGACAACTCGAGCGGTCGCCAAGCTCCTTAAGACATAATCTTTTTACGCGGCGCACATACGTCGCCGCTTCCCAAGACCGCTGAGAAGGCCGTTTTGCCTAGCTATCCACAGATTTTACCGGCTTTTCGCACAGACTTCTCCACTTCTGTCAGTATTTCACTTGCACCCATGAAATGAGGGTCATTACGCTTGAGTGGTAGGGGCGGGGCTTTCGTCGTGCGGTCTGGTTGAAGAAGAAATTCACCGAACGCGAACTTCGAAGTGTCTTGAGCGTGAGGGTGCCAAACAGTTTGGCGCTTTGTTGAGGGGGCTTCATGGCGGCAGTAAAAGTACAAACGTCGCGATTTGGGCATGTTCAGTGTCAGGACGAAGATCTTATTCTTTTTCCTGAGGGCATTCTCGGTTTCGCAGATCTACGCAAGTTTGTTTTGCTGGACGATCCATCGGACGAAATTTTCGCCTGGCTTCAGAGCTGCGAAATTCCTCAGATCGCATTCCCAGTTCTTGAGCCCGAGCTTTTCTCGGCTGGATTTCAACTGAACCTCACGAAACATGATCTCGAAAGCCTGGACCTCAAAAAAGCTGCGGGCCTTCGTTCGTTTGCTATCATCACAGTGCCTGAAGACCCAACGCAGATGACAGCCAATATGAAAGCTCCGATCGTCATCAATATTGAAAAACGATCGGCTCGGCAGATCGTGCTTCAAGATAACAATCTTGCGATTCGCGAACCGATTTTTGCCAAGCTGCAAAGTCGTGTCGTCCAATTCCCATTGAGCCCCATCAAGACTCAAGCGGCGAACTGGGGTGTGGCTGTGAAACTTCCGTCGCGTGGCGAACCAGAAGCCGCGATCTAGATCCAGGAGCGCCCTTCGCCCGTAAACGGTTGCCCCTGAACGTTCGCCCAGTCGTGGCCAGTAATTCGAAGCCCGTCTCAATTTTAGAACTGTGATATCCGAAGAGTTTTGTGAGCCAGTATGGCTCGTTTCCTAGGGAGGCCAGGATGGTGCCCGCCAAGGAAAGGCTCTTCGGGTATGGTAAAATTAGTTCGAACGCTTGCGGCGATTTCCGCCGGGGTTACTGTTCATTTCATGATGAGTGTTGCTGAAGCGCAGACGCGCACGTCAGCTGTTTCCGATGTACCAATGATCTTCGACGTCAGAAAGTCGCTTCCGATGGAGCCGACCGAGCCGTCGTATCACGATTTTTATATCAACGCGGGAACTGAAGTCGGCCTTAAAAAAGGTCAGTACGTTCCGGTTCAGCGGGCGCTTCCGATTCATGATCCTGTACAAAACAAACAGCAAGCGATTCTCACGGTGTCGGTGGGAAAAATTCTTGTCATTCACGTCGAGCGAAATATGGCTGTCGCGCGACTGGTGACCGAGCTGAGCGATGATGAGCGTCCCACTTTGGAATTTGAATCCATCATGATCGGTGACCGCATCGACATGAAGGGCATAACGATGGAAGCGCCAAAAGTTATAAAGAAAAAGAAAACGGCCTCCGTGTCGTCCGCCGGACCCACGGTCACGGCGATGGTCACTGAAACTTCAGTGACGGCGGATGCGCTCGCGGGTGCTGGTACAGCGGACAGCGCTACGCCGGCGTCTCTGCCTCCGTTGGGGACGCCCGTGAATGTCGGCGCGACACCTGCTGTCGTCGGCACGGCGCCTGGGGCTGCTCCGGAAGCAAGTAAACCGGTAAAAACTGAGTCTGCTTTACAACCTTCAGCACCTCCAAGGGTGACACAGACTCTTCCACCGCCTACAGCTTAGGGCATGACAGATCGTTTCGCCGTTGTTGTTGTTCAAAAGCTTTCGCGGTCCTTCGAAGATGAAGCGACCGCAATTTTATTTTCAGCTGGCGCCGAGGGCGTTTCAGAGGATCTTCCGTTTGTTCAAAAAGATCTTCGGTATGATCCTGAAATTGTCGAAAGCGCCGAAGTCACGCTGAAGGCTTATTTTACAAATCTTCCGACGGAATCCGCGAGAATCGAAATCGAGACCGAACTTCGCGCGCTTGATGGTGCGATTCAGATGTCGATGACTTTGGAGAATCACAAAGACTGGCTTGAAGAGTGGAAGAAGGGTTTTGTTCCTTTTCTATTCGCGGCTCCGTTTTGGATTGTGCCGAAGTGGTGTGAAATTCCAGACGAAGTAAAGGCGTCACCAAAACATGTTTTGCTGATGGATCCTGGAATGGCGTTTGGTACCGGCACACATGAGACCACGCAGCTGGCGGCGGGACTGACGGTCGAATGGATGACAAAGGAAGGTGCCTCGTTAAAAGCGCGTGATGGCGGAGCGAGAGTCCTAGATGTCGGTACCGGCACCGGGGTTTTAGCTTTGATCACAGAACGTATGGGTGCTTTTAGCGCTGTCGGTCTTGATATCGATCCTGAGGCGCGGCGCACGGCTCGCGAGAATCTGGAACTCAACCGCTCGATCGCGACTAAAATCGATGACCGTGATTTGAGTGATGTCGCGCGCGAATGTGTGGCCCAAGGGCTTCAGTACGATCTCGTTATCGCCAACATCATCGACGGTGTTTTGTTAGTTTTAGCCGAAGACCTTGCGAAAACAGTGAAGCGCGGTGGAACTTTGGTTCTTTCCGGAATACTTACGGACCGCGAAAACGAGTTTCACGAAAAATTCGCCGGCATG
>LNFM01000166.1_pt1 | contig 161950 bp, 148 predicted proteins | sample 596031 | NCBI WGS metagenome assembly LNFM01 (sample SAMN04254537, study PRJNA301005) | activated carbon metagenome | isolation source: dual media filters at the Ann Arbor, Michigan drinking water treatment plant | place: USA: Ann Arbor | reverse complement strand
ACCGGCCTGCGGGTGAACGGCGAGAAAAGCCTCGTGTGGTGGCACGCGCATTTGCGCGCGAACCAGGTGAAGGCCGGCGAGATCGTGGAGCGCGACGGGCGCAAGACGCTGGATTTCGAGGATCACGAGGGCCAGCGGCTGAGCCTGATCGATGACGGCGGGCGCGGCGAGGCGCATCCCTGGGCCAGAAGCCCGGTGCCGGCGGAGCACCAGATCCGCGGGCTGGGGCCGATCGTCATGACCGTGCCCGATCTCACAAATACCGACGTGGTGCTGCGCGAACTGATGTTCATGCGGCATGTGCGCGACTATCTCCATCCCGACTCCGACACCGACACCGTGCATGTCTACGAGATGGGCGCGGGCGGCCCCGCCGCCGAACTGCATGTCGCGGTGCGGCCGGGTCTGCCGCCGGCGCATCCGGGCGCGGGCGGCGTGCATCATGTCGCCTTCCGCACGCCGGACAATGACGAATACGACGCCTGGGCGGAGCGGCTGCGGAGTTTGCGGATTCCCAACAGCGGCAAGGTCGACCGCTTCTATTTCCGCTCGCTGTATTTCCGCGAGCCGGGCGGCATCCTGTTCGAGATCGCCACCGACGGTCCCGGCTTTGCCGCCGACGAGCCGATGGAGACGCTGGGCGAAAAACTCGCGCTGCCGCCGTTTCTGGAGCCGCGGCGGAAGGAGATCGAGGCCGGGCTGGTGCCGGTGTGAGTCTTTTTAAGGCGGCGGGTGGGGATTTGCGTGGAAAGGGACGACTTATTTCTTCCGTTCAAAAAACGCCTTGAATGCCGCCTTCGCTTCGTCGGATTGCAGCCGCACCCGGAAATAGTCGGCTTCCTCGTCGATCCGCGCCATGATCTCGTCCGGCGCCCCGCGCATCAGCAGGCGGGTGGCAAGAACGGCTTCCGGCGGCAGGCTTGCGATCTTCTGCGCGGCGGCGAGGGCCGCGGCATCGACCTCGGAGCCCGCGATCACACTGTTGACCAGCCCGCAGGCCTTGGCATGGTCGGCGTCGAGCGGCAGGCCCATGACCAGCAGCGCGAAGGCGTGCCGCTGCCCCATCAGGCGCGGGGCGAGCAGGCTGGACGCGGCCTCCGGGATCAGCCCGAGATTGACGAAAGGCGTGGCGAACCGCGCATCGGTGGCCGCGACCACATAATCGCAATGCAGCAGCATGGTGGTGCCGATGCCGATGGCAGGTCCCTGCACCGCGGCGACCAGCGGCTTGCGGCTGCCGGCCAGCGCATGGAGAAACCGCAGGATCGGCTCGCTGAGCCCTTCATCGTCCTCGGCGGCGCGCTGGAAATCCTGCAGATCGTTGCCGGCGCAGAAGGCGCCCGGCGCGCCCGCGAACACGATGCAGCGGATCCCGGTGTTTCGCGCCGCACCGGCCAACGCATCGGCCATCGCCGCATACATCGCACCGGTGAGCGCATTCTTCTTGTCGGGACGGTTCATCCGGACGACGCGCACGGCGCCGTCATCGGTGACCTGGATGAGATCGGTGCCGGTCATGCCGCGCTGTCCGGCAGCGGCGCGCTGACGACCGACTCCGCGCCCTCGGTCACGCCGGCGGCGAGACCGCCCGATTGCACCACGATGTTCTCGGCAAAAAACCGCGCCAGCGCGACGCGGTCGCGCTGTGCGCCATTGTCGCCGAGGCGCAAGGCCGCCAGCGCTTCCTCCGCCAGCATGCAGCCGCCCGCGGTATTCCCGAACAGCCGCAGATACGGCGTCGCGCCGGCCAGCGCGCTTTGCGGGGCGCTTTTCAGCTGCGCCAGCAGCCAGCCGGTGGCGCGCTCCAGGTCGTCGAGCGCCGCATTCAGTTTTGCGGCGGTCGCGCCGAAGGCCGGATCGTTGGTATCCTGCACGCGCTTGGCGATGGCGCGCAGCTCTTCCAGACAGGCTTTCACCGTCGCGCCGCCGTTCAGCGGCAGTTTGCGGGCCACAAGATCGATCGCCTGGATTCCGTTGGTGCCCTCATAGATCGCGGTGATGCGCGCATCGCGCAGATGCTGGGCGGCGCCGGTCTCCTCGATGAAGCCCATGCCGCCATGCACCTGGATGCCGAGCGAGGCGACCTCGATGCCGATATCGGTGGAGAAGGCCTTGGCGACCGGCGTGAGCAAGGCGGCGCGATCGTTGCCGGCCTTGCGCGCCGCCTCGTCCTTGCCGCGATGGGCGACGTCGAGCGCGACGGCGGTGGCATAGCAGATCGCGCGCGAGGCGCGTGTCAGCGCGCGCATGGTGAGCAGCATGCGGCGCACGTCGATGTGGTCAATGATGGCGACCGACTGGTCCGGTTGCATGCCGGGCTCGCGGCCCTGCCTGCGGTCGCGCGCATATTGCAGCGCCTGCTGGGTCGCGCGCTCGGCAATGGCCACGCCCTGCAGGCCGACCGCGAGCCGCGCCTCGTTCATCATGGTGAACATGCAGGTCATGCCGGCATTCTCTTCGCCGATCAGGAAGGCCGTGGCGCCGCCCTTGTCGCCATAGACCATGGTGCAGGTGGGGGAGGCGTGAATGCCGAGCTTGTGCTCCAGCGAATGCACCCGCACGTCGTTGCGCGCGCCAAGGGAGCCGTCCTTGTTCAGCAGAAATTTCGGAACGAGGAAGAGCGAAATGCCCTTGGTGCCCGGCGGCGCATCCGGCAGGCGCGCGAGCACGAAATGGATGATGTTGTCGGTCAGATCATGCTCGCCATAGGTGATGAAGATTTTCTGGCCGGTGATTTTATAGGTGCCGTCGCCCGCGCGTTCGGCCTTGGCGCGCAACGCGCCGACATCGGAACCGGCCTGCGGCTCGGTGAGCTGCATGGTGCCCATCCACTCGCCGCTGATCAGCTTGGCCAGATATTTTTCCTTGAGCTCGTCCGAACCATGCTGCGCCAGCGCGTCGATGCCCGCCATGGTGAGGATCGGGCCGAGGCCGAAGGCCATGGCGGCGGAATTCCACATCTCGATGCAGGCCGCGTTCAGCGCGCGCGGCAGGCCCTGGCCGCCCCATTGCTCCGGCGAGGCGAGGCCGTTCCAGCCCGCGGCGGCCCAGGCGGTGTAGGCCTCCTTCCAGCCGGGCGGCAGGATGACTTGGCCATCTCTCAATATGGCGCCGTGCCGGTCGCCGGCCCGGTTGAGTGGCCCGAGGACGTCGCCCGCGAAGCGGCCGGCTTCCTCCAGGATCGCTGTTACATCGTCGGCGCCGAAATCGCCGTACAGGCCTTCGCCGAGGGCTTGGCCCATGCCGGCGCTGTGGGTCAGGGCGAAGGCCATGTCGTCGACCGGCGCGCGGTAGCTCATGACGTTCTCCCCGGCACGGCCGCTTTTCGGGCCTGTTTCAGGGCTAGTCCAGCCCCTTCGGGACGTCAATCGTCTGGACGACAGCCCGGAAAAGTTGATTGCGGGAGCAGACATGGCTAGGTTCCGCGCGCCGCAGCGGCCCTGCCGCCGCGGCATTCCTGACAGCGTTGGGGCGTAGCCAAGTGGTAAGGCAGCGGATTTTGATTCCGCCATTCCCTGGTTCGAATCCAGGCGCCCCAGCCAGCAGTGTGCCGGTTTTCGCGCGACGGACGTCTCTTCGGAATAGTGGCGGTTTCTGCGGGGAAATTGGCGGATCTTCTCCGCCATGCCAGTCTCTGCGTCGCGAGAGACGGCAAACCTTGCCCGAAATCACCCCGCTGTCTCCGCACGACAGGGCCGGGACTCCCGTTTGCGAGAGAAGTGGAGCGGAGACGGGCGCGAATCCGTCTGTGTGGTGCTCAGTTCGAGCAGAATCGCAGAATGACAGGTTATGGAATGGCCGCGTAACCCAAACCGGACTTGCGCTCCCCAATAGAAAGCAGACAAATCCGTCAAGCAAGGGTGCCGATGAAAGAAGTATCCGAATTCGAAAGCAGACGGTCATTCAGTGGCGGAGCTTTGACTATTCGTCGCGAGAATAGTTGGCCAAGCCGGGACGATAGCTTTTATCGTCCAGAAACTGCGTCATTCCCTTCTTGCGACCTTGTTCAGGATCGGTCGAATAGGTCTCTTGCGCTTTGGCATAGAGATATTCTTCGGCGACATCCCATGACATTTCCTTCAGCCGGCGATAAGAGAGTTTGATCGCCGACAGGACATGCGGATTCTTTTCGAGCAGTTTGCGGGCCAGTTGTTCGGTGTACGTGCGCAGTTGCGCGAGCGGCACTGATTCGTTGACCAGTCGCATCTGAGCGGCCTTGCGTCCGCCAAAATTCTCGCCGGTCATCAGATAGTAAAGTGCATCGCTCTGGCTGACCTTTTCTGCGAAGGCTTTCTCGACATTTCCGGCGGGAATGATACCCCAGTTAATTTCCGAAAGGCCGAACGTTGCCTCATCTGCCGCGATGGCCAGATCGCAAGACACCAGCGGCGTGAATGCGCCACCAAAGCACCAGCCATTGACCATCGCGATCGTCGGCTTTGGAAAGAATTGCAGACGGCGCCATTGCCACGCCATGGATTCGCGTCGAACTCTGTTCACTTCGACGGGCGTCGCTTTGTCGACCTCACGGAAATATTCCTTCAGGTCCATGCCGGATGAAAAAGAATTTCCTGCGCCGGTCAGGATCAGCGCGCCGCATCTGTCATCCACCTCAAGCGCGTCGAGCACCTCCAGCATTTCCCGGTTCAGCGTCGGGCTGAATGCGTTTCGTTTCTCTGGCCGGTTGAGCGTGACCCAGGCGATGCCATTGTCGAACTCGACCTTGACGGTCTTGCCGCCGGGTGCAGGTTGGTCCGTCATTGCTTTGGTTGTTTCAGCCATCTGTATCTCCAGCGTCACGCTCGATTAGTTATTGCCCTGCGGGCCACTCAGAATGGGTAATGGTGCGGTTTTGTCTCGACTGTGATCCAGCGCAGCTCTGTGAACTCATGGATGCCTGCGCGACCGCCAAAGCGGCCATAGCCGCTCGCCTTCATGCCGCCGAAGGGGATCTGTGGCTCATCCTGAACAGTCGGGCCGTTGATATGGGTCAAGCCTGCGTCCAGCCGTTTCGCCACATCGAGCGCGCGCGAAATATCGCTACCGAACACCGCAGCAGCTAGCCCATACTCCGTGTCGTTCGCGACGCGAATCGCTTCTTCCGTGTCCTTGACGCGCACCACGCTGACCGAGGGACCAAACGTCTCCTCGTAATAGATCTTCATGTCCGGCGTCACCTTGTCGAGCACTGTCGCGTTGACGATCGTGCCATCGACATGACCGCCGGCAGCAAGGACGGCCCCTTTGTCTATGGCGTCCTTGACCAGTTCCTGGACGTGCTGCGCGGCTTTCTTGTCGACGAGGGAGCCAAGCACGACGCCCTTTTCCTTGCGCGGATTTCCTGCGCGAAGCGTCCGGGCCTTGGCCGCGAGCTTTGCGACGAATTCATCGGCGATCTTCTCGTCAACCACGATCCGCTCGGTGGACATGCAGATCTGTCCCTGATGCATGAAGGCGCCGAATGCTGCGGCTTTCACCGCCTCGTCGATATTGGCGTCTTCCAGCACGACGAGGGGGGCCTTGCCGCCGAGTTCGAGCAGCACGGGTTTGAGGTGACGGCCGGCCAGCTCGCCGATGATGCGGCCGACCCGCGTCGAGCCCGTGAAATTGACCCTCCGCACGGCGGGATGGCCAATCAATGCTTCGACGACTGTAGGATTGTCAGCGGGATCGTTGGTGACGACATTCACCACGCCCTCGGCCAGGCCGGCATCCGTCAAGACCTCGCCGATCAGCTTTTGTGTGCCCGGGCTGAATTCTGACGCCTTGAGCACAACGGTGTTGCCGCAGGCGAGGGGAAAGGCAATGGCGCGAATCCCCAGAATGATAGGCGCGTTCCAGGGAGCAATCCCGAGAACCACGCCGACAGGAACCCGCATGGCCATCGACAGGCAGCCGGGGATGTCCGACGGAATGACCTCGCCCGCAATCTGGGTAGTAATCGCAGCCGCCTCGCGGAGCATGCCGGCTGCAAGCTTGACGTTGAAGTGGACCCACGGCGCGGCGGCGCCGGTTTCTCCCATCATCAGTTCAGTGAAGTCGTCCGCGCGGGACAGCAATATGTCCGCCGCCTTGTTGAGCATCGCTCGCCGTTCCGACGGACCAATCGCGCTCCAGGCCGGAAATGCAGCCGCGGCGCGATCGGCGATGGCCACAGCTTCCTCGACCGTCGCGGCGTGCGCGTTAGTGACGACATCGCCCGTAATGGGATCGCGGCGTTCAAAGGTTCTTGCGTGCATTGACATACTCGTAACTCCCTGGATGGCAGCTCGGACGAGCCCCATGGTTCAAAAGCTATTGCTTCTCGAGTCCGGCCTTTGCCGCCACGTCCTTCCACAACTGGACCTGCGACTTGACCTTGCTGGTGATTTCTTCAGGGCTGCTGGAGCGCGGATATCCGCCGAGACTTATAAGTCGATCGCGAACCGCCGAGGTTTTCATGGCCTGCAGAATGGCTGCATTGAGACGGTCAATGATGGGCTTCGGCGTACCTTTGGTGGTCGCAACACCTGTCCAGGCCATAACGTTGAAACCCTTCGCCGCATTCTCGGACAAAGTTGGAACTTTTGGCAGCGAGGGCCAGCGTTCAGCCCCCGATGTCGCGAGTGCACGGAACTGACCTGCTTCGATGTTGCCAAAAATCGCGGTTCCAGGCGCGACGATAAAATCGACGTTCTTCCCGAGTAGGGCGGTCACGGCTCCGGAATCGCCGCGGAAGGGGACATGGATAAACTTCGTGCCGAGAGAAACGGCCAGGAGTTCCGAACTCATGTGCTGGCCGGTGCCAACGCCCGCGGTGCCGACAGTCAGCGTGCCCGGCTTCGCGCGCGCTTCTGCGACGAAGTCTTCGATCGTCTTGAACCGTGAATCGGCGTTGACGACGATGAAGAATGGAAAGTCGGTAACGGTGGAGATGAATTCGAAATCGCCGACGGGATCGAAATTCTGTGCCTTGGAAAGGGCAGGAGATATGACATGTGCCGTCGTCAGAAGCACGATCGTGTAACCGTCGGGCGTCGCTTTTGCGACGGTGTCGGACGCCAGGTTTCCGCCGGCACCGGGCTTCGCCTCGGTGAAAACGCTGTGGCCCAATGTCTTGCTCATTTCATCAGCGAGTACGCGCGAGATGATGTCTGCATTGCCGCCCGGGGCAAATCCCTGAAGAAACCGGATCGGCCGGTTAGGGTAGTCGCTCGCAGCCGCAGCTCCGGCAGCGAAGCACATGAATACAAGCGTAAATACGATTCTCATCACTGTTTCCTCCCGTGATATTTTTTGTGCCGTGATTATTGTGTGCGGTCATTCTGAAGTGACCTTCTCGCTAACCAGAACTCCTGAAAGAAAAATCTTGGACAGAGTGCGTGCGACGTCGGGTCCGGTATCGGGCCTTCCGTAGTCGAACCAGTAGACGGTCCAAAGAGCCATTCCGAGGGCGGCGAATGCGGCGTAGCTGACATTAATGTCGTGCCGGCAAATGCCGCGGACTTGCAGCGTTGCAAGAGTGTCGCGGACGAGGTGATAGCCCCGGCGCCAGAAGATGCGGATTTCCTCGTATCGCTCCGGGGAAAGCCGGCGGGCCTCGTTAATGAGGACGCGCGCCGTCGGATCGCGAGTCATCAGCAGCGCGTGTTCGTAGAGAAAAGTGCGCAAGCGGGTTTCGGGGTCGGGTTCCTGCTCAGCCCGCTCGATGATCGGAAGCAAGAGGCGGTCGATCATCCGGCGATGTATGACGTAGAGCAGGTCTTCCTTGCTTTCGAAATGATGATAGACGCCGGCTTTGGTGAGGCCCAAGGCTTTGGCGATGACGGACATGGGCGTGTTGTCATATCCGCGCTCGAGAATGAGCGACGTCACGAGGTCAGCAGCCTCGTCGAGAAAAGTGTTTTGGGGCGGTTTGATGTTTTCCATGCTGATGCCTCAAAGTCCAAGCTGGCGTGCAGCGATCACGCGCATAATGTCGGGCGTGCCGCCGCCGACCAATGGAAAGAAAGAGTCGCGCAGGAATCGCTGCGCAGGATATTCGTTCATCAGGCCGTAGCCGCCGAAGATGCTCAGTGCTTTCTGGCAGACGTCATTGCAGTTCTCGGCAGCAATCACCTTTGCCAGCGCCGCTTCCGTCGTGATCGGCGCGCCGCTGTCGGCGAGCATGGCCGCGTAATAGGTATAGAGACGAGCCTGCTCGAGCTTGGCGAGCATGTCGACAAGCCGGAACTGAATGGCCTGAAAGCTTCCGATCGGCTTTCCGAACTGCGTTCTTTCCTTTGCGTATCGGAGCGCCGCGTCGTAGGCTGCGCGGCCATTACCGATCGCAAGTGCCGCGGTGAAAATCCGGTCCACGGTGAGGGTGCGATACGCATTCAGGAAACTTCCGTCGGCGCCGCCCAAGAGACGCTCGTCGGAAACGAACACGTCCTTCAACACAAGTTCAGCCGTGTCGGCCGCGTGAATCGCAAACTTCTCCAGCTTGCGGCCGACGGAAAATCCCTCGCTCTTTGTGTCGACCAGGAAGAGCTTGACGCCCTTGAGTCCCAACGAGGGATCGGTCGTCGCGGCAACAGTCACGAAGTCGGCGATGGTGCCGTTAGACGTGAACATCTTGGTGCCGGACAGCGACCAGCCTCCCGCGCAGCGCGAGGCCCTTGTCCGGAGTGCCGCCGCATCGGAGCCGGCATTCGGCTCTGTTATGGCGAAGGCTCCAATTTTCTCTCCGCGAATGGCCGGGATGAGATAGCGCCGGCGAAGATCGTCCGTGCCCCAGCTCGCGATCGTGTGCGAGGCGGTGGAAGCGTGCATGCAGACAATGGACGCGAAGCCCATATGCCCGCGTGATAATTCCTCGCACATGAGCGTGTAGGCGAGGTAGCCGCGGTCCATGCCGCTGCCACCATATTCTTCGGGAAACAAGACGCCGAAGAAGCCCAGGCCTCCGAGTTCCTCAAAAAGCTCGCGCGGAAACATGTCGGCCCGGTCGAGGGCGTCCGCATGGGGTGCAAGCCTTTCATCCACCCAGCGAGCGATCGTGTGGCGGAATTGCCGAAGATTGTCGTCGAACAAGAGGTCCAAGGAACTCCTCCGAATAGCCGATCTTGCACCTACCGACCGGTCGGTAGTAGACATTTGGCCAAGAGGCATTGTCAAGACAGCCCGAACGCGGGGTTGGGGAAGAACGACGGGCCAGGAGGGGACTATGACTCGGGCAGACCAGACAGTTTTCGGCGGCGTGACGCGTGCTTTGGCTGCCGCGTATCCCGACAAAGCCGCGCTCGTCAGCGAGGGTGGCACGCTCACATTTTCGGCTGCCAATGAGCGGATGAACCGTTTCGCCAATGCGTTGATCGCACTCGGGTTCAAGGCGGGAGACCGGATCGCGGTGTTGTCCCGCAACCGCAACGAAGTCCTCGAATGCTACGGCGCGACGAAAGCGGGGATCATTGTCGTGCCGCTCAACTGGCGGCTATCGGAGGAGGAGCTTTTGCATCCTCTTGCCGATTGCGAACCAGTAGCGGTCGTTGCCGATCCGCAATTTGCGCCTGTCATCGACAGACTGAGATCGAAAACTCCCTCGACGCGTCTGTTCATCCGCTTTGACGGCAGGCAGGACGGCTGGCTTGCGTATGACGAGTTCTTGGCTGCCGCCGCGTCTGGCGAGCCGGACATCGCGGTGGGAGAGAACGACACTCTCTCAATCATGTACACAAGCGGCACCACTGGGAAACCCAAGGGCGCCATGCTGTCGCATGGCGGCCTGATGCGTAACTGCATGGTGGCCGCAGACGGGATGATTGGACTCAGGGAGAGCGACGTCGCGCTTGCGGCGATGCCGCTCTTTCATGTGGGCGGCCTCTGGTATCATCTGTTCCCAGCCTATTATCGCGGCTGTTCCACAATTCTGCTGTCGGAATTTTCCCCAGACAAGGTCTTGTCGGCCATGCAGACGCATGGTGTGACATATGTCCATTTGGTGCCGACAATGATCAATGCGCTGATCACTCATCCAAACATTGAAGCGTGCGATTTGTCGCGGCTGCGCGTCCTTTATTACGCGGCATCGTCGATGCCCGTTGAAATGCTTCGTCGCGCCATGAGCATGTTCCCGCAATGCGAGTTCATGCAAGGTTACGGATCGACCGAAGCCGGGATGATTACGGCCTTAACGGGTGAAGATCATCGTGCGGCGGTCACTTCTCCCGAACTTGCATATCGGCTTGGCACGTCTGGCCGCGCGCTACATTGTGATGTCAGCATTCTCGATCCGGACAAAACCGGCATCGGCGAGATCGCGGTGCACAGCGACCGCGCCATGGCCGGGTATTGGAGAAATCCTCAGGCAACCGATGCTGTGATGGAAAATGGATGGCTGCGGACGGGAGATCTGGGAACGGTCGACGCTGAGGGATACGTGACCATTGCGGACCGCAAGAATGACATGATCGTCAGCGGTGGAGAGAACGTTTACCCGCGCGAGGTCGAAGATGCGCTCTATCAGGAGCCCGCAGTTCTGGAGGCGGCGGTCTTCGGATTGCCAGATCCTCACTGGGTTGAAAAAGTGGTGGCAGCAGTCGTGATCCGGCCCGGATCAGACTTGTCGGCGGACGAGCTGAAACGTCGACTGCGCAGCCGGCTGGCTGGATATAAATGTCCTAAGGACATCTTTTTCAGCGAGAGTTTGCCAAAGAGTGGTGCCGGAAAGATCCTGAAAAAGGAGCTCCGCCGAATTTACAATAACGCCTCGTAACGGCCGCCTATACAATCTTCATTCGACTTCTGATCAGATGCAGGGCGCGACCGATATCAATGAGGCTACGCATCTACCAGTCTTCCGAATCTAGCCCGGGCCCGTCCCTGATATTGTTTGAAGTCTCCCTGCATCCGATCCAAAATTCCCTGTTGGTCGTCTAGGAAATGGCGTCGCAAAGCCTAAATTCCCTGTTTGCAGGGAATTTTGGTGGAGCAGAGCGCGATCTGCATTGCGCGCCAGCCAGCCACTGCGCAATTTTCGGCGGCGCTGGCGTCTCTCTATAATAGTGGCGGTTTCCCGCGGCGAATTCGGCGGATCTTCACCACTACTTCCGTTTCTGTGTCGCGAGAGACGGCGAACCTCGCCCGAAATTGCTCCGCCATCTCAGCACAACACGGCGCGGACTCCCGTTTTCGAGAGAATTGGGGCGGAGACTGGCGCATACTTAACTGAGTGGCCGCCTATCGCTGTTTTGCTCAGCGCACGATTTCTGTTTTTCTGGCGAGTTCCAAGATTCTGAACAGCAAGCAGTGAAGTCGGGATCGGCGAAGGCCTCGTTCAGGCTATCGCGAGATCGAGCCAAACGCCACAGTCGCGATTGCGACCTGGATGAGCGAGCCATATTGAGCGCCTTTGAACACGAGGTTTGCAGCGGTTTCGCCGCCCAACAGGAGCCATGTCGCGAGTAGTGCCAAGGTGAGCCCGGCCATCTTTATAAGTGTCAGAGGCTCACCAAGCCCCGTAATCGCAAGCAATACTGTTGACCTGCTTCCCATAGATGCTCTCAGTTTGGGTAGAGGTCGTTCCTTCGGAAGACAGGTCCTGCTGGGGCAATGCCACGCCGGGGCGCCAGGCGCGGGATGCCGCCGCCCGCTGCCTAAACTTCAGGCCAACCCCATTAGCCAACTTGTTAGCAATACGCGATAAGCGTTGCTTAAATAGATCTTCCGTCGTTCGTCGTTAATCGACTGCCATCGCGGACCGAGGTACTCCAGTCAGTCTGCCGTTTTCACAGGCCCTAGAAGTTTCTCGACAAGCAGCTCTTTTCGCCTGGACAATGCTTGCCGTGATCGGTAGGCGACGATTGTAATCGGCCGGGCAGGCAGGACGGGACGGAGGGCGATTAAACCTGAACGTGATTCCAGATTGGCGGAACCGGAAGGGATGATCGCGATACCAACGCCGGCCTGTACCATCACTTTAATTGTTTCGACATTGTCGGCGATGGCACGGATCCGCGGGCGGATGCCAAGATCGTTGAACATCGTGCTGACGATCTGGCCGTAGCCGATTGACAGCTCGTTCATGATGATTGGTTCGTGTGCCAATAAGCCGATGTCGATGGCGCTCTTGCTGTCTGCAAGGCTATGACATGGCGGCATGATCAGTGCCATGTCGAGATCAAAAAGTCGCGTGCTAGCGAGGCCAGACGGAACGCGATCGGGCCCGACTTCTGCGGAGATGCCAAGATCAATACGCTCGTCGTGAATGTCGTCAAAGATGACACGAGTTGGTGCCGTCTTGATCTCCAAATGCAAATTATTGGGAAAACCATCTTGAGGAAGAATGCGTGGCAGCAGGATGGGTGCGAGACCTGATCCTATTCCTAAGACTAGAGTTTCGATGCCGACGCCACTGAGCCTTCGCGCGACGTCGCTCAGATTCATCAGGTCGCCAACGACGCGCTCAGCCTCGTAGAGAAACATGCGTCCCCGCTCGGTCGGCTCTATGCCGCGGCCGGTGCGCCGGAATAAAGCAAATCCGATGCTGCTCTCGAGCAGTTTCACCTGCTCGGACACGGCCGACTGCGAAATGTTGAGCCTCGCTGCGGCCTTGGTGAAGCTGCGCTCCTTGGCCACCGCGAGCGCATATCGGATTTGCCGAAATTCCATGTCCTCCTCGCGTTCTTCCGTACGCTCCTTGGCGGAGTAACTGCATTTCCCGCTAGATTCCCCGCACGGCTTCATTCTGCCATCGGAATTACCGATATCGCCATCATTAAATGCTGTTGGACAGGACTGCGGTGGCGCGGGAGGCTGAACACGTCAAGGGACGGTCCGGGTCGGCCGCGTGGACGGATCGCTGGTGCATTGGCAGCCGCTTCTCCGATCGCCGGCGGCAATCGCAGGTGCGAACGCCGCTGCGATGCCGGAGCGGCGGCCGCAAGGGATCAAGCCGGCCACAGACTTGGTTCTTGTCCGGGCCACGGCGGCCAAACGAGAGGAGAGGCGATGGGCGCAGCGGCACCACATTTGCGGATTGGCATCGACACCGGCGGCACCTTCACCGACATCGTCTGCGTCGACACCGTCTCCGGCGGCGTCTCGGTTACCAAGGTGCCCTCGACGCCCACCAATCCGGCGCTCGGTCTCGTCAACGGCGTCAACAAGATCCTCGGCGAAGTCGGCGGCACGACCGGCGACCTAGTCGGACTCGCGCATGGCACGACAGTCGCGACCAACGCGCTGCTGCAAGGCGCGATCGACTCGCTCGGCCTGATCGTTACGGAAGGCTTCCGCCATGTCCTGGAGATCGCGCGCCAGGCGGTGCCCGACGGTTACGGCAATTCCTATTTCTGGGTGAAGCCGGAGCGGCCGGTGCCGCTTGAGCTTGTGCGCGAGGTCGGCGGCCGTCTCAATTTCAGAGGCGACGAGCTGCGCCCGCTCGATGAAGAGAGCGTGCGGCAGGCGGCGCGCTTCTTCCGCGAGCGGAACATCCGTGCGATCGCGATCTGCCTGATCCATGCCTATGCCAATGACGCGCACGAGAAGCGCGCGCTCGACATCCTGCGCGATGAATATCCCGACTGCACGGTCTCGATCTCCTCGCAAGTGCTGCCCGAATACCGCGAATACGAGCGCACGGTGACAACGCTGGTCGACGCCTTCGTCAAGCCGCATATGGAGCGCTATCTCAAGCGCGTGAAGGATGCGCTCGGCGAGGAACTCGGCCGCAAGCCGTTCCTGGTCATGCAGTCGAATGGCGGCGTGATGAGCGCCGAGCAGGTGATCAACAAGCCGATCACCACGGCCCTGTCGGGTCCCGCCGCCGGCGTGCTCGGCAGCGCGGTGATCGCCAAGCTGGCCGGCTTCGACAATGTAGTCACGCTGGACGCCGGCGGAACCTCGACCGATCTAAGTCTGATCGAGAACGGCGTCGCGCATCTCACCAATGCCGGCTCGGTCGGCCCGTTCCCAGTGCGCATCCCGATGATCGATATCGAGACAATCGGTACCGGCGGCGGCTCGATCGCCTGGATTTCGCGCGAAGGGCATCTGAAGGTCGGCCCCAAGAGCGCGGGCGCCGATCCCGGCCCGATGTGCTATCCGAATGGCGGCGACCAGCCGACCATCACCGACGCAAATCTCGTGCTCGGCCGTCTGCCGTCGGTGCTGATCGGCGGCGGCATCGCGCTCGATGTCAAGCGCGCAAGATCCGGCATGGCGGACCTTGCGCGGCGGCTCGGTTCGCGCATGACGGCGGAAGAGATCGCGGCCGGCATCGTCGAGATCGCGAACTGGAACCAGGCCAACCGCATCCGGCAAATGACCATCCAGCGTGGAATCGACCCGCGCGACTTTGCGCTCCTGTCCTTCGGCGGGGCGGGGCCGGTACAGTCCGCCGCGGTGGCGCAGCTCATTGGCATGAAGGCCTGCATCATTCCGCCGAGCCCCGGCAATCTTGCCGCTTTCGGGCTGCTCGCGGTCGACTGGCGCAACGACCAAATGGTCACCCGCGTGATGCCGGAGGAGAAGGCCGATCTCGCCGCGGTTGCGGAGTTGTATGCGGGTCTCGAACGCGAGGCGGTCGAGCGTCTCGAAGAGGACGGCATTGCCAAGGATCGCATCCGCCTGCAGCGCGAAGCCGATATCCGGTACGCCGGCCAGTCGATGGAAGTGCGCGTGCGGGCGCCCGGCGGCGCCATCGACCAGAGCTTCATCGCCGCGCTGATCGACAGCTTCCACGCTGCGCACCGCCGCACCTTCGGCTACGACTACAAGGGCGAGCAGAATGTTGAGTTGGTGAATTTCTGCGTCTCCGGTTTCGGCATGATCGAGCGTCCGAACCTGCCCGGGCGGCCGGTCAATCCGGGTGCGAAAAGCACGCCGGAGGACGCGCGGTCCGTTTTCTTCGACGGCGCGATGCGCGAAACCCCCTGCTACGATCGCGCGGCGCTCGACCCGGGAGCACAGATCGCCGGCCCCGCCATTGTGGAAGAATTCGGCTCGACCACGGTGGTGTTTCCGGGCCAGACGCTCACGGTCGACGGCTATGGCATCATGATCGTGCGGCAGGGCGGGGCAGCCTGATGCCGCTTGGTAGGAGCAGGAATTTCACTCCGTTCGTCTCCGCGAAAGCGGGGATCCAGAATCGACACGACCGGATTCCCGCTTTCGTGGGAATGAACGGAATATGTATCTGCACTTTGGATAAGGGATGCAGACCATGAACATCCAGACCCGTCCCGCCATTGCCGACACCAAAGCGCATCCCTGGCCGGCCGCGCCGAAAGGCCTGAACGCGGGCGACGTCGATCCGGTCGTGCTGCAGATCGTGGAGGGCACGCTCAACTCGATCGAGGCGGAGATCGAATACGCCATCGAGCGCACGGCGCGCAGCCCGATGATCCGCGAGGCGCACGATTATCGCGTCGGCCTGTTTGACAAATATTCGCGCAAACTCACCGGCCGTTCCTATTCGGCGATGCCGCAGGCAGTGATCCGCGATTATCCGCCGGAGACGATGCGGCCGGGCGACGTGTTCCTGATGAACGACACCTATCTGACCGAGGGCTGCATCGGACACTTGCCCGACCTGTGCTCGACGGTGCCGGTGTTCCACGAGGGCGAGGTGGTCGCGTATATCCAGGCCTTCGGTCATCACGACGACATCGGCGGGCGCGTGCCGGGCTCGATGCCGGGTACCGCGCAGTCGGTGTTCGAGGAGGGGCTCGCGGTGCCACCGATCCGCGTCTACAGCGAAGGCAAGCGCAACGAGGAGGCGTTCAAGATCATCCGCCGCAACACGCGCTTGCCGGAGATTCTCTCCGCCGACCTCGACAGCGAAATCCAGGCCTGCATCATGGGCGCCAAGCGCATGGAGGAGCTGTTCCAGCGCTTCGGCGCCAAGATGGTGGAAGCGTGCTTCCAAGCCATCATCGAGAAATGCCGCAACACCTTCCACGACGAATTGATGCCAAAGATCGCGAACGGCGAGTATGTCTGGCACGATTACGTGGAGCGCGAGATCGACGGCAAGATCAAGCTGCACAAGATCGCGCTGAAAATGATCAAGTCGCCGGACAAGATCGTGCTCGATTTCTCCGGCACCGACCCGCAATCGGACGGACCGCTGAACTGGCCGGCAGACTATGCTGACGGCGCGTTCCTGATCAAGTGGATCGCGCCGATCCTGCGCAATCTCGCCGACACGCCGGAGCGCGCCGCCGAGATCAACGTGAACGAAGGTGTGTGCGAACTGTTCGAGGTGGTGTTCCCGGAGAAGGGCACGCTGATCACGCCGGTCTGGCCGGCGCCGACCAATGCGCGCTCCTTCGTGCTGCTGCGCTGTCTCTCGTTGCTGGCGGGCGTGGTGGCGCAGGCAGTCGACGGCCGCATGCCGGCCGATCAGGAGACAATCCGCTATACCGGCTTCTACGGTACGGACTTCGAAGGCCGGCCGTTCCTGTCGCGCGAAGTGCTCGGCGGCGGTTCGGGCGGGCGCTATTATGCCGACGGCAACGACGCCATCCATATCGTGCCGGATTCACGCAACCAGCCGGCGGAATTCACCGAAACCAAGTTCCCGCTGATCGTGGAGAAGCTCGCGCTGCGCACCGACTCCGGCGGCGCCGGCAAGCGGCGCGGCGGCCTCGGCTACGAGAAGCATTACCGCCCGCTGGTCGATTGCCACACCATCGTCACCGCCGACCGCGTGCAGCTCGGCTGCTACGGCATCAACGGCGGCAAGGCCGGCAAGCCGTTCGTAGTAACGGTCGACCCGCAAGGGCAGAATGAGCGCAAGCTCGGCGGTTTGGTCGACGGCGCAGCAGTGCGGACGGGCGAAATCGTCCGCGTAGAAACGACCGGCGGCGGCGGCTGGGGCGATCCGCTGGAACGGGAGACTGAGCTGGTGCTGCGCGATATCGTCCAGGGCAAGATTTCACGCCACGCCGCGCGCGAGGATTACGGTGTCGTCCTCATCGAGCAAGCCGACTCCGGTCCTGCCGTCGATGAATCACAGACCGCCGCCTTGCGCGACAAGCTGCGCAAGGCGCGTCCCGCCAAACTGCCGGTCATCGACCGCGGTCCGGGCGTAATAAACTGACGGGCTATGTACGAGCTCTACCACGACTGGGACGCTTTTTGCTGCATCAAGGTACGTTTCTGTCTGGCGGAGAAGGGCGTCGCGTGGACGAGCCGGCACGTCGACCTGCAGCGGATGGAGCAGCTGAGCCCGGCCTATCTCGCGGTCAATCCGAACGGCGTGGTGCCGACGCTCGTTCATGACGGACGGGCGATCTTCGAGTCCTCCATTATCAACGAGTATCTGGAGGAGAGGCATCCGGCGCCGCGCCTGTTGCCGGACGGCCCGGAGGCGCGCGCGCAGGCGCGTTTCTGGGTGAAGTTCGAAGACGACGTCCTGCACCCGGCGGTGAAGGGGCCAACCTATCAGCTTATGCTACGGCAATCCTTCGCCAAGCTGCCGCGCACCCTGATCGAGGAGCGCATTGCGCAGGCGCCAACCCCGCAAAAAGCCGAATTCCTACGCAGCATGGTGCTGCGACAAGATGCAGCGGACTCGGGCGCCATCGAGGCCGCGGCGGCTACCTTCGCGCGCGCCATCGACAGGATGGAAAAGCGTCTGCAGGATACGTCCTGGTTTGGCGGCGCGGAATTCTCTCTGGCCGATATTGCCATCTCGCCCTTCATCGATCGGCTGGAGGAATTGAATTTCGCGCAATTGTGGGAGAGCCGATCGGCTTTGCTCAACTGGATCAGCCGGATTAAGGCGCGACCGGCCTATCAGGCGGCCTTGCCTGCCGCATCGCAGCGAATCCCGGCGCCGGCGGGCGCGGTCGCATGATATCGGAATTTCCGATTGCTCCATCTGTAAACGGTGTTGGACAGGCGTTGGCCGCGCTTCGAAACTTGAGCAATCAACGGGGTGGGGCGGCCCCGCATGTCTCCGCTCGGCAGACGGGATTCCCGAGAGAAGGTGTGCGGACGCATGGCAATTGACGTCGTCAAGGTCGAGATCAAGAGCGTAATGGATGCCTCGGGCCTCGAGGATCACATCCGTGCGGGGCGCGTCTCGGCCGACGAGGTGGTCGCTGTTATCGGCAAGACCGAGGGCAACGGCGGCGTCAACGACTTCACCCGCATCCTGTCCGACCAGGCCTTCCGCAATGTGCTGCGCAAATATGGAAAACGCAGCGAAGCGGAGGTGAAATCGATTCCGATGGTGTGGTCGGGCGGCTGCGACGGCGTGATCACCCCGCACGCCACAGTGTTCGCGCGCAATGCGCGCACCGGCTCCGCCGACAAGATGCGGATCGCCATGGGCACGGCGATGAGCCCGCAGATCCTGCCCGAGAATATCGGCCGGCCGGCGATGGTGGAGAAGGTGGCGGAAGGCGTGCGGCTGGCGATGAAGGATGCGGGCATCACCGATCCCGAGGACGTGCATTATGTGCAGACAAAGACGCCGCTCCTGACCATCGAGTCGATCCAGGATGCGCATGCGCGCGGGAAGGACGTGTTCTGCGAGGTGCACGACTCGATGGGCGTATCGAACGGCACCACCGCGCTCGGCATCGGCGTGGCGCTCGGCGAAATCAAGATGCCGAAGGCGGAAGAGATCTGCCGAAACCTGAATTTGTATTCGTCGGTGGCTTCCTGCTCCTCGGGCGTGGAACTCGACTGCGCGCAAATCATACTGCTCGGCAACAAAGCGGGCGCCGGCGGGCGCTACCGCATCGGACACAGCGTGATGAAAGATGCACTCGACATCGACGGCATCTACGACGCAATCCGCAATGCCGGCCTAGATCTGCCGGATCGCCCGCGCGCCGATGACCTGAACGGCAAGCTGGTCAATTGCTTCATGAAGTGCGAGGCTGACAAGTCGGCACGGCTGCGCGGTCGGCGGCAGATCATGCTCGACGATTCCGACGTGCATCATCACCGCCATGCCAAGGCAGCGGTGGGTGGGGTCGCTGCGGCGGCGATCGGCGATCCGGCGGTGTTCGTGTCGGTAGATGCGATGCATCAGGGGCCACATGGCGGTGGCCCGGTTATTGCAATCGTTGACGTGGGCGAGTGAAGCCGACGTGGGCGAGTGAGACTGTGTCCATTGCGCGGATCACGGATGTAAGTTGAAGAGTGCTGGGACAAAACCTTTGCCTTCCAAGCGTAACAGGGGAGCCCTGATCATGTTCAAGTTTTCTCACGTGAGCCGCGTCGCCGCGGCGATGCTGGCGCTATTGGCCGGCAGTGTTCTGAGCGCGCAGGCGCAGGACAAGGTGCGGGTCGGGGTGTTTCCGGTCGCCTCGACGCTGCCGCTGTTCGTCGCGATCGAGCGCGGTTTTTTCAAGGAGAACAATATCGAGGTCGAGATGGCCCGCCTGATCGGCGGGCCGCCGAACGTGGCGGCCATGATCGGCAATCAGATCGACGCCGCCGCCGTGCTGGTGACGATCGAGGGCATTAACGCCAATCTGAAGAAGCCGGGTGTGGCGATGTATATCTCGCTCAACAGCCAGAACGCCAAGTACCAGATGGAGCAGTTCGTGGTGCGCAAGGGGCTGGAGATCAAGTCGCTGGCGGACCTCAAGGGCAAGAAGATCATGTCGGCGCCAGGACCGGCCAACGTGACCATGGCGCGCGCCGCGCTCGCCGCCGCCGGCCTGAAGGAGGGCGACTACCAACTCGATCAGCTCGACATGGGCCAGCACGTCAACGCGATGACGGCGGGCACGTTCGATGCCGGCTATACGCTTGAGCCGAATGCGACCGTGATGCGCAAGAACGGCGTTGCGACGACGTTCGAAGCTGGCGTGATCGCGAAATACGTGCTCGGCAATCCGCAGGCCAATGCCTGGGTCGGCGGCTGCGCGCTCACCTCCGATTTCATCAAGGCGAAGCCGGACGTCGCCAGGCGCTTCACCGCGGCCTGGGGCAAGGCGGTGAAATTCATCAACGACAATCCGGCCGAGGCGCGCAAGCACCTCATCAAGAACACTTTTACGCCCGACGATGTCGTGGATACGGTGCCGCTGGTCAAGTTCGAGATGGTGAACGAGCTCAAGCCCGCGGACGTCGCCGACCTCCAGCGCTTCATCGATTTCTCGGTGAAGACCGGCACGCTTTCGGAAAAGGTCGACGTGTCGAAGTATCTGCAGAAGTTCTGAGCGCGGACAGAAGGGGCCGATGACGATGAACGCGATCGCGCCGGTCATCGGCCCCTATCGCACCGCGTTCGGGCCTGACGGCAATCCGCCCGCGCATATCACCGCGCGCGGGCTGTGTAAGGAGTTCCAGGGCGAGGTCATCTACGACAATTTCAACCTGGACATCCCGCGCGGCAAGTTCGTCTCAATCTTCGGGCCAAATGGCTGCGGGAAATCGACCCTGATCAACATGATTTCCGGCCTCGTGCCGGTGGGCAAGGGGGATATCCTGTTCGGCGGCAAGACGCTCGCTGACACGCGCATCGGCTATGTGTTCCAGAACTACCGCGAGGCGCTGTTCCCATGGATGAGCGCCTTCGAGAACATCCATTACGCGCTCAAGCTGCGCAATGTGGCGGACGCGGAGGCGCGCGAGCGGGTGAAGGCGCTGGTGGCGCGGCTCGGCGTCAAGCTAGATCTGTCGCGCTATCCCTACGAGCTTTCGGGCGGCCAGCAGCAACTCGTCTCCATTATGCGCGCCCTGATCGTCGAACCGGAAGTTCTGTTCCTCGACGAGCCGTTCTCCGCGCTAGACTATGAGATGACGTTGTTCATGCGCGACCAGCTGCAGCGCATCTTCGAGGAAACCGGCACCACCACGGTGCTGGTCTCGCACGATCTGGAAGAAGCGGTCTATCTCGCCGACTACGTGCTGCTGCTCTCGCGCCGGCCGGGTCGGATCGCCGATTTCCCCATGGTTCCGCTCCCGCGCCCGCGCAACGATGAGACGCTGTCGCGCCCCGATTTCGTCGATCTGAAACGGCACTGCCTTGAAATCTTCCAGCGCGAGGTGCGGCGTCCATGAGATCCGAACGATGAGAAGCGAGCAATTCGACAAGCTGCTGCCGGGCATCGGCGTTCTCGGCCTGATCCTGCTCTGGTACATCGGCTATTGGACGCGGATCGTCGATCCGGTACTCTTGCCCTCGCCGGACGCCGCCTTCATCGCCTTGTGGAAGGGCATGAGCGGGGGGCGCCTTCTGCACGATTTCTTCCAGACGGTGATCCGCACCTTCGCGGCGATCGCGGTGGCGAGCGTGGTCGCGATCCCGCTCGGAATCGTGCTGGGCGCAAACGAGAAGCTTTACCGCTCGGTGGAGTTCGTGGTCGATTTCTTCCGCTCCACGCCGGCCTCCGCGCTGTTTCCGCTCTTTCTCGTCATCTTCGGCGTCGGCGACGCCACCAAGATCTATGTCGCCTCTTTTGGCGCGGCGCTCGTTATCCTGTTCAACGTCGCCTACGGCGTGATGAACGCGCGCAAGACCCGCATCCTCGCCGCGCGCGTGATGGGCGCTTCGCGCTGGCAGGTCATGAAGGACGTGATCCTGATGGAGTCGCTGCCGCAAACCTTCGTCGGCCTGCGCAACGGCGTCTCGCTCGCGCTCGTGATTGTGGTGGTTGCCGAAATGTTCATCGGCTCGGTGGACGGCCTCGGCCACCGGGTGTTCGAGGCGCAGCAATTGTTCAACATGCCCGACATGTATGCCGCGATTTTCGCGGCCGGCGCGCTCGGCTACGGCCTAAACATCATGTTCTTGCTTATCGAAAAGAGCTTCGTACACTGGTCCGGGAAATGACGACCGATCTGTCTCGCCGCTCGGCCGTCGAGTTGCGCGACTTGATCGCGCAAGGGAAGGTGTCGCCGGTCGAGGTACTGGACGCGCATCTTGCGGCGATCGCGACTCACAACCCGAAATTCAATGCGATTGTCACGCTGGTCGAGGAGCAGGCGCGTGCGGCGGCCGAAGCCGCAGCGGCTGAGGTCAAGTCGGGCGCGCGGCTCGGCCCGCTGCACGGTCTGCCCGTGGCGATCAAGGACGTCACGCTCACCAAGGGCATTCGCACGACGTTCGGCTCGCTCGCCTACAAGGATCATGTGCCCGATGAAGACGCGGCGGTGGTCGAGCGGCTGAAGAAGGCAGGCGCCATCATCCTCGGCAAGACCAACACCCCGGAATTTGCCGCCGGCGCCAACACCGTGAACGCGCTGTTCGGCGCGACGCGCAATCCGTGGAATCCGGAGCTCAGCCCTGCGGGGTCCTCGGGAGGTTCGGCGGTGGCGGTGGCGACCGGCATGGTGCCATTGGCGCAGGGCACCGATTTCGGCTGCTCGATTCGCATTCCGGCTTCGTTCTGCGGCATCGTCGGCGTGCGCACCACGGGCGGCCTCATTCCGAACCGTGGCATGCGGCTGCCTTGGGATGCAGGGCAGGTGCACGGCCCGCTCGCGCGCAGCGCGGAAGACGCCGCCCTGATGCTCGACGGCATGACCGGGCTCGATCCGCTCTGGCCGACTTCGGCAGTTCCCCCGTGGCAAAGTGCGCTCGATGACGTGCGGCGCTTCGAGGACGCCAAGGGCCTGCGCATTGCCTATGCCTCGGACATTGCCGGCTTCGGTCTCGACAAGGAGATCGACGACATCTGCCGCGCCGCCGTGCGCAGGCTGGAGCAGGACGGCGCGGCGGTGGAAGAGATCGCGTTCAGCGCCGCCGACGGCTTTGCGCCCTACAAGGTGTTGCGCGGCGAATGGATGGTCGGTCAGCAGCTCAAACGGCTCGACATGCTCGACCAGTTCGGACCCAATCTCGGCGGCAATGTGCGCGAGGGGCTCAAGCTCACCGTGCGCGATACCGCCGAAGCGGAGAACATGCGCGAGAAGGTTTGGCGGAAATTCTGCAAGCTGTTCGGCAAGTACGATTACCTCATCACGCCGGCCGCGCCCGTGCCGCCCTATCCGGTGAGCAAGAACTATCCGGACGAGGTCGGTGGCCACAGGCTCGAAAACTACATCGACTGGATCGCGCCGGCATTCCTCGTGACGCTGGTGGGATTTCCCGCCGCCTCTGTGCCCGGAGGCAAGACCGGATCGGGCCTGCCGGTCGGCCTGCAGATTGTCGGACCCCGGTTTTCCGAGCCGCGGCTGCTCGGGCTATCCAAACTTTTGCAGCGCGCCAATCCGATCGGCTGGCCGACCTACGCGTGACTTGGGGCGTAATTCTCGCCTTCGCTTGCGTGTCAGCGGCCATCGGTCGGCGCGTTTTTGATCTCGATCAACACGTTGCGGTATTGCCAGTCGCTGATGTTCAGCAACTCATGCGGCGCACCGGCCTCGCGCCAGAGCACATCACCGGGCGTTTCGCTGGTCTCTTTCTCGCGGCCGTCCTCGAAGAACATCACGTTCTTGCCTTCGGTCATCGGCACGATGAGATAAGGCAGGTGGTGCTGATGCCAGGCCTGTCGCTCGCCGGGATCGAGTTTCACGCGCCAGACGCGCACGTATTCGTTTTCGAACAGGATCTTGTCGCCGATCGGGCCAAGTTCCGGTCCGCGTTTCGAGGGGCCTTTCATTGTTGGTGCTCCTTTTTCAGGCGATCGGGATTGTCGCAGAAGATGCGCTGCCGCCGATTTTGATCGATGTTCTTCATCTGGTCATGTGGCTCGACGACGCCCATCGGGAAGGGCCAATCGGAACCGAAGATGACGTTTGACGGCGAAAAGACGCTTTCGGCGAGTTCAAGCGCAGCTTCGTCATGCATGATGCAGTCGACGCAGATGTGCCTGAGCAGTTCCTTCGGCGACTTTCCGCCGGTGGCAATGCCGGGACGTTTGGTGTCGAAGCCGCGTTCGAGACGGCCCGCAAGGATAGGCAGCGCACCACCACCATGTGCGAAGCAGAAGCGGATGCCGGGATGGCGTTCGATCACGCCTCCGAGGACGAGGTGTGACATGGCGACCGCGGATTCGTAGGGATTGCCGACAAGGTTCGACAGGTAAAAGGCCTTCAGCCGTCCGTCGGCGCATTCGCCGGGATGGAAGAAGACAAAGGCCTTTGCGCCATCAAGGGCTTGCCACAAGGGTGCGTAGGCAGGATCGGACAGGACCAGATCGCACCCGCCGGAGGGGGCACCAAACCGCCGATGTCCCTTGGCAATCCAGTGCTGCGCGACCTCAAGCGCGAGTTGCGGGCTCTGCAATGGCAGATGAAACAGCGGTGAAAAGTGCCCGGGATGATTTTGCGAAATGCGCTGCAGTCCGGCGTTGACGTAGAGAACCCAGTCTCTCGCGTCCTCGTTCAGCAATTCCGGCCTGTAAAGCGGCGGGGGGATGGATATCCATGCCATTTCTACGCCGTTCTTCTCCATCCAGGCGACCAAAGCCTCCGGATCGAAGAGCGGCTTCATGCCGACCTCGTGCCCGTCAACGGTCAGCACCCTGTCGGCCGCGTTCCAGCTCACGCCTTTGATCTTCGTAAGTGCGTCCAGGAAGATCGGCGCGAGATGCGCATGCACGTCGAGGCTGATGCGTTCGTTCATGCCGCGCCCTTCTGTATGACAGGTGCCTGTGGGCCCATAATCCTGCGATAGATGTCTTCGGCGACGTCTGCGCGCATCGGAACAATCGCCGCGATATGATCGTCTGGGCGAACGAGCATGACCGTGTCGGTCTCGCATCCCGCACGCTGGCGGAAGCGATCGCCAACATCGAACAGTGAGCGTTCGCGTAGCCCGGAATCAAGCGGTGCGTCGCGCCGCGAGATGATCAGGTGCTTCAGGCCCGGCGTATTGGCCGGCAGGCTCGGACGGCGGCGCACATCGGTGAAGTAGAGCGCAACGAAGCTATCATCGATCAGATCGTGCAGCCGCACCGCGCGGCCATCCGGTCCATGTAGTTCGACGTCGGGGATACGCTCGCCAACGCGCAATTCGGCCTTTTCGGTGCGCACCATCGACCAGTCGCCGGACTGATCGACATCCAGCCGGACGCCGAGCATGGTGCGCGTCAGCGCATTGGCCCAAGCCTCGCCCGACATCGCTTTTACCGCATCTTTCTGGCCGAGCATGTATTTGCGCGCGGCTTCCGCCATTTCGCCGGAGCCCATGGTCGCGACCGGCCGCTGCTCGCGCGCATAGCCATCGAGCAATGACTGGTCGGCCCAACCACGTGCGACCCAAGCGAGACGCCAGGGCAGATTGATCGCGTCGAGGATGCCGGTGTTCAGTCCCAGCGCCCACATCGGCGTGATCAGATGTGCGGCATCGCCCATCAGGAACACCCGGCCGCGCCGCCACTCGGCCGCGATGCGATGATGGATGCGGTAGATAATTGTGTTGAGAACTTCGAGATTCTTCACTGGCCCGATGAAATGCAGCACTTTCTCCCGGAACTCCTCTTTCGTCGGCTCGGGCAGACCGGGTGCCAGTGGATAGAGGAAGCGCCAGCAATGCGGCTGGCGAACTGTGATCATCCATTCCTGCGGATCGGCGAAATAGGCGAGGTAGGGATAGTCACGCGGATTCTCGACATCGAGATCGACTTTCACGTCGACCAGCAGCGTACGGGCGTCGAGCGATTCACCTTCAACGGCGATGCCAAGCTGCGAACGTATCGTGCTGCGCCCGCCGTCGCAGGCGAGAAGATAGGAGCCTTCGAATTCGCGCACGCCGTCCGGTGACTCGAAACTCGCGACGACGCCATCGGACATTGTACGAAACCCCGTCAGGCGATGCTGAAGATGCACCACGCCCGGCTGGCGTTCCTCGATGGCGCGATGCAGGAGCGGCTCCAGGTGATGCTGCGGCATGTTGATGACGAAAGGATAGCGTGTCTCTTCGCTGAGCAGCTCGGTGCGGACCGAAGGGCGCGCCGTATTCGTCGCGCGTTCGACATCGCCGATCTCGTCGACGCGCAAGGCCTTCGCCAGCACGCGGTCGGCGACGCCATAGCGGCGGAAGGCCTCCAGGGTGCGCGTCAGGATAGTGCCGGCCTTGGTGTCGCTGGAGAGGCCGGCATCTTCCTCGAACAGGCGAAAGGGCACGCCATAGAAATGCAGGCCGAGCGCGGTGGTCAAGCCCACCGGGCCGGCGCCCACGATCAGGACCGGTTTCATCTTTTTGCTGCTGGTATGTCCGTCACTCATCCTGCACCGGATAGGAAAAGTCGCGACTGAGCAGTGAGGCCGTCATGGTGGCGGCATCCGACAGGAGAAAGAGCAGGGGCCCGACCACATCCTCCGGTGAGCCGACGCCGGTGGATGCGCGCCAGCGCTCGTGATCGGCACCGGCATTGGCGGCGCGGTATTGCGGAGTGTCGATCACGCCAGGTGCAATGAGGTTGAATTTCACGCGATGCTGGGCCACTTCCTTTGCCGCACTTTTCACGAAAGCGATCAGCGCCCCCTTGCTGGCGGCATAGGCGGAGGCCTGCGGCCAGCCCTGATGCGCGAGGCCGGAGGAGAAGGCAACGATGCTGCCACGCCGGCGTCCGATCATGCCGCCGATGGCGGCCTGGTAGCACCAGACCACGCCATCGAGATTGGTCCGGATCACCCGCCGCCACTCGTCCGGCGGCATTTCGTGAACGGCGTTGCGTGGCTGAATGGCGGCGCCGCAGACGAGGCCATCGATGCGGCCGTTGTCGCGTTCAATTTCGTTGAAGGCCTTGATCACCGCGTCGCGGTCGCCGACATCGAGACGCTTTGCCGCGATGGAAGCGTTTTCGTCTTTCACCGAGGCCATCGCCACTTCGTCGACATCGCAGATGACGACCCGCGCGCCAGCCTTTGCCGCCGCCAGCGCCAGCGCGCGGCCGATGCCGTTGCCGCCGCCCGTGACGACGATCACATCTCCATTGGCCTCGAAGCGCGCTTTCATGGGCACTCGCTCGGAAAGGTCAGCCGTTCGGCAGAACCGCGATGGCGTTGATCTCGATCAGGTAGTCGGGGGACACGAATTTGGTCACTTCGACCATGGTCGAGGCCGGCGCGATGCCGGTGAAATATTCGCGGCGCACTTTATGGATGGCTTCGAAATGCTCCATGTTACGCACATAGACGTCGACGCGCACGATGTCGTCGAGCGTTCCGCCGGCTTCCTCGACCGCGGCCTTCAGGTTTTCGCAGACCTGACGTGTCTGCGCGTCAATATTGCCGACGCCGGTGATGCTGCCGTCGGAATGACGCGCGGTCATGCCGGAGATGAAAACCAGCTTCCCCTTCGCTTCGATCGCGGTGGCGTGCGAGAAATGTCCGTTCGGCTGGCGGAGCTTCTTCGATGTAATCTGCTGTTTCATGTCACGCCTCACGTGAAGAGGGAATTGCTGTTCTTGAGACCGACCTTGCCGGCGGCGGCGACCAGACTGTCCAGCGTCTGCCGGCTCAGCGTACAGGTCTCGCCATTGGCGAGACGGGTAGCATGTGCGAGTTCACCCGGTGCGTAGACCCGTTCGACGCCTTGGGCGCGCTTCGAGCCGCTGACTCGCGCGGCCTGGTCCTGTACGCGCGCCGCGAAGGTGTCGGCCGCCGGAAAATGGCCGACATGAATGGCGAGAAAGAGCTGGCTGCATTGATAGGGTTGCGCCGGATCGCCGTAGAGGGGACGTACTTCGGCGCCGATAGCGCCGCCAGACAGGCCGCCGCACAGAAGATCGATGACGAAGGCGAGGCCAAAGCCTTTCGGTCCGGCGGCGGGCAGCAGCATGCCCTTGATTGCTTCATTCGGATCTGTCGTTGACCGGCCATCAGAGCTCACCGCCCAGCCTTCCGGAATGGCCTTGCCCGATGCGGCCGCAAGCCTGATCTTGCCCATCGCAGTCGCGCTGAGCGCCATATCGGTTTCGACAGGATGTTTGCCGGCGCTCGGTAACGCAATGGCCACGGGATTGTTGCCGACCATCGCCTCGGCGCCGCCGGGAGCGGGCATCAGCGGGCGGGTGTTGGACATAACAATGCCGATGCAGCCTTGCTTCGCCATCAGGCGGGCATAGCGGCCGGCGGTGCCGAAATGAAACGCATTTCGGACAGCGACAACGGATGTGCCGATTTCCTTCGCGCGATCCACTGAAAGCTTCACGGCCTGATGCGCGGTCAATTGCCCGAGTGCATTGCCGGCGTCGATCACGATCGTGGCAGCGTTGTCGCTGACGATCTCGCCCCTGCCGCGGTTGGACACCGAGCCTTGCAGGATACGGTCCACATACATCGGCACCAGCATAACGCCGTGCGAGGCCACACCTTCGAGATCGGCGGTGACCAGATCCTCGGCGACGATGCGCGCATCGTCTTTGGTGATGCCGAGTGCCGCAAAGATGCCGGTGACCGCCGCGATCAGGCGCGGCGCGTCGATGCGGACATTCTGCGGTGCGGCCGGCGCAGCCTGCATCAGCGGGCATCCTCTTCGTTGGTGTACCAGGAGGGCTTGATCGGGTAGTGCGGACCGTCATAGACCTCGACCACGATGGTTTCCTCGTGCGCGGTCGCTGGTCCATGCACACTGCCTTTCGGATTCCAGTAGAAGCAGCCGGCCGTCAGCGTCACGCCGGTCTTGGTATATTCATACTTGCCCTCCAGGCAGAACATGAACTGGTTGGAGGCGTGGCTGTGCGGCTGCGGAATGCCCGCGCCTTTTTCGAAGCGGATGAGGGCGATAGACGCACCAGTCTCCTCGTTGCGCCACAGCATCTTCTCATGCACGCCCTTCAGCGATTTGGCGCGCCAGGGCAGGTCCTTGCTCTGCAGCAGAACTTCATCGAGACTGGGCATGCCTTCGCCGAGCTTGGGAATGCCGGAATACGCTGTGCTCATTGGCGACCTCCATTCACATTGTTTGTCTTTGCCATCATGATCATCGTCTTGGCGGGATGCGGCGCTGGGTGGCGCTCTGCGCCTTCATGAGACGCGCCCTCAGGCTTTCGATGTGATCCCGAACGGCCTTAGCGGCGCCGTCGCCATCGCGCTTGGCGATCATCTCGGCAATGGCGGTGTGCTGACGAATGGTCGCCTTGTTGTCCATGGTCTGCCACAGATGCAGATACCAGTAGCGGATCGAGCGTTCATGCAGCGTGCGGGCGAAATCGCTCAGCACCGGATTATTGGCCATTTCCGCGAACTTGCTGTGGAAGGAGCGGTCGCCGCCGATAAAGCTGTCGATCTCCGTAGGCTTGCCATTGCCGTAGCCGTCCCGGGCCAGCGCCTTTAGTTCCTCGGCATCCTTGGCGCTGGCGCGTTCGGCGGCGTTGCGGGCGAGCTCGGCTTCGACCGTTGCGCGCGAATCGAGAATTTTCAGGATTTCCGAAATGCTGTCGGGTTGAACGATCACGCCCTTGCGCGGCATGATCTCGACCAGACCTTCCAGTTCAAGGCGCTGCAGCGCCTGATGCACGGGGGTCCGTCCGGCCTCGAGCATCGCGCAAAGCGCGCCTTCATTGAGATACTGGCCCGGCAGGAAGTGCAGGGTGAGGATCTTCTCCTTGATCTGCTCATAAGCCTGCGCAGCCAGCGAGCCGCCTTTGGTCGCGGGCTTGCGCGCCGGTTTCGGCGCGGTTGCCTTGCGCGCCTTCGCTTTTGTTTTCGGCTTGGACGTATTGGCCATGACTCAATGCCTTTGCGAGGGGGGCGGCAGCCAGGGCGCGGCGAGGCGCTCGGCGAGTTCGACCAAGAGATAAACAAACATGCCAAGAACAGAAAGCGCGAACAAAGCGGCGAAGGCGAGCGGCGTGTCGAGCTGGGAGGTCGCACTGAGCAGCAGGAATCCGAGCCCTTCGCTCGAGCCAACGAATTCCCCGATCACCGCGCCGATCACGGCCAAGGTAATCGCCACCTTCGCGCCGGTGATCACGAAGGGCAGGGCGGCGGGAAACTGCACCTTCAGGAAGATCTGCAGGCGGCTGGCGCGCAAACTGTCGGCCAGTTCCAGCAATTCGCGCGGTGTGGAGCGAAGACCGGCGACAGTGTCGACGATGATGGGAAAGAAGGCCACCAGCCAGACGATGGCAAGTTTCGATTCCATGCCGGTGCCCAGCCAGACCAAAACGATCGGCGCCAGCGCCACCTTGGGAACCGACTGCAAGCCGATCAGCAGGGGATAAAACATGAGGTTGAGCGGTCGCGAATTGGCGACAGCAACCGCCATCGGCAACCCAATCACGAGCGCAAGCAGGAAGCCGTAGAGGGTTTCCTTCAAGGTGACCCACCCCTCGCTCACCAGCAGGTCGAAGCGGGCAATGAAGGCATAGAAGACCTTATCAGGCGTCGGCAACACAACCGTCGGCAGATTTCCGGCCCAGCAGACAAAAACCCACGCAGCGAGGATGAAGGCCACACCTGCCAGCGGATAGCCGATCTGGGCGACCAGACGCGACATCATGATGGGGTCCCCTTCTCATCAACCGGCGGCAACACGCCGAGCGCTTCGCTCGCGATCCGTTCCGCCTGGGTAAAGGCAGGCGTGAAACGGGTACGTTGTGACCGGGGGTAAGGCAGATCAATCGGGATTTCCTGGGCAACGCGCGCCGGCCGGCGACTGAACACGATCACCTTGTCCGACAGGTAGATCGCCTCCGAAATGGAATGGGTGACGAACAGGACGGACGCCCCGGTCTCGCGCCGGATGCGCAGCAGCAGGTCGTTCATTTCCATACGGGTCAATTCGTCGAGCGCGCCAAAAGGCTCATCCATGAGCAGGAGCTGGGGCGCGTGAATGAGTGCGCGGCAGAGCGCGACGCGCTGCTGCATGCCGCCGGACAATTGATGTGGCCTCGCACCAACGAAACCGGACAGGCCCACTAGCTCGAGCAATTCGCCGGCGCGTTGCCGCGCCGCCTTGTTGTTGCGTTTGAGGATCTCCATCGGAAACAGGACGTTGTCGATGACGGTGCGCCACGGCATCAGGCTCGGACTTTGGAATACAAAGCCGTAATCGCCGAGCGGTTCGACGACCTCGTGATCCCCGATCACCACCGAACCGGATGTTTTCGGAATAAGCCCGGCGACGATCCGCAGCAGGGTCGTTTTTCCGCACCCGCTCGGCCCCAGCAGGGAGACGAGCTGACCTTGCTCGAAATCAAAGCTCGCATCGTCGAGCGCAACCACGGGTTCGGCGCTGCGCGACAGCAACTCGCCGGCGGAGAAAATTTTGCTGACGTTCTTGATGCTGCCGAAGGCCATCTGCGGTTCGATCGTGAGCGTTTCGAGATGTGGCCGGTCCATGCGGCCCGGATCTTGCTTGACTGGACAGGACTTCAGCGTTGGGGGCGTGCCCCGCACACCCGGCCCTTTGCTGGATCTGCAAGACGGAAGCGGGTTCCGGCCAGGCCCTTGTGCATGTCATGTGAAATATCTTATGATATCTCAAGTGTCAAATCGATGAGACGCGCGATCTCGATCGGTGTTTCATGGTGCATTGCCGGCGTTGTTCAACAGGAGGGGTATATGTTTAAGCGAATGCTTGCCACCGTCGCGGTCGCGACATCAATCATGGCGCCGGCCGCACAGGCCCAGGACGTGAAGTTCGTTCTCGATTTCATCAGCCTTGGACGTCACGCGCCGTGGTATGTCGCGCTGGGCAAGGGCTATTTCAAGGAAGAGGGACTCAACGTCACCATTCTGCCGTCCAAGGGAACGGCCGATGCCATTCGTTCGGTCGCAACCGGAACGACCGAGTTCGGCTTCATCGATATTCCCAGTCTGGTGGCTGCCGGCAGCGCTGGCTCGGTGGTGAAGATCGTCGCCGCCAATTATCAGAAGCCGCCATACTGTATCTTCAGCCTCAATCCCGGTGCCAATATTGACTCCGCCAAGAAGCTCGCGAACATCGAACTCGGCTCAAGCTCGGCATCCTTCGTTCCGAAAATCTGGGCGGCCGTCATGGAAATGAACGGCGTCGACAGCAAGACGATGAAGATCGTCAATATCGACGGATCCGCGCGCGTGCCGATGCTGGCTTCCCGCAAGGTAGCCTCGATCGATCTCTTCATCATGAGCGAGCCGGCCATTCGCCGTGCGGTTCCGGACGCAAAGCCGGTCTGCCTGTTTGCTGGCGATCTCGGACTGGAAATCTACGCCAACTCCATCGGCGTGCATGAAGACTACCTGAAGAAGAACCCTGAAGTCGTGAAAAAGTTCGTGCGCGCGGCTCTGCGCGGCTGGAAGGACACCTTCGCAAATCCGAAGGAGGCTGCCGAGATCCAGCTGAAATACGTCAAGGCGCTCAACCCGGAAATCATCGTGGAGGAAATCGAGATTCTGCGGCGTGTGGCGATCACGCCGGAGGTGCAGAAGAACGGCCTTGGTTATGTGACGATGACGCGGATGAAGAACACCGTCGATTTCATCAACAAGAATATTGAGGTAGCCGGCGACAAGCTAACCGCCGAGCAGATCTACGTTCCCGGATTCTTGCCAGAAAAACCGATCCTGCCCTGATTACTCATCCCGCAACCCGCCATGCCGCCAGTTCTCTTGGCCGGCATGGCGGATCAGCTAGGGACATTTCAGATAGTCATCGGGTTTACCGACGACCTGTCAGGCTACGGTTGCCTGTCGGATCGACGACCAAGGTACTCCTGTACAGCAAACACCTCACTATAGTCGCCCCGCTGCGCAGAAAAAGCCGGACAAACTACTTGGTCATTTATCGGCGGCCTTTGGCCACCGAACGGCCTCTGGCTAAATCAGAACTGCACATTGATGAGGATCTCCCTATTATGGATTGCAGTTTCCTTGATTCCTCACGCGAATTCCCTGCTCAGTCGCTTAGGGAACCAGGCGGCAAGAGCCTGTAAATAGTCGGTTTTTTGCCCCAAAGGGGTGAGGAGTTCGCAATAGACACGCAAATTCCCTGTTTGCAGGGAAATTTGGTGGAGCAGGGTGCGATCTGCACTGCGGTCCCAGCCAGCCAGTGCGCCGTTCTCGGCGCGGTCAGCGTCTCTCCGGAATAATGGCGGTTCCCGACTACGGAGTGGATATCGCGCCAGATCACCGAGGCTTTCCTGTGGGACCATGCGCCGCGATACCTTATTCGGGATTGGGACACCTCGTACGGGTCAGCCTTCGTGCAGCGTCTGCGCGCCATGGGTATTCGAGATCGGCCGATTGCGTTCCGATCACCTTGGCAAAACGCTTGCGTTGAACGGCTCATCGGCTTGATCCGCCGGGAGTGCTTGGAACCACATGATCGTATTCGGCGAAGCGCATCTGCACCGGATCCCAAGCGCACATGCCGTCTACTGCAATGACGGGGAGGACTCATCGTTCCTCGAACAGGACGCGCCGTTCCATCGCGCGATTGAGCGCCTCGGGGCTATAACGTCCCACCTAATTCTCGGTGGCCTTCACCACCAATACTACGAATCTAATTTTTAGTACACATAAGCTAAATCATAAAAAATATCAGATCAGCGGATTTGATCTTCGTCAACCGGCCGCCGAGAGCTTGCGCCAACGTTGATCATGATCAATGTTAAAGCTTCTGAATATCATCTTATTATAAAGATACCTTGGGGTATCTTTATGGCATTGGATCGTATCCGCAAAAGGCCGGAAGATCATGCAGGCGCAAACTTGGATGATTACGAGCGCTGCGCGGCATCTTTCTCGTGGACGCAAGCGCGGAGCTTGCTCGATGGCCTGCCCGGCGGCGGACTGAATATTGCACATGAAGCGGTCGATCGCCATGTGCAAGCGGGCCGTGGCGGCAAGCTGGCTTTGCGCTGGATCGGCCGCGATGATCAAATCCGGGATTTTAGCTACGCCGATCTTGCCGCGCAGACCAGCCGTTTCGCCAATGTGCTGGCCCAATTCGGGGTAGGCAAGGGCGAGCGGGTCTATTCGTTACTCGGCCGTAGCCCGGAACTCTACATCGCCGCGCTCGGCACGCTGAAGAACGGCAGCGTGTTCTCGCCGCTCTTTTCTGCTTTCGGACCGGAGCCGATTAAGGCGCGCATGTCGATCGGCGGTGCCAAGGTTCTGATCACGTCAGAAGCGTTTTATCTGCGCAAGGTCGAACCGTGGCGTAAGGAACTCGATAGCCTTGCGCTTGTTCTGCTGACAGAGTGTTCTGGCAATCCGCCCACCGCTACAGTGGATCTCGCCGCTGTCATGACCGCGGCCTCGGAGACGTTCGAGACTGTTCGCACCGAGCCGGAGGATATGGCGCTCGTGCACTTCACCAGTGGCACGACCGGACGTCCGAAAGGGGCGGTACATGTGCATGAAGCGGTTGTCGCCCATCACATCACCGGTCGTTTCGCACTCGATCTGCACGCTGACGACATCTTCTGGTGTACCGCCGATCCCGGCTGGATTACCGGCACCTCTTACGGCATCGTTTCTCCACTCACAAACGGCGCGACGATGATCGTCGACCAGGCCGAGTTCGACGCCGAGCGCTGGTACCGGATTCTGCAGGATCAGAAAGTCACTGTCTGGTACACTGCGCCCACTGCGATCCGCATGCTGATGAAGGCGGGTGCGCAGATCCCGAAGCGGTTTGATCTGTCGCGTCTGCGCTTCATTTCCAGCGTTGGCGAGCCGCTCAATCCGGAAGCGGTGGTGTGGGGCGTTGAGGCGTTCGGCAAGCCGATCCACGACAATTGGTGGCAGACTGAAACCGGTGGCATCATGATTTCCAATTACCCGGCGATGGACGTGAAGCCGGGCTCGATGGGCCGCCCGCTGCCAGGTATCACGGCGGGAATCGTTGAGCGGCGCAACGGCGAAATCTGCGAGATCGACAAGCCGATGGCGATGGGTGAGCTGGCGTTACGGCCCGGCTGGCCGTCGATGATGCGCGCTTATCTGCACGAGGAGGAACGTTATCGTAAATGTTTTGCCGGCGGTTGGTATCTCACCGGCGACCTCGCGATGCGCGACGCCGATGGCTATTATTGGTTTGTCGGCCGCAGTGATGACGTGATCAAGAGCGCCGGTCATCTTGTCGGGCCCTTTGAAGTGGAGAGTGCGCTGATGGAGCATCCTGCCGTCGCGGAAGTGGGTGTGATCGGTCTGCCCGATCCGGCCGCCGGTGAAATGGTCAAGGCCTATGTCGCCTTGAAAGAAGGCTTTGAGGCGAATGAGCTGCTGCGCAAGGAGTTGCTCGGCCATGCTCGCAAGCGACTGGGTCCGGCGGTGGCGCCCAAGGACATCGCATTCCGTCAGAACCTGCCAAAGACGCGCAGCGGCAAGATCATGCGCCGCCTGCTCAAGGCGCGCGAACTGGGCTTGCCGGAAGGCGACATTTCCACGCTCGAAAGCGAGGAGCGATGAGCGGGACGACCGACAAGCCGCGGCTATCGCGCGTGCATATGCTCGATCTGCTCAGGCAGATGATCCGCATTCGCCTGTTCGAGGATAAATGCGCCGAGCTCTATACGCAGGAGAAGATTCGCGGCTTCCTGCATCTCTACGACGGCGAGGAAGCGGTCGCGGCCGGCGTCATCTCACTGCTTGAAAAGCAGGACCGCGTCGTTGCCACCTATCGCGAGCATGGCCACGCGCTTGTGCGCGGCGTAGTTATGAAAAGCGTGATGGCCGAGATGTATGGCAAGCGCGAAGGTTGCAGCGGCGGTCGTGGCGGCTCGATGCATCTGTTTGACAATACCACCAATTTCTATGGCGGCAACGCCATCGTCGGAGGTGGTCTGCCGATGGCGGTCGGCTTGGCGCTGGCCGACCGCATGCGCGGCGAGAAGCATGTCACCGCCTGCTTCTTCGGCGAAGGTGCGGTGGCGGAGGGCGAATTTCACGAGTCGCTCAACCTCGCTGCGCTCTGGGGCCTTCCCGTGCTGTTCGTGTGCGAAAACAATCTTTACGCCATGGGCACGGCGCTCGCGATTTCGCAGTCGGAAACCGACATTCACGCCAAGGCTGCATGCTACAAGATCACCTCGGAGGCCGTCGACGGCATGGATATCGTGGCGGTCGAAGGCGCCGCGCGCCGCGCATTGCACGCCATCCGGGAGACCGGAAAGCCATATTTTCTGGAGTGTCGTACCTATCGCTTCCGTGCCCATTCGATGTTCGATGCCCAGCTCTATCGTGACAAGACGGAAGTGGAGGTGTGGCGGAAGAAGGGGCCGATCGAACGTTTACGGACTTGGCTTGAAGCCAATCACATGATCCATCCCGAAGAACTCGAGCGGATAAACGCCGAGATAGCCGCGGAGATCGCGGAAGCCGTCGCCTTTGCTGAGGCGGGAAGCTGGGAGCCGGTCGAGGATCTCACCCGTTTCGTCTATGCAGAAGCGGCGAGCTGATCGGAGACGCGCATGCTGCAGGCGACCAGACAGTCAGGAATAACCGAAACCACCTACCGCGAGGCAGTGCGCGAGGCGATCCGCGACGCGCTGAAGCGCGATGACCGCGTTTTTCTGATGGGCGAAGACGTCGGCCGCTATGGCGGCTGTTACGCTGTGAGCAAGGGGCTGCTGGCGGAATTCGGATCGGAGCGGATTCGTGACACTCCACTATCGGAATCTGGATTTACCGGGGCCGGTATCGGTGCCGCGATGGGCGGCATGCGCCCGATTGTCGAGGTGATGACGGTAAATTTTAGTCTGCTCGCGCTTGATCAGATTCTCAACAGTGCGGCGACCATCCGGCACATGTCGGGTAATCAGTTCGGCGTGCCGCTGGTGATCCGCATGGCGACTGGTGCTGGGCGTCAGCTGGCCGCGCAGCATTCGCACAGCCTGGAAGGTTGGTATGCGCATATTCCCGGCATCAGGGTGCTGGCGCCGGCGACAGTAGAGGATGCGCGGGGCATGCTATGGACCGCGCTGCAAGATCCCGACCCGGTGCTGATCTTCGAGAATGTCATGCTCTACAACATGACAGGAACGCTGGTTGCAGATGCCGGCCCGGTCGATATCGCCAAGGCAGCCGTGCGCCGCACCGGAAGCGATATTTCGCTGATTACGTATGGCGGCTCGCTGTGGAAGACGCTGGAGGCGGCAACCCAGCTTGCGGCCGAAAATATCAACGCCGAGGTAATCGATCTCCGCAGCTTGCGGCCGCTTGATGACGCAACCATCATGGCGTCGGTGAACAAGACACGACGCGCCGTCATCGTCGATGAGGGCTGGCGAAGCGGGAGCCTGGCGGCGGAAATCGGCATGCGTATCGTCGAGCAAGCCTTCTGGGAAATGGATGCGCCAGTCGGCCGCGTCTGCGGCGAAGAGGTGCCGATTCCCTATCCAAGTCACCTCGAACGGGCGGCGATTCCGAACGCGGCAAAGATTGTGGCCGCGGCAAAGGCCGCCCTCGGGCGGGACTGAGATTACTGGCATGACTGCATTCCGCATGCCTTCGCTCGGTGCCGACATGGAGACAGGAACGCTGGTCGAATGGTTGGTCAAGCCGGGCGATCGCGTAAAGCACGGTGATATCGTCGCGGTGGTGGAAACGCAAAAGGGCGCGATCGAGATCGAAATCTTCCAGACAGGACTCATCGAGCAGATTCTGGTTGGCACCGGCGCCAAGGTTCCGGTCGGAACCTCGCTCGCCAATGTGCTAAGCGACGAAGAAGCGAAGGCGGGCACGGCAGCAGCCGTGGTGCCGGAGGCGGGTGCGCCGCCATTCGCCGCAATTGCGGTGCCACGTCGCTCCGTTGGTCCACCGCCGCCACCGATCGTCGTTCCACCAGGTGCGGAAGGCCGCATGCGTGTTTCGCCGGCGGCAAGGCGGTTCGCGCAGAGACTCGGGATCGATCTCGCTGCGATCACAGGCACCGGGCCTGCCAGTGCGATCATTCGCGCCGATGTCGAGCGAATCCAGGCCGAGGCCATGCCGCCAAAACCGAAGGCGGCGATCGGTCTCAACCTCGACGCCATGCGCGAAGCGATCGCCGCCGCCATGGCGCGGTCAAAACGCGAAATTCCGCATTATTATCTGCAACACGATGTGGATGTGACACTGTGCGAGGAATGGCTCGCACGGACAAATGCCGCGCGCCCCCCTGACAGCCGGTTGTTGCTGGGCGCGCTGGTCATCAAGGGGGTTGCGCTCGCAACCCGGCGTTTCCCCGCTTTCAACGGGTTCTATCGCGAAGGAAAATTCGAGCCCGCGGCCGTAATTCATGTGGGCGTTGCGATCGCCATTCGCGGTGGCGGGCTGGCGGCGCCGGCGATTCACAATGTGGATCGGCTGAGTCTCGATGACCTGATGGTGCGTATGCGCGATCTGGTTCAGCGCACACGAGCCGGCCGTATCCGCGGCTCGGAGATTGCCGATACGACCATCACGGTCTCCAGCCTCGGCGAAAGGGGCGTGGAATCATTGTATGGCGTGATCTATCCGCCGCAGGTCGCCATCGTCGGTGTCGGCAAGGCAACATCGCGACCTCGGGTCGTCGACGGCCATGTTGCGGTGCGATCCATCGTGACAGTCACTCTCTCCGCTGATCATCGCGCAAGCGACGGCCATGCCGGTGCGCTCTTTCTTGCGAATATCGGCAAGCTGCTGCAGGAGCCGGAAAAACTATGAGTAGCGTCGAAATTCATTCGGTGGTGTGCGAGGAGCTCAATAACATTGCGCCGGAAGTCGACATGCAGTCGGTCAATCCGTCCGCCGATTTGCGCGAAGCGCTTGACATCGATTCGATGGATTTTCTGAATTTCATCACTGCCATTCATCGCCGTCTCGGCGTCGACATTCCGGAGCTCGATTATCCGAAGCTGATCACTCTTGATGGGGCTATCACTTATCTTCAAAAAAAGCTTGGTGGTGGAAATAAGGGCTAGACGGGTTTTGCAAGGGGTCGTGTTGTGTGAGTGCGGGACGATGCACCGATATGATACCTCACCGCGCGCTGCGGCGAACATGCATCCTGTTTGACGTAGCTCACACCACCCCAGCGTGCACGCGCCGCTGACTGCTTGATCTCGCCCGTCTCGATAACGGGAATCTTTCGCCCCGCCAGCGCACCTATCTGGAACGTTGGGGATATCCCTATGTATTTGAGGAACTCCGTCTTCACATGACGCTGACCGGTTCGCTTGTCGAGGCAGATCGAGAGCGCTTTCTTTCGGTTCTCAAGGAGATCTATTATCCGCTGGCGGACTACACCCTTGAGTTAGATGCTATTTCGCTCATGCGACAAGAAAATCGCGATTCATGTTTTGAAGTGATTGTCCGTGACGTTATGCGCGGAGTAGTACGCTAACCTATGGATTCGGGTTTCATTTCGTTGATGATTGATCCAAATTTCATCCCTTGGATCGGAAAATCCCTGTTGCCGTCGATAGGGAAATTGGCTGTAAGGCTCGGAAAGCTCATATGTTAATCCTCTTCTGATTTCTGGAATTCGCCAGAATTGAGTAATTTCTTTGCGATATTTCCTGTTGCAGGGAGTTCGTCCTAGAGAACGGCTGCGGTGCCGGCCAGGAAGTGCGCCGCTTTCGGCGCGCTCCGCGTATGAGATTTGTCGGGAGGCATATCGATCTTCACAATCGTCTGCCGGCAGGTAATGCCGCGGCATGATTTGTGGAAATTGTACCCACAGCCCGGATGCTCCAACATTTGTGAGGCGGGCACTGACGTTTAGTCGCTAGCTAATGTGGCGAATGTCTCAAATTCAATGCGAGAGCGTTCTCATAATGAAAGATATTGAATGGCATTCTGCCGAAGAATGCAAATATCGACCGGATCGGTCATCCAAGTCTCAGCAAATCTCTCGCAAAGCGCCCCGCCTGCATCCTGTAGAATGGCACAGGCAGATCTCTCGCCATATCCGCGGAGATTCGGCTTTCGAGTTCTTCCAGCACAATGTGCGTGATCATTGGCAGATCGAGCCGGCGTGCATCGACGATGGAGACCCAGGTCAGTTCCACAAGTTCGGCGTCGGGATGCACGACGTTCTCGATGCGGGCGGCGACAGCATCGATGTCGACGGAGAAAAATCTGGCGTCGAAGCGGCGCGGAAAGCCCGGCGGCGTGATGGCCCGGGTTATGAAATGCAGGACCGACAGATCGGGATAGAATCCGGCGCGGATGAAGTCGGTCCAGACACCGGCCGGGACCGCGGGCGCATCACCGCGTGTCGCGCCCAGCAGAAGTCCGGTTTCCTCGAATGTCTCACGGATGGCTGCCAGCGCAAGCGCATTTGCGGCCGGTACGCGAGACGGCTCGACCTGACATTGCAACTGATTCTCGACGTGCGGATTCAGCGGTGCTGCGACCGGCATTGCCGCGTCGTCGGTCTCGACCCGGCCGCCGGGAAAGACGAACTTTCCCGGCATGAAGACGTGGCTGTCATGCCGCCGTCCGAGCAGTACTTTCGGCACCGCTCCGGTGCGGTCCACGACAATCAGGGTGGCGGCATCGACCGGATCGCGTCCTTTTGTATTTCCGGTCACTCGTCCGCTCTCGCGACATGTCGCCTGGCCCGTTCGACAAGCGGACGGCAGTCTTCCGCCGCCAGATCCATAAGACCGCCGCAGAGCGAGCAGGGGATCACATCATTATCCAGCAGGTACTCGACCGGCTCGGGGCTGAGCTGGCCGCAATCAGGGCAGGGAACCCCAAGCTTGCCGTCCTTGATCTCAGACACCATGAGCCTCCCGCTCTGGTTTTGCGGTCAGTTGACGTTGCGGGCGTAGCCGCTCCAGTACGGTTCGCGCAGCTTGCGCTTGAGAAGCTTGCCGCTGGCATTGCGTGGCAGCGCGTCGAGGAAATCGACCGAACGGGGGCGTTTGTAGCCAGCCAGTTTGTCACGGGTCCAGTCGATCAGCGCCTGCTCCGTCAGGCCGGCATTTGGCCGTTTGACCACGCAAGCCTTGACCGTTTCACCCCATTTCGGATCCGGCACACCGATCACCGCGACCTCGACGATCGCCGGATGGCTCATCAGGACCGCCTCGACCTCGGCGGGGTACACATTCTCGCTGCCGGACACGATCATGTCCTTGATGCGGTCTTTGATGAAAATGAAACCTTCGCTGTCAATGTAGCCGGCATCGCCACTGTGGAACCAGCCGCCGCGCAGCGCCTCTTCGGTCTCCTTCTTGCGCCCCCAATAGCCGGCCATCAGGCTTTCGCCCTGATAGACGATCTCGCCGATTTCACCGGGCGGCAGCTCCTTGTCATTCATGTCCACGACCTTTGCGCGAGCTCCGAACATCGGACGTCCGCAGGAAAGCATGCGGTCGCCGACATGATGTTCGTGGGTGAGCGCTGTGAAGGGGCCGGTGGTTTCGGTCAGGCCATAGATCTGGGAGAATTTGCACTTGAAGGTCTCGATGCAGCGTTTCAGCAAATCAGGCGAGATCGGGGCGGTGCCATAGGTGATGTGTTTGAGCGCCGAGAAATCGGCTTGCCGCGATTGCGGCAGTTCGGTCAGGAACAACATCACCGCTGGCACCAGCAATGCGACCTCTACCTTCTGTTCGACGATGATGTTGAGCAGAGTTTCCGGAACGATGTCGCGGATGACGATCAGGGTGGTGCCTTCCTGCATGCTCCATGCCGCCCAGCCGCTGCCGCCGATATGGAACATCGGCATGGCGACCAGCGAACGCCCGCCCTCACGTAGTTCCGGCATCTCGATGGCGAGGCACAGACCGGTATTGAGGACGTTCTGACCTGTCAGCATGGCACCTTTCGGCAGGCCGGTGGTGCCGGATGTGCAGAATTGCCAGGTGACTTCGCCGTCGATGTCGCGGTGCGGGTCCTCACCGCCACGCGGCAGTTCGTCGTAGGTCAAGGTGGTGACGCCGGACGCGGTGCCGTTGAGCTTGAATTCGGCGCCGGCGACAATGAATTTGGGCTTGATGTCCTCGACGATCTGCTTGATCTCGGCCGGAGTCAGCCGCCAGTTCAGCGGGGCGGCCACAACGCCGGCCTTGTCGAGAGCGAACAGCAATTCGAGATAGGCCGCGCAATTCTTGTCGAGGATCGCGACCCTGTCGCCGCGCTGCAGGCTCATTTGATTGACCAGGCCGGCCGCAAGCTCGGAACTCGACCTGTTCAATTCGCCATAGGTCCACGTCTTGCCTTCGTACCAGATCGCATCAAGCGATGGATGGCGTCGCGCTCGCCAACGGATCAATTCCGCGATCGTCCGCATAGTGACATTCCTCCCCAGATCGGCGCCTCTTGCTGACAGGATCAGCCCAGCGCGCTCATCATTTTTTCGCGTGAGATAGCGGCACGGCTGTGCTCGACATTTGCAACCAGCCGTTCTCCATCGTGAATTTGGACGTCAAAGATAAAGCGGTTCTTCTGCCGTTCGCGCAATTTCGCTACGACCGTCAACGTGGCCCCAACCTTGCTTGGACCGAGATGGTCGATCACCACGCGGCTTCCGACCGTGATCTGCCCGGAATCGAGCATGCTTTCGGCGAGGCGATAGCAGGCTACTTCGGCAACGGTCACGAGATAGGGAGTTGCCGCCACCATAGGCATGCCGTCGACGACCGCCGCCACGGTATCGCCCGGCGCCACGACCGCAGTCATGGTCAGACGAGGGTTGTCGCCGTCAATTATTGTCGAGGTGATTTTGAAATCTGCCATGATTCACAGTTGCACTTGTGCGATCGATTGACGATATTACAGACGCCGCTTTTCCGGCTCCCACATGCGTTCCAGGTTATCGATCAGGTCCTGATCGTAGAAACACAGGCTCTGCTGCCGGCTATAGGTCGCCATGTAGCGCCGGTAGACCGGAAGCGGCTCCTGACCGACGCGCAAAGCCTTGCGATTGCTGACGGTGCTGGTGAAGCCGGCCCGCACCATCTGTGCGGCGTTGCGCTCGATGGCCGCGTCCATCTGGTCGGACGGAACTACTTCGTCGCAGATCATCATGCCTTCGGGAGTGTCGACCGGAAATGGCTTCTCGAAGAAGATTCCCTGCCGTGCCAGATGAATGCCTACCATGCGTGGCAGCCGGAGATTGGCGGAGCCGGGGATGAATCCTTCCTTGCTGGCCGGAAGATTGAAATAGGCGCCGGGTTCGGCGATGACGCGATCCATGACGCAGAGCAGCTGGCAGCCCCCCCCAATGGCAAACGAGTCCACGGCCGCGAGCCAGGGCTTTTCGACAAAGTCCTCGAACTGTTCGTGATACGACCGGGAACACCAGTGCCCGCGATAGATTTTGTTGAGCAGGCCGAGTTCGCGCTCCAGAATGAATTCGATGAACGAAATGCGTCCGTAATAGAGGTGGGTCAGATTGATGCCGGCGTTGAATACGCGGCGGCCCGGATATTTCGGATGATTGAGAACTCCGCCGCGCAGAACGCCGACCTTGATCTGGTCATCAAGCAGGACCAGATCGACGGCGGTTTCGAGTGCGATAACGGCCGCGTCGTCTTCCGCGTTGAGGAATTTCGGGTTTGTCAGCGTGACTTCACCAATAATGCCCTTGCGCTGAACGGTGGCTGAACCGAGATCGGCAAAGCCGGTCCGGCGGAATTCCGCCAGCAGGCTCTCCGCCTCGTGCTTCGGGCGCAACATGGCGTGGACGAGGTGCATGCCGCTGGCCTCGTCGGCCAGCACATAGGCCACGAACAGGCCTTGATCGATTTCGTGGCCTTCCTTGGCGAATTGCCGCTGCAGCGCGCGTTCCTGTGCAATCTGTGCGCGCGTCGGAAGCAGGCCAGGATATCGTTCGGCGGCGTTGTAGACGAGTTCGGCCACTCGCAAGGTCATCGAGCGTCCATGTGTCAGTTCGCCATACATCTCGGCCGCATGACGGCGAAAGAAGTCTTCCTTCGCCACGCGGGCATCGCGTCGGATGGCGGTGACGCTTCGGCGCGCTTCGGAATCGCGGCCTTCTGCGGAACCAAAACTCTCGACCGCCGTGTCGACGGCAGTGAAATAGGCGCGGGCGAGCGCCAGATCCTGCGGAAGCGCGGCCGAAAAGTCAGGCATTTGCGGGAGCGCGGGCGAGGGGATGCGAATGAGCGCGGCCGTCATGGAGGCATTTCCTGTCGATTGCCTGGCGGGCTTCTCTTCCGGCTCGCCTTCGGCTAAATTTCTGGTATAATGATGTTCTATTAAATGATCCGGACGCGGGAGTGTCAAGGCCCGCGAACGCCGCAAAGTCTATCAGGGATCGAAGCGTCATGCGCCCGATTGCCGGTTTTCGCAGCGGATCGTTTCTGCAGATCGTGCCGGCCGCGTTGACCGGGCGGCATGGTTGCTTTTGGTGGAATACTGTTCTATTTCAGGCGCGTGCCGGTTCCACGAAATTCCGTTCTTGTCGATCGGAAAAGAGGATCGGTGCGCGCTCCCCAGCCTCGGTCAGGCCGACAACCCCATCAACGGTGTTGCTTTTTTGGCGTCACTTTGCACGCAACTTTGACATGAGACCTTGAATGCCAACAAAAGCAGCCAGCAAGAGATTGCAGAGCCTTCGTGTCGCGCATGCCTCCAGCATCCCGACCACAATCAAGAACCCGGAGCGTGTCGCCCATCGCCGGACGGAACTCATTGAGGTTGCGACCAAGATGTTCCTGGAGCGCGGCTTTCACAATACGTCGATCCGGGACATTGTCCGCGCCTGCTCGTTCAATGTCGCCAGCCTTTATATGTACGTGTCGTCGAAGGAGGATATTCTTTATCTTGTCGCCCAGGACCTGATGAACAATATCGCTCTGAAGCTGTCCGACACGATTCTGGATCCGGATTCGCCGGAGCGCTCGCTCGAAATCGGATTTGCGAATTATTGCCAGATCGCCAATAGGTTCCGGCGTCCGATCCGCCTACTCTATCGCGAGGTCGGCTTTCTGCCGCCGGAACCACGTTCCAAGGTGTTGGCGACCGTGTCGGATGTTGTGACCTTTTTCGAAAATATCATCAATCAGGGTATCGACGCCGGCATTTTCCGCAAGCTTCCGGCGCGTCTCGCTGCTCTCGACGTCATGTTCATCGCGCACATGTACGCGCTTCACACTCGAGAAGTCAGGGTCATTGCCGACCTGGACGAATATATCAACTTCCAGATTGAATCGATTTTCTCCGGCCTTCTGGTCTCGCCCGAGAAGCGCCGTGCGAATTCAGACAAGAAGGCCGGCGATCTCCGCGCCAATGCCGCCAAGTCGCGAGCGACCAAAAAGGCGGCACGCTAGAGTCCGAGGAATGCCGATCGTACGCGGTCGTCATGAAGCAGCGCTTCACCGGTGCCGTCCATGGTGATGCGCCCGGTTTCCATGACATAGCCGCGATCCGCGATTGCGAGCGCGGCATAGGCATTCTGCTCGACCAGCAAGACCGTCAGCCCGCGCTGCTTGAAGTCGGCGATGATCGCAAAAATCTGATCCACCAGAATGGGAGCGAGGCCCATCGAGGGTTCGTCCAGAAGCATCAGCTTAGGGCGCGCCATCAATGCGCGCCCGATCGCGAGCATCTGCTGCTGCCCGCCCGACAAGGCGCCGGCCTGATTGCGACGCTTTTCGAACAGCAGCGGAAAGGTCGCGTAGACGCCGTCGAGATCGGTTGAGATGTCTCCATCGCTGCGAGCATAGGCGCCGAGCCTCAGATTGTCCTCGACCGACAAAGGCGCAAATATCTGGCGACCTTCCGGCACCTGCGCGATTCCGCGCGTAACCCTTGTGTGGGCAGGAGCAATTTCGATGTTTTCGCCGGCAAAGTGGATGAAGCCGGAGGAAATCGGCTGGACACCGGAAATCGCGCGCAGCAGCGTTGTCTTGCCGGCGCCATTGGCGCCGACCAGCGTCACGATCTCGCCGGCATTCACGTTGAACGATACGCCGTGCAGTACCTCGATGCGGCCGTAGCGACTGGTCAGATTCTCAACCGCGAGCACGCCGCACCTCCGTCACGCCCTGCGCCCCCAGATAGGCAGCGATCACTGCAGGATTGTTGCGTATTTCAGAGGCATCTCCTTCGGCTAAGGTGTGTCCCTGGTCGAGCACGTGAATGCGGCTGGAGATCTTCATCACCAGGCGCATGTCGTGCTCGACAAGCACAACGGTGACACCGCTCGCGGCGATCTTCTGAATGACGACGTCGATCTCCTCGGTTTCGACGGGATTGCAGCCGGCTGCCGGCTCGTCGAGCAGCAGGACATGCGGTTCGGTTGCAAGCGCCCGCGCGATCTCCAGACGCTTCAGTGCGCCATAGGGCAGGGCACCGGCCGAACGGTCGGCGTAATCGCGCAGACCGACCAGCGCGAGCAGGTCTTCGGACTTCTCGCGGGTGGTCTTGTTCTGGCGCAGGACCGACGGCAGCGTGAAGAAATGCGCAAGCACATTGCGGTTCTCATGCAGGTGCCGCCCAACCATGACATTCTCGACCGCACTCATGCGGAAGAATATCTGCAAGTTCTGGAAGGTGCGCGACAGGCCAAGCCGCGCCAGCTGATGCGGCGGAAGTCCGGTGACGTCCTTGTCGCCCAGCAGGATCCGTCCTGTCTTGGGAGTGTAAATGCCGGACACCACGTTGAACAACGTCGTCTTTCCGGCGCCGTTCGGCCCGATCACGGCGAAGATGTCACCACGCCGGACCGTGAAACCGACTCCGGCCAGCGCGTTGACGCCGCCGAAGGAAATGCCGAGATTTTCGATCCTCAGAACGGTCATGTCGTCCTCCGACCAAAGCGGGTGGCGATCGCGGGAACGATTCCGGACGGCAGGAAGATCAGAAACACGATCAAAATCAGCCCCAGCACGATGTGTTCATAGTCGTGAAAGACGGTGAGTACTTGCGGGAGCATGACCAGAATAGCCGCTCCGACGACACTTCCGAGGATCGATCCCAATCCTCCGAGGACGGCCATCACCACGAATTCGATGGACAGGAGGAAACTCGCGGTGTTCGGCGTGACAAAGCCGTCGAACAGGGAAAAGTACGACCCGGCGACGGCCGCATAAATGGCGGATAGCACGAAGGCCAGCAGCTTGTAGCGGGCGACGTCGATGCCGAGGACGCGGGCGGCGGTCTCGCTGTCGTGGATGGCACGGAACGCCCGCCCGGTCGGACTGGCGATCAGATTGACTGCCACCCAGGCGCCGATGATGAGGCTGATGCCGGATATCCAGTACCAGGTCTGCGAACCGAAGACCCGCCAGCCGAACAACTGTAGTCGGGGAACTGGCATACCATTCGGCCCGCCGGTGACGCCGGCTTCGTTGGTGAACACCATGGAGATCAGGAGACCCATGCCGAGCGTCGCTACCGCGAGGTAATATCCCTTCAGCTTCAGGATCGGGCGGCCGACGACAAAGGCGATCAACGCCGACAGCATGGTGCCGCCGATCAGTGCGGCCCAGGACGGAATGCCGAGATAGGTGGGACCGAGCGCAACCGAATAGGCGCCGATTCCAAAGAAGCCGGCATGGCCGAGGCTGACCTGTCCCGCAAAACCCATCAGCAGATTGAGGCCGACCACGGCAAGCGCGTTGATGAACACGAGCGCCAGCACGCGATAATAGAAGGATGACGGCAGGATCAGGGGCAACAGCAATACCACGAGGGCAATGGCCACCACGATCATGTAAGGACTGACAAGAAGACGCCGCATGTTCACACCCGTTCGACGCCGATCTTGCCGAACAGGCCCTGCGGCCGCACGAACAGGACAAACAGAATCACGATGAAGGCGATCGCGTCCTTGTATTGCGATGACAGATAGCCGGCCCCGAACGCCTCCAGCAGACCGAGCAGCAGGCCGCCCGCGACAGCGCCCAGCGGATTGCCCATGCCGCCCAGCATGGCGGCGGCGAACGCCTTCAATGCCAGCAAAGTTCCGACGTCATAGTTGGTCAGTGTGATGGGTGCCGCCAGAATGCCGCCTATCGCGCCGATGGCGGCGGATACCATGAACGACAATCCGACAATGGCCGATGTGTTGATCCCGACCAGTCGCGCGGCCAGCCGGTTGGACGCCGTCGCCAGCATGGCCTTTCCCGTCATGGTGCGGGTGAGGAACGACCAGAGCGCGGCGACAATCACGGCGGTGCCGATCAGGACCACCACGCTTTGCGGCAGCAGGGCAGCGCCGCCGACCATCCAGGGCTCGCTCCGGATCAGCGGCGGCAGACTGTGGAAATTCTTGTCGAAGAACGTCGCGGCAAGTCCGCGCAACAGGATGGATGCGCCGATGGTGATGATGATCAGCGTCACGGCAGTGGCGCCGCGTGCCGGCTCGATCGCCAGCCGATGCAGCAGCATGCCGACGGTGACCGCAACGGCAATGGCCAAAAGCGCGGCCAGGGGCAGGGGAATTCCGGCGGCGGCCGCGAAGACGGTAACCATGCCGCCGAGCATCACGAATTCGCCCTGGGCGAAGTTGATCACGTCGGAGGCGTTATAGATGAGCGTGAATCCGAGCGCGACCAGGGCGTAGATCGCGCCCACGGTAAGCCCGGAAAACGTGAATTGCAGAAATTCAGCCATGCCTGCGACCCCGACACAGCCCCCGGAGGGTCGGCCTGCAGCTACGATATTGCACTTTTAGTCTTCCCGCTTGGATGGCGGCTCATCCCGCTGCATATGAGCGAGATGAGCCTTGCATTTCAGTCGTTTTTTGTTTCGCCGTCCAGAGCGGACGGCGATCGTTTTTTGTGTCGCCGCCGGCTTACCGGATGAGGGCCCAGTCGCCGTTCCTGATCTCGATCATCCGGAAGGCGTCGAGATCGAGGCCGAGATGATCGGTGGGCGACATATTGACCATGCCGCCGGTGCCGACGAAACCCTTGGTCTTCTCGATCTCGTCCCGGACCTTCGCCTTGTCGGCGCTCTTCGCCCGCTTCATGGCTTCCACAAGGATGAACAGCGCGTCGTGCATGTGGCCGCCGAAAGTGGACACCGGTTGCCCCGTCGCTTTCTCGAACTTGTTTTTGTAGGCGGTCACGACCTTCTTCAACGGATCGCTGTCCGGCAACTGGTCGGCGATGATGGTGGCGCCCGCCGGCAGACGGACGCCTTCGGCAGCGGCACCCGCGAGCTGGATATAGCTTTTCGAGGAGACACCATGGCTCTGGTAGAGCGGAGCGATGATGCCGAGCTGGCGATAGTTGCGCGTCACGATTGCTGGGCCCTGTCCGAAGCCGCAATTGATGACGGCCTGGACTCCCGGCGTGTTCTTGATGTTGGTCAGTTGCGGCGTCATGTCGCTGTCGGCAGCGCCGTAGATTTCATCCTTCAGCACCTTCACGCCGAATTGCGGGGCCATCTTGATGCACTCTTCGCGCATCGCCTTGCCCCAGCCATCGGTGCCGGAAATCATTGCGATATTGAGGAGATTTCGTTTCTTCAGGTCGTCGAAAATCTTGCCGCAGGACATCGGTTCGGTATGCGGTGTCTTGAACACCCATTTGCGCACGGGAATGACGATCCCGGCCGCGCCCGCCAGCGAGATATAGGGGATGCCGGCCTCGTCGAAGACGCCGAGCATGGACATGGATGTGCCGGTGATCGAACCTCCCAGCACGGCGTCAACCTTGTCCTCCTCAACGAGGCGCGTCGCGAACGTGCGCGCCTTGTTGGCGTCGCCGCCGTCGTCGTAAATGAACAGCTTGATCTTTTCGCCGTTCACGCCGCCCTGGGCATTGATATCGGCGACATACATTTCGAGTGTCTTCTTTTCCGGATCGCCGAGAAACGACGCGGGGCCGGTGACCGAAAGCACGGACCCGATCTTGATCTCCGCCAATGTCGACGTCGTCAGCGCAATCAGCGCCGCGCTTGCAGCAAGCAAAGTCCTCATCTGTTTTCCTCCCATAATTATGTGACTTTTTTCGTTCTTGGGTCCGCGGGCATTTCCGAAAGGCGGTGCCTTGTGCAAACCAAAATTTGGTATAACACTATTCTAGTTTAATCCTCCCGGGATGGGAAGGGGCCAGCCGGCGAAATTCGCTGCGACCCGCTTTCCCTTCTCACGATCGGTCCTGGGCTCAGACCGAAGATTGCGAAGCGGAAAGGAAGGCACGCCGTGGCGGCAGGAGAAAAAGGTTATCGGGCGCAATCCACCCGCGTGAAGAAACCGGTCTATTGCTATCAGTGCGTTGCCGGGCCCGACCTGTTGCGGGTCGAGGAAGAGGATGGCATCGCAGTCCGCGTCGAATCCAATTACGCGGCGAACGGAACGCACCCCGGAGGCGGCCGTGTCTGCGTCAAGGCCTACGGGCTGATTCAAAAAACCTACAATCCCAACCGCGTGCCGCAGCCAATGAAGCGGACCAATCCGCTGAAGGGACGCGAGCACGATCCCGGCTTCGTGCCGATCTCATGGGACGAGGCGCTCGATATCGTGGCGTCCAAGTTGCGGAACATCCGGGAGAAGGGTCTGCTCGACGAGTCCGGCTATCCGCGCATCGCCGCAAGCTTCGGCGGCGGCGGAACGCCGACGCAATATATGGGCACGTTTCCCGCCTTTCTCGCTGCGCTTGGAAAGGTCGATCTTGGTTTCGGCGCCGGCCAAGGGGTGAAATGCTATCATTCCGAACATCTCTACGGTGAATTCTGGCATCGCGCCTTCACGGTGTCGGCCGATATTCCGTATTGCAATTTCGTCATCAGCTGCGGAAACAACACCGAGGCGTCGGGCGGATCGGTCGGTGTCTGGCGCGAGGCGGATGCGCGCGTGCGCGGGTTGCGGCGTATCCAGGTCGAGCCTCACATGTCGGTGACGGGGGCGTTATCGGGCGAATGGGTGCCGATCCGCCCGAAGACCGACGCCGCTTTCCTCTATGCGCTGATCCATCACATTCTCCATAATCGTGACTGGAGCAATGTCTGTGACATTCCCTATCTGAAACAGTCGACCAACTCGCCTTATCTGGTCGGTCCCAACGGCTATTTCATGCGAGATGCCAAGAGCGGGGAGCCGTTGATCTGGGATCTGGCGGACAGCCGGGCCAAGCCGTTCAGCGCAGACATTGGGGACGCGGCACTGTCGGGAGACTTCGTGGTTTCCGGCATCGAGCAGGGGCCGGACGATGCCGTCTGGCGCCACGACAACGTGCGGGTGACGACGTCATTCGAGAAGCTCCGGGCGCATGTCGCAAAGTTCACGCCGGAATGGGCGCAGGAGCAGACCGATATCGGCGCCGACAAGATCAAGGCAATCGCCGACGAGTATCTGGCGCATGCCTGCATCGGCCAGACCATCGAGATCGAAGGGCAAACGCTGCCATTCCGCCCGGTCGCGGTGATGCTCGGCAAGAGCGTCAACAATGGCTGGGGCGGTTATCAGACCTGCTGGGCGCGCACGGTCCTTGCCGTTCTGGTCGGCGCGCTGGAAGTTCCGGGCGGCGTTCTCGGCACCGCCGTCAAGCTGGTGCGTCCCGCCAAGTCGCGCGTCGGCTCGGTCATTCCGGGCCCCGATGGCTTCATGCAATTCCCCTTCAACGAGACAACGAAGACCGGCTGGGACCCCAACCCGCATATCCGCAATGCCTACAAGACGCTGGTTCCGATCGCGGCCAATTCGCCGTGGTCGCCGGCGCTCGGACCGGCGCACCTGCCGTGGCTGTTCCAGAAAGAACAGCCCGATCACTGGCCGAAGGCGACCATGCCTGACATCTGGTTTTGCTACCGAACCAATCCGGCTATCTCGTCCTGGAACGCGCCGCAGGTGGCGGAGCGCGTTGCGGAGTTTCCGTTCACGGTGGCGTTCGCCTACACGCTGGACGAGACCAACTACATGGCAGACATCCTGCTGCCGGAAGCCACCGATCTCGAAAGCCTGCAACTGATCCGGATCGGCTCGACGAAATTCCTGCAGCAATTCTGGAAGCACGAAGGCTGGGCGGTGCGGCAGCCGGTCGGAGAAACCAGGATCGACTGCAAGGACATGACGGAGATCGCCACCGAGCTGGCGGCGCGCTCCGGCGTGCTGCGGGAATACAATCAGTCGATCAATCGCGGCGCCGCCGGCATTTCGCTGGTGTCCAACACCTACAATTACGGCCTGGCCGAAGACGAAAAGCACGACGTGAACACGATCTGGGATCGCGTGGCCCAGGCCGCCAGCCACGAAACCTCGGACGGCGAGGAAATTCACGGCATCGACTGGTTCAAGGAGAAGGGCTTCATGCTGAAACCCTATCCGCAACTCGACTGGTACTTATACCCCGCGATCAAGAAGCAGGGCTTGCGCTTCGAGCTTCCCTACCAGGAACGCATTATGCGGCACGGCGCCCAGCTCGGGAATCGCCTGCATGAAGCCGGCATCAACTGGTGGAACCGGCAGCTCGAGGAATACGAGCCGATGCCGGGCTATCTGTCGTTTCCGGATATCTGGATCGACCACATCAAGGAGGTCGGACAGAAGCCCGAGGACTTTCCGCTCTGGGCGCTGACCACCCGCAGCATGCAGTACTCCTGGGGCGCCAATGTCGGCCTGCCGCTGATCCGAGAGGTGGCGTCCAATGTGCGCGGCCACAAGGGCGTGATGGTGCACAAGGACACCGCGAAGAAGCTCGGGATCGCGGATGGCGATCCCATCGTGCTGCGGTCCCCGACCGGCATCAGCCGCGGTTATGCCGTGGTGCGGGCGGGCATGCGTCCCGATACGGTGGTGATCATCGGGCAGTTCGATCACTGGATCACGCCGCTCGCCAAGGATTTCCAGATGCCGAGCCTGAATTCGCTGACCGCGCTCTCGCTCAGTCTGACCGATGCGACCGGCAGCGGATCGGATATCACGCGCGTGCGCCTTGAGAAGGACACCGAGCCGCGGAGAGCCCGCGCATGAATATCCTGGAATCGGCCAATCCGGCAAAACGCTATGGCATGGTGGTTGACGTCAATCGTTGCGTCGGCTGCCAGACCTGCACGATTGCCTGCAAGCACGCGAACGACACCATGCCGGGCGTGCAGTGGCGCTCTGTCATCGATATCGAACAGGGCAGCTATCCCGATGTCGAACGCTTCTTTCTGGTGACCGGCTGCCAGCATTGCGCGGAGCCGCCCTGTGTGCCGGTCTGTCCGAGCGGCGCCACCTATCAGCGCGACGATGGCCTGGTCGCGATGGACTACGATCTCTGCATCGGCTGCGGCTATTGCGCCGTGGCGTGCCCCTACGATGCGCGCACGCTGGCGCATGAGATGAAGTTCTATTACGGCGAAGCGACGGTGCAGGAACGGCACGTCGCGCACAAGGAGCGCGTGGGCGTGGCGCAGAAATGCACATTCTGCATCGATCGCGTCGACGAGGCGCATGCGCGCGGACTGACTCCGGGTGTCGATCTGGATGTGACGCCGGCCTGTGCCGGCTCCTGCATCGCGCAGGCGATCAAGTTCGGCGATTTTGCCGATCCGAAAAGCGAGGTCTCGCAGCTGGTGGCCGAACGCGACAACTTCCAGGTCAACGACTTCCTCAAGACCGATCCGCAGATCAAGTATCTCTACGAGGTGCCGGATTCCATTCCCGGCGCGGCCGCGATCGCGCCGACTGACGACGAGCAGCGCGATCCTAACAATCCGCTGATCGGCAAGCTACAGCCGTTCTGGGATTATCGTGCCGCCATGAACTTCACCATGGGCGGGACGGGGTCGGGGTTGTTGACGGTCGCCGCGCTGCTGGCGGCGGCCGGGTTTGTGCCCCAGGATATGGTCATTGCCGCCGCTCCCGTCGGGGGCATCGTGATCGCGATCGGCCTGTTCTTCGTGTTCCTCGAAATCGGGCGCAAGTTGCGGGCGTTGAATGTCATGCTGCGCCCGAACACCTCGTGGATGACCCGCGAGGTCTATGTCGTGATCGTTCTTTATCCGCTGCTGGCGCTGGTATGGTGGCAGCCATCGACAGGCGCGATGTTCGCTATGGCGATCGCCGCCGCGTCATTTTTGTATTGTCAGGCGCGCATCATCCATGCCGCCAGGGGCATTCCGGCCTGGCGGGCGCCGCTGATACCGGCACTGATCTGTGTGTCGGGCCTGAGCGAGGGGAGCGGGCTGGCCTTGCTGATCAGCGGCTTTCTCGGACTGTCGATTCCGCCGGCATTGGTGGCGGTTGCGGCAGTTACATCCGTTGGCATTCTGGTCTTGTGGTTGCTCTATCTCGCGACAGCGCAGAGGGAGAGACTCGGATTGCTGACGCGCGATGTCTTGAAAGCCATCACGCCGGTCTATACCGGTGTCATGCTGCTTTCGCTCGTCGCGCTCGGCTATGGCTTTGCCACGGCGTCAGCCATCGCAATGGCGCTCGCTGCAGCCGGATTCGTGGCCTGCGGCGTCCTGTGGAAATTTACCGTGATCACCCGCGCCAGCCATCAGCAGGGCTTCGTGCTGCCGCACATGCCGCAGCGCGGCGCCGGCAACCGGGCCGCGCCGCATCGGCCGCAGGGCTTGCCAGCCTATCGCAACGCCAACGCGGCATGACCACGCAGGACGAACTCCGCCGCCTCGCTGCGGCCGTAAAATTGGTATAACAATATTCCAGAACAGGCAGCGAAAGACTGCTATGGAGACAGGGAATGGAACGTTCGTTCAAGGAGGAGGTGAAATCGCTTCGCCTCGGCGCCGGTGACACGTTTCACGGCGAGGGCATCCTCGCCGTCACCAAGGCGCTGCTGCAATCGGGCGTCAGCTATATCAGCGGCTATCCCGGCGCGCCGGTGTCGCATCTGGTCGACGTGCTGACCGACGCCGAGGATATCCTCGAGGATCTCGGCATCCATTTCGAATTCGCTGCCAACGAGGCCGGCGCCGCCGCCATTCTGGGCGCGTCGATCCAGTATCCCATCCGCGGTGCGGTGACGTGGAAGTCGGTGGTCGGCACCAATGTCGCGTCGGATGCCCTGTCAAATCTTTCGTCGGCGGGGGTGACCGGCGGCGCTCTCATCATCGTCGGCGAGGATTACGGCGAGGGCGCGAGCATCATACAGGAGCGTACGCACGCCTTCGCGATGAAATCGCAGATCTGGCTGCTCGACCCGCGGCCAAATCTGCCGACCATCGTCGACATGGTGGAGCATGGATTCGCCCTGTCGGAGGCCAGCAATACGCCGGTCATGCTGGAACTGCGGATCCGCGCCTGCCACGTGCAGGGAAGTTTCGACTGCAAGGATAACCGCGCCGGCACCTATTCAGGCCGCAACCTGATCGAGGCGCCGAAATTCGATTCCGCGCGCTTCTGTTTGCCGCCATGGACCTACTCACAGGAGAAACAGAAGATCGATGTGCGCTGGCCCGCAGCCGTCCAGTATGTGGCGGAGCACAAGCTGAACGAGGTGTTCGCCGGCGACCGAAACGATGTCGGAATCATCGTTCAGGGTGGGCTCTATAACGGGCTCATCCGTTCTCTGCAGCGCTACGGTCTCGCCGACAGTTTTGGCAACGGCCAGATCCCGTTATATGTGCTGAACGTCACCTATCCGCTGGTGCCGGCCGAAATCGTGGAGTTCTGCCGAGGCAAGACGTCCGTGCTGATTGTCGAGGAAGGGCAGCCGAACTTTCTCGAACAAGCCATCAAGGCCATCCTGCAGGAACGACAGCAGCACGCGACCGTGGTTCACGGCAAGGACGTGTTGCCGATGGCAGGGGAATATACCGGCGAGGTGGTGATCGGCGGTCTCGGAAAATTCTTTGCCGCGGCCTGGCCGGAAAAGGCCGGCGCGGCTTGGAGCAAACCGGCGGACGACATTCGTCTGATCAAGGAGAATGCCGCAAAACTCCTTCGCGAGCCCGTTCCGGTCCGCCCGCCGGGCTTCTGCGTCGGCTGTCCCGAGCGTCCGGTTTTCAGCGCCATCAAGATCGCCGAAAAAGAGATCGGCAAGACGCATGTCACCGGCGATGTCGGTTGTCATATCTTCTCGTCATTGGCGCCGTTCCACATCGGCAATACCATGCTCGGTTACGGGCTCGGCCTTGCGAGCGGTGCGGGTATCGCCGCCAACTTCAAGAAACGCGTCATCAATATCATGGGCGACGGCGGCTTTTGGCACAACGGCCTGACCACGGGCGTGACGACGGCCGTCGCCAATGGCGATGACGGCATCCTGATCATCATGAAAAACGGCTATGCGGCGGCGACCGGCGGACAGCGGATCGTGTCGACTCCCGGAAGCGAAAAGGCCAAGGCGCCGCCGCCCAGCATCGAGGCTGTGCTCAAGCATGTCGGGGTCAATTGGCTGAAAACAATCCAGTCCTACAGCGTCAGCACCATGGTGAAATCGATCGTCGAGGCCAGCAGATCGCCGGAGCGGGGCCTGAAAGTCATTATCGCCGATGGCGAGTGCCAGCTGGCGCGACAGCGCCGGATACGGCCCATCAACGCGAGGCAGCTGAGTGAAGGCAAACGCGTGGTGCGGACCCGCTTTGGGATCGACGCCGATGTCTGCACCGGCGATCATTCCTGCATCCGTCTATCCGGATGCCCGTCGCTGACCATCGCGCCAAACCCGGATCCTCTACGGAAGGATCCGGTGGCGCAGGTCGACAACAATTGCGTCGGCTGCGGATTATGCGGCGAGGTCGCACACGCCGCAGTACTGTGTCCGTCATTCTATCGCACCGAGATCATACAGAATCCGACGCTCTGGGATCGCCTGATTGACGGCTGTCGCCAGTTTCTGATCGGGCTGCTGCGGTCGCAGCGTCCAGTTCACGCCTAGTCATTTTTCGTGATGAGTACCGATGTGCGCAGTGTGAATATTCTTGTGGCCGCTCTGGGCGGCGAAGGTGGCGGTGTTCTAGCGGACTGGATCGTCACGTCGGCCATTTTTGCCGATTATCCCGTGCAGAGCACCTCGATCCCGGGCGTGGCGCAACGCACCGGCGCGACGACCTATTATCTTGAATTGTTTCCGCGCCGTCGGGCAGACCTTAAGGGCGCGCAACCAGTACTCGCCCTGACGGCGACGCCGGGCGACATCGATCTGGTCGTCGCATCCGAACTGGTGGAAGCGGGGCGGGCGATCCAGAACGGATTTGTGACTCCTGATCGCACGACGCTGGTGGCGTCCACCAACCGCGTGTTTGCGATCGGCGAGCGAACGGCGATGGCCGATGGCCGATTTGACAGTGAGCTGATCCTGACAACGGCACGACACCTGGCACGGCGCGCTATCCTTTTTGACATGTCGGAGTACGCCCGCAAGGCGGGCTGTCCGGTGAATGCGGTGATGTTCGGCGCTCTGATCGGAACGCAATGCCTGCCCATCGACCGAGCGCAGGCCGAACAGGCGATCCGCGAATCTGGAAAGTCGGTGGACAGCAACCTGCGCGGCTTTGCGTTGGGATTCGATCAGATCGGGAAGGACGCCGACCGGATGGAAGGGACAACGCGATCGACCAGGCCGGTCTCCATGTCTGACGCGGTGCTTAATCGTATGCGAAGCGAATTTCCACCGACGCTTCACGAGACGCTTGCACATGGCATCAACCGTCTGATCGACTATCAGGACGCAGCTTACGCAGAACTCTATCTGAATCGCCTGAAGCCAATCGTTGCGCTCGACCGGCAGACCAACACGGTGCTGTCTCAGGAGACCGCACGCTTTCTGGCGTTGTGGATGAGCTACGAAGATGTCATCCGGGTGGCCGACCTCAAGACGCGCAAGGACCGTGTACCGCGCATCCGCAAAGAGGTCAGGGCCGGGGAGCACGAAGTTGTGCGGGTCACTGAATTCCTGAAGCCCGGTCTGGAAGAATTGTGCTCGCTCTTTCCCGCGCGGCTCGGCCAGCGGCTTTACGACTACGGGCGCAAGCACAATCTGGATCGGCAGCTGAATGTCGGCATGTATATCCGGACCACGTCGGTATCAGGGTTTTTCCTGCTACGCCTTCTGTCCGGATTGCGCTGGTGGCGCCGCCGGACCTGGCGATTCCACGAAGAACAGGCACTTATCGGCCAATGGCTCAAGGCGATCGAGAGAGCGGCGGGCCGTGACCCCGCTCTGGCGCTTGAAGTCGCGCTGTGCGGGCAGATCGTCAAGGGTTACGGCGATACCCACGCGCGCGCCGTCAGGAGCTTCGGACTGATCCGCGACCGGTATTTTGCCGAAAACATTCTGACGACCGCCGAGCCGACGTTTCTTGCGGTCGCGATCCGCGACGCCCGCAAAGTCGCATTGGCCGATCCGGAAGGTGCCGCACTTACGAAGCAGATTGAGCGATTTTCCGGCGCTCGCGCGCCATCAAAATTTCTGACGGAAGACATAACGACATAAACAAACTTAACGAGGGAGGATGACATGAAACGGCGTGAATTTTTGACTGCTACCGGTACGGGCTTGGCCGCCACGACAACCGTCGCGATGCCGGCCATCGCGCAATCGTCGCCTGACATTCGCTGGCGACTGACATCCAGCTTTCCGAAATCGCTCGATGTGACCTATGGCGGGGCCGAAGTCTTTTCGAAGATGGTCGCCGATTTGACCGACAACAAATTCCGGATCCAGGTCTTTGCCGGCGGCGAGATCGTACCCGGTCTGCAAGCTCTCGACGCCGTCTCCAATGGCACGGTCGAAATGTGCCACACCGTGTCTTATTACTATGTTGGCAAGGATCCGACCTTTGCCATTGCATCGGCGGTGCCATTCGGCCTGAACGCGCGACAGCAGCATGCCTGGCTGTATCAGGGCGGGGGCAACGAAGCCTTCAACGATTTCTACAAGAAATACAATGTGCATGGTTTGCCGCTCGGCAACACCGGCGCTCAGATGGGCGGCTGGTTCCGCAAGGAGATCAAATCCGTCTCCGACTTGTCGGGCCTGAAGTTCCGCATCGCGGGCATTACCGGGCAGGTGCTGCAGAAGCTTGGTGTGGTGCCGCAGCAGCTTGCCGGCGCGGATATCTACCCGTCGCTGGAGAAGGGCACGCTCGACGCCGCGGAATGGATCGGACCATATGACGATGAGAAGCTCGGCTTCTACAAGGTTGCGCCATTCTATTATTATCCAGGATGGTGGGAGGGTGGCCCGAGCCTGCACGGCTTCATCAGTCTGGCAAAGTGGAACGAGCTTCCCAAGCCGTATCAGGCCGCCATCACCAGCGCCGCAAATTATGCGACGACCTGGATGCAGGCACGCTACGACGCGCAGAATCCGGCGGCGCTGAAAAGGCTGGTTGCGGCGGGCGCGCAACTCCGTCCGTTTCCGAACGACGTGATGGATGCCTGCTTCAAGGCCTCGAATGAAATCTACGCCGACATCTCCGCCAAGAATCCCGAATTCAAGAAGATGATCGAGGCAATGATTGCATTCCGCAACGACCAGTATCTGTGGTGGCAGGTCGCCGAATACGGCTTCGACACCTACATGATCCGGGCGCGATCGCGCAACTGATCGTCGTGGTGCGGAGCCCTTGCAACGGGCCTGTTGCGCCAGAAATGGTCCCTCCGCGCGGCATGATCGCCGGGCGGGGGCCCTCAAAAACAGCTGCGGCTTTTTCACAAGCAGCAAAACGAGCCCGTTTTTCCGGCCTTCTTGCGCTTGACAAACTAGAACAGCGTTATACCATAAATTTCAGGACGGTCGTTTCAACTCGCTTCAGGGATCGGGGCGGCCGGGATCACAAACGAGCGGTGAGACTCGGGCGCGCGCTGCGACGTTTCGCGGGGCGCCAGTCAGCAAGGGTGGGCGATGCCAAAGGTTTTTGTGAGCACGGTGATCAATGCGCCGATCGAGCGCGTCTGGCGCGTCGCCAGCGATTTCAACGGATTGCCGGCCTGGATGCCGGGCATGAAGGACAGCGTCATCGAGGCGGGCAAGACCGAGAAGCAAATCGGTGCCGTTCGCAAGCTCGGGATGGTCGGCACCAAGGACATCCTGCGCGAGCGCCTCGAAGAACTGTCTCCCGAGGAATATCTGATCAGCTATTCGGTGCTCGAAGGTCCGCTGCCGGTGAAGAATATCCGCACCAGCATGCGCCTGCGTCCGATCACCGACACCTACGGAACGCTCGGCGAATGGTCGACGGAATTCGATACCGAGAAGGGCAAGGAAGAGGAGGGGCAGCAATTCATGGCTCGCGTCTTCAATGCCGGCTTCCGTGCACTGAAAAAGCATCTGGGCGTCTGATCTTCATCTCCGGCGTGTGAGTCATCGCGTGAACATTCTGCATCCATCGAGCATCTTCGTCCCCACGGACGCAAAGCAGACGCCCTGTCTGCTGGGTGCGCGATGCGATGAATGCGCGACGGTGGTCTTTCCGAAAATGCCGGTTTGCCCTGCCTGTCAGACCAACGGGTCGATGCGCGAGGTTCAGATCGGCCGTACCGGCAAACTGTTCAGCCACACCATTGCGCGATTCGCGCCCAAGGGTTTTGTCGCGCCGTTCTTCCAGGTCTTCGTCGATCTGCCGGAAGGCCCACGTATTTTTGCGCTGGTCGGCGCCGAATGTCCGGTCGAAGCCGGCGTTCTCGAGGACGGCATGGACATGCGGCTGGTACTGGAGCCCCTAGCCGACACGCCCGAGAACAGCGATCTGCTGACATATAAATATGTACCGGCCGGCCGACCAGAACAGCGGACGTCGGGTCATGCGTGAGGTCGCAATCATCGGCGTCGGCGCGCATGCGACCGGACAATTTACCGAAAAGGCGCTCAAGGACTTAGCCTATACGGCGATCTGGAATACGCTCGACGACGCCGGTGCCGAGCCTTCGGACATCAACGTGGCCTATGTCGGCAATTCGCTTGGCGGATTGTTGACCGGGCAGGAGGGTGTGCGTGGGCAGGTTGTGCTGCAGCATTCCGGCATCACCGGAATTCCAGTCATAAATGTCGAGAATGCCTGCGCCAGCGCGGCCACGGCCTTGCGCGGTGCCTGGCTGGAGGTGGCCTCCGGGGCCGCCGATGTCGCGCTCGCGGTCGGCGTCGAGAAGATGTTCGTCGGCGATAGCGCCCGTACCATCAGTGCGCTCAGCGCCGTGTCCGAAGTCGACCTGTCCGAGATGGGGATGCAGTTCACCACCAGTTACGCCATCCACCCGAAGATCAATCTCAAGGGCAAGATGGCGGAATACGGCTGGACCTCGGCCGATTTCGCAAAGCCTGCGGTCAAGAATTCGTTCAACGGATCGCTCAATCCGCTGGCGCAGCATCGCCGGCCACTCTCGATCGAGCAGGTGGTGCAGTCGCGGATCGTGGTCGATCCCTTGACGCTCTTCATGTGCGCCTCGATCTCCGATGGCGCGGCGGCGGCGATCGTGTGCCCGGTCGAGATGGCGCCGCGCTTCACCAGCAAGCTGCCGGTCAGGATCGCCAGCTGCGTGCTGCGGTCCGGCATGTACCGCCTGCCTGACGACGGCTTTACCGACTCTGCCACCGTCAGCGCGCAGGCCGCCTACGAGGAAGCCGGCATCGGTCCGGACGATCTCAATGCCATCGAGTTGCACGACGCGATGGCGCCGGCAGAACTGATGCTCTACGAGCGGCTCGGTCTATGCGCCCCGGGCGAGGGACCTCGGCTGATCGACGAGGGCATCACGACCTTGAGCGGGCGCATTCCGGTCAACCCGAGCGGCGGGCTGTGTTCGCGCGGCCATCCGGTCGGGGCCACCGGCCTGCTGCAGATCGCGGAACTGGTCTGGCAGATGCGCGGCGAAGCCGGCGCCCGGCAGATCGAGAAACGTCCGAAAGTCACCATGGCGCAGAACCAAGGCGGATTGCTGCTCGGGCAGGATTCGGCGGTCTACGGCGTCACCATTCTGAAAACGTGAATTCCAGAAAGCTGGATTGGCAAAAACTGAAGTTCAAAAGCGAGGGTTGAGACGTGAGCAAAAAGAGAAAAGAGGTCGTCAAGTCGATCGAGGAAGCCGCCAGTCTGATCAAGGACGGCCAGACCGTCGCGGTCGGCGGTTTCGGCGCCGACAATCACCCTATGGCGCTGGTGCGCGAGATCATCCGCCAAGGCCGGAAGGATCTCACCATTGTTGCGTCTGCGACCGCGGGCCTTGAAATCGATCTGCTGATCGGTGCCGGCTGCGTCAAGAAGCTCATCGCGCCCTATGTCGGACAGGAAATGTACTGCCCGATCGGTCACAATTTTCGCAAATACGCCGAGTCCGGCGAGATCGAGGTGAAGGAGACCAGCGAATATCTGCTTTACGCCGGCTTCTTTGCGGCAGCTTCCGGCCAGGAATTCTTTGCGTGGCGCGGCGGTGTCGGCACCAGTATTCCGGACCTGAACAAGGAATATGTCGAATTCGTCGACCCGATCGGCAAGACCAAGAAGATCATCGCCGTGCCGCCGCTGCGTCCGGACTGGGCGATCATCCATGTCGGCTGGTCGGACGTCTATGGCAACGGCCAGCATCTCGGTGCGCGCTTCGGCGACCGCTGGATGGCGCGATCGGCCAACCGCATCATGACCCAGTGCGAGCGCATCGTGCCGAATTCGGTGATCCGCAAGAACCCGTTCATGACCACGATCGCGTATGCCGACGTCGTAGTTGAGGCGCCCTATGGCGGCCATCCCTACGCCGCGCACGGCTTCTACAAAGAAGATGTCGAGTTCATCCAGGATTACGTCAAGTGCAGCGAGGCCAATCGCAAGGGCGATAGCAAGACTTGGAACGAGTATCTCAAGCGTCACGTCCAGGAGCATTACAGCTATCTCGACACCGTCGGCATCAAGAAGCTGGTGGGGCTGTACACGCACCCGATCGTGAGCTGGTAATCGAACCGACCATCATCCGTTGATGACAGAATTTGAAGGACGTCAAAAATGAGCGAGTATTCCTGGAAAGAAATGATGGCGGTCGTGTTCTCGCGCGAGATCAAGGACACCGACAAGATCACCTCCGGCGCGCACACCGAGATTTTCTTCGCTGCGACCATGCTGGCGCAGAAGACCCACGCGCCCAATCTCAAGCTGCAGCTCGGGGGGTCGGTGACGCTGTGTCAGGTCACCGACGTGGACGTGGAGGAGCTGCCGAAGACGTCGACCGGCTATGAACTGATCCGCTATGCCGAATCCGTTCATGACCATCCTGACACCTATCTGTTCTACGGAGCGCCGGGCGGGAAAGACTATTACAAGGACGGCAGCGAATTTCGCGACGTGAACCACTTCTGGTTCGCCGACAAGTTCTTTGTCGGTGGCATCCAGGCCGACAAGTGGGGCAATACCAACATGATCGGCCTCGCGGGCAAGGACGGGAAGATGTCGTTCCGCGGCCCTGGCACCATCGGCATCAACGACATCGCCGTCGGCGTGCGCGACACTTATGTATTCCTCACGGCGCATGACAAGCGCCGGCTGGTCGAGAAGGTCGATTACATCTCGCACCCCGGCAAGAAAGTCTGCCGCGCGAACGAGTTTTACGGCGGCGGACCGAAGTGGATGGTGACGCCGAAATGCATCTTCGACTTCGATCCGGATACGCTCGAAGCGCGGCTGGCCATGCTTTTCCCTGGTGTGACGCTGGACGACGTGAAGGCCAATACCGGCTTCGAGGTGAAGACCGCAAAGAAAGTCGAGACTGTGCCGCCCCCCACCAAGGCGGAGCTCGATGCTTTGCGCAATGAGGTCGACAAGACCGGCGTTCTCCGGCACTGAGCCGGAGAACGCCACCATCCAACGAATTGAGAAGACAACACGTAAAGGGGGTGCCCCATGACTCAGGCCCAGCCGCAAGTAATCGCAGACTATAAACCTGAAACCTGGGGTGCCTTCATCAACGGCGAATATGTCGCCGCCGCGAGCGGAAGGACATTCCCGACCTTCAATCCCGGCAATGGCGAGGTAGTGGGCCACCTTGCCGAGTGCGACGACGAGGATATCGACCGCGCTGTGAGGGCGGCTGTTGCGGCATTCCCGGCGTGGAAGAAGAAGACCGGCGCGGCGCGCGCCAAGTCACTGATGAAGCTCGCCCAGTTGGTCGAGGGGCATGGTGCGAAGCTGGCCGAACTGGAATCGCTGAATGCCGGGAAGCCGATCCGCGATTCCAAGGCCATCGACGCAGTGACCGCGATCGATGCGCTGGAATATTTCGCCGGGATGGCGACCAAAATCCAGGGCGACACAATTCCCGTGCCGGGTCCTTACATCAATATGACGCTGCGGGAACCGCTCGGGGTGATCGGCGGGATCATTCCCTGGAATTACCCGCTGCTGCAGGCGATCTGGAAGATCGCGCCTGCCATCGCAGCCGGCAACACGGTGGTTCTGAAGCCGGCCGAGCAGGCCTGCCTGTCGGTCATGTATCTTGGAAAGCTTATTCAGGAGGCCGGCATTCCCGCCGGCGTAGTCAATATCGTCCCGGGCTATGGAGCGGTGGCGGGCCTGGCACTGGTGCAGCATCATCTTGTGGCCAAGGTGATGTTTACCGGCTCGACCGAGACTGGCAAGCGCATTGCGGCGGAAGCCGCAGCGACGCTGAAGCCGGTCGGACTCGAGCTGGGCGGCAAGAGCGCCGTCGTCGTGTACGAGGATGCGCCGATTGATCAGGCCGCGTCGATCGCGGCCATGTCGATCTTCAGCAACCAGGGGCAGGTCTGCACCGCCGGATCGCGGCTTTTCCTGCATGAGAAGATTCACGACCAGGTGCTGGAGAAGGTGATCGAGGCCGCGAAGAAAGTGCGGCTCGGCTACCAGATGGATCCCGTTACCACAATGGGTCCGCTGATCTCCGCAAAGCAGAAGGATCGCGTGCTGGGCTACATCGCCAGCGGAAAGAAGGATGCCAAGCTCGTCTATGGCGGCGAGGAGCCGAAAGGGCTCGAGAAAGGATTTTTCGTCGGGCCGGCCATTTTCGATCAAGTGCAGAACTCGATGAGGATCGCGCGCGAGGAAATTTTTGGGCCGGTGCTATCGGTACTGACGTTCAAGGACGAGGGGGAAGCGCTGGCCCTCGCCAATGATTGCCCGTTCGGTCTTGCCGCGTCGGTGATCACGCGTGATGTCGGCCGCGCCATGCGCGCGGCGCAGGCTTTCGAAGCCGGCAACGTCTGGGTCAACGCGTGGGGCGCGGTCTCATCGATGGCGCCCTATGGCGGTTACAAGAACAGCGGCTACGGCCGCGAAATGGGCTTCGCGGTCATGCGCGAGGTGACGCAAGAAAAGAGTGTGTGGGTCAACGTTCGCTAGATCTCCAGCCGGGGAGGAGACGTGGGACAGGGCTACAACCGCAGAAGGGCCCAGGAACTCGATACCTGGAGCATTCCGCAATGGTTTGTCGCACGCTGTGAGACAACGCCAAAAAATGTTGCTTTTCGCTACAAGGATCAGGGCCTCTATCAGGAGGTGACCTGGGCGGCGTATCGCGACATCGCGGAGGCCTTTCTCGCCGGTCTCGAATCGTTTGGTTTGCAGCGGGGAGATCGCGTCGCTGCCATGTCCGATCCTTGCCGCGAATTTCTGATCGCGGATATGGCGGCGATGTGCGGCGGCGCCATCTGCTACGGGATCTACACCACCTGTTCGGTCAGCGAGGTTGAGTATCAGCTGGAAAACGGCGACGCCGCCATTTTTCTGGCCGAGAACCAGGAATTCGTTGACAAGGCACTGAGCGCCGCCAGCGGGCTGCCGCAGGTCCGCAAGATCATCGTTTTCGATACGCGCGCATTGTTCCAGTATCGCGACGAACGCCTGATCAGCTTCGAGAAGGTTGTCGAACTGGGGCGCGATCGTCTCGCGGCGACCGGAATGGCCGGAAAATTTCTGTCCGAGCGAGCCGCGCGTGTGCTGCCGCACGATATTGCCGTGCTTGTCTACACGTCCGGTACGACTGGCCCGCCGAAAGGCGCGATGCATGATCATGCCTCGCTGATGTGGGGCTTCGGAAATGCCTATCTGGAGGCCTTTCCCGAGCTTAATGACGGCGTTCACCGGGCAGTATCGCATCTGCCAATGGCGCATCTGATCGAACGCTCGATGTCGATCTGCCTGCCGCTCGTCGCCGACGTCATTCCGCATATCGGTGAGGAAGTGGAGGATTTGCCGGGCACGCTCTACGAGGTGCGGCCGACTTTCATGAATGTCGTTCCGCGCATTCTGGAAAAGATCTCGTCCCAGATCATCATCGGCATCCAGCGCAGCTCGTTCATCAAGCGCCGTACCTATTCGTGGGCCATGCAGGCCGGAACACGCTATCGCGCGGTCCACTGGCGGGGCGGACGGCCCGGGTTGGCTCTGCGTGTTCAGCAGGGGCTCGCCAATCTGCTGGTGTTTCAACCTCTGTTGCGGAAGGCCGGTCTCTGCAAGATCCGCACGATCCTCTGCGCGGGCGCACCGCTGCCGCAGAAGATCCAGGAGCAATGGGAGATCTGGGGCGTCAATGTCCGCAATCTCTATGGCATCACCGAAGGCGGCTATGTTCTTTGCCAGAAGCCTGCTTTTCCGTCGCCGGCCACCGGAGGCATAGCGATCCATCCACGCGAGGTGAAGTGCGGGCCGGATGGCGAATTGCTGGTGCGCGGTCGCGGGCTGTTCCGCGGCTACTGGAAGAACGACGAAGGCACCCGGGCTACCATGCAGGATGGCTGGCTGACGACCGGCGACGTCGCCGAAGCAAACGACAAGGGCGAGTTCCGGATCGTGGACCGCAAGAAGGACATCATGATTACGAGCGGTGGCAAGAATATTGCGCCGAGCGAGATCGAGAACCTTCTCAAGAGCAGCCCCTATATCAGCGAGGCGGCATTGATCGGCGACGGCCGGAAATTCGTCACGTCGCTGATCGAGATTGATTTCGGCTCGGTCGCGGAATGGGCGCGCCAGAACAAGGTGATCTATACCAGTTTCCAGTCGCTTGTGTCCGATCCCCGGATCGTTGACCTGATCGCGCGCGAAATCCAGGCGGTCAATGACCAGCTCGCCCGCGTCGAGCAGGTCAAGAAATTCCGGATCATTCCCAAGGAACTCGACCCGGAGGAGGGCGATACTACGCCAACCCGCAAGATCAAGCGCAAGCATCTCGCTGCGTTGTTCGAAGATCTGATCTCCGACATGTACGCCGAAGAAACTACCGAGAAAGTGGAGCGGGCTCAGGCCGGCCAGTTGGGCCGACCCGAGCAACGACTTCACGCTTAAAGGGAGGAATGAGCATGACGATCAATATCTGGAATAAGCCGCTGACGACGCTCCTTGCCGCCATGGCCGCAACGGTCATCGCTGGCCAGGTTCAGGCCCAGGAATACAAGATTGGCTATGTCACCGACATGTCGGGGCCTCTGGCCGGCTCCTATACGCCGACCTGGCAGGGCTTCGAGCTCTACATGAAGGCTCTCAACGACAAAGGTGGCATCAATGGCCGCAAGATCAGGATTTCGCTCGACGATGACGGCCTGCGTGCCGATCGCGCGGTGGCCGCAGCAAAAAAACAGGTGGAGCGCGACGAGGTTCTCGGCATTTTCGGGTTGAGCCTGAGCAGCACCATCGGCCCGGTGATCGTGGAAATGCGGAAAGCGGGCGTGCCGGTGGTCAGCACCTTTAGCGCGGTGCTGGATGCCTTGGCTCCGGCCAAGCCGTTCTATTACAGCACCGGCGTGACCTTCGAGGTTGCAGGCGAAGCGATCGGCACGCTCTCACAACAGATCACGCCGAAGGGCAAGGTGGTTGGCATCACCTTCGACAGCGTCGGCGGGCGCGCGGCGCTTCGCCACAACAAGTTGATGGCGGAGAAGCTCGGCTACACCTGGGACGAGGTTGTGTTCCCCGTCCGCACGGCGGATTTCACGCCATTCGCGCAATCGGTCGCCGCATTCAAGCCGGATATCGTCGTCGGCCATTATGGCGCCGAACAGAATCTCGGAATGATCACCGCCCTGCGCGCGGCAGGCTATGCCGGACCCTATGTGATCGCCTCCTATGGCGCGTCGGAAACGACCGCCAAACAGGCGGCCGAGCGTGCCGGCAGCGGTGCCAATCTCTACATGGTGTCTCGATATGCGCCGGCAACAGATTCGGCGCCAGGCTTGCCGGCGCTTCGCGAAGCCGCCAAGAAGTATGGTGTCGAGAATCCCGGCATGATGCATGTCACCGGCTGGACCCTCGGCATGCTGGCCGCCAATGCGCTTGAGAAATGCGGAGCGAACTGCACGCGCGAGAGCCTCGACAAGGCGATCCAGCAGGTGAAGATCGACACGCAGGGGTTGACCGGCGGTGCGATCGAGATGACGGCCAACGATCACTATGGCCCGAGCTACTGGCGCCTTTACCGCTGGGAAGCCGGCGAGCTCAAGCCGGCCGGCAGCTGGATCCGTAAAGACAAGCTTGAATTCCCGGCCCAGTAAGTCGGGAGTTCGGCCGTGGAACTGCTGGTCAGCATCATTGTTCTGGGCACGACCTATGCCTTGCTGGCCGCAGGCATTGTGATTGTCTACAAGGCCTCCCGCGTCGTGAATTTCGCCCATGGCGAATTGGCGATCGTGGGGGCCTACGTTTTCTATTCGGTAGCGATCATGATGCCGGGACACTCGTTGCCGCTGACGATTGCCGTGACGGCGATCGTCAGCGTCATCTTCGGCGTCATTGTATACTTCGCGCTGATGCGCAGCTTGCTGGGACAACCCACCTTCGTTGCCGCGATGGTGACGATCGGTGTGGCCATCATCTTCAAGGCCGCGATCGTGGTGGTCTGGCAGTCCAAAAGTGTCGGCGTCAATCTCGGCCGGCAAATTCTCTATACCTATCCGGGAGGAGGGCGGCTCACTGCAGTCGATCTGATCACTGTAATTGCCGGTGTCCTGTTTTTTGCCGCGATGTTCGGTTTCTTTGGTTATACGCGTCTGGGCCGGCAGTTCCGCGGCGCGGCCGAGAACCCGCTGCTGGCCAGCCAGCGTCAGGTGAATGTCAACCTGATCCTCGCGCTCGCCTGGGGCACGGCGGTGTTCGCGGCGTCGCTGGCGGGCGTGCTGTTCGGATCGCGCTCGATGCTCAGCCCGCAAAGCACGATCATCGGACTGAGCGGTCTTACCGCGGCATTGGTCGGCGGTCTCGACAGCCTGCGTGGGGCGATCATCGGCGGCATGCTGGTCGCGACCGCCACTTTCATCACCGCAAGGCTGATCGATCCCGCGCTGAGCGAAGCGGTTCCCTTTGCAATTCTTCTGGTCGTGATGTGCTGGCGCCCGTGGGGCCTGTTCGGAACGCCTGAAGAACTGAACCGGGTCTAGGACAGGACGAAATTCATGGCCGCGGGCAGTCCTTATCTTCGCGTTTCCTATGCCGAGACCAACAGGATTTTTCCTGAACCCTATCAGCGGGTGGTGGTGACTGCCGCGCTTGTCGCGCTGCTTGCGGTTCCATTCTTCGGCAGCGGCTACCTGCTGCACCTGATGAATCTCACCTTTTTGGCAGTCATCGGCGCCGTCGGTCTGAACCTGCTGACCGGCTATTGCGGGCAGGTGTCGCTCGGTCATGCCAGCTTCATGGCGATCGGGGCGTTCGTCACCGCCATTCTGACCAATCTGTATGCCGCACCATTCTGGCTCGCTGTTCCGGCTTCCTGCATCATTGGTGCGGCCGTAGGCTTTGTGGTCGGTCTGCCGGCCTTGCGCTTTCGCGGCATCTATCTTGCGATCACCACATTGGCGATGCACTACGCCATCATCTTCATCCTCACGACGTATCAGGCCAAATTCGGATCGAGCGCGACGGCTGGAATATCGATTCCCGCGCCGGTCATTGGCTCGTGGCAGATCGAGGGCGGACGGTCCTGGTATTATGTCCTGCTTCTGACTGGCGTGGCGACGGTTCTGTTTGGATTGAACCTGTCGCGCAGCTATGTCGGGCGCGCCTGGGTGGCGATCCGGGATCGCGATATCGCGGCCGCGTCCGTGGGCATCAATGTCACGCGGTTCAAGCTGCTGGCCTTCGTTACCAGCGCCGCGCTCGCTGCGCTCGCCGGCAGTCTCGGCGCCTATTTTTCCGGGGTGGTGACGGTCGAGGCCTACACGCTGGAACTCGCGATTCTCTATCTGGCCATGATCATCGTCGGCGGCATGGGCTCGATAGCCGGGTCGGTTCTGGGCGCCGTTTTCATGACGCTGCTGCCGTTCTGGATCGAGCACGGCTTTGACATGCTGCCGCCGAACTGGCGTCTGGGCTCCACCTCTTATGGGTTGCAGGAGGCGGCTATCGGCATCGTCATCATTCTGTTCCTGTTGTTCGAGCCGAAAGGACTGATCGAGATCTACCGCCGCATTGCCCTGTATTTCGAGCGCTGGCCCTTCCGGTACCGCGAATTGTCGCCTGCGGAGAGGCGCTAGCAATGACTACGCAGCCGGCTCAAACCGATCCTCTGCTCGACGTGCGACAGTTGGAGGTCGTCTACAACCACGTCGCGACGGCGGTGCAGGGCGTCAGCATCGAGGTGCGCCGCGGCGACATCGTCACCATGATCGGTACCAACGGATCGGGCAAGACGACTACTTTGCGCGCTATTTCGGGCTTTCTGCCGGCGGAAGACGTGGCCATCACCGATGGCACCATTGTCTTTGACAAGACCTCGATCGTCGGAACCATGCCGCACCTGATTTCCCGCCGCGGCATCGTTCTGGTTCCAGAGCGCAGCAAGCTGTTCGAGACGCTGACGGTGCAGGAAAATCTCCACTTCAATCTTACGCGGCAAAGGCGCGAGATCCGCGACAAGGTGCTCGGCTATTTTCCGCGTCTGGCCGAACGGCAATCGCAGGTGGCCGGCTATCTGAGCGGCGGCGAGAAACAGATGCTGGCAATCGGCATGGCGCTGATGTGCGAACCAAAACTGCTGCTGGTCGACGAATTGTCGCTGGGGCTCGCCCCCATCGTCACCCACGAGATCATGACGATTCTGCAGACAATCAATCGCGACCTGGGACTTGCTATGCTGATCGTCGAGCAGAATGCCGCCGCCGCCCTCGGCGTTGCGTCCTTCGGATATGTTCTGGAGGGCGGCCGGGTGGTGTTCAAGGGTCCGGCCGCTACCCTGATGCAGCATCAGGACATCAAGGAGTTCTACTTGGGCGGAGGAGAAGGAAAGTCGCGCAGCTATCGCGACCTCCGGCAATATGCCCGCAAGCGGAGGTGGTGGGGATGAACGCGCGCGGCGCAACGCTAGAGATTGAAGATGTGACCCTTCAGTTCGGCGGGATCACTGCGATCAGGAACCTGTCGTTACGCGCCAATCCGTCCGAGTTGCTGGCCCTGGTCGGGCCTAACGGAGCGGGGAAGACCGCGCTTCTCAATTGCATCAACGGTATCTACCAGCCCACTGTAGGTGCGATTCTTCTGGACGGCTTGGATATCGGAGGTCTGCCGTTGCACAAAATGGTCGAACACGGCATCGGCCGCGCCTTCCAGCACGCCGAACTATTTCCGCATCTGACGGTGACGGAGAATTTGCTGATCGGGCGGCATTGCCGGTTCCGTTCTGGACTCTGGGCCGCCGGCATCTATTTCGGGAAAGCGCGCCGCGAGGAGATGGAGGAACGCCGCCGGGTTGAATCGGTGATCGATTTTTTCGAGCTCTATCGTCATCGCGACATGCAGGTCGGTGCGTTGCCGTACGGTGTCCAGAAGATGGTCGGCGTTGCCCGTGCCTTGTGCATGGAGCCCAAGCTGCTGCTGCTCGACGAACCCTGCACCGGCCTCATCCGGGAGGAGCGCGAAAACCTCGCCCGTTTTCTCCTGCGCATCAATCACGAAATCGGACCGACCGTGATCTGGGTCGAACACGATATGCAGATGGTCTCGGACCTCGCGGACCGCATCGTGGTCCTCAACCATGGTGCCAAGGTGGCGGAAGGGGTTCCCGACGTAGTCAGGCGCGATCCCGTCGTAGTGGAAGCCTATCTGGGCCACGCTGCGACGGCCTGATCGAAAGCCGCGAAGCAGCTCCTGTCGCAACAGCCAAACAACAAGCGGCGCGCGCCATCCCGCCTCAGCTTCTTGATGTAAACAGTTGACGCAGCCTTTCGGCCCATTCTTTGAGCATCGCCCGAAACGGCTGCAGCGCGATCAATGAAATGACAAGCAGAACTACGATCAGGGCAAACATCCCCCGGATCAGCGTGAAGCGCACCGATTCCGGATCCACAAACAGCGCCGGGACCGCATTCATGATGCGCGCCAACTGATGGTAAATCAAATCGAGCACGATCGACCTCGGTCATAAATGGCAGCGGATGGGACGCGCTATTGTTTCTTCCCGTCGTCCGGTCTTTCTGACTCGTGTGGAACAGGGCGTGGCTCAAACTGAAACCACTTCTTGCTTCGGATTTCTTTCACAAGCTCCTGGTCTATGTAGGGCTTGACCAGCGAATTGAACGCGTGCTCGTTGGTCTGATACTCGTAACGGCAGTTCTTCGCTCTGTTTTGCGGAAGATAGCCCAAACTCACGACATCGGCGAATAGAACCGGGTCGAACCCATAGGCCATGCATAATCTGGCGTATAAGCGCTGCGCCGGTAGTCCGTGGGTGTCGGCCAGCAAGCGCAACTCCGGTGCCTTGCCTTGCTCTTCCGCCGCTTCCTTGCCGGCCAGGAACGAGGCGCCGAGAATAAGCCGCCGCGCATCGTGCTTCGGGAACTGAAGCAAAATATAGCTCGCAAAATAATCGGCGGCGTCTTCCTCGCGTCCAAAGAAGGGAATTTCCAGAACTTCGAGGACAGCGTGTCCCGTCTCGTGCAGAAAGACATCGATGGTCGGACCGATCAACGCCTCTCGCCGGGTCAGGCCCATTTTTTCCGATTTCGGTGCCTGTTTGAGGACATATTCAAAATATTCGTAGCAAACCTGAATGGCATCATCCCAGAATGTGGCGTTGATGACGCCGTCGCAGCCTCTGACCTTCAGAGTGACCTTGCTTGGAAAACGTAGAGGAGACAAGAATTCCTGCAATTTCTCGAGAATCTGGATTTCTTTCAGCGCGTCATAGATGGGTTTGTGCGCCGGATTTTTCGGTTCCTCGTAAACATAGTCGAACTGATGGGTTTTCAGCGATGCTGCCGGCAACAGGTCGTGAGCCGTCGCAGCCGTGACGAACAGCCCGAAGACCAGAGCCATCATAAAGCTAGGTCGATATCTCGCGGCCGGTTTCATTCTGTATCTCTCGGTGAACTTGAGACATTACGTCTCTCGCGATTCTGTCTTTTTGATTTGGCGCAATAGATCGCCGGCATGTTATGGCGCTTGGCCCATTCATTTTGGTTCATGACTCGGTGGAATCGTCGATGCGAACGAGCTTCGGCACATAGCTGATCGCCCACGCCGCGGATGTTCCTTGCCCCGTCTCGACGAAGCGAAAGAGCGCATAAGACCATGGATCGGCGCTGCGGTCGAGTACAACGATGCCGGATGGCGTCGATGGGAGGAATCTCCAAATGTCTTAGGGGCGAGCGTTATCGTCAGGCTGACGGGCTGTGTTCTTGATGACGATCGCCAGAATGATCAGGCCGAAGCCGGCCAGGCGCAAAAGATAGATCCAGCTCTGCTCTTCCCGCTCCGGCTCAAGCAGGCTGACGAGGCCCTGGTTCAGGGCGAACAGCCAGAACGCGACAGCAAATACGCCGAACAGGTTGTCTCGTGTGCGCCACCAGAATCGCAGGAAAAAGAGTCCTGCGACGATGAAGCCCATGGTGATCATGCCGGAGAAGAAAGCGGTCATTGGCTGTTTCAGTCGAGCTCCCAGATAAAGCCGTATAGCAGCGTCATCACCGCTCCCAGCGACGCTGCCGTTCGATAGGGAACGAAATCGACATTGGGAAAGAGGACGATGTCGGACACAACAAACAGGTTGTTGAGAGCCAGCAGAACGAAACAGGCGGCGCTCCAGAGAAGCAGAGGAGTCCGATGGGCCCAGTAGCGCCGCACAAGCAGCATTCCGCATACGCCGCTCGCCAGGAGGCAAAGAAGATAAACCAGCGTGGCCATCTGCATTATTTGTCCCTCAGCTTGAAGGCGTCGGAGAAGGCTCGAAGTTTCTCGTTTGGAGCTTCGGTAATGGCCTTGATCACCGTCATCGGGCGGTTCGCATAAATCTGACTGACAGAATCAACGAGCTGCCCCAGTTCGTCGGTCGCCGGATCGTATCTGTATGCATCGGGCGAAACGTCGCTGACCAGCTGAGCAGCTTTCAGGCTTTGCAAGGCCGCCCTCACAACGCCGTCGCTTCCGCGCAGTTCCTTGACGATCTCCTCCCGTGTCCAGACCATTCCCGCGCTGCGGTGCAGCAGCAGGAGCAACTCCAGAGCCCAGACTGATCTGACGGTGGCCTGAATGAAGGCGAAGGTTTTGTCGTCGGACACGAATGCCTTTCGAGATTGTCGAAGGGGGCTCAACGATAGGGACCCGTTGGTTATGTCGACCTGCGTCCGGCCCCGCAACCTTGTTGGCCGGATGGACTGTCGCATTTTTTTCCGCGGGGCTGGAACCATACGGAACTTTCCGCATTTGAGGCCGTTCACAGGAATGCGGTTCCAATAAGCAGGGGCTTGAGACGGAATGCGCGACCGGCACGGGGGTGCGGAACCGGCGTTTGCCGCAGGCAGGCGCCATTCCATTTGCGATTATGGGATGCGTTATAAAATACTGAAATTCCAATATAATTTACCAATCAGCGTCGACAGGGTCGGTCTTGTCGCGGGAGCATGTCTATGACGAGCCTTGATGTTGCCGTGCCACGGAATCGCACGCCTGACGGCCAGTTTCCGTTCGATCCTGGTGAATTGCTCCGAGCGCTCCAGGCCTTCCGGGCCGGAGATTTTACGGCCCGGCTTCCGTCGGATGCGACCGGGATCGAGGGCAAGATTGCCGACACTTTCAATGACATTGTTTCGGCGAACGAGCACATGGCCAAGCAGCTTGAAAGGGCGGGCCAGGTGGTCGGCCGCGACGGCAAGACCAAGCATCGCGTAAAATTCGCGCCGGGCGGCGGGGCGTGGGGGGAGATGGAGAACTCCGTCAACACTCTCATCGATGACCTGGTCTGGCCGACGGCGGAAGTCACCCGCGCGATCGCAGCCGTCGCCCAGGGCGACCTGCTGGAAACGGTTCGGCTCGATGTCGACGGGCGGCCGCTGAAAGGCGAATTCCTGCAGTCGGCCAACATCGTCAACACCATGATCAAGCAACTCGGGGTCTTCACGTCGGAAGTGACCCGTGTGGCGCGTGAAGTCGGCACCGAAGGCAAGCTCGGCGGCCAGGCTCAGGTGCCGGAGGTCATGGGCGTCTGGAAGGATCTGACCGAAAGCGTGAATTCGATGGCGTCGAACCTGACCGGTCAGGTGCGCAATCTGGCCGAGGTGACGATTGCGGTTGCGAACGGTGACCTGTCGAAGAAAATCACGGTCGACGTGCGCGGTGAAATTCTGCAGCTGAAGGAGGCCATCAACACGATGGTCGACCAGCTTCGTTCGTTTGCATCGGAAGTGACGCGCGTGGCGCGCGAAGTCGGCACCGACGGCAAGCTCGGTGGACAGGCGATTGTGCCCGGCGTGGCCGGCACCTGGAAGGACTTGACGGACTCGGTCAACGCCATGTGCGGCAACCTGACCGCGCAAGTCCGCAACATTGCGCAGGTGACGACGGCGGTAGCGCGCGGCGACCTGTCGCGCAAGATCACGGTGGATGTGCGCGGGGAAATCCTGGAGCTGAAGGACACCATTAACACGATGGTCGATCAGCTCAATTCCTTCGCATCGGAAGTGACGCGCGTGGCGCGCGAGGTCGGCACCGAAGGCAAGCTAGGCGGACAGGCGCAGGTGCCGGGTGTTGCGGGAACGTGGAAGGACCTGACCGACAACGTCAATTTCATGGCGAGTAACCTGACTGCACAGGTCCGTAACATCGCCGATGTGGCCACCGCGATCGCCGGTGGCGATCTGTCGAAGAAGATCACCGTCAATGTCAGCGGCGAAATCCTGCAGTTGAAGGAAACCATCAACACGATGGTGGACCAGCTCAACGCCTTTGCTGGCGAGGTGACGCGCGTGGCGCGCGAAGTTGGCACCGACGGCCGGCTGGGTGGTCAGGCGAACGTGCCCGGTGTGGCGGGGACGTGGAAGGACTTGACCGAAGGCGTCAATTCGATGGCCGGAAACCTGACCGCGCAGGTTCGCAATATCGCCGAGGTGACGACGGCCGTGGCGCGCGGCGACCTGTCGCGCAAGATCACTGTGGACGTGAAGGGCGAAATTCTCGAACTGAAGAACACCATCAACACAATGGTGGACCAGCTCAACGCCTTCGCCGGTGAGGTCACGCGCGTGGCACGCGAGGTCGGCACCGAAGGCAAACTCGGTGGCCAGGCGGAAGTGCCGGGCGTGGCCGGCACTTGGAAGGACCTGACTGACAACGTCAATTTCATGGCGGGCAACCTGACCGCACAGGTGCGAAACATCGCGGAAGTGGCCACCGCCATCGCTAGCGGCGATCTGTCGAAGAAGATCACGGTGGACGTGCGCGGAGAAATCCTGCTTCTGAAGGAAACGCTGAACACCATGGTCGAACAGCTTCGCTCGTTTGCAGGCGAAGTGACACGCGTGGCGCGCGAGGTCGGCACCGACGGCCGGCTGGGCGGGCAGGCGGTTGTGCCCGGAGTGGCCGGAACCTGGAAGGATCTGACCGACAACGTCAATCTCCTGGCCGGCAACCTGACCACACAGGTGCGCAATATCGCCGAGGTCACGACAGCGGTGGCGCGCGGCGACCTGTCGCGCAAGATCACCGTGGACGTGAAGGGCGAAATTCTCGAGCTCAAGAACACCATCAACACGATGGTCGATCAGCTCAATGCGTTTGCCTCGGAAGTGACGCGCGTCGCACGCGAAGTCGGCACTGAAGGCAAGCTCGGCGGCCAGGCTCAGGTGCCTGGCGTGGCCGGTACCTGGAAAGATCTGACCGACACCGTGAATGTCATGGCTGCAAATCTGACCGAACAGGTTCGCGGTATCGTGAAGGTGGTGACCGCCGTTGCCGATGGCGACCTGAAGCAGAATCTCGCGGTGAAATCGAAGGGCGAGGTCGCGGCCCTTGCGGAAACCATCAATAACATGACCGACACGCTCGCGACTTTCGCGGATCAGGTCACAACGGTGGCGCGCGAGGTCGGCGTGGAGGGCCGTCTCGGTGGCCAGGCCAACGTGCCCGGCGCGGCCGGCACATGGAAGGATTTGACCGGCAACGTCAACTTGTTGGCCGCCAATCTTACGACGCAGGTTCGCGCGATCGCGGAGGTGGCGACGGCCGTGACGAAGGGCGACCTCACGCGCTCCATTCAGGTTGATGCACGCGGCGAAGTGGCCGAGCTCAAAGACAACATCAACACGATGATCGATAACCTAAGGCTCACCACTGACCGCAATACAGAGCAGGATTGGCTGAAGACCAACCTGGCCAAGTTCACGAACATGCTTCAGGGCCAGCGCGACCTGAGCACCGTTGGCCGGCTGTTGCTGTCGGAACTGACTCCGCTGGTGAATGCGCAGATGGGTGTGATTTACCAGATCGAGAGCGAAGAAGACAGGACGCTGCGGCTGTTGTCTGCTTATGCCGATGACGGTGCCGCCGGACATCCGCCGATGCTGAAGATCGGGGAAGGTCTTGTGGGTCAATGCGCGGCCGACAAGAGACGGCTTCTGATCACCGATATGCCGACCTACGCCGTTCCGATTGGGTCGGCGCTGTTCAAGGCTGTGCCCCAGAATGTCATTGTTCTTCCGGTGCTTTTCGAGAATCAGGTGAAGGCAGTGATCGAACTGGCTTCGGTCTCGACGTTCACGACCCTGCAGGTCACGTTCCTTGAACAGCTGACGACCAGCATTGGCATCGTTCTCAATTCGATTGAAGCGACCATGCAGACCGAGGGATTGCTGAAGCAATCGCAGCAGCTCGCGGGCGAACTGCAGACCCAGCAGGCGGAATTGCAGCAGACCAACGATCAGCTGGAACAGAAGGCGCAGCAACTCGCAGAACGAAACGTCGAAGTCGAGCGCAAGAATCAGGAAATCGAACAGGCCCGGCGGGCGCTGGAGGAAAAGGCGGGCGAGCTTGCCCTGACCTCGAAGTACAAGTCCGAATTTCTGGCCAACATGTCACACGAGCTGCGCACGCCACTCAACAGCATATTGATATTGGGGCAGCAGCTCACGGAGAACCCGGAGGGCAATCTGTCAGCCAAGCAGGTCGAGTTTGCGCGGACGATTCACGGCGCCGGCACCGATCTGCTCAACCTGATCAGCGACATTCTCGACCTTTCCAAGATCGAATCCGGCACGGTTACGGTCGACGCTGAAGATGTGCTTCTGAACAGTCTTCTGGAGTCTGTTGGCCGTCCGTTCCGGCACGAGGCGGAGGCGCGTCAGCTCTCATTCGACATCAAGATCGACAGCCATTTGGGCCGCAGCATCACGACCGATACCAAGCGTCTGCAGCAGGTCCTCAAGAATCTCCTGTCGAATGCGTTCAAGTTTACCCAGCAAGGGGGTGTCCGGCTTGCCGTTTCGCTGGCGCCGGGAGGCTGGAACCCGGATCACCCGGTCCTGGCAGCGGCGCCGGCCGTCATCGCATTCGAAGTGACGGATACCGGCATCGGCATTCCGGCCGAAAAGCAGAAGATCATCTTCGAGGCCTTCCAGCAGGCCGACGCCAGCACGAGCCGCAAGTACGGTGGTACCGGTCTGGGTCTCGCCATCAGCCGTGAACTGTCAAATCTGCTCGGCGGAGAAATCCAGCTGCGGAGCGTCCCCGGGCAGGGAAGCACCTTCACCCTTTATCTTCCGCAAAAATATGTCGGTCCCACAAGTGCGGCGCGCCTCGCGAGTGCCGACGACCGGCGTGCGGCCATTCAGAATGCGGCCTTACCGTCCGCCATCACGGAGCGAAGCGTCGAGCAGATTCCTGACGACCGCATGGAGATACAGCCGGGCGATTCCATCCTCCTGATTGTGGAAGACGACCCGCATTATGCCAGGATCATACAGGACCTGGCGCGCGACAACCATTTCAAGACCATTGTGGCCATGCGTGGCGCGGATGCACTTGAGCTTGGCAAGCAGTATCAGCCCACGGCCGTGTCGCTGGATGTTTTTCTGCCCGATATGCTGGGCTGGAGCGTTCTGAGCCAGTTCAAGCAGGATCCGCTCACGCGGCATATCCCCGTCCAGATCATCACCCATGATGAGGACCGTCAGCATGCACTCGCGCAGGGAGCCTTCTCGTTCGTCACCAAGCCGACGACGTCGGAGGGCGTCGAAGCGGCGCTGATGAAGATCAAGGAATATGCCCGGCCGCGCCGAAAACGCCTGCTTGTCGTTGAGGACAATGCGGTCGAGCAGATGAGCATCAAGGAACTCCTTGGCTATGACGACATCGAGATCCTGACGTCTGACACGGGCAAGGACGCGCTCGCAACCTTGCGCGAAAATCCATGCGACTGCGTTGTTCTCGACCTTCGGTTACCCGACATGACGGGCTTTGAGGTGCTGGAAGAGATCCGGTCCGACGCCAGATTGTCCGATGTTCCGGTCGTGGTATTCACTGGCAGGGAACTATCGCCGGAAGAGGATGCGCGGCTGCACACCATGGCGCGAAGCATTGTCGTCAAGGGCGTCGAATCGCCCGAGCGCCTGCTCGATGAGACGGCGCTCTTCCTGCATCGCGTCGTGACCGATTTGCCCCCCGAAAAGCAGCGGATGCTCGAACGACTCACGAGTTCCGACGAGGATCTGGTCGGACAGACCGTTCTCTTGGTGGACGATGACGCCAGAAACATATTTGCGCTCAGCAGCGTCCTCGAGCGCAGGTGCATGAACGTTCTGACCGCGACGACGGGGCATGAAGCCATCGATCTAGTCGTCTCCAATCCTGACATCGCGATTGTGCTGATGGATATCATGATGCCGCACATGGACGGCTACCAGACAATGGCGGCCATCCGGGAAAAGCCGGCCTATCGCCGGCTGCCGATCATCGCGCTGACCGCCAAGGCCATGAAAGGAGACCGCGAGAAGTGCCTTGAGGCGGGAGCCTCCGATTATCTGGCCAAGCCGGTCAATACGGAGCAATTGCTGTCGGCACTTCGCATGTGGCTGCATCGTTAGGATATTGATCATGTCTGACAGCGACAAGGTCAACATCCTCCTGGTGGACGACCAGCCCGGCAAACTTCTGACCTACGAAGCCATTCTGAATGAGCTTGGCGAGAATCTTCTTCGAGCCGGATCTGGCCGCGCTGCGCTGGAACATCTTCTGAAAATGGATGTTGCCGTCATATTGGTCGACGTCTGCATGCCCGATCTGGACGGCTTTCAATTGGCCGCCATGATCCGGGAACACCCTCGCTTTCAAAAGACTGCGATGATCTTCATTTCGGCGATCCATCTGTCGGACATGGATCGTCTGCGCGGCTATGAAATGGGTGCGGTGGACTACGTGCCCGTTCCGGTCATCCCCGAGGTCCTTCGAGCCAAGGTCAAGGTATTCTGTGAGCTGTATAGAAAGACGCGCGATCTTGAATTCCTGAATCGCGATCTTGAGCGGCGTGTTGTGGAAAGAACCGCGGAGCTTGAAACCACGGCTCTGCAATTGAGACAGAGCGAGCAGCGCCGGAGTCTTGCGCTGGCAGCCGGCAACATGGGGTCGTGGCAATGGAACAGGAAGGAGGACGAGTATAGCTGGGATGAGGGACAGTATCGGATTTTCGGTGTTGATCCAGCCTCATTTGTCTTGGATTCCGACAATATCCGTGCCCGGATTGATCCCGACGATTGGACCAAGATGCAGGTCGCGATCGAGCGTCTCGTTGCGCAGGGCGAGAGTCATCAGGTCGAATTCAGGGTTTTGCGACCGAATGGCGAAGTACGCTGGTGCCTCGGAACGACGGCAGCGGGAACGGGTAGGGATCGGGATGTTCTGAGCGGAGTCACGATCGACATCACCGACCGGAAAGAAGCCGATGAACGCCAGGCGTTGCTGGCGCGGGAGGTCGATCATCGCGCCAAAAACGCCCTTGCGCTGGTTCAGTCGATCGTGCGGCTGACGAAAGCGGCTGACCAGAAGACCTATATCGCCGCGGTGGAGGGGCGCATCCGTGCGCTGTCCAAGGCGCATAATGTCTTGGCCCAATCGCGCTGGCAGGGGGCCAACCTGAGGGGACTGATTGAGGAGGAATTGGCGCCTTATCGGACACATGATCCGTTGCGGGTATCCCTCAAGGGTCCCGATGTCATGCTGCAGCCTGCCGCTGCCCAGACATTGGCGCTGGCATTGCATGAACTCGCCACCAATGCCGCCAAATACGGGGCGCTGTCGGCGATCGACGGACGCCTCAGGCTCGATTGGCATCTGACAGGGGAGAATTTGACTCTGCGCTGGAAAGAGAGCGAGGGACCAGGGGTCATTCCACCGCAATCTCAAGGTTTCGGGTCGCGTGTCATCAAGGCCAGCATCGAGCGCCAGTTGGGAGGCCATGTTGTATTTGACTGGGGCAAGGACGGTCTATTCTGCGAGATCGTCGTCCCGTCGACTGGCAGAATCGGACATGCAAGCCCGATTGAGCAGTCCATCAGAAGCGCGGATTCCGTTGTCGTCGATGTCAGGCTGCCGCTGACGGGCAACCGGATCATGGTCGTCGAAGACGAAACTGTCGTTGCATTGGCGCTGAGCGAGGCTCTGACGCAGCTGGGATTTGAGGTGGTGGGACCTTTCAGCAGCGCCGCTGAGGCCTGCCGTGTCGCGCGATCAACGGATATCAATGCCGCAATTCTGGACGTCAATCTCAACGGTGAAATGATTTATCCGGTTGCGCAGATCCTTCTGGACAGAGGTTTGCCGTTCATTTTTGTGACCGGCTATGGACCGGAAAGCATTGACGCTCGGTTTGGCAGAATTCCGGCACTTCACAAGCCGATTGAACCGGAGATGCTGGGGCGGATTTTTGGCACTCTGAAAGATGTGGACAGACCTTTCGCCGTGTCTTCAGCGAGTTAAGGATGCCGTGTCGCACGGCGACGCCCCGCAAACGCCCCTGACCGGCAAGCGCACCATTTCATCTATCCTGTCATGGGGCATGCGGGCCGGCAAGTCGACCTTATACTCTCCGATCAGTATGTCGAGAACAGCAACGCACCTCCTAGCACCAACTAAAAAATATCGATCTAGACGGATGGGATATTGACCTAGCTCAAACCAGCCTGCGGATAATCGCGCGATGAATTTACTTCATTTGCACTGAAGGGAGCGTGCCATGAAAGCCCGCGACGTGATGGGAACCTGTGTGATTTCTGTGGGGCCTGACCTGCTTGTTCAGGCTGTGGCCAACACTCTGGTCAAAAATGGAATTAGCGCTGTTCCAGTCGTGGACCATGCCGGCAAGCTTCTTGGCATTGTGTCCGAGGGCGATCTGGTCCGTCGCGCAGAGACGCATACGGAGCATCGGAGCGCCTGGTGGCTGGATATGCTGGGTTCCGCCCGAAAGGGCGCTGCGGACTTTGTCAAATCACACGGACGCAAAGCCAAGGACGTAATGACGACAGCCGTTGTCACGGCGGAACCGGAAACATCGCTCAGCGACATCGCCGATATGATGGAACGGCATGGCATCAAGCGGGTGCCTATCATGCATGATGGTCAGATTATTGGCATCGTCAGCCGCGCCAATCTGGTGCAGGCGCTGGCCAGCGGCCAGACCGATCTCGATGTCTCGCCTAGCGATGAGGAACTGCGAGAGGCTGTGGTGGCCAAATTGCGCGGCCACCGATGGGGACAGTCGATGATTAACGTGCTTGTACAGCGCGGAATCGTCGACTTGTGGGGTGTCGTCGACAGTGAAGATGAGAAGAAGGCGGTGCGGATCGCGGCGGAGGAGACGCCCGGCGTAAGCGCGGTCAACGATAATTTGCGAGTCTATCCTATCGGGTCCGGATTCTGACTATTTGGTGGAAAGAAACCTGAGAGCCATGCTGTGTACTCGCTGACGCGATACGCGGCTTTTTTCGTAAAGATTTTCGGGTGAAGATCACCGTACAGATGTAGGCCGGTCACGCAGCGCTCTTAGCGCATTCAGAATAACGGCAACGTCGATAATCTCCTGAAAAAGCGCGCCCTGAACCGGTGTGATATATCCGAAAGCGGCCGCGAACATGCCGGCGATGGAAAGCCCGATTCCAGCATAGACGCTCTGCAGCGCAATGGCGCGCGACCGGCGAGCAATCTCGATCGCCGGCAGCACGCGGTCGAGCTGATCGACCAACAACACAACGTCCGCCGCTTCCGCACTGGCGGCCGCGCCGCGGGCGCCCATGGCGACCCCGACATCGGCGGCAGCGAGAGCGGGAGCGTCATTCACGCCGTCTCCCACCATCATGACCGGTCCGTTCTTGCGTTCCGACAGAACCACCAGCACCTTCTGATCCGGCGTCAGGTCGGAGCGGACGGCGTCAAGCGACAGCCCCGCCGCGATGGCGTTGGCAACCTCATGACGATCACCGGTTGCCAACACGATGCGCTCAATTCCCAGATCTCGGAGTTGCCGCAGAAGCTTGTCCACCCCGATCCGCAATTCGTCGGAGAGAATGAATTCGCCGGCGAATTGCCCATCGATGGCGACGGCAACAGCCATCGAACCAGGCGTGTCGGAATTATGAAAGGAGGCGGACTGACCAAGCCGCCGTGCGATGAACTGACGGCCGCCAACCGCAACTCGCTGGCCATCCACTATGCCTTCCACGCCCTCGCCGGGAGTTTCGATGGGTGAGACCGGAACGCTCAGGGTCAGCCGCCGGCGGTGTGCTTCCGCCACGATCGTCTGGCCGACAATGTGTTTCGAGGCCTGATCGAGCGATGCCGCCATTCGAAGGACGTCATCCGGCGTGCGACCGGCGACAGCCTGTTCCGTAACGACTCTTGCACGCCCCTCGGTGAGGGTTCCGGTCTTGTCGATGACGAGTCCACGCAGGCGCGTCATCATCTCGAGCACCTTGCCGCCCTTGATCAGAATGCCGTGCTTCGCCGCGCGCGAAAGGCCCGATACGATCGCGACGGGAACAGCCAGGATCAGCGGGCAGGGGGTTGCGACCACAAGCACCGCGACGGCGCGCACCGGGTCGGCAGTCCAGAACCATGCGCCGCCCGCGATCAGGACAGTTATTCCCAGGAAGACCATGGCGAAGCGGTCGGCCAGTCGCGCCATCGGCGCCTTGGATTTCTGCGCCCCCTCCACCAGCCGGACAATACCGGCATAGGTGCTTTCGGCGGCCGGCCGGCTGGCCGTCAGGTCAAAAGCGTCTCCAACATTGGTGGATCCGCTCATGACGGAATCGCCGACCCGCCGCTGGACAGGGATCGATTCGCCTGTCAGCGCGGACTGGTCCAGCACCGCTAGATTCTCGACGACCGTTCCATCAACCGGAACGATATCGCCGCGTCTGATCAGCAATCTGTCGCCGGGTGAAATCACCTCAATGGATACTTCGGTCAGTTCACTGTCGCGGTGCAAAATGGCGGTGCGCGGAACGCGTGCCAGAAGTGCGGTCATTTCGCGGCGCGCCTGCCGTTCTGCAAAATTCTCCAGATATTGCCCACCGGCATACATCAGAGCGACGACCGCAGCCGCCAAGTCTTCGCCGAAAGTCAGAGCCGCCGTCATCGACAAGGCCGCGACTATGTCGAGCCCAACGTCGCCGCGCCGCAGGCTGGAGATGATTTCGGCCACAAGCACCAGCAGCACCGGAATGGTCGCGGCCTTCCAAATCCATGCAGACCATGTCCCATAGTGCAGCATGTCGGCGCCCAGGCCGATGGCAAGGCCTGCGGCCGGAAGCGCAACAAGAAACGGACGCAGACTTGCTCCGGTCAGCGGCAGCGAGAAATGGGTACGAATGACCTGAAGCACGGAGGGCCTCGTTTGAAAATCTTACACAAGATCATGAATTGATATAAGTAATTGTAATATAAGTTCTTTTTACAATGCGAGACTTGATCCATCGCAAATTCGGCTGGATGGAGAGGGCTATAAATATCCTTGTTTTATGGTCGGACCTTGCAGCTTTTATGGTCGGACCTTGCAGTAAGGAAAACATCAGATGACCGTCAATATCGGACTGATCGATCGCATTGTCAGGATCGTTGTGGGTGTAGTTCTGATAGCTTACGCCATCCCGGTCGGTTTCGCACCGACCGGCTGGAACTGGGTTGGCTGGATTGGAATTGTGCCGATCATCACCGCGGTTCTTGGCAATTGTCCGCTTTATAGCCTGCTCGGCCTGTCGACTTGTCCGCTGAAACCGCGTTGAATCGGGTCAGATGATATTGCAGATGTCGCACGTCGTCAGGATTGCCGCGTCCGGGATTGTTTTGATTGCCGTCACTGCCGGTACGCTGTATTGGCGATTTTTCCGCGAAATCCAGGTCCAAACCGCAGGTCCGCAAAGCAATGTGGAAGTGCGGGTCTTCGGAATTGGAACGGTGGAAGCGCAAGTGCTATCCAAAATCGGCTTTCAGCTTGCCGGCAAGATCAATTCCGTCGAAGTCGACCAGGGTGATTTCGTGAAGGCCGGCGCTTTGCTGGCGAAGCTCGACGACGACACTCAGCGCGCCAAGCTGATGAAAAGCGAGGCGGCCGTGCGGCAGACGTCCGCTAACGTACTGAAAGTGCAATCTCAACGCGATCGCGCCGACGTATTCTATCAGCAGAAGAAAAGCGTCAATGCCAGACGACAATCGCTCGTCGGGCGCGGCGCGGTTTCACAGGAAGCGGCCGAGGACACGCAGGCGGCTGAGGAGGTCGCGCGCAGCGACCTGAAAGTGGTTGAGGCCGACTTCACGGTTGCGAAGGTCCTGCAGGACGATGCCGCTGCGCAGCAGCGTATCGATGCGGTGCTGCTGGCGCAGCATGAGTTGCGAGCGCCGTTCGACGCGCGTGTTATCGCACGCCACAAGGAATTGGGCGGTATTGCGAGCGCCGGAGAGGCCGTGTTCACGCTTATCGAGCCGGGATCGATATGGGTTCGCGCTTATGTGGATGAAGCGCTGGCCGGAGGATTGGCCGTGGGACAAAAGGCCTTTGTCCGGCTTCGCTCTGAATCAAACAATTTGGTCGAGGCCGAGATCGTCCGCATCGATCAGGAAAATGACCGGGTGACGGAAGAGCGCCGGATTTATGTGCGGTGCCGCGCCTGCAATCCGCTGCATCAGATCCGGTTCCTGGGCGAACAGGCGGAGGTTGAGGTTCTCAAGACCGTCATTCCAGAAGGTCTATTTGTGCCGCTGAAATTTGTCGAAGGCTTCAACGGTCATTCCGGAACGGTCTGGGTTATCGAAAACGGGCGGTTGGCCAAACAACGGGTCGAATTGGGTGAACGGCTGCTGAACGGTCTCATCCAGGTCACCACCAAACTGCCTGCCGGCGTCACGATTGTCGCCGACGACTCCGCCGACCTTCGGATCGGCCGCGCTGCGCGTCCGCTCGCCGGGAGCGGGTCGTGACATGAATCTCGCGTGGCGTGATATCAAGCATAATCTGGGCCGGTTCCTTTTGACCTGCCTGGGTTTAAGCCTGCTGCTCGGCATTGTTCTGGCGATGGTCGGCATTTACCGGGGCCTGATTGAGGAATCGCTCGGCCTTGTGCGCGCCGCGCAGGCCGATGTCTGGGTCGTGGAAGGCGGAACGCGCGGGCCCTTTGCCGAATCCTCGCGGCTGCCCGCCGACACCCGAGAGGCCATCGCCGCGCAATGGGGTGTCGGGGCGGCCGGCGCAGTGGCCTATCAGAATGCGGAAGCCCAGCACCGCGGCGCCACCAAGCGGCTGCTTGTGGTCGGATCGGAGATCGGGCGGATCGGAGGCGCGCCGCGCGTTGTCGAAGGCCGTCCGATCCTGCGTGGCCGCTATGAGGCGGTGGCAGACCGGCGGGCGGGGCTCGCGTTGAGCGAACAGATCAAGCTCGGGCGCGATACCTTCACGGTTGTCGGCCTGACCGAAAATCTCGTGGCGTCGGGCGGCGATCCTGTCATTTTCATCACGTTGCGCGATGCGCAGAAACTGCAATTCGATCTCACACCTGCCGCCGCCCGCCGGGAAGCGGCGCGCAATGCCTCCGGCGTCGGTACGACAGACACGATCAATGCCGTACTTGTAAGGCTGCTACCGGGCGTCGACGTCGATCATTTTGCGGAGACCATCGGACGCTGGAAGCATCTGGGCGCCCTGACGCAGGATCAGCAGGAAACCGTGCTGTCGCGGTCGGTGGTGGAGCGCGCCCGCCGCCAGATCGGTCTGTTCACCAGCCTGCTGCTGATCGTCTCGACGGTGATCATCGGACTCATCATCTACACGATGACGATAGACAAGAAGAAATCGATCGCGACCCTGAAGCTGATCGGTGCACCTGACAGCCGGATCGTCAATCTGATCGTGCAGCAGGCCTTGGCCATGGGACTTATCAGCTTTGTGACGGGTGCAAGCCTGATCCATGTGGCGCAGGGCTATTTCCCGCGCCGACTGGTGCTGGAGTCGGGTGATGGCGCTCTGCTTTTCGTCATTGTGTTGGTGGTGTGCCTGGTGGCCAGCGGACTTGGCGTTCGCACCGCACTCAAGATTGATCCGGCTTCAGCACTGGCGGGATAGGTTGCATGGAAAAGCCGGTTGTCGAACTCAGATCGATCTCCAAGCATTTCGGCGAGGGCTCGACCCGCGTTGACGCGCTGCGCGACGTCTCGCTCGATGTCTATCCCGGCACTGTGGTCGGACTGCGAGGCCCCAGCGGGTCTGGCAAGAGCACGCTGTTGAATGTGATCGGCTGTATCCTGGAGCCGAACTCCGGAAGCATGAAGCTCAACGGCGATCTGGTCTATGATGGAAAATGGCTGCGCCGCGATTTGCGCCGTCTGCGATTGGACAAGATTGGGTTCATCTTCCAGTCGCACAACCTTTTACCGTTCCTCAATGCCTGGGAGAATATTGCCGTGGCGCATATCCTTGCAGGTGCCGGTGCTGCCGAGGCGCGGCGGCGAGCGGAGGAATTGCTCGCTTATCTCGGGGTTGACCGGCGCAAAAACGCCATGCCGGGGCAATTGTCAGGCGGCGAGGCGCAGAGGATAGCGATCGCCCGGGCGCTTGCCAACAATCCGCGCATCATTCTGGCCGACGAGCCGACCGCCGCGCTGGACTCCCAGCGCGCCGGGGCGGTGATGGATCTGCTGCGCAAGGTGGCCGAGGAGCGGCGCTCGGCGGTCATCGTGGTGACGCATGACGAGAAGATTTTCAACCGCTTCGACTACATTTATTCGTTGCGGGATGGCGTGCTGGAAAATCCCGTGGGGCTTGCCGCATAAGGAGAAGGGACCACCGGCTGTGTGGCGCGGCGGCCCCCTTTCTTCTGTGAGCTGTAGAGGCCCTCTCGCTTACACGTCGAAGAAAATCGTCTCATTATCGCCCTGCAGGACGATGTCGAAGCGGTAAATGGTCTTGCCGTCGCGCTTGCTGCGCTTGGCGAACAATGTTGAACGCCGCTCCTGCTGCTCGATCAGATTGAGCACCGGATCGGCTGCATTCGCTTCGGTTTCGTCGTCGAAATACATGCGGGTGTGAAGGCCGATATTGATCCCGCGCGACACGATCCAGAAATTGATATGCGGTGCCATCATCCGGGTGTGGCGACCGATCACTGCCCCCGGCTTGACGGTCTCGAATGTGTAAATGCCGGTCTGGAAATCCGCTCCTGTACGGCCCCAGCCGCGGAAGTTAGGATCGACAGCCTTCTTTTGATGATCGGCGGGATGGTTGTACCGACCGTTGGTGTTGGCCTGCCAGATCTCGATCAGGGCATCACGCACGGGCGTGCCGGTGCCGTCCAGCACCTGACCTTCAATCGCGATATGCTCGCCTTCGGTTTCGGCGCCCGCAAGCATGTTGCCGAAATTATTCTGGAAGATATCGAAGCCGGCCTGATGCGGGATCAGTCCGATATGTACATAAGGCCCGGCTGTTTGCGAGGCGGTTTCCTTGAGATAGCCGAGAGATTGCGGCATCGGTCAGTTTCCTTCCAGTCTGTTCTCGAACAGGGTCGAACGGCGCCCGCGCAACACGATGTCGAAGCGATAGGCCAGCGTATCCATTGGCACCGAGGCGTTGACGTCGAGCGGCGCGATCAGGCGGTCGATGGCGGCTTCGTCCGGGCAGGTATGTACGATCGGACAGATCCTGATCAGCGGATCGCCCTCGAAATACATCTGTGTGATCAGCCGCTGCGCGAATCCGGACCCGAAGATCGAGAAGTGGATATGCGCCGGCCGCCAGCTGTTGACGTAGTTGCGCCAAGGATAGGGACCGGGTTTGATTGTACGGAAATAGTAATAGCCATTTTCGTCGGTAAGCGCCCGGCCGCAGCCGCCGAAATTCGGATCGATCGGGGCGAGATAGGTGTCGTTCTTGTGGCGATAGCGACCGGCGGCATTGGCCTGCCAGAACTCGACCAAGGTATGCGGAACTGGCTTGCGGTTCTCGTCCAGTACCTGGCCGTGAACGATGATGCGTTCACCGATCGGGTCACCCGATTTCGCGTAATTGCGGATCAGGTCGTTGTCGAGCAGGCCAATGTCATTCTGGCCGAAGACCGGGCCTGTAATCTCCGACAGCGAATTCTGCAATGAGAGCAGCGCGCGGCGCGGGGAGCGCGTGACGCTGGTCTTGTAGCCCGGGGCGTAGGCCGGAGGATGCATGTCGCGATCGCGCTGGAAGAATTCGATTGGATGAACTGCTGGCAGGAAAGGTTCGTGCACAGGTTCCGATTCCCGGTCGGAGAATTGCTGCCGGACATTCATGAAAAATCCTCCTGATCGTCGTTTTTTTGAAGATTAGGTAGCTGGGAACGTGCGGGATTTGATTCAGATCAAGTCTTCACTCCGATGGATGGGAAGCCGGAGCCGGGGGCATCGTGCCCAGATCGTCATCAGCCAGGATCCGCAGCGAGGCCCCGTCAAGATCGTCATACTGATTGTTTCGCAGCGACCACAGGAAGGCGAAAAGCCCGGAAAGGCCCAAGCCCAGAGCCATCGGGAGGAGCCAGATCAGGACGTCCATGCGGCCCTCACCACTTGTTTCACGGGTTTGACGTCGGAGGCGGCCCCGGTCTTGCCACTGCTGCGCGCACGCAGGGCGTTCAGAATGACAATCAGTGACGAGCCGGACATGGCCGCCGCAGCGATTAACGGCGTTACAAGGCCCGCCACCGCTAGCGGTACGGCGATGGCATTGTAGATCACTGCCAGCCCCAGATTCTGGTGCATGAGGCGGCGTGCGGTGCGGGCCGCAGCCAAGGTATGGAAAACCGGATCGAGCCGTTCGCCGAGAAAGACGGCGTCGGCCTGGGCCTGCGACAGGTCGGCGGCCGTGATCGGTGACATGGACACATGCGCTGCAGCAAGCGAGGGAGCATCATTGATGCCGTCCCCGACCATGAGAACGCGTCGGCCTCTCGTCCTCATATCCTCCAAGGCTGCGACTTTGCCGGCAGGGGTCAGGCCGCCCTGCCAATGCGCAATCGATAAATTCTGCGCGATCTGCGCAACGGCCGCTGGCCGGTCACCCGACAGGATACGAATCTCGAGACCGAGCGAGATCAACGACCGCATGACGTCGGCAGCTCCCGGCCGCAATGTCTGATGCACGATAAAGACGGCCTGTCTGTGACCCCAATGGAAGCAGATCGTCGATGCACCCAGCCGCTCGGCTTCCGCGAAAGCAGAGTCGTTCGCGATGCCGCAAAACTCGGCGCTGCCAAGCCGCATTTCCTGGCCGTCGACAAATGCATGGACGCCGCGGCCCGGATCCTCAACTGCATTTTCGAAGGGGGATTTGGCGTCCGCATGGCGCGCCAGAGCGGTCGCGAGAGGATGCCGGCTTGCAAATGCGAGCCGGGCCGCAGCGATCGTCAATTCGGGGTCGACGCTGGATGCGTTGATCACGCGCGGCTCCGGCAATGTCAGTGTGCCGGTCTTGTCGAAAACCACGGTGTCGGCTTCGGCCAGCCGTTCGATCGCGTCGCCGGAATTCAGGAAGACGCCCGACCGGAACAGCTTTCCGGCCGCGACCACCTGTACTGCGGGAATGGCCAGCGCCAAGGCGCAAGGGCAGGTAATGATAAGCACCGAGATCGCAATAAGGATGGAATCGTGGAATCCGGCCCCCATCAGCATCCAGCCCGCGAAAGTCAGGGCCGCGGCGGCATGGACAACGGGTGCGTAGAGTCTCGCAGCGCGATCGGCCAGCCGCACATAGCGCGAACGGGCTTTCACCGCCTTGTCGAGCAGCCGATCGATCTCGTCGATCAGCGAGTTCTCGGCGGTCCCGGTGATTCGCAGGGTCAAGGTGCCGTCGAGATTGATGCTGCCGGCATAGACCGCCGATCCGCTGGTGACTTTATGGGGCGCGGTTTCGCCGGTAATCAGGCTCTGGTCGATACTCGAGCGGCCACCCACGACCATGCCGTCTGCGGCCACGCGCTCGCCGGGGCGGACCAGGATGCGGTCGTCCACCCGCAACGCAGCCGCCGGCACCTGTACCAGTTCGCCTTTCTCCAAAATTCTGTGTGCGGTGTCGGCTTTCAGGGCCGCGAGATTGCCCGCCACGGTTCGGGTCCGGCGCCGCATGGCATGGTCGAGATAGCGGCCGCAGAGCAGGAAGAAAATCAGCATCACCGCGGAATCGAAATACGCGTGTTCGGCGTGATTGGCGGTCTCCACCAGCGACAATCCAAGTGCGAGAACGATGCCGATGGAGATAGGCACATCCATGTTGGTATGTCGTGCCTTGAGCGCGCGCCAGGCGCTCATGAAGAAGGGCCGGCCAGCATAAGCCGCGGCGGGGAGCGCGATGAGCGCGGAGAGCCAGTGGAACAGGTCGCGCGTCTCCGGCGTGATATCGGTGACATTGCCGGACCAGACCGAGACCGACAGCAGCATGATGTTCATCGCGGCGAAGCCGGCCACCGCCAGGCATCGAAGAAGGAAGCGGGTCTGCTCCGCTTCTTCTTCTTCCACATTTCGGATCTGGAACGGGTGGGCGCGATATCCCATACCTTCCAGCGCATCGATCGCCAGACCGGGTTCAAATCCACGGTCTTTCCAGGCGATGGTGAGGCGACGATTGGTGAAGTTGAGCCGGGCATCCGCCACGCCGGGCAGGTGCTTAACGGCATTCTCGATGCGTCCGATACAGCCGCCGCAATTGATGCCTTCAATGGCAATCTCCATGCTCGCGCTGCCGTCGGGAGCAATGCGCGTGAAGACCGAAAAATCTCGGGTTTCGCTCATCGTCTACCTCAGGATGACGCGGGATTTGGAGCGAAAGGCGCGTTCGCCGTCTTTCGTGAAGTCGATGATCAGGTCCCATTGACCCGCAGTTGCTTCGGACTGTCCGCGAAAGCGGCCATTGCCTTCTTGTCTCAGGACAATGGTGCGGTCGCGCCGCGCGTCGGCCGGATGCGCCAGACGCGCCGTCGCCGACAGGCCGACGGGAACCGCGCCGACGGCGTCGCGGATCGTGGCTTCCAGCATCACGTCCTCCGCGGACTTTCTTACGAGACTGGTCTGGACATCCCAGCGCCGTGCATCCTGTGCGCGGGCCGACTCCGTTTCCTGCCGGAATGCGAGACCGGCTTTGTAGGAACTCTGGGTTTCGACTCCCCCGAAGGTTGAGGTCGCCGCCCGCACCATGATGGCGTTGACGGTGAAAACCACGCCGAAGAAGGCGATGAATGTAACCAGGACCGTGCGGCCGGTTACTTCATAGGGCTTTCTCACTCGAGAACCATTGGACATGATCTCAATCCTTCTGCGGTGCGCGGAAATGGTCGCGCGCCTGTGCGCGTTCGCCGGTTTTGGCATCCATGATGTGGAACATGATTGGCGTGGAGGCGGGTGGTGAAAAGCCGTAATCGCTCACCAGGACCCGCACTTCACGGGTCTGGTCCGGGCCGACTTCGATGACTCGCCGTCCGCCCAAGGGAAGGCCCACAATCTCAACCACGCTGGCTGGGAGGCCTTCGACCGTCAGAAAGAATTCGCGCGTCTCCAGCTCCTTGTTGATAACGCGCAGATTGTAGCCGTTGCGGATCGCTCCATCCGCAAGCCGCACGAAGAGCGGATTGCGGTCGTGGATCGCGTTCAACGCCATGCTGTGCCGGGTGGCGAGCGTATAGATCATCATGCCACCGGCAACTGCGATCAGGGCGGCGTAAAGCGCGGTGCGCGCGCGGATAGGCCTGGAGAATGAAGGCAGGCCGGCGATCCGGCGTTTCAGGTTTAGCTCGTTGTCGTAGGCGATCAGGCGCTCGGGCCGGCCGATCTTGCGCATGACCGTGTCACAGGCATCGATGCACAAACCACACTGGATGCAGCCGAGTTGCGCGCCGTCCCGGATGTCCACGCCGGTTGGGCAGACATTCACGCACTGGAAACAGTCGATGCAATCGCCGGCCGGCTGGCCTTCCAGCCGCAACTGAGCATTCTTCTTGATCGAGCCGCGCGGTTCGCCGCGGTCGTAGCGATAGGTAACATTCAGTGCGTGTTCATCTGTCAGCGCCGCCTGAATGCGCGGCCATGGACACATATAGATGCAGACCTGCTCGCGCATATGGCCAGCGAAAACGTAGGTCGTCACCGTGAGAATGCCGATCCACAGATAGGCCGCCGTGGGCGCAGTTCCGGAGGCGAGTTCGCGCGTCAGCGTGGGTGCATCGGCGAAATAGAGGACCCAGGCCCCGCCGGTCCACCAGGCGATCAGAATCCAGAAAAAATGCTTGGTGACCTTCTCGGCCACGCGCTGCACGGTCCACGGACCGGCATCGGACTGCATCCGTTCGCGGCGATCGCCTTCGATCAGGCGTTCGACAGCCAGGAACAGGTCAGTCCACACCGTCTGCGGACAGAGATAGCCGCACCAGATCCGGCCGGCGAGCGCGTTCATGAGAAACAGAACGAGTGCAGCAATCACCAGAAGGCCAGTGAGGTAATAGATTTCCTGCGGCCAGATCTCGATGAAGAAGAAATAAAAGCGGCGGCCCGGGAAATCGATGAGCACGGCCTGACCGGGCGCATTGGGGCCGCGATCCCAGCGAATAAAGGGCAGTCCGTAATAGATGCCTAAGGTCACAAATAGGACGACCCACTTGATCGTCCGGTAAGGACCTTTCACGCTCTGCGGATATATCTTCCGCCGGGCAGCATAGAGGGGCGGCTCCAGGTCACGCTCGAACTCGTCCGCCGCCGAAGAGGCTAGGGCATCCGTGGAGGTCGCGGCGAGCTTGCGGTCGACATACATCTGATCCATCGCATATTACTTCTGTCCGCCACCGAGTGTGTGAACATAGACGGCGAGGGATTTGATCGTCGTGTCGTCAAGCCGGCCACCCCATGCGGGCATGACGCTGCCGCGGCCATTGATGATACCTTCGACAATCACGTCCCGCCCTGAGCCGAACAGCCAGATCTGATCTGTCAAGTCCGGTGCCCCGATTTCGCGATTGCCCTTGGCGTTCTCACCGTGACAGGCCGCGCAATTCTCGGCAAACACCTTCTTGCCGCGCGCCAGATCGGCGCCTTTGGTGACGCTGAGAGTCGAGAGCGAGCGAACATAATCGGCAACCGCCAGAATATCCGGCCGTTCGAGAATCTTGTCGCGGCCGAAGGCCGGCATCACGCCCATGCGACCCTTGTCATCGGTGGATCGGATGCCATGGCGCAACGTGAGCGCGATGTCCTGGAGTTTTCCGCCCCACAGCCAGTCGTCGTCGACCAGATTGGGATAACCTCTCATGCCACCGCCGCCGGCACCGTGGCACGGGGCGCAATTGTCGGCAAATGCCGCGCGCCCCTGGGCGCGCGCGAAGCTCAGCATCTGGGAATCTGAAAGAATGTCTTCCAGCGGTGCGGCGGCGATGCGATCGGTCATGACGGCGCGTTGCGCCTTCAATGTCGCCATATCGTCGATGATCGCCTGGCGGGCATTCCAGTTGAATACCCCCGACGTGTGTGTCGTCACCAGTGGCCAAGCGGGATACACAATCCAATAACCGATCGACCAGATGATGGTGGCGTAGAATATCCATAGCCACCAGCGCGGCAGGGGCATATTGAGTTCACGCACACCGTCCCATTCATGCCCGGTCGTCGCAACGCCGGTGACCGCATCAATATGCTTCTTGTGATCGCTGGACATGATCAGTCTTCTCTCAATGGCATGCGGGCGGCGTCATCGAAACGTTGCTTGCTGGTGGGCCAGAAGGCGTAGGCAACCACCAGAAGAAAGACGCCGACGAAGTAGATCAGCCCCCAAGTCTGGGCGAATTCTGCGAGATATCTGTAAGTCTCGGGCATGATCGGCCTCAGCGGATATTGGCTTTGTTGTCGTAAAGCTTGAAATCAACTTGCGTGCCTAGCATTTGCAGATAGGCAATCAGGGCGTCGGCCTCCGTGATGCGCTGGGGGTTGCCGTCGTAATCGCGCGCCTGCGCTTTCAGATAGCGCTTTTCCAACTCGGTGACGTCAGCATGATCAGTCGTTGCCTGTATCTTCACGTCGTTCATTGCATTGGCGATCATTTCGGCGGAATAGGGGACGCCCAGCTTTGCCTGAACCTTCAGGTCGTCTTGGATATGTGCGAAATCAAGATCGGTGCGAGCCAACCAAGGATAGGCTGGCATCACCGTGCCGGGAACCACACTGCTTGGACGATTCAGATGATCGCGATGCCACTCGTCAGAATATTTGCCGCCCACGCGAGCGAGATCGGGTCCCGTGCGTTTCGAACCCCACTGGAACGGGCGATCGTACATGCTTTCCGCAGCTAACGAGTAATGTCCATAGCGCTCGACCTCATCGCGCAGCGGCCGGATCATCTGCGAGTGACAATTATAGCAACCTTCGCGGACATAAATGTTCCGACCCGCCAGTTCTAGCGGTGAGTAGGGTCTCATGCCCTGCACTTTTTCGATCGTGCTCTTCAGATAGAAGAGCGGAACGATCTCCACCAGGCCGCCGATCGAGATGACAATCAGAACGCCGATCACGAGGATGATCGAGTTCTTTTCAAAGATGGCGTGTTTTGACCAGAGCGACATCGAATTACTCCGCCGGCACGAGGGCGGACTCGACAGGCGAGACGGCCTCTTGTGCGTTCACGGTTTTCCAGAGATTGAAGACCATCAGCAATGCGCCAGCGAGGAACAGCGCGCCGCCGAGGGCACGGATGACATAGAAGGGATGCATCGCTTCCACGGTTTCGATGAAGGAATATTCAAGGAAGCCGAGGCTGGTATAGGCCCGCCACATCAGCCCCTGCAGGATGCCCGACACCCACATCGCCGAGATGTAGAGAACGATGCCGATGGTCGAGATCCAGAAATGCCACTCGACCAGCTTGTTCGAGTAAAGCCGTTCGCGGTTCCACAGCCACGGCACCAGGCAGTAGATCGCGCCGAACGAGATGTAGCCGACCCAGCCGAGCGCGCCGGAATGAACATGTCCGATCGTCCAGTCCGTATAATGACTCAGCGAGTTGACGGCCTTAACCGACATCAACGGACCTTCGAAGGTCGACATGCCGTAGAAGGCGACCGACACCACCATCATGCGCAGGACAGGATCCGTGCGCAGCTTGTCCCATGCGCCTGACAGGGTCATCAGGCCGTTGATCATGCCGCCCCAAGAGGGCATCCACAGCATGATCGAGAAGGTCATGCCCAGTGTTTGCGCCCAGTCAGGCAACGCCGTGTAGTGCAGATGATGCGGTCCGGCCCAGATATAGAGAAAGATCAAGGACCAGAAATGCACGATCGACAGGCGATAGGAATAGACCGGACGATCGGCACGCTTGGGAATAAAATAATACATGATGCCGAGGAAGCCGGCGGTCAGGAAGAAGCCAACGGCATTGTGCCCGTACCACCACTGCACCATGGCATCCTGAACGCCCGACCATACGATGTAGGATTTAGGCGAGAACAGCGAGACCGGGATGGCTGCATTGTTGCCGAGATGCAGCACCGCGATGGTCAGGATGAAGGCGAGATAGAACCAGTTCGCGACATAGATGTGCGGCTCTGAGCGCCGCATGAGCGTGCCGAGGTAAACGAGAAAGTAGACGACCCAGACGATCGTGAGCCAGAGGTCGGCATACCATTCGGGTTCGGCATATTCCTTGGACTGGGTGATTCCCAGCAGGTAGCCGGTGCCGGCGATGACGATGAAAAAATTGTAGCCGAGGACGACGAACCACGGCGCGAGATCGCCGGCGAGCCTAGCGCGGCTGGTGCGCTGCACGACATAGAAGGACGTTCCGATCAGGACGTTTCCGCCGAATGCGAAAATGACGGCTGATGTGTGCAACGGGCGAATCCGGCCGAAGGACAACCAGGGCAGATCGAAATTGAGTACCGGGAAGGCGAGCTCGAGCGCCGCCCAAAGGCCGACGGTGAACCCGGCAATGCCCCAGAATACCGCGGCTACGGTTGCGAATTTGACCGGCCCCATATTGTAGTTGGGCTTGCCATCGATCATGAGCGCCGGCTTATCGGCCGGCCGATTGTAATAACGGTCGATGATGGCGAAGACCGCCGCGAGGCTCCCGGCGGCGAACAGATAGGCATGGAAAGCATACTCGGACGTATGCGCCATGGCGGCCACAATTAGCGACGAGAAGGACAGGATTGCAAAGGTGAGCGCCGCGGCGGCCTCGCTGAGCGTGATCGCCTTGGCCGGAAGCGCATTTGTCTGATGCATGGGCGCCAACTTCGGGAAATGAAAAAGGCCAGGCGGAATCCGACTGACTTGAATAAATTGGCGGTGCCGGCCCTTAATCTCATTGATTCAGGTCAAATTGAGGCGGTTTATGCGGACATAATCGCATTTTTACGCTGGTTGATCTGCGTCAAGGCGAAATTGGCGAGAAGCGCGATCATTAAAAAAATGGAGATTATTATGGTTGCTACGGCGATCAGAAAAGGTGGGATTTTCCAGTCTCTGGCAGAGGCGTGGCGCCGGTTGGCGCGGCGTCAGGCCCGTATGAGCGAGCTTGCTGCGCTGGGAACGGCCGAATCGGCCCGGCTTGCGCACGATGTAGGCTTGACCCGGCCTGAGCTGGTTTCACTCACCAAACACAACGAACACTCGGCAGATCTGATGCAACTACGGCTTGCGGAAGAAGGCATCGCCACGAAAGATATCGATCCGGCCGTACTCCGCGACATGCAGCGATGCTGTTCGGAATGTGACAGCAAGGGAGTCTGTGCCCATGAGCTTGATATCAGGCCCCAACCTGCGAACTGGCCGAGCTATTGTCCGAACCAGCAGACTATCGCTGCGCTCGCGTCCATGAAATGCCATTAACCAGAATGAAGCGTGGGATTTAGGCATGCCGAGACAGAGCGCGATCGGCTGCCTGAGCGTGGCCGCAGTGATTGGAGCATTGGGAGGCACGTTTGCGGGCATTCAGCCTGCAAGCGCGCAACAACTATCTCCAAATGCCCAGCGTGGGGTCGTCATCGCGCGTACTTATTGCGGGCGCTGTCATTCGATCGACAAGGTGAGCCCTAGTCAGCTTTCAATTGCACCGCCTTTCCGGGATATTCACAAGCTTTATCCTGTGGAGCTCTTGGAAGAGCCCTTGGCGGAAGGGCTGGTGACCGGTCATCCGAGCATGCCGGAATTCCGTTTCGACCCGGATCAGATCGGAGATTTCATCGCATTTCTGAAGACGCTAGAGTGATCCGCGCTGCAGATCAAAGCGGGGTCACCGATGTGACGGCGTAGGTATGCATCGCCTCGCCTTCGCGGATCGACACATACTCGCCCAGTTCGAACTTTTCATTTTCAAAATGATAGCCGGTTTCGACATCCTCGTCGCCGCTGATGTCGTATTGAAAGGCCCATGCACCGCCGGGGCGGTGCAGGAGATGCCCGACCGCATCGTCTTCGGTCGGGCGGAATTTGACAACGCGGCAGGCATCGCGATACTCGCGCCAAAGCGCGGCATCAATCTTGCGGTCGCGATCAAGCGGCGCGATGATTGTATATCCATAAGCCGAGCTTCCGGACGGATGTCCCGGTTCGCGCGCAAGCTCCAGCCTGATTTGCCGGAAGCTGTGCGGCAATGATGCCGCTGCGACAGGCGTGGCTTTGATCATAGACATGCTCCAGTCAGGAATTGAGGCTATTGAGCACGGCGCGGTCGCGCAACACAATCCGGCGCGAATTGGGAAGCTCGATTGCCGCTTCCTGCTGGAACAGCGTAAGCGTCCGAGAGACCGTCTCGATGGTGAGTCCCAGATAGTCGGCGATGTCCTGACGGGTCATCGGCAGTTCCACGGCATTGCCGGTTCCGAATTTTGCCATTTCGAGAAGGAATGAAGCAACTCGCTCCTGGGCGCTCTTCACGAGGAGCATCGCGTGTTTGCGGGCATGATTCAATTCGCTGGCTGTCAATTTCCAGAGCTGGTTGGCGATATCCTTGTCCCGTTCCGCAGCTGCGAAGATCGCGCTGCGGCGGATGACCAGAACGGTCGTCTGGGTCACGGCTTCCGCCGATGCCACATGCTCCGCCCCGGTATCGAGGCCGAAGATATCACCGGCGAAATGGAAGCCTTCAATTTGCCGGCGCCCGTCGTTCAGTATCTTGTAGCTGCGCACCGCACCGCTCACGACCTTGTAGACATAGTCGGCCGGCTCGTTCTCACCATAAATTTCCGTGCCCTTGGCGAAGGTCATGGACGCCCCTGTGAGTTCGGGGCTGTCGAGAAATGTGGACGTCTTTCGCAGGGGGACGACGTTGCGGACTGGGGCGACTGAGGCCTGAGAGGCGAGGGCTTGCGAGCGCATGGGGATCCTCCTTGTGTCCATGCATTCACTGATACGGTCCATTCCCCGGACCGGAAATTCGGATATTGCACCTAAGGGATATCCCGGAGGGGCTTGGAGGCCAGGGGTTGATGGGTTGCCCCAATTCAGAGAGATTAGAGCGTCTCGCGGGTGGACTTCGACTTGCCAATTGAAATTACTAATGAAAATAAGAACGGTCGGCTCGCGCCGGTATGGCGGCACCGTGTCATCGTTTACGGCCTGAGTATCTGCGTTGTGCTGATGGCCTTTGCCGTGCGCCACCTGCTGGTGCCCACGTTGGGCGACCAATCGATATATCTATTCTTCATTCCGGCGGTTCTGGTCGCAAGCGCGCTGGGAGGATTTGGCCCCGGTTTTTTGGCGACCATGCTGAGCGTTCTGCTCGGGTTTATTTTCACCGAATCCGGGATATCTCAGGCAGAATTGATTAGTGCGGCGGCATTCTGCGGGATTGGCGTCGGAATGGCATGGCTGGGCGGCCGCGTGCAAAAAACGCAGTACATGGCCGAGGTGACCAACCAGGACCTCCTGGCCAGGGAAGCGCATCTGAAATCCATTCTGGATACGATTCCCGAAGCTATGATCGTGATTGACGAGCGGGGGATCATGCGATCCTTCAGTTCCGCTGCCGAGCGGCTTTTTGGCTATTCCGCCGCCGAAACCATCGGACAAAACGTCAAGATCCTGATGCCCTCGCCATATCGGGAAGGACATGACGGCTATCTCGATCGCTATAGGCAGACCGGCGAGCGCCGGATCATCGGGGTCGGGCGCGTGGTGGTCGGAGAGCGCAAGGATGGTTCGACATTCCCGATGGAGCTTGCCGTCGGTGAGATGAAATCAAACAACCGCCGGTTCTTCACCGGCTTTGTGCGCGACCTCACGGAACGGCAGAAAACAGAAACGCGCTTGCAGGAGCTTCAGGCGGAACTCGTTCACATTTCCCGGCTGACGGCGATGGGTGAGATGGCGTCGACCCTGGCCCACGAACTGAACCAGCCGTTGGCTGCCATCACGAACTACCTCAAGGGATCTCAGCGCCTTCTCGAATCGAGTAATGACACATCGGCGGCGGCCATACGGGAGGCGATGAACAAGGCCGGCGATCAGGCGTTGCGGGCTGGCCAGATTATCCGCCGGCTGCGCGATTTTGTGTCCAGAGGGGAAACCGAGAAAAAAGTCGAAAATCTTCCCAAGCTGATTGAAGAAGCCAGCGCTCTTGCTCTTGTCGGTGCCAAAGAACAGGGAATCCGTGTCAGATTCCAGTTGAACCCGCGTCTCGAGCTTGTTCTGGTCGACAAGGTCCAGATTCAGCAGGTGCTGCTCAATCTCATTCGCAACGCCATTGACGCGATGTCGGAGACGGTGCAGCGCGATCTCACTATTTCTACTGAACCGGTCGAAGGCCAGATGGTTCAGATCAGCGTGGCGGATACCGGAATCGGCATTCCACCCGAGATGACATCACAATTGTTTCAGCCTTTTGTCACGACAAAACGTGATGGAATGGGTGTGGGTCTGTCCATCTCCAAGACAATCGTCGATACCCATGGGGGGCGTCTGTGGGCGGAGGCGAATCCCAAAGGCGGGACCGTCTTTCGCTTCACCTTGCGTCTGGTAAGCGCCGAGGATCTGCAGGATGACTGACAAGGACATCGTTCATATCGTTGATGACGACGAGGCCGTTCGCGATTCGCTGGCATTTCTGCTTGGGACCGCAGCGATGAAGGTTCGCCTTCATGAATCGGCTGCGGAGTTTCTTGCCAAGTTCAATCAGGAAGAATCCGGCTGCATCGTCACCGATATCCGCATGCCCGGCATGGATGGGCTCGAACTGTTGCGGAAGCTCAAGGAATCCCGAGTTGCTACGCCGGTCATCGTCATTACCGGGCATGGCGATATCCCGCTGGCCGTGGAGGCGATGAAAGCGGGCGCCAGCGATTTTCTCGAAAAGCCGTTCGATCAGGACACGGTGCTGTCCGCGATCCGGACCGCACTGAGCCGACGACAAGAGGAGGGTAGCCGGTCCGCCGAGCAATTGGCCATCGGTGAGCGGCTTGCAGCATTGTCGCCGCGCGAAAAGCAGGTTCTGGACGGGTTGATTGCCGGCTTGCCGAACAAGACCATTGCCTATGACCTTGGTATCAGTGCCCGAACCGTCGAGGTGTATCGCGCCAATGTCATGACCAAGATGGGCGCCAACAGCCTCCCGGATCTGGTGAGGATGGCTTTGACCGTCAATATGGCCGAACGCAAGACTTAGCCGTTGGGAGCTAAGAGAGAATAGCTGACAAAGCTCAATTCCGGCTCTTCGGCGTCGGCCTCGACGCTGAATCCCAGTTCCCGGCACATCCGCAGCATGATGGTGTTCTCGCGCAAAACCTGCCCGTGGATGCGCCGCAAACCTTCCGCGCGGGCATACTCAATCATCAGTTCCATCAGTTTCCACCCGAGGCCGCGGCCCTTTAGGTCCGAGCGCAGGAGGATGGCATACTCGGCGGTGTCGTAATTGGCATCAGCATGCAACCGCACCACGCCGTTCAACTCACCCGATGCCTCATCAATGGCGATAAAGGCCATGGCGCGCGCATAATCAATCTGGGTCAGACGCGCAATAAAGGGATGGTTGGGATCCTTGACCGATGCGAAAAAACGCAGCCTCAGATCCTCTTCTGACACACGCTTGAAGAAGTCGGTGAATAACGGCTCGTCCTCCGGCCGAACCGGACGGACGAATATCCGCCAGTCTGAATCGAGCGTCAGGCGGCGTTCCCATTGCTTGGGATAGGGACGGATGGCGAGATGCTCATGCGCGCGCCCGTGCCGTCCCGCAGGGATCGCGGATACGGCCACTCGGGCGTCCAGGCACAGCACGCCGGTCTCATCCGCGAGGAGAGGGTTGATGTCGAGTTCCTGGATTTGCGGTATGTCGGCGGCCATTTGCGCGATTTTTACCAGCGTCAGTGCAATGGCGTCTTGGTTGGCTGCGGGAATATCGCGATAGGCGGCGAGAATGCGCGCTACTCTGGTCCGCCCGATCAGATCCTGCGCAAGTTTCATGTCGAGGGGCGGCAAGGCCAACGCCTTGTCGTTGATGACTTCGACCGCCGTTCCGCCGCGCCCAAACAATATGACCGGACCGAATACGGAATCGGGAGCAATGCCAAGGATGAGCTCGCGCGCATGAGGGCGGCGGATCATCGGTTGCAGAATGAATCCATCCATGCGCGCATCCGGCTTCAATTGCCGGACATTGGCGATCATGTCGGTCGCGGCCTGAACGACCTCCGGCTCGTTGACGAGGTCCAGCCGCACACCGCCCACATCCGATTTGTGGACAATGTCGCGTGAAAATATCTTGAGCGCCACGGTCATGCCGTCGGCAAAAAACGGCGCCGCCACGCGTCCCGCCGCCTCGGGGGTCGCAGCGTGGACGGTGACAACGAGGGGTACGGCATAGGCGCGAAAGAGCGCAACCAGTTCAAGTGGATCGAGCCAGCGGCGCCCCTCCGTGAGGACCTTGTCTACGACGGCGTTAGCAGCTTCTTCGTCCGCCTCGAACTGCTCGGGAAGACTCGGTGGCATTTCCATCAAGGCAATGGCGGCTTCCCGATAACGTACGAGATGCATGAAGCCCCGAATGGCTTCGGCCTCCGTGGGATAATGCGGAATGGCCGCGGCGTTGAAAATCTGTGAAGCGCGATCATTGTCGCCGATCCATGACGCGAAAATCGGTTTTGGCTCCACCCATTTCGTTCGCTGCGCCACGACGGCTTGTGATATGGCCGTGGCGACTTCGACGGGTGATGTCAGTGCAGTCGGAACGTTCAGGATGAGAACCGCATCGTTTTCGGTATCCGTCAAAAGCTCATCGAGTGCGGCAAGGTAGCGCGCCGGGTCGGCGTCGCCGATGATGTCCACCGGATTTGCCCTCGACCAGGTCGAGGGCAGGACCGCGTCGAGACGCGACAGGGTTTCGTGCGAAATATCAGCCGTGCGGCCGCCAAGATCGCGCAGGCGATCGATCGCGAGAACGCCGACGCCTCCGCCGTTGGTCAGGACTGCGAGCCGGTTGCCCTTGAAGGACTTGACACGACTCAGTGTCTCCGCGGCGTCAAACAGCTCACTGAGGTCGAACACCCGCAAAAGCCCGGCGCGACGGAAGGCGGCGTCGTAGACGGCGTCGGATCCCGCAAGCGCGCCTGTATGCGTGGCGGCGGCCTTGGCGCCTTCGACGTGCCGGCCGGCCTTGACGACAACGACGGGTTTGGTTCGTGCCGCTGCACGCGCCGCGGACATGAACTTTCGGGCGTCCTTGATCGACTCGACATAGAGCAGAATGGCGCGGGTTCTGGGATCAAGCGCGAAATGATCGAGCAAATCGCCGATATCGATATCGAGTTGATCTCCGATCGACGCGATCGCCGAGAAGCCAATTTCATTCTCGATTCCCCATTCCGCAAGCGCTGCGGCGATGGCTCCCGATTGCGAGATCAACGCAAGATCGCCGGATTTCGGCATGCGCGCAGCGAAGCTCGCATTCAGGGCGGTATGCGGCACGATCAGGCCGAGACAATTGGGTCCCAGCAGCCGCAAGCCGTATTTGCGGGCTACCGTTTCAGACTGGTCGGCGAGCGAGCCAGGCCCGTGGCCAAGGCCGGCGGTCAGGATGATGGCTGCGCCGACCCCCGCTTCGCCCGCGTCTTTCACGATGGCCGGGATTGCCGGGGCCGGAGTTGCAATAATCACTAAGTCGGGCGCCTTCGTCAGATCGCGAACGGTCGGAACGCATCTTGCGCCATTGATTTCGCGGTAGCGTGGATTGACCAGTTCGACTGCGCCGGCAAACCCTGCCGCGCGAACGTTCTTGAGAACGGCGTTGGCAAGCGATCCGTCACGTGCGCTCGCCCCGACGATGGCAAGCGATTGCGGAGAGAAGAGCTGCGAAAACCGGTAAGTCGACATGAGCGGTCTCTTTCGGCCTGACGCTGTATGGAGTGGCGGTTCCTTCGTGGATTCGATGCTTGTGGTTCGAAGGTCCGTCGTGAGTTGATCTGTCTCAAGGTCTCAAATCGGCTCGTGTCCATTTTAGTCCGGTCCAACCGAACGCCGGAGCAGGGACCATGGCGACCACAGATGTGCCTTCACAGTCAACTCCACAGCCCCGCGGATGGTTGGCCTCGAATTGGGGGGTGTTGGCTGCAATCGGGGCATTGATCGTCATTCTTATCCTACCGACACCCACCGGTCTGCCGGTGGCCGGACAGCGCATGCTTGGGGTTCTAGTGTTTGCCGTTATCATCTGGATGACGGAAGCGCTGGACTATGCCGTGTCGGCGGTGGTGATTGCCGCCCTCATGGCTTTTCTTCTGGGGACGGCGCCAAGCATTGCCAACCCGAAAGTCCTGTTGGGCACCAGCGCGGGGCTTGGGCTGGCCTTTAGCGGTTTTGCCAATACGGCGCTGGCGCTGGTCGCGGCGGCACTGTTCCTGGCAGCCGCCATGACGATCACCGGCCTGGACAAGCGAATCGCGCTCACCATTCTCTCCTATGTCGGAACAAAGACGCGGCAAGTTGTGGCCGGGTCCATTCTGGTCGGATTTGTCATTGCATTCCTGGTGCCTTCGACCACCGCCCGAGTCTCGTGCCTTGTGCCGATCATGCTCGGGATCATCGCGGCCTTCGGCGTCGATCGCAAAGGCGCTTTTGCCGGCATGTTGATGATCACGACCGTGCAAACGGCCAGCATCTGGAATGTGGGCATCAAGACCGCCGCCGCGCAGAATATGGTGGCGATTGGATTCATCGAAAAAGCCTTTCAGCGTACAATCACCTGGCTGGAATGGCTTATCGCGGCCGCGCCGTTCGGAATTCTGATGTCCGTCGCTTTGTATTTCGTCATGACACGGATGATGCCGCCCGAGGTAAAGGAAGTGCCGGGCGGGCGCGACGCAATTCGCAAATCGCTGGCCGATCTGGGTTCGATGAAGGCCTCGGAAAAGAAATTGCTCGCGATCTCGCTGACTTTGCTGGCGCTCTGGTCGACCGAAGGCGTGCTGCACAGATTTGATACCTCGTCGACCACGGTGGCGGCGGTCGCGCTGATGTTCTTACCCGGCATCGGCATCATGACTTGGAAGCAGGCGCAACCGGTCATTCCGTGGGGAACAATCGTCCTGTTCGGGGTCGGCATCAGTCTCGGAACGGCATTGCTGCAAACCAAGGGAGCGGTCTGGCTGGCCGATCTGGTGGTCGCGGAATTCGGACTCAGGAACGCCACGTCGATGTTCATCCTCGGTGTGATGAGCCTCTTTCTCATCGTCATTCATCTGGGATTTGCCAGCGCGACTGCGCTGGCCTCCGCGATGATTCCGATTGTCATCGCAGTGCTGCAGGGCGTCGCGACGCCGGGCATCAACGTTGTTGGAATGACCATGCTGCTGCAGTTTGTCGTCAGCTTCGGCTTTATCTTGGTCGTGAACGCGCCCCAGAACATGGTGGCCTATGGCACCGGGACTTTCGAGGCGCGCGATTTTGTGAGAACCGGTCTGGTTCTGACGGTGATCGCGTTTGCGCTTGTTCTGATCCTCGGAGCCACCTATTGGCGATGGCTGGGTTATACGTAACCGCCACGCGGTGCCCTGAAATAGGGAAGCGGGGTACGGAATGCAGCTCAAGCGCGTTCTGGGTCCGGTTCAACTGACTTTCTACAGTGTTGGCGTCATCATCGGTGCCGGCGTCTATTCGGTCATTGGCGCGGCGGCGGGGCTGGCAGGTGAAAGCCTCTGGCTGAGTTTTCTGGCCGGGGCGGTGGTCGCACTGCTCACCGCCTTGTCCTATGCGGAGATGACCACGTCGTTCCCGGGAGCGGGCGCTGAATACGTCTATATGCGGCTCGCCTTTCCGGGCATGAACTGGATCTCATTCGCGGTCGGACTGATCATTCTGATCGGCGGTGCGGCGACGGCGGCAACGGTGGCTGTGGCCTTTGGCGGTTATCTCAAAACCTTCATGGCCGTGCCGACCGTTCTGTCCGCCACCTTTTTGCTTGCCGTCTGCACGGCCTTCAATATCTGGGGACTGCATGAATCGAGTTGGGTCAACATCGCCTTTACCTCGATCGAGATAGGCGGCCTGTTGCTGGTGATTGCCGCTGGCATCGCGCATGATGGGTTTGTTGAACCCTTGCTCACCATCGAGATCCAGCCTAGGTTCATGGCGGCCACGGCGCTTCTGTTTTTTGTCTATCTCGGGTTCGAGGAAGTCGCCAATCTGAGCGAGGAAGTTCACGATCCGGCACGCTCCATGCCGCGCGCGATCCTCTGGAGCATTGTCATCACCACTATCCTGTATGTGTTGGTTTCTCTGGCCGTGGTCGCGCTGGCAAGCCCGTCCGAACTGGCCGGGAGCGAAGCGCCGCTCACCGTGGCGATCCAGAAGGTTTGGTCGGGCGCGGGCTATTTCCTTAGCGGGATCGCGCTGTTCGCAACGGCCAACACGGTGCTGATCACCCTTATTGCAACATCCCGGCTGGCTTTCTCCATGGCGCGGGACGCCGAAATTCCTCCAATCATTGCGAGTCTGCTGCCAAGGCGGCAAACGCCGTGGATTGCGGCTTTGCTGGCATTTGTGATGGCGGCGGTGCTGATTCCCTCCGGCAGTCTCGAACTCCTGGCCGGGCTTTCCTCGTTTGCGGCGTTGCTGGCGTTTCTTGCGGTTAATATTGGCCTGATCGCGCTTCGGTATGAACTGCCCGATCATCACCGGCCGTTCCGGGTGCCGTTGAGCATTGGCCGGTTGCCGCTTATTCCGCTCGCAGCCATCGGCGCCATCCTGGTGCTTCTGGTGTATTTCGACTGGAAGATTTATGTCGCAGGTGCCGTGGCCTTTGCGGTGAGCGGGATCGCGCTTGGGATCCGTCACTGGTTCAACAATCAGCCGGCCCGCTTGTAATCCTTGCGGCGCAAGTTTACGGGACCAGAACGGCTGCACCGACGATGTTTCCCTTTCTGATATCCTCGATCGCCTCATTGGCGCGATCAAGTCGGTAGCGTGTCGTATGGGTCTTCACGCCGGCTTGCTGCGCGACCGCGAGAAAATCGTGGCCGTCCTTGCGGGTGAGATTGGCCACGGACACGATCTGGCGTTCTTCCCATAGCAGGCGGTAGGGGAAGGCCGGAATGTCGCTCATGTGAATGCCGCCGCAGACGACGCGGCCGCCCTTCTTCACATGGCGCAAAGCGGTCGGAACAAGCGCGCCGATTGGCGCAAAGATGATTGCGGCATCCAGCAATTCCGGCGGATTATCGTCGGACGATCCCGCCCAGGTCACACCGAGCGATCGCGCGTGGCTTTGGGCAAGCTCGTCGCCCGGCCGTGTGAAGGCATGAACCCTGCGGCCCTGCCATGCGCAAACCTGCGCGATGATATGCGCGGCGGCGCCAAAACCGTAAATGCCGATGGCCTCGCCCTGACCCGCCGCAACAAGGGAACGCCAGCCGATCAGGCCCGCGCAGAGCAGCGGGGCCGCGGCAACGGGATCGTCGTAACCATCAAGTGCGAAGGTGTAATCTGAGTCGGAAACGGCATGTGTGGCGAAGCCGCCGTCACGGGTATAGCCGGTGAAGAGCGGCTGATCACAGAGATTTTCCCGACCCGACAGACAATAAGCGCAATGATTGCAAGTATGACCGAGCCAGGGAACCCCGACGCGCTGCCCCTTGGCGTAGCCGGTCACGCCATCACCCCATGTTTCGACACGGCCGACGATCTCATGACCAGGAATCAGCGGCAGCTTGGGCGAGGGCAGGTCGCCGTCAACCACATGAAGATCGGTGCGGCACACCGCACAGGCCTCCACGCGAATGAGAATTTCACCGTCGCCTGGATGTGGAATCGGCCGTGTTTCCAGCGTCAGCGGCTTTCGGATCTCGTGGAGAACCATGGCCTGCATCTGTCATTCCATGTGATGTAATCGGTCTGACATTCAAGCGGGCGGCGGCATCACCAGTTCGTCAAGGTCTGGCTCCTGGCTGTTCCGGAGAATGACAGCCCGGCACTCGTCACGCAATTTGAGTATGGACGCAAAATCCTTGCCCGTCGGTCTGACGGGTTCGCCAATGATAACGCTGACCGGCGACCAGATGGGAAACCAGCGCTCGCCGCGCAGCATCTGTCGCGTGCCGCGGATGGTGCCCGGGATCACCGCAAGACCGGCCTCGGAAGCGATCTTGAAGGCCCCGAGATGGAAGCCGGTCAGGCCGATGCGGCGGGTGAATGTGCCTTCCGGAAAGAACACCAGCGGCCGGCCTTCGCGGGCGAGTGCGACAACCGCTTCGGTATCGGCAAGACTTCCGGCAATATCGCGGCGCTCGACAAAGACCACGCCCAGCCTGCGCAGGAACGGCCCAGCAAAAATCTGGTGCAGAAACTCCTTCTTGGCCGCGAAAACCGGCTCGCCCGGAAGCGCCGCTCCGAGTACCAATGCATCTGCATAGCTTGCGTGGTTGAAGATCAGGATTGCATCTCGCTTCGGAATACGGTCCAGATTCTGCACGGTGAGCGGCGCGCCGATAGCGAACAGTCCGGTGCGGCAGAGCAGACGCAAAGCTGCCCAGCGCCATGCACGGACTGGCAGCGTCATCACGACGATCCAGGCTGATGCGGCGACGGTTCCCACGGTCAGCCACCACCAGGCGGCATAGATCCACCGGCCGGTCGCGCGCAGCCATGAACCAATTCTGGGCATCAGGCCCGCAAGAAACAGTCGGATCTGCTGGACGGCAACGCTTCTGCGCGGAGCTCCGATCTCACCGTTCTCATAGAGCGCCTTTGCCGCGCTTCGCCGGATCTTTCCGCTCGCGGTCTTTGGAATCGTATCGGGAAGAACTAGCATGATCTCATCGGCCGGCGCGCCAAGCGATTCGGTCGCCGTCGCATGAGCCTTGTGGATCAAGGATTCGCGAGCAGCCGAATTTTGTTCTGCCGTTTCGACAAGGATGACCGCGCGCTCGGTCCCCGACAGGCGATCCGCTGTTCCGAAAAGAGCCACCCCGGATTTGATCACACCCGGCAGTTCCGCGATCTTTTCTTCCACTTCATGCGGATAAATGTGCTTTCCGGCTCTGATGACGATGTCCTTAGCGCGGCCGGTGATGAAATATTCGCCGTCGGCGCGGTAGGCCAGGTCTCCGCTGTCAAGCCAGCCGTCGTGAAACAGTTCTTTCGTCTTGGCCTCATTGTTGAAATAGCCCGATGTTGCTGACGGACCGCGGAACTGCAGACGGCCAACGTGACGGTCCTGTAACTCGCAATCCTGGTCATCCACGATGCGGACGTTGTGGTCAGGGATTGTGCGACCGCTGCTGACAATTTCCAGCGGGTTTGAATCGTCGGGGTCAGCTTGCTGCGCAAGGCCGGTGCTGGACAACGCCTTGCGGTTCAGTCGCTCGATCAATGGTCCGCGTCCAAGCGGCGGAAAGGTGAGAACGACGGTATTCTCGGCAAGACCGTAGGCAGGTGCCATGGCTTCCGCCCGGAAGCCATATTTGCTGAATCGCTCGGCGAATCGGCGGATGGAATTCGGACTGACCGGTTCGGCGCCGTTCGCGACAATGCGCAGCGAACTGAGATCGAGTCCTTCGATATCGGCGTCGCTGATTTTACTGTGGCAGGTTTCGAAGGCGAAATTTGGCGCGGCTGATATCGTGGCGCGATAGCGATGGATCGCCCAGAGCCAGCGTTCCGGACGCGCGAGGAAGGTGAGCGGCGACATGGCATAGAAGGGCGCGGCAAAATACAGGGAACCCAGCCATGCGCCGATGAGTCCCATATCATGATAGAGCGGTAGCCAGCTGACGAAGACGTCCGCCGAACTGGCGCTGACGGCTTGGCCGATAGAGCGGATATTCGCCAGCAGATTCGCATGGCTCAGGACAACGCCTTTGGGATCGCCGGTACTGCCCGATGTGTATTGCAGGAAGGCGGTGGCGCTTGGCTCGTTGGTGAGCGGCAGCATCGAAGGCGACGCTTGAGACAGGGTGGCCACGCTTTCCACCCCCCGCAGACTGGGGACCTGAGGCTGAATTAAGCCGGCGAGGGAAAGGCCCCGGTCTGTGGTCAGCAGAAGCTGCACGGTTGCGTTTCGCAAGATTCCGGCCTGCCGCAGCAGGTGCTCCTCAAGCTGGCTCATTCGCGCTGGCGGATAGATAGGAACCGGGGTTGCACCGGCATACAGGATGCCGAAAAAAGACGTGAAAAAGTCGGTACCGGTCGGGAGCATCAGCGCCACGCAATCATTTGGTTGGATGTCGCGATCGATCAGATTGGCCGCAATCTGCCGGGCAGCTTTTTGCAGCTCTCCATATGTGATCGCCGCTGTTTCACTGCCATCATCATTCAACACCGTCGCATGCAGGCGGTCCGGGTGTCGGGCGGCGTGCCAGTCGAGCACTCCTGTCAGGGTCTGTGCACTCTCAGCGTTAGAGACCTGCGGCAGTGTCGGCGGGGTGAATTCCGCCGAATGCAGAGGAATTGCATGAGAGGTCGCCTGCCCAAGCGCCAGCAAAAGGTCTTGGACGGTCTCGGATTCCGTCAACGTGTTTGAGGGCAGCCGGACATGGAACGCCTGTTCGATGCGGAGCACCAGTTCCGCGCGGCCGAGACTGTCGATTCCCAGATCGCGGTCCAGACGGCTCGCGGGGGTAATGTCGCTCTGTCGCGCTGGATGGAGTTCCTGCAGCAACTGCCGGATGATCCCGGTCAGTGAAGCCTTGTAGGGGCTGGGTTGGTTCGATGCTTGCTCGGACTGAGGCGCCAATTTAATCATGGATTTTGATGCCATGGAGACGATAAGACCCATTGACCGGAATCAAGAAAAATAAGCAAACAGAGTCTGTTTTGATGCAAATCATAGCACCATTATACATCCGGGCGGCGGCGGAGAGTGCTTTGAGAGCAGGCTTCAGACGCTTTCTGCGCAAGGCGGGGCCATGAAATTGCCGTTACGCGGCGGGTGCCAGTGCGGGCATCTGCGCTATGAGGTTCGCGCGGAACCTTTGTCCGTGTATGTCTGCCACTGCACGGAGTGTCAGCGTCAGTCTGGCAGTGCCTTCGCGATGTCTATGATGGTTCCACGCCTCGCGCTGGTGTTTACAGCGGGGGAACCGCGCAAGTGGTCTCGAATCACCGACAGAGGAAATGTACTGGACGGTGATTTTTGTGAGCACTGCGGCGTGCGCGTCGCTCACCATCCGCGCGTGAACGACAAAGTGTCCATTCTCAAGCCGGGCACGCTCGACGATACGCACTGGCTTGTGCCGGTCGGCCATATCTGGACACGCAGTGCGCAGTCGTGGGTTTCAATACCGGACGACGGTGTGATCTATGAAGGCCACCCGACAGACATGTCGCGGCTGATCGATGCATGGCAGAAAAGAACCGATGGATCTTAGCTATTAGACGTGGCCAATCTCGATTGGCCGCAAGAGGGCGACGGATCAGGACGTCCTCGCGATTGCCTCGATCTTGTCGAGACCGCCGACCTTGGGAGCAAGCGCAGCCCAGACGCCGCGCGCACCGCTCTCCCATGCCGCACGATCCTCAATCGCCACCGTCTTGCCGCCGGCGGCGGCCGCTTTGGCCATTGAGGTTTTTTCATCCTCGATGATCAGTTGGTCGAAATACAGTGCTCCTTCCGCCGCAGCTGCGGAAAACACCGCCTTCTCGTCATCCTTGAGAGATTTCCAGAACGGCGCCGAGAAGTATACGACTCCGGTCGCCCAGATATGTCCGGTCTCGATCAGGTAGGGCACGACCTCGTACAATTTGAACCCGGCATAAGCCGATTTTGTCAGATCCATCAGGTCAACGACGCCGGTTTGCAGCGCATTGTAGGTTTCCGTAATCGGGATGGGCGTCGGATTGGCGCCGAAGGCTCTCCACAATTCCGTATGCAGTGGACTTTGGATCACGCGGATACGTTTGCCGGCAAGTTGCGCCGGTCTCGTGATAGCTTGTTTGGCCAGCAAATGGCGCGCGCCATAATTGATAAAGCCGCCCACGACGAAATTCTGCGCCGAGAATTTGATTTTCAGATCGGTACCGATGGGGCCGTCGACCACCCGCCGCACATGTGCGGCGTCGCGGAACACGAAAGGTGCATCGAGAATCTGGGATTCCGGAACCCAGCTCGACAGCGCCGAGATGGTGGATAGGCTGGCTTGAACGGACCCTAGACGAATCCCTTCCGCGACTTCCTTCTCACCGCCCAGAGCCGCGTTCTGCACGATGCGGAAATCGAACCGGCCCGGCAACTTCACATCCACGATCTCCTTGATCTTCACCCAGATCCTGGTTTCCGGCTTGTCGGCGCCAAACAGCGAGGCGACGGTAATCGGGATTGCGGCGCGGGCCATGCGCTGGCCGAGCAACGGCGCCGCCAAGCCTGCCGCAAACAGGCTTGAAAAAGCACGACGTGTCAGGGGCCGTCTCATGTCTTCTATCCGATCCGCCTGGTTGCTCTAGAGCTTGGGAGGAGCCGCGAGCATCGCCGAGGCGACGCAGAGTACGGCGAGAGCCGCAAGCAGGGCAAGCAGCAGCGGAATGACCTCGCGGAAGACCTGGGCGGGGCGGGCGCCCGAAACGCCGCTGGCGACATAAATCAGAATGCCAAGCGGCGGTGTCAAGCCGTGGATCATCAGATTGACCACCAGAATGACACCGAATTGGATCGGATCGATCCCGGCCATGATGGCCGCCGGCAGGAGTAGCGGCGCCAGCAACAATATGGCGGCACCGATATCGAGCGCGAGACCCGCAATTAGCAGAATGATATTGGCCAGCAGCATGACCGCGAACGGTCCGCCGCCCAGGGAGGTGACGACCGATGTCACGAGGTCGGACACCCGGTCGATCGCAAGCAGAAAGGCAAAGGGTGTGGCAGCGCCAATCAGAAGCCCGATGGCGGCGGCTTCTCCGGCGGACTGCCGGAATGCCGCGCCCATCTTTTGTCCGTTGAGGCTGCGCAAGACGAGACAGACAATCAGCGCATAGGCGACGGCCAGCGCCGAGGCCTCGGTGGTGGTCACAAAGCCAAACCGGATACCAATGACCACCACAACGCCGAGACCGATGGCAGGCCATGACGAGATGAATGCACGCATCCGTTCCGGCCCGGAGGCCGGCAGTCGCGCCGGCTTTTCGCCACGTGACGTCAGGTAAAGGCCAATGCCCAGCGCCAGAGCGAGTACGCCGCCGGCCACGAACCCGCCCACCAGGAGCGAGCCGACCGAGAGATTTGTTGCCGTCGCCAGGATCAGGAAGGCGATCGATGGCGGGATGATATTGTCCAGCATCGCGGTCGCAGCGACGATCGCGGCCGCGCGCGGCAGCGGATAGCCGTGCGACACCAGCGCCGGCACCATCACTTTCGCTCCGAAAGCGGCGTTGGCGACGGAGGAGCCCGACGCCCCTGAAAACATCACGCTCGAAACCAGCGTGGTTTGCGCCAGTCCGCCGCGCAGATGGCCGACCAAGGTCGCTGCAAAGTGGACCAGCCGCTCCGCGAGCCCGCCTTCGGTCAGCAGGCTGCCTGCGAGCAGGAAAAAAGGAATCGCCAGCAACAGGAATTTGCTGATTCCCACTACGGTGTTCTGGACCAGGGCGGGTTCCGGCAGGAGCGCCCCAAAGGGCGCGGCCAGCGATACGCCGACCAGCAAGGTGTGCGGCAGCGGCGCCCCTAGGATCAGCCCGACAGTCGCGGCAGTGCCCGCCACAAGACTTGGCGTCGATACCGCCACAGTGGGGAGATGGTGCGCTGCGAGATACAATACGATACCGGTGGCGAGGATCAGAAAGGCTCGCGACAGGCCGTCCTGCACCAGTGCCCGACCGAACATCATGACGATGGTCAGTCCGCCACCGATCGCAACGGCGGCGTAGCGCAGCCATTCCGGCAGTCCGAGAGCCGTCGATGTGCCGCCGATGGCGCCGACCACGTCCATGCCGCCCAGTGCAAGAATCAGGCCCGCGTCGATGGCGATGCCGTCGGCGACGATGCGTGCGACCTTCTGCAACGAGACGGGGAAGAACTGGACGATTGCGTCCAGCCGCATGGCGAGCGGACCGCTGAGCGCGAGCGGCGCGCCGACCGCCACAAGCAGGACATTGAGCCAGATGGCCAATTCCTCCGACCAGATCAGCCCGCTGCCGAAGACGTATCGTAGCATGACGGACGTCAGGACCAAGGTCAGCAGAACCGCAAGAACGACCGCGCCGAGCCATTGCAGAAAAATAGACAGCCGGTCGAGCGCCAGCGCGATGACGTGGTGTTCTGCAAGGGGGAGCTTGGTGGTGTCCATCGCGGTCATTGTGCCGGAACTTCAACACATGGGCGAGAACGAAGTGCCGGCTCCGAATGCCTCGATGTCGATGACAAGGGATTGCTGTGCTGCTAGACGACCGAGACCGTTTCGGCGGTTTGGAGAATTTGCTTCAAGGTGCCGAGTGCGCGTTCGAGTTCCGCTTCCGTGCGGATTGCGCCCAGGCACAGCCGTACCCCGACGCTGCCCGGATCGAGCGGCTGAAGCGCGACCGGCGGGGCCAAGGTGATGCCGGACAATGCGGCCTGTGTGATCAGGGCCGTGACCGTGCGACCTGCCGGCAGCGGCAGCCAGACGTGAAAGGCCGCGGGCGTCGAATTCTCGCGCAGCCGGTCGCCGAGAATGCGCCGGGCAACCTGACCCCAGGCAATGGCTTTCTCGCGCTTCAGGTAAACCTGGCGCGCCAAGCCGCCATTCTCAATCAAACGGGTGACGACCTCGGCCATGATCGGCGCCGCCATCCATCCGGTTGCGCGCAATGCGTTGATCGCGCGATCGCGGAAGGAGTCCGGTGCGATCATTGCGCCGATGCGCAAGCCGGGCGCCAGACATTTCGCGAAACTGATCGCGTAAAAACTCCGTTCCGGAATCAGCGCCGATATCGGTTGTGGCGGAGAAGGGAACAGGAAGGCATAGGCATCGTCCTCGATAAGGTAGGCGTCATGTCGGCGAACGATGTCGGCGATCTTCTGCCGGCGCTCGCCCGGCACCACCGTGCCTGTCGGCGTCTGCAGCGTCGGCATCGTATAAAGGACGCGCGCTCCCGTTTCCGTAAAAGCCCGATCGAGGGCGTCGGGAACGAGACCGAGCTCGTCCATGTCGACGCCATGCAGGCGACAGCCGGTTTGCGAGGCCAGCGCCAGCATGCCGGAATAGGTCAGCTTCTCGGCCAGAACGACGTCGCCGCGTCCGGCGAGCATGCTGAGCGCGATCGAGATGGCGTGCTGCGCGCCCTGCGTCACGAAGATTCGGTCGGCATCCATCTCGATGCCCTGACTGATGAGCCAGGTTGCAATCGCCTCGCGATGCTCTCGGCAACCCTGATGAGGCAGGTAGTCGAGCATCTCCGCGACCATGCCGTCGGCCGCAATATCGGCGAGCGTTGCGGCGATCACCTCGTCCTCGCCGGTCGCGGGCGGAACGTTCAGGGTGAGGTTGGTGGTTTGCCGCGCGCGCGCGTCGGAATCGAACTTGGTTTCCGACCGGCGGCGCATCACGAAGGTCCCGCGCCCCACTTCGCCCGAGATCAGTCCGCGCCGCTCGGCTTCGGCATAGGCCTTTGAAATGGTACCGACGCTGAGACCCAGTTTCTCCGCCATGTCCCGATGCGGCAGCAGTCGGGTGCCGGGTTTGACCCGGCCCGCCGCGATGTCGGCTTCCAGGCGATCGACGATCGCCAGATAGCGTGGCCCGGTCTGCGGAGCGAAGGATGGTACCCAGTGCGACATAAAATCGGTTCTCGCGTAACGCCGACCATCGAATAGGACAATTTTGAAATTGTAGCAATATAGTTCTGAGTTTTTGACGACGATGAGGGATGGCGGGCGTTGGAAATGCTGGAAATCATGCTGCTTCGACCGGATTCCGCGAAGACCAGAGCCTGTCCGACAGTTCATTCAACCAAAAAAGCTCACAATGTTATATGTCACCGAAGACATATTGGTACAGTTTTAGAATTGACATTTATGCATTTGCCCCTCTATCGTCCCAGTCAAGAAAAGACAGCGACATACAATGGCGCGCGAGGCGGGAGGCTTGATGCTCTATGAGATGAGAGTTTATGAGGCGGCCGAGGGACGCGCCGATGCCATGCGGCGACGGTTCGAAACCGAGGTTGTGCCGCGCTTGCCCTGTCACGGCATCGAGTTGCTGGGAGTCTTCACCAGCGAGGCCGCGCCAACCCATTTGACCTATCTGACCCGCTTCAAGGACGACGCCGCACGCAAAGAGGCTTGGGCGTCGTTTTCCGCCGACGAGGAATGGCGCGCCATCAAGGCGGTCTCGGAGAAGGACGGTCCGCTGATCCGCGAGCAGATCGTGAGTGTTCTCACGCCCGCTTTGGCCGGGCTCATTCTCAGTTAGTCGCGCATGAAACCTGCACCATTCGAGTATGTCAGGCCGGACTCGCTGGAAGAGACATGCGCTCTGCTGGCGGCCGATGACGACGCCCGCATCATAGCCGGCGGACAGACTCTTGTTCCGATGCTGGCGATGCGTCTGGCACGACCCACGCGCCTCGTGGACATCCTGCGGCTGCGCGAATTGAACGGCATTCGCGAAGACGGCGGAGCCATCGTCATTGGCGCGGCGACGCGCCAGGCCGACGCCGAAGGACATTCGCTGGTTGCCGCGCGGCTGCCGCTGCTGGCCAAGGTTCTTCCCTGGGTTGGCCATCCGCCGACGCGCAATCGCGGCACGGTGGGGGGATCGATCGCGCATGCCGATCCGTCGGCCGAGATTCCGCTGGTATCGGTTACGCTGGGCGCCGAGATCGTGCTGCGCAGCGAAGCCGGCGTTGAAGCGATGTCAGCCGACGAATTCTTCATCGGGCCGATGGTTACGGCGATTCCGATGGGGGCATGCCTCACCGAGGTGCGGCTGCCGGTCTGGACAGCCAAGCGTGTGGGCGTCGGTTTCCACGAGATAAGTGCGCGGCGCAGCGATTTCGCTTTCGTTTCGGCGGCCGCCCAGGTGGCGCTCGATACGGCGGGCACCTGCACGCAATGCGCGATTGGCGTTGGCGGCGCCGGCGATCGGCCGGTCCGCTTTGACGGAGCATCGGCGGCGCTCGTAGGAACCAAATTATCCAACAAGGATATTGAAGATGCCGTCAATATGGATATCGGCCAGCTCGAGACCATGAGCGATCTGCATGCGTCGGCGGACTATCGCAGGCGCGTGGCCGCCGTGCTGGCCTGTCGCGCCGTCGGCGATGCGCGCGATTCCGCACTGGGATTGTCGTCATGAAAGTCGAACTCACGGTGAATGGCGAGTCGCGCTTGACCGAGGTTGAGCCGCGCAAGTCGTTGCTCGACTGCCTGCGCGATAATTTCAACCTCAATGGCGCGCATGCCGGCTGCGAGCATGGCGTCTGCGGCGCATGTACGGTTCTTGTCGATGGGCAGCCGGTACGCTCCTGCCTGATGTTCGCGGTGCAGGCCGATGGCTATGCCATCACGACAATCGAGGGCCTTACGCCTGCACCAGGTGAACTCAGCGTCATTCAGGATGCATTCTGTGAAACGCATGGCATGCAATGCGGCTATTGCACGCCCGCGATGGTGCTGACGGCGCATGCGCTGCTGCAGCGCAACGCCGCACCGACACGCGAAGAAATCGTCGAATCGATCTCCGGCAATATCTGCCGTTGCACCGGCTATGGGCAGATTGTGGAAGCTATAGCGCTGGCAGCTGACCGGCTCTCGCGCGCGAATGCGCCACAGGGCGGAGCGGTCCGATGAGCGCCATTGCCAAACTCCGCTACGTCTCGACACCGCGCCGGGTGCGGGAAGACCGCCGCTTTGTGGCCGGCCATGGCCGCTATGTCGCGGATATCAAGGCCGAAGGCACGCTGCACGTCGCGCTGGTAGCCTCGCCGCACGCTGCTGCGCGCATCGTGTCGATCGACGCCAGCGCCGCGCTCGCCATGCCTGGCGTTCACCATGTGCTGACGGGCGAGGAACTGGCCGCCGGCACCGATCCGCTCATGAACGGGCTGGATACGCCGGAGGTGCGCCGCTATCCGCTCGCGGTCGGGCAGGCGCGTTACGCCGGGGAATGGGTCGCGGCTGTAGTCGCCGACAGCCGCGCGCTGGCCGAGGATGCCGCCGAACGCGTGCGCATATCCTATGAAGTGTTGCCTTATGTCCTCGATGCGGAGCGTGCGCTCGAACCCGACAGCACGCCGGTGCATCCCGGCCATGGATCGAACGTACTCCTCGACCGTACCTTCGTCTGGGGGGAGGTCGACAAGCATTTCGCGGAATCTCCGTACGAACTGAGTTTTCGCGTGATCTGGGGCCGCAGTTCAACGGTGCCGATCGAGACCTTCGGGGTGCTGGCGTCATGGGATCCCTGGCGCAACATGCTGGAGGTCTGGGCCTCGATCCAGATGCCGAAATATTCCGACCAGATCGCCCGCGCCGTGCGCCTGCCGGCCAATGCCGTGCGCGTGCATCAGGATGTGGACGTCGGCGGCAGCTATGGCGTCAAGCGCGGCATCAAGCAGACGGTGATCGTGGCTTATCTGTCGCGGAGACTGGGGCGGCCGGTGCGGCTGATCGAGGATCGTCTGGAAAACATGCGCGCCGGCGATGCCCACGGCCCCGATCGCATTTTCGATGTGTCGGTGGCATTCAATGCCGAGGGCATCATCAGGTCGATGAAAATGCGGGCGCTGGACAATGTCGGCGCCTATGCCGGCCGTTCGCCGTTCCAGCTCGGCAAGCCGGTCGGCGCCATCGTCGGTCCCTATCAGATCCAGAGTGTGCAGTACCGCGCGGTGTCGGTGACCACCAACAAGGCGGCTCAAGAGGCGGTGCGCGGATTCGGCCAGGCGCCGACGAACTATGCGATCGAGACCGCCATCGACAAAGTGGCCGAAAAGTTGGGTCTTGATCGCATCGAGATGCGGCGGCGCAATTTCATCCGCAAGGAGCAGTTTCCGTATCTGATTCCGAGCGGCAGCACTTATGACAGCGGCGATTACCACACGGTGGTCGCCAAGGTACTCGATCATGTGCAATGGCCGGCGCTCGAACAGGAGCGCGATCGCCTGCGTGCCAAAGGGCTGCTGGCCGGGATCGGCATCGCCGCCTGTCTGGAGCCGAGCGGCGGCAATTCCTCGTTCGAGCCTTTGCTCAATCCAAAGAACACCACAACGACCTGGATGGATTCCTGCCGGATCAATGTCGATCTGCTCGGCGATATCACGGTCACGATTCACACCACATCCTCGGGGCAGGGCCACGAAACCTTGGCGGCGACGGTGGTCGGTGAGGTGCTGGAGATCGACCCCGACAAGATTCGGATCATGCGGCCGGATTCCCTGACCAGCCTGCCGAGCAATTCGCCGGTCGGCAGCCGCATGGCGATCATGCTGGGCGGCGCCGCTTTTCATGCCGCGCACAAGCTCAAGCGCAAGCTGCTGCGTATCGCGGGCCACCAGTTTGGGCTTGCTGGCGATCAGCTTGTCTATGCCGGCGGCGGGATTGCTGCCCGTGACGGCAAGCGCAAGCTGTCATGGATGGATCTGGTGCTGATCGCGCACCGGCATATTCATATGATGCCGCCAGATACCGAGCCCGGACTGGAGGCGAGCCACATCTATCAGGTGCCGACCGGCGGCATATTGCCGACGCCGGACGGTCGCGTTCAGATGTATCCCTGCCATTCCTTCGAGTTTCACGTCATCCTGGTCGCCATCGATCCCGATCTCGGCAAGCCGGAAATTCGCCGTTATGTGATCGGCCACGACTGCGGAACGGTGATCAATCCTCACATCGTCAAAGGCATGACCCTCGGCGGAATCGCGCATGGAATCGGTGCGGCGTTGCTGGAGGAATTCGTCTACGACGAGCAGGGGCAGATGATCACGCAAAGCTTCATGGATTATCTGCTGCCGTCCTCGCATGAGGTGCCAAAAGTCGAGATCGTGCATCACTGCACGCCGTCTCCATTCACCGTTCTTGGTCAGAAGGGATCCGGCGAGTCCGGTTATCTCGGCGCGCCGGCGGCCATCTCCGGCGCCATCAACGACGCGATCCGTCCGCTCGGCATTTCGGTCGGCAAACTTCCGATCCGCATTTCCGCCCTCAGCGACGCCGTTGCCGCGGCGCGCGCCAAATCATCAGTCACATCGTGAGACCGCTATGATCATCGACTGTCACGGCCACCTCGTTCCACCGACATTGATCGACGCGATCCGCGCCAACGCAGGAAAGTTCCCATCGATCCGTACGATTGAAGAGGGAGGAAGCCTGGGCTTGTCCTTTGCTGGCGGCAAGGCGACCCGTCCGGTCTCAAAACCTCTGATGGATATTGTTGCGCGCACCAAATGGATGGCTGAGCAGAAGATCGACAAACAGGTGGTCGGTGCATGGCTCGACATGTTCGGTTATGAAATTCCGGCCGACGAAGGGGCGCGCTGGTCGCAACTCATCAACGAGCATCTGCTCTCGGCGGCAAAAGCCGATCCACGTTTCGTTCCGCTTGCGACCGTTCCCTTGCAGGATGGAACGACGGCGTCGAGTGTCTTGAAGGATGCGCATGCGGCCGGCTTTCGCGGCGCGATGATCGGTACGCAGCCCAAGGGCGTCGGTGGCGTGCTCGACGATCCGTCGCTGGAGCCGTTCTGGAAAGCGGCAAATGAACTTGGCAGCGCGATCTTCATTCATCCGGTTTTCGAAAGTGGCGACAACCGCGTCCATGACTACGGCATGGCCAACGCTGTGGGCCGCATCACCGACACGTTGATCGCGGTCAGTCGCTTGATCTATGCCGGGCACGTGACGCGCTATCGCAATGCTAAAATCATCGTCGGGATTGGCGGGGCGGCGTTGCCCTTCGTGCTCGGCCGGTTGCGCCGGAATTACACCATGGACAAGGATAAGCTCGGCGATCCGGACGCTGCCTTGCGGGCGCTCTATTACGATACGCTGGTACACGACTATCGTGCCCTGAAATTTTTGGCGGAGATCGTCGGCGCCGACCGGCTGATGATGGGATCGGACATGCCGTTTCCGATCGGCGATCTCGAACCCCAGAACATTGTGACGCAGGCTGGCTTCAGCGCCGCCGAGCGCAGCGCGATCAATGGCGGACTCGCGCAACGCCTGTTCGACTGCTGAGCGGGCGGAGAGAAGCCAATGAAGCTGGAAATATCAGGATCCGAAGTCATCGCGGCGCCGGTCGAGGTGTTGTGGGCGAGCCTCAACGATCCGGCCGTGCTCACCCGCTGCATTCCTGGCTGCAAGCGCATGACCGAAACCGGGCCGGACGCCTATATGGTCGAAATGCAGTTGCGCGTCGCAGCGGTAGGCGGATCGTTCGAGGGTGAAATCGCGCTCACCGACAAGGAGCCGCCGCGGCGCTGCCGGATCAGCGTGTCCGGATCCGGTTCGCTCGGGCATGGAAATGGCGAGGCGCATTTCGAGATATCCGCGCAGGACGACGGACATTCTCTGCTGAGCTATTCGGGCACCGGCGAGATCGGCGGGCTCGTGGCCGGCGTTGGCCAGCGCATCCTGAGCAGCGTGTCAAAGCATCTGATCGGGCGGTTTTTCACAGCGCTACGCCAGCAATTCGAACCGGCGGCGCAGGCCGCCGGAGCACAAAGATGACCGCCTTGCCGGCAGGCGGGAGGACGATTCACGACCGTCCAGGCCGCGGATCGGAAAGATGACCGGACTTGCATTGGTAAGAAAATAGTTGGGAGGAGATTATGAGCAGATTGAAATCGATCGGGTTGGCCGCACTGGTTTCGGGGTTCATTGCCACCACCGGTGCGTCGGCGCAGAATTTGGAGAAGGTCTCGATTGTTGTGTTCGGACCTCCGTCGCTCGGCGCTTTTCTGCCGCCAGTGATAAAAAGCCAGAAATTCGACGAGAAGCACGGTCTCTCGATCGAGTTCGTGGAACGTCCGCCGGATGCCTACACCACGCAGTTCAATTCGGGTGAATTCCAGGTCGGCGGTAGTGCCGCGCTTCTCACGGTGGGGCTCGCCGAAGAGCGCGGCGTCAAGGTGACCTATCTTTTCAACCTGTTCGATTTCTGGGGAGCCGTGGTCACGTCGCGCCCGGAGGTCAAGGAACTCAAAGATCTTGAAGGCAAGGGCCTTGTCGCGGCGCGTGGCACGACCAACTTCGTCATGTTTGACTGGTTCGCGCGTCAGCAGGGGCTCGATGTTCCGAAGCTGTCAGTGGTGAACACGGCGACGCCGGGTCTTGTCGGCTATGCCTTGGCAGACCGCGCGGTCGCGGTGCAGTTGTGGGAACCTGCCTACACAATTCTCACGACGAAAAAACCCGATATCCGGGCGCTCGATCTCAAGATTGCAGACAGCTGGAAGAAGTTTGCCGGCAGTCCCAATATTCCTTATCTCGGCGTTGCCGCGCATGTCGACTGGGCCAGCAAGAATGGCCATCTGATCCCGAAAATGTTCGCAGCCTATAAGGACGCGGCCGCATGGGTCACTGCCAATCCGGACGCGGCGTCGAAACTGATCAGCCCGAAGGGGACGCCCGAAGATCAGAAGGCGATTTCCGATCTGATCAAGGCGAATGATCGTCTCGGCATGAACGTGGTCTGGGCTTCGCAGGTGCGCAAGGAGATCAATTCGGTCTATCAGGCCGGAAAGTCGATCGGCTTCCTTAAGGCTGACCCCAGCGCTGCAACGATCTACGCGGGGCCGACGAAATGACTCAGCAGACGCTACAATCTAACTGGACCAGCATAGTGATGCCGGTTTTGACGCGCATCGCCGTTCTCGCGGCACCCTTCGTGCTGCTGGCGGTGGCGTGGCAGATCGCGGCTTCGATGTTTCCGAGTTATCTGTTTCCCTCGCTCATCGATGTATTTCTGCGGTTCTTCAAGATTGTGGCGTCCTGGGACCAGTTCGTCCAGGTTCTGGCGACGGTCGGCCGTATCATGGCCGGCCTCGCCGGAGCTTTCGTGATCGGCGGCGCGATGGCGATCGTCATGGCGCGCTCGCGCGCCACCGACAATTTCCTGTCGCCGATCCTGACTTTCTTCCAGGGTATCCCGGCCTTGTCTTGGGTGGTGTTTGCGATCATCTGGTTCCACGGAATCGAATTCCGCATTCTGTTCATCATGATCATGACGACGCTGCCGGCCTTCACGTTCCAGATTCTGGGCGCCTTGCGGGCGGTGCCGAAGGATCTGTTTGAGATGGTGCTGTCGTTCCGTCCGACCAAGGCGCAGATGTTCCGCACGATGATCTGGCCGTCGGTGTTTCCCGAAATCGTGACCGCGTGGAAGGTGAATCTCGGCAATGCCGCGCGTGTCGTGGTGGTGGCGGAACTGGTCGGAGCGACCGGCGGCGTTGGCTATGAATTGCTGCAACAACAGCAGCTGTTCGATATGGCGGGTGCGTTGGCCTGGACGCTGCAACTGGTGATGTTCGTCATCATCGTTCAGCAGATATTGACATGGATCGAAGTTGTTGCATTTCGCTATCGTGCCATTTCGGAGCGTTCGTTATGAGCAATGCCGTGTCCTCACTGGCCGTTCCCGCTCCCGGATCGAAGGCGTCCGAGCCGGAAATCCGTTTTGAGCATGTCACGAAGACTTTCGGGCGTAGCGAAAGTGACCTGTTTCGCGCGGTCGATGACCTCAGCCTGGATGTCTATCCCGGACAAATAGTGGCCTTACTCGGCAAAACCGGTTGCGGAAAGTCGACCATGTTCAACATGATCGCCGGCCTGCTGGATCCGACCGAAGGCAAGGTGCTGGTCTCCGGCCGCGATCCGTTCCGCAATTTCGACTGGTATCGCGGCAAGATCGCCATCGTCTTCCAGAATGACCGGCTGTTGCCGTGGCGGACGGCCATCGAGAATGTGGAACTGGGTCTGGAAATGCTCAATGTTCCGGGCGCGCAGCGGCGGGAGACCGCCCAGCGCTGGTTGTCCCGCCTGGGGCTCGGCGGCCACGAAAACGATTATCCGCACGCCTTGTCCGGCGGCATGCGGCAGCGCGTGAGTATCGCGCGCGCCTTCGCCACCAATGCCGGATTGCTGTTATGCGACGAGCCTTTTTCCGCTCTTGACGAAATGACGGCGCAACGGTTGCGGGAGGAATTCACTAGCCTGGTGCGTGAAAACGGCAAGACGGCGGTGTTCATCACGCATTCGATCAACGAGGCGCTGCAGATCGGCGATCGCATCGTCGTGCTAAAACGGCCGGCCAAGATCGCCTATGACATCAACCTCACCGCCGACCTTGGGTCGGCGGAAAAAGAGGCGATACGCGAGAAAATTCGCGACGTTCTGTCGGCGTGAATTCCGGAAAGCCGAGATATCTTTCACCATAGGAACCGGTGCGCGCAATGGCCTATTTGGTGTCGAACATCGAACGCGCGGCCGCGCAGGCATTCTCGACATGCTCGACGGCCGCCTTGCGCGCGGCTTTCGCATCGCCGGCCTGAATGGCCAGCAGAATTTTCCTCATTTCGCGGGCGCTGTGTTTGGCACGACCGGTCTTCGACATGGAGCGGGATCGCAAGAAGGTGATCCGCGCCAGCAGACCCTGCACGATCTCCTGGATGAGGCTGTTCCCGCATCCGGCTAGCATTTCGTCGTAGAATCGGGACGTCGCATTCAATCGCCCGGCGGCGTCGCCGCTTTTGTCGGCGCCATTGAAGTCGGCAAGCGCCTCACGCATACGTTTGATGTTCTCGGCGGTCGCCCTCTCGGCGAACGCGGCGGCCACCTCGCCCTCCAGCAGGGCGCGGACCTGATAGATTTCCTTTGCCTGTTGCCATGACAGGATCGGCACAAGCGGGCCGCGATTCGGCACGATGGCCACGAGTTTCTCGGCCTCGAGGCTGCGTAGCGCCTCGCGTACCGATGGACGGCTCACGCCCAAGCGCGTGCAGAGATCCGCCTCGATCAGGCGTTCTCCCGGCTGGAAGACGCCGCTCAGAATGGCAGTGCGCAGTTTATCGGCCGCCTGCTGCTGCACGGTCATCGGCAAGATCTTGAGGTCCATGAGCTTTAGGTTCCGGTTGAAACGCCAATATGACGCTCACGATGCCGTTCGAATACCGAATAATGGCCTTTGAACCAAGGCTCTGCTGCAAGCTTGTCGCGCCACGCCGTCTTGCGGGCGGCTTCGCGTTCAGGCGACTGGAGCGCATCCATGCTGCCCAGATAATGCAGCGCAAGGTGTGTCCAGGGTTGGGGCTCGCCGTCGTTAATCTGGAAGCGACGAACGGCCTTCCAGTCCGGGCATCGCATCAATAACGGGATATGTTCCTGCTCGTACCAGTCGTTGAACTCGGCTGCCCGGTCGGTTGGCACCTGAAACCAGACGGCGAAAAGAACAGGCGCATCCGGAGCATCGGCTGTTTTCAACGCGCTCCGGTAGATTTCCCGACCCAAATAGCGAGTGAATCCGTGCACATTCTTCAGCATCCATCGGGCCCGCTCGCTGGGCTGCTCCTTGACGGTCTTGTAATCCGGCGAGGCGAGGGCGCTCAGATCGGTCATCTCGTACACAGCGAGAAACCCATCGTCGGCGTCCGATTTGTAGCGCTGCCCGCTCACAAAGCCGGCGCATTTCATTCTGATCGGAATATGCTCCTCGTCATACCAGGAGTGAAAGTCCGCTGCGAAGGATGGGGCGGGCGTCATTTCGGAGAACAGGATCGCGTGTCCGAATGGGGGAGTCGACATGGCGTTCTCCACTTGCAGATTGTCAGACAATCTGATTATCTTTGATTTGATCCATTGGCAATGCTCGAACGCCGGAGAGACTGGTCGTGGAATTGAAGGTTCGCCGCGTGTTTACAATGGTGGAGGAACGGCGCATCGAGAGTGGCCGGGTCGCGGATGTCCCCTTGCGAAAGGTTGCTACGGTCGCGATTCTGGAAAATCCCTATGCTGGCCGGTATGTCGAGAATCTGTCCTCCCTGATCAAGGCCAGTCCGGTGCTCGGCGCGCAGATGGCGGCGCCGGCTCTGTCGGCGATGGCGCCTTATGACGTGCAGAGTTATGGCAAGGGCGGCTTGGTCGGTATCGGTGGCGAACAGGAACACGCCAACGCACTGCTGACCACGGTGTTCGCCAATCCTTTCCGCGAAGCGATCGGCCGGGGCGATGCTTGGATATCGTCGATGACCAAGGTGGCCGGCCCGGGCACGATGATCGACATTCCGATGAACAGCATCGACGATGTCTATGTTCGGTCGCATTATGACGGAATGAGCCTCGTGCTGCCGGATGCACCGATGCCGGACGAGATCGCGGTCATCTTCTGTCTGGCCAATCGCGGGCGTATCAACGCGCGCGTCGGCGGCATGACCTATGCTGAGGCGCGAAAGGCCAAAAAAGGATAGCGCCTGACGATGAAGACGGGTCTGACCAATCTCAGGACGATCATTACCGGCGACTGGCGCCAGCCATTCGCTAATGGCGACACGATCGTGATGGAGAGCGGCAAGATTGTCCATGTCGGGACTGCGGATACAAAGATGCTGGACGGCTGTGATGTCGTGATCGATGCAGACGGCGCCGTCGCAATTCCCGGTCTTATCGATTCCCATGTTCACATCACGTTTGGTGATTACACACCTCGCCAGAAGACCGTAGGCTTTCTGGAAAGTTATACTCACGGCGGCGTCAGTACGGCGATCACGGCCTCGGAGGTGCATGTGCCGGGCCGGCCGAAAGATCCCGAGGGCGTCAAGGCGCTGGCGGTTGCCGCTCTGAAAAGTTTTCAGAACTGGCGGCCGGGCGGCATGCGGGTGCATGCCGGCTCGATCCTTCTCGAGCCCGGTCTGACGGAAGCGGACTTCGACGAGCTTGCGTCCAGGGGCGTCTGGCTGGCGAAGGCCGGATTTGGCGCATTCAAGTCGCCGTATGACTACAAGCCCATGATCAAGTGGGCCAAGGACCGCGGCATGGTGACGACCGTGCATACCGGCGGGTCGTCAATTCCGGGCTCGTCCGGCATCTGGGCCGAGCACATTCTGGCGCTTGATCCCGATGTTTCGTTTCACGTGAATGGAGGCCCTATCGCGATGCCTGACGAGGGTTTTCCGCGTCTCGTCAATGAATCCGAAGTCGCCTTGCAGGTCTGCACCGCCGGCAATCTGCGCACGGCATTGTGGCTCAGCCGACTGGTGTGCGACGCTAATCAGTTCGACCGTTTTTTGATCGCCACTGATACGCCGACCGGCAGCGGCATCATGCCGCTCGGCATGATGTACACCATCACGCATCTGGCGAGTCTCGCCGATCTGCCGGTGGAGTGGGCGATCGCGGCGGCAACCGGAAACAATGCAAAAACCTATCGCCTGAACTCGGGATTTATCGCGCCCGGCAGAGACGCCGACGTGGTCGTGATTGACGCTTGTTCCGGCGGCTCCAAGAACGATGCGATGTCGGCCCTTGCCAATGGCGACATTGCTGCGGTCAGCGCGCTTGTGACGGACGGCGTGCCGCGCTTTGTCGGGCGCAGCCGCAATACGCCGGAAGGGATCAGGCGCGTTCGCATCGCCAGATCCAACGTGATGCAGGATTTCAGTGGAGCCGCGCATTAGAAAGCATCAACTCGACGCTGCCTGTAAGCGGACGCAACTACGCGGAGCGCTCAGGTGTCCGGCGCCACGCACTGGACAGAGGACTCAAGTTGCCGGGACCAACTTCATATTTTCAGCGAGGTTACAACCATGACAACGCGACGACTGGTTTTGGTATCAATTTTTCTTATCATTCCCTGGGCGATCACCGCCCCCGCTCATTCCCAGACTTGGCCGCATAAGCCGGTCACAATTGTCGTGCCTTTCGCCGCGGGCGGGAATACCGATGGCATTGCGCGCATGATCGGGCAGCGGCTGAGCGACTCTTTTGGGCAGCAATTCGTCGTTGAAAACAAGGGCGGCGCGGGCGGTGCACTGGCGGCGGATCTGGTCGCGCGCGCCCAACCGGACGGCTACACCATGTTTGTCACGGCGGTGTCGGTGCTTACCATCGTCCCGAAGATGATGAAGGTGAAATACGATCCGCTGAAGGATTTCGCGCCGATCAGCAACATTGCGACCAATCCCTTTGTTCTGGTCGTGCACAGAGACGTTCCGGCCAAGACCGTGGCCGAGTTTGTCGCCTATGTGAAGGAACGCAAGAACAACCTCTCCTATGCATCGGCGGGGCAGGGCAGCCTCGCGCATCTGGCGATGGCGTTGTTCCTGAAGGAGGCGGGTATCGAGATGGTCCATATCCCGTACAAGGGTAATGCGCCGGCATTGTCGGATGTCATTGCGGGCCATGTGCCCGCAATGTTTTCCAACCTGTCGGATACTTTGCCGCATGTTGCTGGCGGCAACATCCGCCTGATTGCGGTTTCGGGCGACAAGCGGGCCGGGCAAATTCCCACTGTTCCGACCGTGGCGGAATCCGGTTATCCCAAATACAAGGCGCTGACCTGGAACGGTCTCGTCGCTCCGGCGGGCACGCCCAAGGAGATCGTCGACAAGGTGGCGAAGGAGGTCGCGATTGCGACCAAAGATCCAAAATTCGCCGAAAAACTTGCCAGCTATGGCGTCGATCCGCTGGGGAATACCCCGGACGAATTCTCCAAAATGATCGCTGCTGACGTGGCGACTTGGGCGGCTGCGCTCGATGCCGCCGGAATCAAACAGCAGTAGGACGGCGTATCTCTCCATGGAATCCCAACATCCAGTCATCATTGCTGGCGGCGGCCCTGTCGGGGTCGTTGCCGCTCTGGCCCTCGCCCAACAGGGAGTGGCCGTGCGTGTTTTCGAGGCCGCGGCGCATGTCGACGAATCGCCACGGGCCTCAACCACGCATCCGGCCACCCTCGAAATGCTCGCCGGTCTCGGCCTGCTGGATGAGGTGATCGCCCGCGGATTGGTCGCCCGTACATTTCAATTCTGGGACCGGCCCAGCGGCCGCATGGTCGCCGAGTTCGATCATGCTGTCCTGAAGGATGACACGCAATGTCCGTTTGTTGTTCAATGCGAGCAGCACAAGCTCGCAAAAATGGGTATCGGGCGTTTGGGTCGGCTTGCGAACGCGGAGGTTTGTTTTTCCACGCGTTTTGTCTCGCTTGAGCAGTTCGACGACCGGGTCGAGGTCGTGATTGAAGGAGAGCGCCGAGAAACCGTCACCGGCAGCTATCTGATAGGTGCGGATGGCGGACGGTCCGCAGTCAGAAAGGCGCTGGGGATCGAATTCGAAGGCTACACCTGGCCGGAGCGCTTCCTGGTCCTGACGACGTCCGTCGATTTTGAGGCGGAGCGTGGCGCGGGTTTTCGCAGCTATTTCTCGGACCCCGATGAATGGGCCAATTTGTTCAAAGTCGCTGGCGAAGACGGCAGCGGTCTCTGGCGCGTGGTATTTCCCACGGTGCCCGGCGAAAGCGACGAGCAGGTGCTGAACGATGACGCGGTGCAGCGCCGGCTGCAGAAGTTTTTTCCAAAATCCGGAGACTATCCAGTCATCCATCGAAATATTTACAATGTCCATCAGCGGGTCGCTGCTGCGTTCCGCAATGGCCGCGTGTTTCTGGCGGGCGACTCGGCGCACGTGAACAATCCGATTGGCGGCCTCGGCCTGAATTGCGGCATCCATGACGCCATCGAATTGTGCGGCCTTCTGACCCCGGTGATCCGTGGCGAGCAAGCGGATGACACGCTCTCGCTCTACGACCTGCGCCGGCGTCCGATCAATATCGAATATGTACAGCAGCAGACCATCGCCAACAAGAAGCGGCTGGAGGAAAAGGACGCCGTCGCCCGCGAGCAGAATTTTGAATTTCTGCGGCAAACCGCGGCGGATCCGGTGGCGCACCGGAATTTTCTTCTGCGAACGTCGCTGCTCGAGAGCGTGCGGAACAAGTCGGCTGTGTGACGCGCATGTAATAATCCCACTCTGTGCCTGCGCGCCGCTGCGGCTCTCACGCCATCGCGCGGCGCCTTCGTGAGTTTGTATTTCACGCGATTCGCGTGGATTTACGGTTGACAGCAGCGAGCGCTTACTCTCGCGCTTGTCACGGCCTATGGCCCGTTTGCCGGAGATGTATTAAAGGTCACCCTTGTCGTCGATGCGATAAGGCAATCCGGAATCGCCACGAAGTGATGGCCGTTGCATCAGGCAGGGCAACGCTCTTTTTGGGGAGGGTGGCAGTGAAGACCATCGACACGATCGCGGCATTGGAAGCCATTTATGGCGTGCCGGCCGACGCCTCTCTCGTCAAGGAGGTGAACTGGATCACGCCGGAATATCGTGCTCTGATCGAAGCCTCTCCGTTTCTGGCGCTGGCGACCAGCGGTCCGGAGGGGCTGGATTGTTCGCCGCGCGGCGATGTTCCCGGGTTTATCAGGATCCATGACGACAGGACGCTGATGCTGCCGGACCGGCGCGGTAATAACCGGGTGGATTCGCTTCGGAATATTATTCACGATCCCCGCGTCGCATTGCTGTTCATGATCCCTGGTTCCGGCACCACGCTTCGTATCAATGGTCACGCGGTTATCTCCGATGAACCGGATCTGCTGACGTCGTTCATGATGCAGGGAAAGTCGCCGCGGTCCGTAATGGTGGTGAGCGTCGACACGATCTATTTCCAGTGCGCCCGCGCCATTGTGCGCTCGGATCTCTGGAACCCCGACAAGCGGGTAGCTGCGAAATCGCTGCCCACGCCGGGGCAGATACTGGCGTCCATCAGCGCCGACAGGGTCGGTGGCGAAGAGTATGATCGGGCGTGGCCAGATCGCGCGGCGAAAAGCATGTGGTGACGATCATTCCGCCGCGGAGGATGTCGGGACGGCGTGACTGATGGGTATCTACTGGAACCGTGCTGAGATGCCCGCTGCAGTGTTCCGCCACAAAAGGCGGGCTACGCCTCGGCCGTTGCCAACGGCGAGATTGAGGCGGGACCAAGTGCCTACGCCAATGCCTGCTGGCACCGTCTCAGTGTGTCGTCGGGCGTTCCGGATGCGTCAACTGGTGTCCAGTCGATCGTGCCCAGCTCGTAATGCTCCTGCTGCGACACAACGGCGACATCGGCATCGGACGCATCGGCCGTCCGTGCGCCGACCCGCGCGAGCCGTGTCGGCAGGTCCGCCGTGAGGAAGAGTCCGTGAAAGGTGAACCCGGCCTTCCGTGCCATTTGGGTCACTGCGTTGCGCTCTCCCGCGCGGGCAAAGACCGCGTCGATGATGACGGAATGGCCGGCTGCGATCGCTTGCGCCGCCTTTGTCTGCAGCGCCGCATACACCTTGGCGGTCGCTTCGGCGGAATAGGCGGCCGGTGGAAGACGCTCGGTTTCGGCGCGGCCGAATAATGTCTTGCGCTCGACATCGGACCGCAGGACGACGGCGCCCGGGCTTGGCGGCAGATGCGACGCCATGGCCCTTGCAAGAAGGGATTTTCCGGTCCCCGAAAGCCCTCCGACGGCGACAAGCGCCGGCCGTTGTGGCTTGATTGCGAAACAGGCGAACTCGAAATAGCCGCGCGCGCTGTTCGATATCCTGCTTCGGTCCGCATCCGTCGCGATGGGCAAGCGCGTTGCAGTGACGTTGGCCCGAATGGCTGCCCTTAACGACAGAAACAGGGGCAGGGCGGACAGGGCGGCGAGGTCCTCGGTGCGGTTCGTCTCCGCGAGATAGCGGTTGAACGCGATATTGGCTTGCGGCTTGAGGCCGCGTTCGGCAAGGTCCATGAGCAGGAAAGCCAGATCATAAAGAACGTCGCCCGCCGCGATGACGGCATCGAATTCGAGCGCGTCGAACAGGACCGGCCGGCCGTCGATCTTGACGATATTGCCAAGATGAAGATCGCCGTGCCCGCGGCGAACAAGGCCGCGTGCGCCTCGCTCCGAAAGCAGGGAACGAACGCGGTCGAAGGCCTGGCAGGAGGCCTGGCGAAGTCGCTCGGTCTCCGTCGGGGAAAACAGGTCCGGATGTGCGCGAAAGACCGCATCGTTCTGCGCGATGAAGGTCGGGAGCGCCTTGATCCAGGGCTCGGCGTCAACAATCGCCGCCTTGTTATGTGCCTTGGCCACGGCGCGGCCAAGCGCATCGGCCAGATCTGCATCGATCTGTCCGGCGTCGGCCAGGTGGTCGAGAGTCTGGTTCTCGTCAAACCGCAGCATTTCCACCGCCCATTCGACGGGCGTGCCGCGGCCGTCGAGCGCGAGGCGTCCATGCTGATCCCGGACGATTGCCACAACGCGCCGGTAGATTTCGGGTGCGAATGGCCGGTTCACGGCGAGTTCCGCCTCGCAGGCCTGCTTGCGCCGCTCGAGTGTGGAGAAATCGACAAACGGCAGGCGCACCGCGCGCTTGACTTTATAGGCGCGCTCTCCGGCCAGAAACAGGATGGAGATATGGGTGTCGACCCGCCGGACCTCGCATCCCTGATGCGTGGCGGGATTTCCGAGCAGTTCGAAGACCTGGTCCTGTGCGTCGGCCGGTTCGTTCATGAATTGCCTGCGGCTGAAGGAAAGAAAAATAACAAAAAAGAATATCGGCCCGGTGAAAACCGGAATTGAGGCGGATCAAACCGTCTGAATGATCAACGCCTCAGGATAATAATTGATCCTTCATCCCTTCGATTCATCAAGTGACAGCCGGACGCATTGGCTGAGGAACAGGAACAATGTCGCACCGAATTCCTCCAAGGCGTCAGACAGCTGCGGCAACACAAGGATGCGATCGCCGTCGATTCCTCCACGTGACACAAAATTCATGACCTCGGCGTCGCGCAGCAATTTGAGAACGTGCGGGCGCGACACGCCGAATCGCTGGGCCAAAGCCGAGATCGAAACCGCCGCTGGCTGCGGCAGATTTGATGCGCCAGCTTCTCCGGTTGCCAGCAGCAGCGTGAACAGGATCATCATCCCGGCATTGCGTTCGGCCAGAGGATACAGCGCCGGAGACGAGTCCAGTATGCGAAAGCCGGCGCAAAAGCCGCTGCCGAAATGCCGGGCCATCGTCGCGGTAAAAGCCTCATTGTCGATATTGGCTAGGCCTAAGGCGCCTTCCGGCATCAACAGCGCCATCGCGCGGAACTGGCAACAGACTCGCTCCTTTTGCGAAGCGATCAGGCGATCCGTCGGCACGAGGAGCCGCAGACGGCGGTCGCCCTCAGTCTGCGCCGGCGCCAGATAACCGGCATAACGCATCAGCAGCAGCATTGCGGCGGCGCGGCCAGGGCTGCACAGCCCGGTTTCGGTGCAGAGCGCTTTCATGCGGCTCGCCGTCAGGCCGCTCGCCGGATCGCGCGGGTCACGCGAAAAATGCAGGTAAAGTGCGAGCACGCCAAAGATCACCCGTCCGCGATCGTTCAGCACCTGGTTGAGTGCGCGGTTGCCCTGATAGATGCCGACGATATCGTGCAGCATCATTCGCAAGGCTTCGGGGAATCGGGGATGCGCCCGCAAGGCTGCGATTGCGTCCGGTTGCGGCAGCGACGGGGACTCGGCGGGGTTCGGTGTGGAGTTAAGGTTAGTCATGGCGGTGTTGGGCATTGCACGGTCGCGATAGCATTTTGCAGGCACTTTTTGGCGCTTTGCCGGCTCTAGGCTTGCCAGCGCCATCCCCCAATAAAGCCGACATTTCCGGTCAGGGTTGCGTTTGCGTTCAGGCCCGTGGATCTCTGTGATTGTGAACCGAACCAAGATTTGGTATTATGTATACTAAGGTGGCAGACGCGTTTTATACGCCTTTGACAAGCCGCCTCCGGGCCTTTCGCCCCAATAAAAATACAGTCGCGATAGGGAGGCTAACGCCATGGAACTTCATGAGTTTCAAGCGAAGGGGCTGCTGTCCCGCTATGCTCTTGAGTGTCCACAGGGACACGTCGCTGCCACCCCGGAAGAGGCGGAACGCGCCGCAACCTCGCTCGGGTCGTCAAATCTCTTCGTCAAGGCCCAGATCCATGCCGGCAGCCGCTTCAAGGCCGGAGGGGTCCGCAAGGTCCGCTCCCCGGCGGAGGCGAAGGCCGCGGCCCGGGAACTCCTGGGACAGAAACTTGTCACCCAGCAGACCGGTCCCGGCGGCCAGACCGTCAGAAGCGTATTGGTGGAAGCCGGCGTCGAGGGCGGGCAGGAACTCTATCTGGCGATGATCGTCGATGGCTCGTCCGGTGCGCTCATGGTGATGGGCGGCGACGGCGGCACCGACGTGGAAGAGCGGACAGGCAACGGATTGCCGTCGCTGAAAGCCCTGCTGCTGGGCACAAGCGGTGAAATGCATCCCGGCGAGATTGCGGATTTCTGCAAGGCTCTCGGACTGTCCGGCGCCGCGGCGGAGAATTGCGTCGGTGTCATCCGCAACATGCATCGCGCCTTCATCGAACTCGATGCCAGCCTTATCGAGATCAACCCGCTTCTTGTCACTGCGGGCGGCGGTCTGGTTGTGGCCGACGCCAAGGTCATGCTCGATGACAACGCCATGTTCCGGCACCCCGATCTCGCCGCGCTGCGCGACCAGAGCGATGTCGACGCCGTCGAACTGAAGGCGCAGCAGCATCAGATCAATTTCGTTCAGCTCACGGGCGATGTCGGCATCGTTGCGAATGGCGCCGGGCTCGGGCTGGCCACGCTCGATCTGGTGCGTGCGGCCGGCGGCGTGCCGGCGAATTTCATGGACATCCGCACCACCGCCAAGAGTCTGGACATCGCGCAAGGGATCAGTCTGGTGCTCGACAATCCCCGCGCCAAGGTTCTGTTGATTAACGTCTATGGCGGCGGCATGCAGCCCTGCGACACCATCGTCGAAGGCTTGGGTATTGCCGTGCGCCGCAAGGGCAAGTCCCTGCCGATCGTTCTGCGTCTGACCGGCAACAATGAGGAACTGGCCCGGCTGCGGCTGATCAGTTTCAATCTGCAAGCCGTCGAATGCGGCGACATGTGGCAGGCCGCCACGCGCGCCGTTGCCATCGCCGCCGGGAGGGGATGATGACCATTCTCGTCGACCAGAATACAAAAGTGCTGTGCCAGGGCATGACCGGCTGGGCCGGAACCTATCACACCAACCGCATGATCCAGTATGGCACCAACATCGTCGCCGGCGTCACGCCGGGCAAGGGCGGCAAGTCGCATATCGATGTGCCGGTCTTCAACACGGTGACGGAAGCGATGGCGGCAACGGGCGCTAATGCCAGTTGTGTATTCGTTCCGCCGCCCAACGCGGCTGCGGCAATCATCGAAGATATCGAGGCGGAAATGCCTCTCGTCGTGGTCGTCACCGAGCGCATTTCCGCGCTCGACATGGTGCGGGTCCGCGAAGCGCTGAAAGGCTCGAAGACGCGCATGGTCGGCCCCAATTCGCAGGGCGTTCTCGCGCCGGACGTCTGTCAGATCGGCGTTATGGCGACCGATCGCGCCCGGCGCGGCAGCATCGGCGTGGTGTCGCGCTCGGCCTCGCTGACTAGCGAAGTGGTCGCGCAACTGACCGCGGCGGGTCTTGGTCAGTCGACCACGATCGGGATCGGCGGCGATGCCGTGCACGGCATGGGTTTCGCGGAATGCCTCGGCCTGTTCTTCGCCGATCCGCAGACCGATGCCGTCGTGATGATTGGCGAGATCGGCGGCAACGAGGAGCAGGAGGCGGCGCGTTATCTGCGCGAAAGCGGCCTGATAAAGCCGGTGGTCGCGCTGATCGCTGGCCAATATGCGCCGCCGCAGCGCCGCATGGGCCACGCCGGGACGCTGACGCTGCTCGGACGCGGCGATGCCGGTAACAAGATCGCCGATCTGGAAGCGGCCGGAGTCATGATCGCGCCGAGCGCGCATCTGGTCGGTGCCACCATGCGCGATGTGCTGGCCAAACGCGCGGCCTGACGCATGCGCCGACCTTCAGCGCGGTGGCATCTGGCCGCCGATGGACGACGGCGTGATCGGCAAAAGGGCATCGGTTTGGTGTCCGATCGCACGCGGACTTTATAGTTCGGTTCACCATCTGGACCAGGCGTTATGCCATGCAGATTTCCGGCAGCAGGTCTTCACCGGCGGCGGTAATGACAGCGCCCGAGCGGATCAGTTCGATCGCGCTCTGGATATGCGGATGAAGATAATGATCTTCGTCCAGCAGCGGGGCGCTTTGGCGAACGCGCTTGATCGCAGCCTGCAATGGAGGGCTTGTCCTCAGCGGCTCATGAAAGTGGCAGCCTTGCGCCGCCGCCAGCAATTCGATCGCGACGACGGCCGAGGCGTTCTCGGCCATCGCGATCAACCGCCGCGCGCCATGCGCGGCCATCGACACATGATCTTCCTGATTGGCGGAGGTCGGAATCGAGTCAACGCTCGCGGGCATGGAACGCTGCTTGTTTTCCGCGACCAGCGCCGCTGCCGTCACCTGCGGAATCATGAAGCCGGAATTCAGGCCGGGTTTCGGCGTCAGGAACGCCGGCAGTCCCGACAGGGCCGGGTCCACCAGCATGGCGATGCGGCGCTCGGCTAGCGAGCCGATTTCGCACAGCGCGATCGCGATCATGTCGGCGGCGAAGGCGACCGGTTCGGCGTGGAAATTGCCGCCCGAAAGCGCGACATTGCCGTCGGTGAAGATCAGCGGGTTGTCGGTGACGCTGTTGGCCTCGATGCGCAGGGTGTCCGCGGCGTTGCGCAGCATGTCGTGGCAGGCGCCCATCACCTGCGGCTGGCAGCGCAGGCAGTAGGGGTCCTGCACGCGATCGTCATTGACAAGATGCGAGGCGCGGATGGCGCTGCCGGCGAGCAGTGCGCGCAAGGCCGCCGCCGTGGCGATCTGGCCGGGATGCCTGCGCAACACGTGGATGCGCGAGTCGAACGGCGTGTCGGAGCCGCGCGCAGCGTCGGTCGACAACGCACCGGTCACCAGCGCCGACCGCAGCACGGTCTCGGCCTCGAACAGGCCGGCCAGCGCATAGGCGGTGGAAAATTGCGTGCCGTTGAGGAGCGCAAGCCCCTCCTTGGGTCCGAGCGTAACCGGCACAAGTCCGGCGCTCGCCAGCGCCTCGATCGCGGGCCGCCGGCCATTCGGGCCGGTGATGAAACCGACGCCGATCATGGTGGCGGCGAGATGCGCGAGTGGCGCGAGATCGCCCGATGCGCCGACCGAACCTTGCGCGGGAATCTCCGGGACCAGTTCCTTGTCCAGAAAAGCCTGCAGCAATTCGAGCGTGGCGAGGCGGATGCCGGAGGCGGCCTGCGCCAGGCTTGCGAGCTTCAGCGCGATCATCAGCCGGACGACAGGCGCCGGCATCGGTTCACCAACGCCCGCCGAATGCGACAGCACGATATTGCGCTGAAGCGCGGCGAGATCGGTGGCCTCGATCCTGACATTCGCCAGCTTGCCAAATCCGGTATTGACGCCATAGACGGCGTTGCCGCTCGCCAGAATGGCATCGACCGCCTTGGCATTGGCCTCGATGGCCGGAAAACAGGCCGCGTCCAGCGTGACCGAGCGGCCGCGATAGATCGCGCGCCAGTCGGCGAGGGAGACATGACCCGGATTGAGGATGATCGGTTGCGTCATCGGTTTACAATGATGTGTCGGTTCCGAAACTCTAGCATTGCCCGCAAAATTGGCGACGCCGGTGGTGCAAGGACGTCAGGTCTCACCTCCTGCGTCAGAGGTCCTGATTGACCTGTCCCTTTGGCCCATGCTTGCATAAGCCAAAGCCGGTGTCCGGCTGTTCCGTATTTGGAGGGGATAATGAGATCGATCTGGATGGCGGCCGCGGCCGCGATGACGCTGGCTGCGACGCCGGCACAGGCGCAGACTAAGGTGACCATCGGCATTTCCGGCTGGACCGGCTTTGCGCCGCTGACGCTTGCCAAGGAAGCGGGTATTTTCGCCAGGAATGGCGTCGACGTGACCATCAAGAAGATTCCCCAAGCCAGCCGTCATCTGGCGATCGCGTCGGGTGACATCCAGTGCGCCGCCACCACGGTGGAAACCTGGATCGTCTGGAACGCCAACGGCGTCGCCACCACCCAGCTGTTCCAGCTCGACAAGTCCTACGGCGCCGACGGCATGGCAGTTCGCAAAGACGTGTCGTCCATCAAGGCGATCAAGGGCAAGACGGTCGCGGCTTCCGCGCCGGGCACATCGCCCTATTTCGTGCTGGCCTGGATGCTGAAGAAGAACGGCCTGTCGGTGAAGGATGTCACCGTCGTCAACATGGAGCCGGGACCGGCGGCGCAGGCCTTCATTGCCGGCCAGAACGACGTGGCGATGACCTACGAGCCGTATCTGTCCGCCGTGCGCGAGAAACCCGATGCCGGCAAGATCATCGCCACCACGCTCGACTATCCGATGGTGATGGATACTTTCGGTTGCACGCCGAAATTCATCGCGGAAAACGACGCCGCCGTGAAGGCGATGACCAAGAGCTATTTCGAAGCTCTGCAGATGATCGAGAAGGAGCCGGCCAAGGCCTACGAGATCATGGGCGCCGACGTGAAGCAGACCGGCGAGAAATTCGGCGCGTCCGCGAAATATCTGCGCTGGCAGGATCAGGCCGCCAACAAGAAGTTCTTCGCCGGCGAGTTCCAGACCTTCTCCAAGGAAGCCGCCGACCTGCTGCTGGAGATCGGGGTGATCAAGCAGATTCCCGACCTGTCGAAGCTCGCGGATACCCGCTTTATCCAGTGATCCCGCGTGCGGAGCAGGCCATGTCCTGCTCCGCGCCCTTTTTGGACCTATGATCGTGCAACACGGCGGCTGGCCGATGCGCTTGCAGGCGGATTGAGATGAGGCCGCTTGCCCCGATCTCGAACGGTTCGCGCATCGTCCTCGGCATCCTGTTCTTCATTCTGTTCGTCGCCGCCTGGGCGTTCGCGACCTTCGGCGGCTATGTTTCCAAGACCTTTCTCGCCGATCCGGTGACGATGCTCGAGGACGGCTGGCTGCTGCTGACCAAGCACGGCTTTCTCGGCGATATCGGCATCACGGTCTGGCGCGTGGTCGGCGGCTTCATGATCGCCGCTCTGGTGGCGGTGCCGCTCGGGATCCTGATGGGCGCCTACAAGCCGATCGAGGCGTTCCTCGAGCCGTTCGTGTCCTTCGCGCGCTATCTGCCGGCGTCAGCCTTCATTCCGCTTCTCATCTTGTGGGCGGGCATCGGCGAATTGCAGAAGCTGCTGGTGATCTTCATCGGCTCGGTGTTCCAGATCATCCTGATGGTGGCGGTGACGGTGAGCGCCGTGCGCCGCGATCTGGTGGAAGCCGCTCTCACGCTCGGGGCCAAGGACAGCGGCATTCTGGCGCGCGTTCTCATTCCGTCGTCGGCGCCCGACATCGCGGAAATCCTGCGTCTGGTGCTCGGCTGGGCCTGGACCTACGTGATCGTGGCCGAACTGATCGGCTCCTCGTCCGGTATCGGCCATATGATCATCGACAGCCAGGCTCTGCTGGCCACGGGCCAGATTATTTTTGGCATCATCGTGATTGGAATCATCGGCCTGATTTCCGATTACCTGTTCAAAGCGGTGAACCGGCATCTGTTTCCTTGGAGTCTGTCGTGAGTAAGCTTCTGGTCGAAAATGTTTCGCGCGTGTTTCCGCCGGTGCGCGGCGGTGCGCCGACGCGCGCACTCGAGCCCACAAATATCTCCATCGGCGACAACGATTTCGTCACCATCCTCGGGCCGTCGGGCTGCGGAAAATCGACCCTGCTGCGGCTGGTGGCTGGCCTCGACACGCCAACGACGGGACAGATCCTGCTCGACCGCAAGCCGGTGAAAAATCCGGGACCGGATCGCGGCATGGTGTTTCAGTCCTACACTTTATTCCCATGGCTCACGATTGCGGAAAACGTCGCTTTTGGCCTGCGCGAAAAAGGCGTGTCGCTGCGCGAACGCACCGACGTGGTCCGGCAATGGCTCGACCGCGTCGGCCTGACCAATTTCGCGCATCACTATCCCAAGCAATTGTCTGGCGGCATGCAGCAGCGCACCGCCATTGCGCGGGCGCTCGCCAACGATCCGGCTATCCTGTTGCTCGACGAGCCGTTCGGCGCGCTCGACAACCAGACCCGCGCGCTGATGCAGGAGCTGCTGCTCGGTATCTGGGAGCGCGAACGCAAAACCGTCCTGTTCGTTACCCACGATATCGAAGAGGCGATCTTTCTCGCCTCGCGCGTGGTCGTGATGACGGCGCGGCCGGGGCGCATCAAGGCCGATATCCCGATCGATCTCGGCTATCCCCGGCATTACACGGTGAAGACCAGCCCGGAATTCTCTGCCATCAAGGCGCGCCTGACCGAGGAGATCCGTGTCGAGGCGGTGCTGGCGGCAGGCGGCGTCTAGGCACCGGCCAGTTTTCGTAGCGTCTCACTATATCTGGCGCGAATGACGGCGTGCTGCCGGTGGCGACCTTCGCTGACGACCTGCTGGCCGTCGACGAAGACCGATGTCACGGCCGCGCGGCCGGCCACGAAAATCCAGGTATCCAGCCGGATATCGTCAGGTGCGGCGGCCAGATCGGGGTGGTTGGCATCGAGCACCGCAAGATCGCAGTGCTTGCCGACGGCGATGGCGCCGGTGTCGCGTTGCAGCGCCTGGGCGCCGCCGGACAAGGCTTGCGTGAACAACCGGCGGCCGGTGGATTCGCCTTCCTCGGTGGTCATGACGTTGCGGCCGCGGTGCAAGAGGCGCTGGCTGTATTCGAGCTGCCGTAATTCGGCGCTGGCATCGATGTCGATATTGGAATCGGTGCCGATTCCGAGGCGGCCCTGGGCCGCAATGAATTCAGGCCCGTTGAAAAAGCCGTCACCGAGCGACGCTTCGGTTAGCGGACAAAGTCCTGCCACCGCGCCTGATCGCGCCAGCCGCTGCGTTTCGTCCTTCGTCATGTGTGTCGCATGAATCAGGCACCAGCGCGGATCGACCGTCATCTCGTCCAGCAGCCATTGCACCGGCCGGCGCCCCGACCACGCCAGGCAATCCTCGACTTCCTTGGTCTGCTCCGCGGCATGGATATGGATCGGCCCGCCCGGCGTCGCGGCGACCACCGCGCTCAAAGTGTCCGGTGTCACCGCCCGCAGCGAATGCGGCGCGATGCCGACTTGGGCCGAGGGCAGGGCGGCAACAATGGCCCGGCTGCGTTCAGCGAGTTTCAGAAAGCGATCCTGGTCGTTGAGAAAGCGCCGCTGCCCCGGCACCGCAGGCGCACCGCCGAACCCGCCATAATTGTAAAACGAGGGCAGCAGCGTCAGGCCGATCCCGGTTGCGTTGGCCGCAGCAGCGATACGCGCGGCCATTTCGCCCAGGTCGTCATAGGGCTTTCCGTCCGGCGCGTGATGCAGGTAGTGGAATTCCGCGACCGCCGTGAATCCCCGCTCCAGCATTTCCATGTAGGCGAAGGCCGAGATCGCCTCGACGTCGTCGGGGCTCAGTTGCCCGAGAAAACGGTACATCACCTCGCGCCAGGTCCAGAAGCTATCATGCGCCGGGCCACGCCGCTCGGCGAGGCCCGCCATGGCGCGCTGGAAGGTATGGCAATGCAGGTTGGGCAGGCCGGGCAAAGCGAGGCCGGGAATACGGCGCGCCCCGTCCGGCTTCGCGCCAGCCTCGACCGCGCGGATCACGCCATTTGTAATCGTGACGCGAACATCGCGCGCCCAGCCCGACGGCAGAAAGGCGTGGTCGAAAAACAGCGGGGCGGGTCCGGAGGACGCACCCGATGTCGTTTTTGCTGCCGGCTGTGCTGTCATCTGGCGTCTATCTAAAGACAATTTCGGGGGCGGACACAATTCTGTATAGACATCCGATGCAACTGGACACGCTTTGGCTGGATGCGCGGCTGGCGACCCTTGCACCGGGGCGTCCGGGGCTCGGGGTCGTGGAGAAGGGGGCGATCGGTGCCAGGGACGGCCGCATTGCCTATGCCGGCCCGCAAGCGGAATTGCCGTCCGGGATTGATGCGGTTGAGCGAAAGTCCCTGGATGGCCGCTGGGTGACCCCGGGGCTGATCGACTGTCACACGCATATCGTGCATGGCGGCGACCGCGCCCGGGAATTCGAGATGCGGCTGGCCGGCGCCAGCTACGAGGATATCGCCCGCGCCGGTGGCGGCATCCTGTCCACCGTGAAGGCCACACGCGCCGCCAGCGATGACGATCTGGTGCGAACGGCACTGGCCCGGCTGGACCGGCTGATCGCCGAAGGCGTCACCACTGTCGAAGTGAAATCCGGCTACGGACTCAACGAGGAGACCGAAACGCGGATGCTGCGCGCGGCACGCCGCCTGGCGAAGGAACGCAGGATCGATGTGATGACATCGTTTCTTGGCGCGCACGCCTTGCCGCCGGAATTTTCCGACAAGGACAGATATATCGATCTGGTTTGCGGCATGATCCCGGCGCTGACGCGCGAAGGGCTTGCTGATGCCGTCGATGCCTTCTGCGAGGGCATCGCCTTCTCGCCGGAGCAGACCGCGCGCGTGTTCGATGCGGCGAAAGCTGCAGGACTTCCGGTCAAGCTGCATGCCGATCAATTGTCCAACCTGCATGGCGCGAAACTCGCTGCGCAGTATGGCGCGCTGTCGGCCGATCATCTGGAATACATTGATGAAGAGGGCACCGCTGCGATGGCGAAAACCGGCACCGTCGCTGTGCTGCTTCCCGGTGCGGCTTACATGTTGCGCGAGAAGCAATTCCCGCCCTTGGATCTCTTCCGCAAACACAGGGTGCCGGTCGCGGTCGCGACCGACTGCAATCCCGGCACCTCGCCGGTCACGTCGCTGCTCACCATCATGAATATGGCGGCGACATTGTTCCGGCTCACCGTCGACGAGATCATTGCCGGCGTTACCCGCGAGGCGGCGCGCGCGCTCGGGCGTTTGCCGGTCGTGGGAACTCTTGAGGCCGGAAAGTTCTGCGATCTCGCGATCTGGGACATCGAGCGTCCGGCCGAGTTAGTCTATCGTGTCGGGTTCAATCCGCTGTCGCAGCGTATCTGGAGAGGACAATGACCTGGCTTACCGTCCGCCGCGGGCAGACACCCCTGATCGTATCGTTCCCGCACACAGGAACCACGATCCCCAAGGAGTATCAGGGCGAACTTGTTTCGCTCTGGCTTGCCCGCAAGGACACCGACTGGTGGATCGACCGCCTCTATGACTTTGCCGGCAGCCTCAACGCCACCATTATCCACACGGACATCTCCCGCACGGTGATCGACGTGAACCGTGATCCGGCCGGCGTTTCGCTGTATCCGGGTCAGGCGACAACCGAGCTTTGCCCGACCTCAACGTTCGATGGTGAGCCGCTCTACAAGGGTAAGGCGCCAGACGAGGCGGAGATCGCCGTGCGTCGGCGAGACTATTTTGCGCCCTATCACGATGCACTGACCGCCGAGATCGCGCGCTTGCGGGCGATTCATGACAATGTCGTCCTCTACGATTGTCATTCCATCCGCTCGGTCATTCCGCGCCTGTTCGAAGGCACGCTGCCGGAGATGAATATCGGCACCAATTCCGGCCAGAGCTGCGATCCCGAACTGACGCAAGCCGTCGCGTCGCTCGCGGCCGGCTCGTCGTTCAACCATGTCGTGAACGGCCGCTTCAAGGGCGGCTGGATCACGCGCCAATATGGTCGGCCGGGCCAAGGCGTGCATGCGGTGCAGATGGAGCTCGCCTGTCGCGCCTATATGCGCGAGCCGATGGGACCGCTGGAAGAGAACGACTGGCCGGCGCCCTATGAGGTAGCCTATGCCGAGTCCCTGAAGAACCTGCTGCTTCGCATCCAGCGCGCCTGCATGCATTTTGCTGAGGCGCGCAACTCTGTGAAGGTGACGCCATGACCAGGATCGACAATGCGCGCGTGATCCGCGCGCCGCGCGGGACCGAGTTGTCCGCGAAGAGCTGGCTCACGGAAGCGCCGCTGCGCATGCTGATGAACAATCTCGATCCCGACGTCGCCGAGAAACCGCATGAGCTTGTGGTTTATGGCGGCATCGGTCGCGCTGCGCGCGACTGGGAGAGCTTCGACCGCATCGTGGCGGCGCTGCGGACGCTGGAGGCCGACGAAACGCTGATCGTGCAGTCCGGCAAGCCGGTCGGCATTTTCCGCACGCACGCCGATGCGCCGCGGGTGCTGATCGCGAATTCCAATCTGGTACCGCACTGGGGCACATGGGATCACTTCCACGAACTGGATCGCAAGGGCCTGATGATGTACGGCCAGATGACGGCGGGCTCGTGGATCTATATCGGCTCGCAGGGCATCGTGCAGGGCACCTACGAGACTTTTGTGGAGGTGGGCCGCCGTCACTACAACGGCGATCTCTCCGGAAAATGGATTCTCACCGCCGGTCTCGGCGGCATGGGCGGCGCGCAGCCGCTCGCTGCCACCATGGCCGGCGCGTCATTGCTGGCGGTCGAGTGCCAGCCGAGCCGGATCGAAATGCGGTTGCGCACCGGCTATCTCGATCAGCAGGCGACGTCGCTCGACGAGGCGCTGGCGATCATCGACACATCATGCCGGGAGAAGAAACCGGTCTCTGTCGGCGTGCTGGGCAATGCCGCCGATGTGTTCCCGGAACTGGTGCGGCGCGGCGTGAGGCCGGACGTGGTCACCGACCAGACATCGGCGCACGATCCGCTCAACGGCTACCTTCCGAAAGGATGGACCCTGCAGCAATGGGAGGAATATCGGCTCTCCGACCCGAAGAAGGTGGAAAAGGCCGCGAAGCAGTCGATGGTGGGGCATGTTTCCGCGATGCTCGACTTCCACAGGATGGGCATCCCGACGCTGGATTACGGCAACAACATCCGCCAGATGGCGAAGGAAGAGGGGTTGGAACACGCCTTCGACTTTCCGGGCTTTGTGCCGGCCTACATAAGACCTTTGTTTTGCAGGGGAATTGGCCCTTTCCGCTGGGCCGCGCTCTCCGGCGATCCCGAGGATATCTACAGGACCGATGCGCGCGTGAAGGACCTGCTGCCGGACAACACGCATCTGCATAACTGGCTCGACATGGCGCGCACGCGCATCAAGTTTCAGGGCTTACCTGCGCGTATCTGTTGGGTCGGACTGGGAGATCGCCATCGTCTGGGCATGGCCTTCAACGAGATGGTCGCGAAAGGCGAACTGAAGGCGCCGATCGTCATTGGCCGCGATCATCTGGATTCCGGCTCGGTTGCGTCCCCTAACCGGGAAACCGAAGCGATGAAGGACGGCTCCGATGCGGTCTCCGACTGGCCGCTGCTGAACGCGCTGATCAATTGCGCCAGCGGGGCGACCTGGGTGTCGCTGCATCACGGCGGCGGCGTGGGCATCGGCTATTCGCAGCATGCCGGCATGGTCATCGTCGCCGACGGCACGCCGGAAGCGGGGAGGCGGCTGGAGCGCGTGCTCTGGAACGATCCGGCGTCGGGGGTGATGCGTCATGCCGATGCCGGTTACGACATCGCCATCGATTGCGCGAAGGAGCACAGGATCAAGCTACCAAGTCTAGGCTGAATCGCTTCACGTCGCCAGCGTCACACCCACTTTCATCTCGCCCACCTGGTCGATCCAGCAATCCATTACATCGCCAGCCGCCACCGGACCGACGCCTTCGGGCGTGCCGGTCATGATGATGTCGCCAGGATAAAGACGATAGGCCTGCGAGGCGTAGGAGATAAGCTTGGCGAGGCCGAAGATCAGATATCTAGTGTTCGAAGCCTGCTTGGTCTCGCCGTTGACCTTGATCCAGAAATCGAGATTGCCGGGGTCTTTCACTTCGTCAGGCATCGTGAGCCAGGGACCGACCACGCTGAACGTGTCGTAGGACTTGCGCCAGGAGCGGTCTTCCGGGCCGCGGATCACCATGTCGAGCGAGAGCGCGTAGCCTGCGACATAATCGAGCGCTTGCGCCTCCGGAATCCGGTAGCCTTCCTTGCCGATGATCAGGGCGAGTTCGATCTCATGATCCATGCGGCGCTCGATATTTGGCAGGCGCACGGCTTCGCCCGGCCCGATCAGCGAGGTGTTCGATTTCAGGAACAGGCCGTAATGATCGATCGTCTTGATATCGGCGCCGAAATTGATTCCGGCATCCGCACGTGCCTCCTCGACATGTTTCATGTAATTGACGGGCGCGGCGATGATCTTGCTCGGATTGGCGACCGGACTGTCCAGCTTGATCTGATCCAGTTGCTTGCGAGGCGCTGTGACGGCAAGCGCCTCGACGCGGCTGCGGACCTTGTCCAGATTGGCGATCAGAAGGTCGCCATAGGGCAGCGGCCATCGCAAAGCGGGCAGGATTTCGAGCGCGGCTGACACGTCGGCGACTTCATCGCCCATGACCAGACCAAGACGGTTCCCATCAAAACGGCAAAGGCGCATCTGCGATATCCTGTGAGTGTCGTGTGAGGTCGGCCTATACTACCGGATCGCGGCAGCGTCCCGCACCGAATTGATCATGGAACTGTTCAGGAGATAGGCGCGTGCCTTGTCAGGCGTGGTCGCCGTCGCCCGCACTTCATTGAGCGAGGCCTTCCGTATGGTCGGATCCTTCTCGTCCAGAAGACGCTTGTTGCGGATGCTCATGGCCTGCACGGCCTTGATGTTGATCGGCCGACGCTGACGGTCATAGAGGTCCAACAGCGTCCTGTAGTCGGCGCCATTATGCCAGATCTCGATCAGCTTCTCGCCGAGATTGACGGCATCATGAATGCTGCCATTCAGGCCGAAGCCCCCGAGCGGGTTGTTTATATGTGCGGCGTCGCCCGCCAAGGCGATGCGACCGGCATGGAATTGATCAGCCACCCGCTGGTGCACGCGATAGGTGGACGCATATTTCAGCGTGAAATCGCCGGCCCCCGGAATGGCGTGCTGAAGGATGATCTTCAGTCGTTTCTGGATCGCGTTGGACGCCAGAACATCGGCCTCCGGCTCGTCCGGATCGGTGCCATAGGCGATCCGCCATAATCCGGGTGGACCTTCGTCGGGCACCCGAAAAACCGCAGCCCAGTGTTCCGGGTCGGCGACATAGCCGGCGCCGGCGAAACCGACCGTTGCGAGATCGAAGGTCGTGCTGGCGACCAGAAATCGCTCAGGCCAGGTAAAGCCGTCGAAGCTGATATTCACCGCCTGCCGGACAACGCTTTTCGCGCCATCGCAGCCCGCGAGAAATGATCCGCGATAGCTTTCACCGCCGGCCTGCACGGTGACGCCATCCGCATCCTGCTCGACTTTACTGACCGGAGCGTTGAACCGGACCGTGATCGACGGAGCTGCGTCCTGGATGCGGCCGAGCAATAGCGGCGTCAATCGGTGCTGTTCCAGGTGCAGTCGGTAAGGAAATTGCGTAACGTCGGACAGCATCGACAGATCGAATTCCGCGATCACTCCTTCGATCCGGTCGCGGATCTGCCAGACCGGAACCTTGAGGCCGCGGGCATGCATCGCCTCTTCTAGGCCGAGGTCGGCGAGCATTTCCAGCGTCGGCGGGTGAAACGAGCCGGCGCGCAGATCGTGGGTCAGCGCGGATTCGCTCTCGAGCACGACGCAGGGAACATCGGCCAGCCCCAACTTCAGCGCCAGCGCGAGTCCGGTCGGGCCGCCACCAGCAATCAGAATCGGATCGCGTCCATGCGCTGGCATCTGCTTGTCCCGCAAATTAGTTCGATGCCCTAATAATCCCAAAGGGGCGACGGCTCAAGGCATAGCAAACGTTGCAATACAGCATTTCCGAGCCGATTCTGGCTTTGGAGGCTGGAATTGCTTGGTCCGCCGGTTGTTAATTGATTAGTTAAACTAATCAAATTTTGTGCTTTGGACGACGGAGACACCACCGTTTCCCGCTCCGTGGCCGGCGCTATAGTGGGCGTTCCCTGATGGACAGTCCCCCGCTCATGGCCCGCCCCGGAACAGCATCATCCAAACGCAAAGCCGGGCGCAAAGCGCAGGGTGGATCTGGCAAAGTCCGCAAGACCGGCAAGTCTGCGAAGGCGCCGCCCATGGCCCCAGCCCCGGCGCAGCTGGGCCGGATCTCGCGGCAGATCGGATACCTGTTGCGGCGCGCTAGTTCGGTGTTCACCACTCACTGGTATCTCCAGTTCCGCGGCGAGCCCGTGACCATCACGCCGGTTCAGTGCGGCATGCTGATCCTGGTCGACGAAAATCCCGGCTTGACCCAGATCGAGCTGGCACGGCTGCTCAAGGTCGAGGGTTCGACGCTCTGGCAGTTGATCAACCGGCTGCTTGAGCTGGGATTCATCCGCCGCTATCGCGTTCCGGAAGACCGGCGGGCTTTTGCGATTCATCTGTCGCGCGCCGGCCGCCAGGCCCTGCAGGAATTCGAGCGCGGCCTGCGGCTGCATCAACGGGCGCTGCTCGATTGTCTGACCGAGAAGGAGCAGGCCGCTCTGTCCGCCATGCTGTTGCGTGTGATCGAGGCCGGAGATGGCTTGAATGACAGGATGGAATCACCGACCCGCTCTCCCACTAAAAAGGGCGTCGTCGGCCCGGCCTGAGATCCCGCGAACCGTCTATGGGGCAGGGTGAATTGCAGGGGTTGGCTGTAGAATGTGATATGTTGATCAGGATACTCGTTCGATCAGTCGGGGGCTTCATGTACGGTTTGATTGTCTGTGTAATTGCAAGTCTGTCTTTTGTCACGCTTGCGCAGGCGCAGCAGCCGGCGCCAAGCGTCAGTTTTACCGAATCGTTGGATATGCTGGCCGTCGCATGCGGCAAGGACATTGACACCCATTGCGCCGGGGTGAATCTCGGCAGCAATCGCCTGAAAAATTGTCTGAGCCGCAATCAGGCGACCCTCACGGCGGTTTGCCGCGACACCTATGGCAAGGTCTTCAGTCTGATCGACAAGCGTGCGCAGGCGAGAAACAGCGTGCTGAAACACTGCGAATCTGAAGCGAGAAAACTGTGCGCTGTGGTCCAGAAGGATAATGGTGCGGTAATCGAATGCCTGCTGTCTGCCAAGCGCATTGGCTGGCGATGTAGCCAGGCGATCACCGAGGCGAATTTTCGTTGAGATCGGCGGGCAAGGACATCTGGCTGATGCGGTATCTGACATTCGGACTATGGCTGGCAGTTTCCATTTCTTTTCTGCCCGTGCCGTCTTACGCGCAGTCCAGGCTGCGCACCGACGATTTTGTTGATGCACTTCGCGTGCCCGGTTCGTCCGTTGATATTGACGTCAAGGAGATCCATGAGCGTGCGCTGGAGCGGATGAAGAAGCCCGGGCCGAAGCCGCAAGACCGGCCAGGCCTCGTGGATGAACTGAACGCGCTGCCGCAATTGACTCTGGACATCCAGTTCAACTCCGATTCCGCTATCATCCGCCCGGAATCCTACAAGACGCTCGGGCGCATCGCCGAGGCGCTCTATCACCCGTATCTTCTGGATCACAAATTTCTTGTGGTCGGTCACATCGAGGCGACCGGAAAGCGCCAGAATAACCTGGACCTGAGCCAGAAACGCGCGGCCGCGATTCGCGAGGCGCTGGTGACGACGTTCCGGATTTCGCCGCAGCGCATCGTGGCACTGGGATTGGGGGAGGAGCAATTGCAGGATCGCGCCAAGGCGGGCGCCCCCGTCAACCGGCGGGTGCAGCTCATCGCCAATGGAAAACGCTAGATTGCGTCGCCGTCCGGTCTTTATTGAAGTACAATTTTCGTGATTTTGGATTGTTTTGCCCTGATGCTGGCAGACATGGCTTAACCCTGCCGGTTGTTCGGCTATCGCCTCTGCGCATCACTCACGACCGCGCTGTTATGCTGCGGATAGTCCCGGCACCGCGCGTAAAAGGAGGTATCGATGTCAGTCAGTGCCCCGACCACCTCGATCACGCCGCGTCCCCTGCTGCAGGCCTTGGCCAAGGGCTGGTGGCTCGTGTTGCTGCGCGGGGTTCTCTCGATCCTGTTTGGTGTTCTGGCCTTCATGTGGCCGGGTCTGACGCTGGTCATGCTGGTTCTTCTTTACGGCGCCTTTGCGCTGGTGGACGGGGCGCTGTCGCTCATCGCCGCCTTTACCGGAAGGGTCAGGGCGGTGCCGGCCTGGTGGCTGGCGCTGGCCGGCCTCGCTGGCATCGCAGCCGGCGCCGTGACCTTCCTGTGGCCCGGCATTTCCGCCATTGTGCTGGTGATGTTTATCGGCGCCTGGGCGCTGGTGCACGGGATTTTCGAGATCATCGGCGCGATCCAGCTTCGCAAGGAAATCGACAACGAATGGTGGCTCATCTTGAGCGGCGCGGTGTCGGTGATTTTCGGTCTTCTGGTCCTGCTTGCGCCGGGGCCGGGCGCGCTTGGATTGATCTGGGCGATCGCTGCCTATTCGATCGCGTTCGGGATCACATGGGTGGCGCTGGCCTTCCGGCTGCGCAAGCATCAGCCGCAGTAACAGCCGGTTTCGGCTGCGGCGTTCTTTCGCCGCTCTGCACCGGATTCCTCACGGCATCCGGCGAAGCGAGGTCGCGGCTCTTTACAGCGGCCCCAGATTGAAGATGTCATCTTCCATCTGGGCGTCGCCGTCCTGGTTCATGTCATTGATGATGTCCCGCTCGACCGGTTCGTTTGAGCCGTCGATATTGCCGGCGAAGTCGCGATAGCCGGGTGGCGGCGTGATCGGTCTGGTCATGTCGCGATAGGCGCTCATGGCCTGCGCGCTGCCGATCAGCGCGCATTTGCAATAAGTCGGATCGGCATAGATGAAATAGGCCGCGCCGTTCTTCATGCGCCGCACGAATTTGTGCGGCGGCAGGGTTTTCAGCCGGGCCAGCTTCTTCGGCGTGTTGGCCTCTCTCATCACAAAGCCGGCCGCCTCCAGCTTCATGCCGATTGCCTCTTGGGCGCTGGCCGGCAGGCCGGACAGGCCGGCTGTTGCCATCGCGAAGACTGTCGAGCGCCATGTCTGCATAAAGTTTTGCATGAAAGTCACCGTCTGGATGAGCTGCGCGGTTTGATCATTATAGCCTACGTTTCTTGTGCGCAGAATGTTCCCAACGGCGGGTAAGCGGCTCCATCCGCCATGGAACAGAACCAGGTGGGCCGTCCAACCGCCACATCTGCGCGCCCGACATCTTCGAGATCATCGAGGACGTCCGGCGCGAAGGCCTGACCGTGCTGATGGTCGAGCAGAACGCGCTGGCCGCGCTCGATATGTGTGATCGCTCCTATCTGCTGGAAACCGGTCGTATTGTGCAGTTCGGCACCGGACGGCAGATGCTCGACGACGCCCATGTCCGGCGTGCTTATCTCGGCGGTTGACCCCCGAAGCCAATTTTAACGACGCTGCCGCTTTGGCGGTTCATTTCCGGCGCTTTTCGCCGACGCATAGTTAAGTTTGGCAAATCCTGCAAACGATTGCAAAAATCCTGAAACCGGCGATAATGCACCGGTCAGCGGGAGTCTCGCGTGCAGGACCGGAAACAGCGCGTCACATTGAAGCATGTTGCCAAGGCCGTCGGCGTCAATGTGTCGACGGTGTCGCGCGCGCTCGACCCGGCGGCGACCCACCACGTGTCGCCGGAACTTGCCGAAGAGATCCGCAAGGCCAGCCGCAAGCTCGGCTACAAGCCCAATGCGGCGGCCTATTCGCTGAAAACCAACCGGACCCGCACCATCGGCGTCGTGGTGCCGGACATCGCCGATCCGGTCTTTCCGCCCATCATCCGGGGAATCGAGGACGGACTGGGATTGCACGACTATGTGTCGATTGTCGCCAATACCGACAACGATGCGCGGCGCGAGGAGCGGGTGCTGGAGACTCTCAATTCGCGCGGTGTGGACGGCTTTATCCTGGCGACGACCAAGCGGCGCGATGCCTTGATCCCCCGCCTGACGGAAGGCAAGCCGGTTATCAGCATCATCCGCAAGGTCGACGATGCGCGGTTTTCGTCGGTCGTCCATGACGAAGACGAGGGTATTCGCCGTCTGCTGACGCATCTCGTATCGCTGGGGCATCGGGAGATCGCGCATATTGCCGGCCCGCAGGAGGTGTCGACCGGCTTCATGCGCTACAGCGCCTATGAGCGCTACCGGAAATTGCTGGGGGCCAGCCCGGCGGGAACGCTGGCGGTCTTTGCCAGAACCTTCAGCGAGGAGGAGGGCGAACGTTGCGCCGAGGAGTTGCTGGTGACTGGTCGGGCCTTCACCGCCGTTGTCTGCGCCAACGACCAGCTCGCGATCGGCGCCATCGCCGCGTTCCAGCGGCGCGGTCTGTTATGTCCCGACAACATATCGGTCACCGGTTTCAACGATATCCCGCTGGTGGATCGCCTGCAGCCGCCGCTCACGACTGTGCGGGTGCAGCATCACAAGCTGGGCTTTGAATCAGCTTTGCTGGCGGTCGAGGCGCTTCGGGCGTCCGGAAAAACGCCGAAGACGAGCCATATGGTGCTGCCGATCGAGCTTGTCGTTCGCGCTTCCACCCGGGCGGTCCGTCCGCCGATGCCGCCCGGAAAAGTAGGTGCCCGCAAGCGCGATGCGGAAAGGGCGGATTGATTGTAGACTGGACGTTCTCGGCGCGGCTGACCGCCGATTGACTCGCCAGCCCGGAAATGCAAACGTTTGCCAAAATTTGCCTTAAGGGAGGCCCGCCATGGACCAAGCTATCCGCAAGATCAGCGCTGAGGATATCAATCCGCGCCACAACTGGGGCCGCGCCCTGCCGTCACTTGGCATCATGGGCGTCGATTTCGAGGAGCGGGTCGATTACCGCCGTCTGCACAACTACCGGCTCGCCCGCGCCCGCCAGGCGCTGGAAAAATCCGACCTCGGGGCACTGCTGGTCTTCGACGTCAATAACATCCGCTACATCACCTCGACCAAGATCGGCGAATGGGAGCGCGACAAGCTCTCGCGCTGGGCGCTGCTGACCCGCACCAGTCCCGATCCGATCTTGTGGGATTTCGGCTCGGCGGCGGTGCACCACAAGCTGTATTCGCCTTGGCTGAAGCCGGAAAACTGCAAGGCCGGGCTTGTCGGCCTGCGCGGCACGGTGCACCCCGATTTCGGACTGATGAAACGCCACGCCGAGGAGATTGCGGCGCTTCTGCGTGAGGCGGGCGTCGCCGACATGCCGCTCGGTGTCGACATCATTGAGCCGCCGATGATGTTCCAGCTGGAGAAAGCCGGTCTCAAGATCGCAGACGGCCAGCAGGTCATGCTGGAAGCGCGCGAGATCAAGTCGACCGACGAGATCGCGCTGCTCAACCGCGCCGCCGCGATGGTTGACGGCGCCTACGACCTGATCAACGAGAAGCTCCGTCCCGGCGTGCGCGAGAACGACATCGTCGCCGAGGTCAACAAGTTTCTCTACACGCACGGCTCTGACGACGTGGAGGCGGTGAATGCGATTTCGGGCGAACGCTGCAACCCGCACCCGCACAATTTCACCGACCGCATGATCCGCCCCGGCGACCAGGCCTTCTTCGACATCCTGCAGGCGTTCATGGGTTATCGCACCTGCTACTATCGCACCTTCAATGTCGTGCGGGCGACCGACTCGCAGCGTGATGCCTACAAGAAGGCGCGCGAATGGCTCGACAATGCGATGATGCGCATCAAGCCGGGCGCATCCACCGCGCATATCGCCGAAGCCTTCCCGACCGCCGGCGAATTCGGATTCCCGGACGAAATGTCGGCCTTCGGTCTTCAGTTCGCGCATGGTCTTGGCCTCGCGCTGCACGAACGGCCCATCATCTCGCGCGTGGTGTCGATGGACCATCCGACCGAGATCAAGGAAGGCATGGTGTTCGCGATCGAGACTTATTGCCCGGCGACCGACGGCTATTCCGGCGCCCGCATCGAGGAAGAGGTCGTGGTCACCGACAAGGGTTGTAAGGTGATCTCGCTGTTCCCGGCGGAAGATTTGCCGATCTCGGCGAAGTACTGATTCAGCCATCAACCGGACACATCCAATCCGGCCCGGCGTTGTCGAACGCTGCGGGCCAGTCGAATGAAGGAGTTTGTGAATGACAGCGAATGCGCAACGTCTGGGCTGGATCGGCATGGGCCGCATGGGCTCCGCAATGGCGGAGCTGCTTGTGAAGGCGGGCTATGACCTCTCGGTCTGGAACCGCACGCGCTCCAAGGCCGAGCCGCTCGCTGCCAAGGGCGCGAAGATCGTCGACAAGCCGTCGGATCTTGCGGATGTGGACGTGCTGTTCACCATCGTCTCGACCGGCAAGGATCTGGAGCAGGTCTATTTCGGCAAGGACGGCGTGCTGAGCGGCAGCAAGTCTCCGAAAATTCTCGTGGATTCCTCCACCATTGCGGTCGAGGAATCGGTCGAGTTGCGCAAGCGGTTGAAGGAGCGCGGATCGGACTTCATCGCCGCGCCCGTCAGCGGCAATGCCAAGGTCATCAAGGCCAAGAAGCTGTCGTCGGTGGTGTCCGGTCCGGAAGCCGCGTTCAAGACCGTCGAACCGTACATCAAGACCTTTGCGCCGCAGGGCGTGTCCTATGTGGGCGATGGCGAACTCGCCCGCGTCTGCAAGATCGCCCACAATGTCATGCTCGGCGTCGTGATCGAGAACCTGATCGAGATCACGCTGCTTGCCAACAAGATGGGCGTGCCGCGCCACGCCTTCCTGGCGTTCATGAACAATGGCGTCATGGGCTCGATGTTCACGAAGTACAAGTCGCCGGCTCTGGTCAATCTCGACTGGACCACGACCTTCACCCCGGAATTGCTGCGCAAGGATCTCGACCTTGGTCTCGAGCTCGGCCGCGAATATGATGTGCCGATGCCGGTGACGGCGGCAACCAGGGAGGTTCTTCAGCAGCATATCGGAAAGGCGCTGTCCCAGCCGAATTCCGAGGCGGTTCTCGCTGAAGACTTTGCCAAGATGGCGGAAACCATGGCGGAACTGTCCGGCATGAAACTCGAGAGCGAAAAGCAGAACGTTCCCACGGGTCTCGAAAACTGATCGTCCAGGCCACTCGCGCGAGTTCATCATGAAACCTTCCAAACAATCGACGGCCGCCGGTCTGAACGACGACATCGGCGAGGCCAAGCGCCTCGCCCTGTACCGGTCGCAGGTCCGCCTGCGCGACGCCGAACAGCGGGCCTTTGATTTGTTTCTGCAAAACCTCGTCAAAGGCACCAGCCATCTGTCGCTCGGACAGGAAGCGATCGCCGCCGGTTTTGCGGAGGCGATGGAGAAGGGTGATCTGTCCTTCTGCACCTATCGCGGCCACGCTCATACGCTGGCGCGCGGCGTTTCGGTCGAGAAGGTGCTGGGCGAACTGATGCAGCGCGACAACGGCCTGATGCGCGGCAAGGGCGGTTCCATGCATCTGACATCGGAAGAGCACGGGGTCATGGGATGCTATGCGATCATCGGCGCGCACCTTCCGATCGCGTGCGGCGCGGCCTGGCGCGCGCAATACAAGGGCCACAAGGACGTGTCGGTTGCCTTCTTCGGCGATGGCACCACCAATATCGGCGCTTTCCACGAGGCGTTGAATTTCGCCGCCGTCTGGAAACTGCCGGTGGTTTTCGTCTGCGAGAACAATCTCTACATGGAATATACGCCGATCGGCGATGTGACGGCGGTTCCGCAGCCCGCGGCGGATCGCGCATCGGCTTATGGACTGGAGCGCATTCTGATCGACGGCAATGACGCCGATATCGTGTACCGCACCGCGCAGAAGGCCTTTGCCAAGGCGAGGGCGGGTGAGGGGCCGTCGCTGATCGAGTGTCTCACCTATCGTCACAGCGGCCACTCGCGCGCCGACCCGGCCAAGTACCGGCCCGAAGGCGAGCTGGAAAAGTGGAAAGAGCACGATCCGGTCAAGCTCTACCGCGAGCGCCTGAAACAGTTCGGCGTCAAGGAAGACGTGATCGCAAAGATCGAATCCGACATTCGCCGCGAGGTGGATGAGGCGACCGAGGCCTGCAAGGCCGCGCCGCTGCCGCCGGCCGAGATTTTGACGACGGATGTATATGCCGATGGAGGCTGGGCATGGCGGAACTGACCTACCGCGACGCCGTGGCGCGCGGCATCGCCCAGGAAATGACCCGCGATCCGGACGTTGTCTTTCTGGGCGAAGACGTGGCGAAAGCCGGCGGCGTGTTCAAGGCGACGGTCGGGCTCTACGAGCAGTTCGGCCCGCTGCGCGTGCGGGACACCCCGATCTCGGAACAGGCCATCCTTGGCGCTGCGATGGGGGCGGCGATGACCGGCCTCAAGCCGATCGCCGAAATCATGTTCTCGGACTTCATCGCGGTCTGTTTCGACTATATCGCGAACGAATTTCCAAAAAGCCGTTACATGTCGAACGGGCAGACCAAGTGTCCGCTGGTGGTGCGTACGGGTAACGGCGCGGGTTCGCGGTTCGGCGCGCAGCACAGCCAGTCGGTCGAGAACTGGTGCATGATGATCCCCGGTCTGAAGGTGGTCGCGCCGTCTTCTCCGGTCGATGTGATCGGCTTGCTGGCCGCCGCCGTGCGCGACCCGGATCCGGTGATCTTCTTCGAGCACAAGTCGCTTTACGCCACCAAGGGCGAAGTTCCGGACGGGGAGATCGTCGATAGGCTTGGCACGGCAAAGATTTTGCGGCCGGGAAAGGACGCCACCATCATCGCCCTCGCATTGATGGTTCCGCGGGCGCTGGAGGCGGCCGATATCCTGCATCGCGAACACGGCATCGACGCGGAAGTGGTCGATGTGCGCTCGCTGGTGCCGCTCGATACCCAAACAATCCTGAATTCGGTCGGCCGCACGCACCGGCTGTTCACGGTCGAGGAGAATCCGCGGCTGTGCGGCTGGGGCGCGGAGATCGTGTCGATCGTGGCGGACGAAGCCTTCTATGATCTCGATGGTCCGCCCGTGCGCATCACTACGCCGCATATTCCGCTGCCGGCCAATGATTTCCTGGAAGACATGGTGCTGCCGACGGTCAATCGCATCGTCGAGACGGTGAAGCGGTCGCTGGGGAGTTGATTTTCTCGTCATCACCGGGCCGCCGCGAAGCGGCGAGACCCGGTGATCCCGATCAGATGGGCACGGCCGTGCCCGCCTAAGCGAGATGGCCGGGAGAAGCCCCGCCATGACGCAGAGACAAAAGGAATACGCCATGTACGACAATCTGCTCGCAAACGTTCCGACCGACCTGTGGATCGGCGGCAAATGGCGCAAGTCGTCGGACGGCGCGCGTTTCGATGTGATTGATCCGGCCACCGAGAACAAGATCGCCTCGGTCGCCAGCGCGACCGTCGAGGATGCCAGGGCGGCTGTCGATGCGGCGGAGGCCGCTGCGGCCGGCTGGGCTGGGAAAAAGCCGCGCGAACGCGCCGAAATCCTGCGCAAGGCCTATGAACTGATCATGCGCGACGCCGAACGCCTGGCGAAGCTGATCACGCTGGAAAACGGCAAGGCCTTGCCGGATTCGCGCGGCGAGGTGGCCTATTCCGCCGAATTCTTCCGGTGGTTCGCGGAAGAAGCGGTGCGCAACATCGGGCAGGTCTCGACCGCCCCATCCTCGGGCGCGCGCATTCTGGTGCAGCACAAGCCGGCCGGCGTCGCTGTGCTGGTGACGCCATGGAATTTCCCGGCCGCGATGGCGACCCGCAAGATCGGCCCGGCACTGGCCGCCGGCTGCACGGTGGTGCTGAAGCCGGCCTCCGACACGCCGCTCACCATGCTGGCGCTGATGCCCATTCTGGAAGAGGCGGGCGTGCCGGCAGGTGTCGTCAACGTCATCCCCTCGCGTTCCTCCGGCAAGGTGGTCAGCGAAATGCTGCACGACATGCGGGTGCGGGTGGTCTCCTTCACCGGCTCCACAGAGGTCGGCCGCAAATTGCTGCATGAAGCCGCCGACAATATCGTGCGGCCGGCCATGGAACTTGGCGGCAATGCACCGTTTTTGGTGTTCGAGGATGCCGATATCGACGCCGCGATCGAAGGCGCGATGGTCGCCAAGATGCGCAATATGGGCGAGGCCTGCACGGCGGCCAACCGTTTCTACGTGCATGAAAAGGTGCATGACGACTTCGCAAAAAAGCTGACCGCCAAGATGGCCGGCCTCAAGATGGGCAACGGCCTCGACGAAGGCGTGATGCTCGGGCCGCTGGTGAACAAGGAAGGCCGCGACAAGGTGATCGAACTGGTGGACGACGCGGTGTCCAAGGGTGCGAAAGTGCTGACCGGCGGCAAGACCCCGGACGGCAAGGGATTCTTCTATCCTGCCACGGTGCTCACCAATGTCTCCGACGATTCCAAGATGCTGAACGAGGAAATCTTCGGACCCGTGGCGTCGATCCAGACCTTCAAGACCGAAGAGGAGGCGATCAGGCGCGCCAACGACACCGAATATGGTCTGGTGGCCTATCTCTACACCAAGGACATGGCGCGCGGCCTGCGCGTGTCCGAGAAGCTCGATTTCGGCATGATCGGCCTCAATCGCGGTCTGGTCTCCGACCCGGCCGCGCCGTTTGGCGGCATGAAGCAGTCCGGCCTCGGCCGCGAAGGCGGGCATGAGGGCTTGATGGAGTTCCTCGAGACGCAGTACGTCTCGGTGAACTGGTAAGAGCCGGAGCGGGGAACAGCATGGACGTCCTGATGCCGCAGCTCGGTGAGACCGTCACCGAGGGCAAGATCAGCAAGTGGTTCAAATCGGCCGGCGACGTCATCAAGCCTGGTGACAATCTGTTCGAGATCGAAACCGACAAGGTGTCGATGGAGGTGCCGGCGATTTCGGCCGGCGTGCTGACGGAAATCCGCGTTGCGATCGGCGAAATCGCTTTGGTCGGTGCGGTTGTCGCGGTGATCGCCGATGCCGGCGGCGCGACGGCGAATGCGCCTGCTGCCGCACCTGCAACGGTGCCTGCTGCACCGGCCCCGGCGAAATCTGCGCCTGCACCCGTCGCTGCGGCACCTGCTGCTGCAACATTCCAGCCGACCAGGCCCACAACGTCGATGGATCCCTATCGTGAAGTGCGGACTCCCGAGCGCAATTTCGGCCCCGCCCGGCAGGGCGGCGTGTCCGTGACGCCGCTGGCGCGGCGTCTCGCCGGCGAGAACAGCATCGACCTCTCGCGCATCAAGGGATCCGGCCCGCATGGCCGGATCGTGGCGAGCGACGTGGAAAGCGCCATCGGGCAATCGCGCGGCGGCGCCATGGCGTCGGGGCCGAGCCTGTCCGAGGTCAGGTCGATCTATTCCGGAACGGACTACACCGAAATCCCGCTCGACGGCATGCGCAAGACCATCGCAACCCGCCTGACGCAATCCAAGCAGACGGTGCCGCATTTCTATCTGACCGCGGACGTCGCGATCGACCAGCTGCTGACTGTGCGCAAGGAGGCGAATGCCGCCGCGCCGGTCAAGGACGGCGTGCCGGCCTACCGAATTTCGGTCAACGATTTCATCATCAAGGCGCTGGCGCTGGCGCTGCAGCGCGTACCGGCGGCGAACGCGGTCTGGGCGGAGGATCGCATCCTGCGCTTCCGGCATTCCGATATCGGCGTGGCGGTCGCGCTGGAGGACGGCTTGCTCACGCCGGTGATCCGCCATGCCGATACCAAATCGCTGGGTGCGCTCTCGACCGAGATGCGCGATCTGGCCTCGCGCGCGCGCGACAAGAAGCTCAAGCCCGCCGAATATCAGGGGGGCGTATCGGCGGTGTCCAATCTCGGGATGTACGGCGTGCGGGAATTCGCCGCCATCATCAATCCTCCGCAATCCACGATCCTGGCGGTCGGCGAAGCCCGCCGTGCGCCGGTGGAAGCGCCGGACGGCACGGTGAAGTTCCAGAGCCAGATGTCGCTCACGCTGTCCTGCGATCACCGTGTCGTTGACGGCGCGGTCGGTGCCGAAGTGCTCAAGGCGATCAAGGGCTATCTAGAAAATCCAGTCACCATGCTGGTGTGACGGCGTCGTTTCATCAATAGCCAACGCTCCGCCGCCCGTATTCTTTGAGGGGGCCGGGTGCCGCCCGTCTCCTGTTTCCATTTCCGCACGGAAAATGGAGCGCCGGAGGGCGCCAGGGTGCGTGGCGCACGCACCCTTGGCGGGCATTGACGCAGCCCGCCGCGCGCCCACGGCCCGTTCCGGTTACCCGGAGGGACCGCTTCGGGGCGCGCGAGCCCAATGACGCTGGGCCCGGCGCCCTCCGGCGCTCCACGACATCGCGACGGGGACACATGTTTCCCCGTTACGACCTGTTTTGACTATATTCCTATTTTGTCCGGCCGTCAAGCGTAGGATCGGCCCCGCGCGGCCGCTATTCCGGCGGCTGCGGCCGCAGCCATTGTCGCGCCCGCACCGTCCTGAACAATTCGTAGTCGACATGCGGCAGGATCAGGGTCTGGAAGGCATATTCGAACTGCGCGTATTCGGTGGCGCAGCCGGCCGCGCGCTCGGCCGGAAGCTGTCCGATGGAGACGGCATTCGCGAATAGCTCCGGATCGCGCCCATAGGCCATGCAGATCAAGTTGAAATAGCGCTGTCCGGCATGACTATGCACGCCGGCATAATCTTTCAGTTGCAGGGTCTCCGCCATCGCGGCGGTGGCTTCCTTGCGCGCCAGATGGGCGATGCCGCGCATCAGCGTGCGCGTTTCCTCTTTCGATAATTGCAGCAGGATGTAGGCGGAGAACAGGTCGGCGGCGTCTTCCTCCCGTCCGACCAAGGGAATGCGAAGCATGTCGAAGACGGCATGCCCGGTTTCGTGCAGGAAGACGTCGAAGGTGGGGCCGAGCGCGGCGTCCTCCGGCGCCAGGCCGCCGGGCGTGGCGCCCCTGGGAAGATTGTCGTAGATGAAGGCCAGATATTCGTAGCAGACGCGGACGACGGCATCTTCGTAATACGCGTTGACCTTGCCGTTGCAGCCCTCGACCTTGAGCAGCAGATCGCGCGGAAACCGGAACGGACTGAGGAATTCCCCGAGCCGTTCCAGCACGCGCTGCTGTTTCAGGTTGTCATAAATCTGTTGATGCGCGGGATTGGCCGGGTCACCGTATTCGGTGCGGACGCGATTCGGCATGGCATCGGTCTGAGCCGGAGCGCCGGCCGACAGGATGGCCAGCATCAGGACAGCAAATCCGGTCATTATATGACTATGCCGTGCGGCCATGATGGCTCCGTTTGTGGCGGCGACGGCATGCGACACCAAATGGGCGGATAAAAGGCGGCGCATGGATTGCTACGTTTACGTGCTCGGCAGTTCCGGCAAGGGCGGCGCCAGGACCTATGTCGGCTGGACGCTCGATCTTGACCGGCGTCTGGCGCAGCACAATGCCGGGCGAGGGGCGCGCTCGACCCGCGGACGCGCCTGGGTGCTGCTGCATTCGGAAAGATTCCCGACGC